>Ga0207904_1000313_pt1 | contig 20576 bp, 19 predicted proteins | sample MalvirmetaMSP118_FD_184232 | JGI IMG/M metagenome (GOLD analysis project Ga0207904, IMG submission 184232) | Marine viral communities from the Deep Pacific Ocean - MSP-118 (SPAdes) | ecosystem: Environmental > Aquatic > Marine > Oceanic | place: Pacific Ocean | collected 2011-05-30 | reverse complement strand
ACTATATGATCGGATATTACAGCGCACTGAGACCGCACAAACACAACGGTGGATTGCCGCCGAATGTGGCAGAGAAGGCCTACTGGAAAACTCAAAAGACGGTGGCCTAAAACACTTGACCACTACAATCCCCGGCTGAAAATAAGGCGGGGATTGGTGACCGAAAAAGTCGATTTGACTCTGGAAGAGAAGGAGGTCCTACGCAAGAAAGGTCGAACGAAAATTCCTAAAACTAGGTCCAAGGTCTATTGGAAACGCACAAAAACGATGGATACAAGGGACCTGGAATTATCCCCTATTGCAGTAGAAATTCTGCGAGAACAGATCCGGCGAACCAACGGAGATCCATTGCAAACATTAATGGTTAAAAGTAGAGCCGGCGACCGTTTAGATTACGTCAGGCCACTCTTCCTGAACCGTATCCGAGGGAAGAGGGAAATCTGGCTGGGTTCTGACTCTGTTCGGAAAATGTATCACCGATCCAAACAAAGGCTCGGCTTCGGGACTTTCCGACCTGACCTTCCCCCCCTTAAAAACACCAGAAACACAAAAGCAAGCTCCATGGCCTGCCAGGGAGATAGTGCCATCAAAATTCGGGAACAACTTGGCCATGGTCGCGATACCGAGACTATTGAACGTCATTACATAAACTATTACCCGCAGCTTAAAGACCTGAATGTCGAAAAGACGTTCGAGAAAGCGAGAGCTGAACTCAAGCAACTGCTGAACAAAGGGGCTGAGATCAATGAATGACCGTTGCAACAAAGTGGTTTGCCAGTTGGAAATTGACCAGGAAGCGGCTGCCGCATTGGCACTGTTCCTGAAGCGATTGACCTTTGATGACTGGCTTGAGAAGACCGACCCCTCACGAACCTCAGAGGACCGCATTGATCACGCGTATTGGATGCGTAAGGGTTGCGCAGCGGTTGAACGGAGTCTCGCAAACCAGAAATTCTCACCGCGGTAGTGGTCGAGGGTGCAGCACACGATGTGCATTGGGGGCACTCTTGAGGAGAGAACAGAAGTGAACGTCAAGGTTAGCACGCCCCAAACTATACAAATGGGGCAGCTCGACCGCATGCTGTCTCCAAAGCAATTTAGGAAATCAGGGTCCTAGCTTGAAATTGATATGTATTTCCGACACACACAGCCTTCATGAACATATGCCATCAATTCCTGACGGTGAGGTGCTTATCCACGCAGGTGATTGCACGGGCTCAGGTTCGCTATCGGCTTTGGATGAATTCACCAAGTGGTTCAGATCATTACCCCACTCTCATAAGATTCTGATCGCCGGTAACCACGACTTCTGTTTCGAAAAACAGCCGACTGAATCACGAAGAATGTGCGAAGAGCGCGGAATTACCTATCTCAGAGGAGAGTCAATTGCCATTGGTGGTGTCAATTTCTACGGCTTCCCTTGGCAACCTATCTACCGATTTATGGCATTCAACGCACGTGAAGGGGAGCTGAAAGGCCGCTTAAAACTCGTCCCCGATAACACGAATGTTCTTGTTAGCCATGGACCCGCACTAAACACCCTTGATTACATTCCCTCCGAGGGGGCTCACGTAGGTTGTCGTGCTCTTGCCAAACGAATTGAGCAACTGCCAAATCTCAAGGCCCACATTTGCGGCCACATCCATGAATCTTACGGCTTACTGGTGCGGGAATCAGATGGCTTGAAATGCGTGAATGCAAGCACATGCACTGAAGACTACAAACCAAGCAACACCCCGATAATCATAGACTTGTGATTCAGGCGGCCTCACAAACGCCTTGCTGGGTGGGCATAAGAATCTGCTATACTAAAACCCGAAATCGTCTAGAAGGTGAACAAAAAGATGGTAGGCCCCAGAGTTTATTAACAAGCAATGGAGTAACATCACATGGTTGGCCCAAAAGTCATATAGCTGAAACCAATATATTGTAATATTATTATAGGTCTTACCTATATATAAGCATTGATCTTATTATTTGCCGTTGATGCCTTTTCCTTCATATTGATTAGTCCCCGACCTTCATCATCGACGCTCTAGCTTTAATCCCTCAGAAACTTGGTACCCTCCCCAAACGAATATCACAACTCGATGCCCTCTCAAGCACTCCTTCGACGAAGCATTGCCATGAAAGTGGCGTGAAATAGCAAGCCCGAATCCGATATCGAGATGGACACCGTGTCCATTTACGTTCGAGAGTTCAGATGGTGAAGCAGTTATGCAACCTGTTGGGACGGTATTGAAAGAGATCTCCAGCTTCTGCCCCGTCAAACGCCAAGAAGATTCTGGAATGGACACGGTGTCCATTCGTGATAGCTGATCAGTTACCGTCAATGCTGCTTCCAAGAGACCACAACAGTTCTTCAGACAAGCCTGTGTCCCAATGGAATGCCGCCATTGCGTAAATGTCTATTTCGCTTTTGAATGGACACCGTGTCCACTGGGAAGCCCTAGCCTTTAATCAGGCCAAATATCCGGTTTCAAAACTCTTAGGGTTTCAGTTAATTCGATGCCCTGTTGCACTTTCAAGCACCCGTCGACGAGCAATGCCAAGACCGTGGCGTGAAAAGAAGGGCCAAGATCTGATATCGAGATGGACACCGTGTCCAATTACGTTCGAGAGTTCAGATGGTGAAGCAGGTTATACGATCTAATGTGACCCCATTGAAAGAAAGTTACAGCTTCTGCCCCGTCAAACGCCAAGAGGATTCTGGAATGGACACGGTGTCCATTTTCGTTCGCGCACTGACGGAGATCTGAATTATCGTGCTCCTCGACTGGGTTCGGAAAGCCGGTTGCTTAGACTGCGACAACGCTTCTCGGATTGCCGAGTGGACACCGTGTCCACTGGCAAGTCCTACCCGCTCGCAGTCCGAATATCCGGTTTCAAGGCTTTGACGGTTTCGGCTATTTCGATGCCTTGCTGCACTCTCAAGCTCTCGCGGACGCAGGAATCTGCCCCCCTAATGGAAAGCGCCTGCCCCAATTCGAATTCACCATCTATATTTCTTTTTAAAATCATATGCATAGACAACATCGGACGCGGGTTCAATTCCCGCCGTCTCCACCAACCAACCGCAAAAAAGCCCCTGATTTCAGGGGCTTTTTTCGTTATCAGACTCCCGAACTTCCACAGGCTTGGTCGCATGCCCATCTTCAACCACAGGCTCCCCTGTCACTGACCGCACCAGCCGGCCCATATAGCGCAGCGTGAAGAAGTTTAGCGCACTCAGGGCAATGGCAATTTCAAGATGGTGGTAGGCTACCGCCACGCCGATGGCGCCGCAGTTCCAGATACTGGCGGCGGTGGCAGTGCCGATTACGCGGCTGTCGTCCTTGAGGATCGCGCCGCCACCAATGAAGCCGATGCCGGTGACGATGCCTTGCAGGACCCGGCCCTGTTCGCCCGGGGAGTCGATGACAGCGCGGCCAACGAGCATGAAGCCGCATGACACCACGGCGACCAGGGGGAAGGTTCTCAGGCCGATTCTGGGCCCCTGCTCTTCCCGGTCGAAACCAATAGGGAACGCCAGCAGATAGGCAATGGCCATCAACAGCAGGTTGTTGAGGGTGAGCATCCAGTCAACGTTGAATAAATCTGCCATGGGGATTTCCGGGTTCTGAAGTTTTTGTTATCACTGGGTCGAGATTAGTCCTGGTCTGCAAAGGCTTCAATCCTTTCCGCCGCTGTTCGGCCACATTCGCTGTTTTCCGATTACTGGGAATGGTAGGTTTTAAAGGCCCGATTTGGCAGACGTTACTCTGATTCGAGGAAGAGCCCCATCTATGCGCAATAATGGTGACCCTACCAACATGCAACAGCTACTGGAGCAGATTCGCGAGTCTGCGACCGGGGCCGGGCGAGTGTCGGTGCACGATATCCTTAATGGCGTAGGGGAACGTTCGTTCGGGCCCGTGGTGCTCGTCGCTGGGCTGATCACCCTGGCGCCGTTGATCGGCGACATCCCCGGGGTGCCAACCATACTGGGGCTGGTGGTTCTGCTGACACTGGGGCAACTGTTGTTCCGCAGACACACCATCTGGATGCCCTCGTGGATTTCCCAGCGCTCCGTGCCCCAGGACAAGCTCTTGAAGGGGTTGGACTGGCTGCAAAAACCGGCTCGTTTTCTGGATCGTTGGACGGGGCCGCGCCTGGTGTTTCTGGCAGATGGGCCAGGGCTCTATATGATGGCCATTATCTGCATGCTGGTGGCTCTGGCCATGCCCGCAATGGAGGTGGTGCCCTTCAGCGCCAATGGCGGCGGCGCTGCGTTGACGGCCTTTGGGCTGGCAATCGTAGCGAGGGACGGGTTGTTGGCGATTGTAGCCACGTCGTTCACGCTGGTGACCGCCTGGTTTGTGGTTACCGGGCTGGCAGGGTAATGCCAGAGGCGGAAAAAGGAGCCGTCCGTTGGCCCAAAGATGCAGTGGAGCAGGTGCTCCTATAGTCGCTTTCAAGGACTAACACATCTTCAGTACACCAGAGCAATATGACAGTTGTATGACTCAGGGTTATCACCCGCTTCCATGAAGTTCTTCAAAAAATGCCCGGGTACGCTCCGTGATTTCGTCCAGTTTGGCGTCCCAAGTGCGCTTGTAGCTTTTGAAGGTATCGTCACTCAGGCGCGAGAAGTGCGCTCCGGCCTCGGCTAACGCGCGAGAACTGTCGGCAAAGGCGTCGAAATCCGGCTCATCCAGCCTGCCGCTGCTTCGATTGAGGTCCGCCGCGGTTCGCTGCAGGGCGCTTCGATCTCTCTCTGGCGCCCGCTGGTTGTCTTCCAGCGCCTCTTCGATGGATTTTTCCAACTCTTCCATCAGCCCCCGTAGGGCTTGGCCGTACTCTTCCATGGCCTGCTCTGCCCGGCGTTGGGTCTGGTTGGAATACGCCTCGAATTCGCGGGCAATGGCGTCCATCTGGTGAGAAAGGTCATCGGAGGACTGTCCGAAGCTGGCCGTCAAGCGATCGCCCAAGCGGTTCATTTCTCCGATTAGACCTGCAAACGGAGACGGATTCATTATCGCCTCCCCAGTGCGGTCGTAGTCCACCAGCCAGTCGCCGCCCCGCTCCACAAGGTAGGTATTTACTTCCCGGCGCTCGCCGGGGACGCCGTCTTCAGCGGGCAAGCGGGTTACAATCGTAGCTTCGCGATCGTCGATGACCACCCGACCAAAATCGGGCACGATGTCAGACCAGTCCCGGGCGTAGCTATCGAAGGCAGGCGCGGCGGCCAGCGTCGATAGGTCAGCAACGGTATCCGCATCTTTTTCGGACATGGCCTGCCAGAATTCGGCAGCCACTTCCTGGGGCGTTTCCGGCTTGCTGCACCCGGTGACCACAACGGCTGCCAGCGTTAGTGCCACCACTCTGAACCACGAGTAACTCATTCGCCCATCCTCAATCAACGTTCAATACTGGGCGAATGATACTATAGGCCTTAGAGGTTACAGGTCAGGTTTACCAATTCTTCATCAAACACACGGCGGTTTTCGCTGTAATCCACGGGGACATCGATCAGGTGTACACCACCCGAGGCCAGTGCGTTCTTCAGCGTCGTCCGCAGGTCTTCAGTGCGGGTGATTCGATGGCCGGTGGCACCGTAGGCATCGGCGTATTTCACGAAGTCCGGGTTGTTGTAATCCAGCCCGAAGTTCTCGAAGCCCTCCTGGGCCTGCTTCCATTTGATCATGCCGTAGGCATTGTCGTTGATGATAAGTATCACCAGGTTCAGTTTCAGCCGCACGGCGGTTTCCAACTCCTGGCTATTCATCATGAAGCCACCATCGCCACACACTGCCATCACCTTGAGGTGCGGGTATAGCATGGCCGCCATCATGGCGCTGGGCAGGCCTGCGCCCATGGAGGCCAGGGCATTGTCGAGCAGTACGGTGTTGTTGTCGTAAGCCGGGTAGTTGCGGGCAAACCAGAGTTTGTACATGCCGTTGTCGAGCGCGATGATGCCGTCATCCGGCATGACCTGGCGTACGTCGTTGACGATGCGCTGGGGAATGACCGGGAAACGGCCATCGTCTGCTTTGTCGGCCATATGGCGGTCCACAGAAGCCTTCACTTCCATAAACCGGCGGAAGTCGTGTGAAGAGCACTGGCCACATTGTTCAGCCAGGTATTCGACGCTGTTGGCAATGTCGCCCACCACTTCGTGCTGGGGAAAATAGACCGGGTCCACATCGGCGGCACTGAAGTTCACGTGGATAACCTGTTTGCCGCCGGGATGCATGAAAAAGGGTGGCTTCTCAACCACATCGTGCCCGACGTTGATCACCAGGTCAGCGTGGTCAATGGCGCAGTGCACAAAGTCACCGGCCGAGAGTGCCGCATTCCCCAGGTAGCGGGGGTGGCGTTCATCCACTACGCCCTTGCCCATCTGGGTGGTGAAGAAGGGAATGCCGGTCACGTTGACCAGATGGATCAGGGCCTGGGAAACCCGTTTTCGGTTAGCACCGGCGCCAATCATGATCAGCGGGTATCTGGCTTTGCTGATCATGTCACAGGCAATGTCCAGGCTTTTGGTACTGGCAGTGGGTCGCCGGGCATCACTGGGCTGGAAGATATGGGTATCGCTCTCTGACACCTCAGAGGCGATGTCTTCGGGTAATTCGAGATGGACCGCACCCGGGCGTTCTTCCGAAGCCAACCGGAAGGCTTCCCTCACCTTGGCGGGGATGGTGTTGGCATTGCTGATCTGGCGGGTGTACTTGGTAAGCGGCCGCATCAGGTCCACCACGTCCAGAATCTGAAACAACCCCTGCTTGGAGGATTTAATGGGCTTCTGCCCGGAAATCATCATCATTGGCATGCCGCCAAGCTGGGCGTAGGCGGCGGCTGTTACCAGGTTGGTGGCACCGGGGCCCAGGGTCGACAGGCAAACGCCCACGTGGCCTGTCAGGCGCCCGTAGGTCGCGGCCATAAAGCCCGCCGCCTGTTCGTGGCGATTGAGAACCAGCTCAATGCTGGATTCGCGCAAGGCCTCAAGGAGATCCAGGTTTTCTTCACCCGGCACCGCGAAGATGTACTGAACACCTTCGTTTTCCAGGGCGCGAACAAACAGCTTGGCGCCGTTTCGGCAGTTACTGGCCTCAGCGGTCATCATCTCTCCCGTTCTGTCTTGGTTGGATCTATCCTTCCTGCGGGGGCTCTGCCTGCAGTGCCTCTGCCGGCAACCGGTCCCGGCCCCAGCTGCGGTGAATGCGGCTGATCACCCGCGCCAATTCCTCCTCGCCCACGTCTGCGGGTTCACCGCGTTCGAGGGGATCGAAGTGAAAAATGTACAGCCGCGAGGCGAACTGTTCAAAGGGCAAGGAAGCCTCACCGAACCGTTCACCTTTCCTGGAGGTACTGACCACCACGTCGTCACCCCAATTCTGACCGCTGTCATTATTCGGGTTAAAGAAATACACTCGCATGACGTCTTCCGGGTCCAGGGTCACACGGAGAATGGTGATGGCGTGCCAGCCAATGAATCTAGCAGCGCTGTCAGTAATAGCTACGCCGGCCGGTTGCGGGTGGATCAGGGGCTGGTTGCCATTGTAGTAGGGGTGGTAGCTGGCATAGAAATGCCGCAGGAACGTTTCCAGCTCTTCCAGGTCCCCGGTTGCAACGTCCACGTTAATGCGGAATCCACGGCCGGCGGACCAGCCATGGAATTCGGGGTTAACCCACTGGTGGGGGTCGCCCTGACGGTCCATACACAGGCGGCCCATTTCTGCGTAAATCCGGTCAAGGTGCGGTACTACCACCAGCGAAACCGGGTCCAGGTCAAGCGTTACTTCGGAGGCCACACCTCCCTGACTGCTGGACGAAGAAACCGGGACGCCCTCGAAGTGCATGATAATTTCGTTGTCGCGCGCGGCCCAGGCCACCATCTGCAACAGATAGTCCGGATCGTTGTACGCCCACATGGACAGCGCCCGGGCTGACTGGCAGGTAGGGTTGTTTCCCTGCCCCACGCCAAGGGGCTGGCCCAGCATGTTTAGCACCCCCTGCAACAGCCACGCCTTCGGCTGTGGCTGATAGCCGTACGCCAACTGGATGCGCTCACGGGCTTGCGTGCAGATAGAAAGCTTGGCCTGGCGCCATAGCGCGGGCGCAAGCGGCGGCTGATAGAGAATGCCTCGCTCCAGCATTAACGCAAGGCCATATAGACCTTGGGCTGTTTCCGGATAGACACCCTCGTTGATCAACTCGTGCACCAGATCCTTGTAGCAAAGCAGGCAATCACGGCCGGTACTGGACAGGCCCAGGGCTTCCGTCAGCAGCGCATCCTGCCGCTCCAGAATGTGGCGGACAAAGGTGGCGTGATAGGGAGATACCAGTCCGGTGTCATGCATGGAACGGGCAAAACCGGTCGCTTCGCTTTGCAGGGCCACAGCGTCCATGGACTGCAGCCGTTCCTGGTACACAGAAATGCCAGGGTCTTCACGGCATGCCTGTGTCGGCCCGTAAAGGCTCGAAATCAGACGTTCAGCACCCTGCCCCGCACCACCGAGATCCACATCGGGATCAATGCGGCACAGCGCAATCTGGGTAATCATCTGCCGCACGCTGCTGACCTGGATCGGGCGCTGCTGCAGGATTCGCCAGATCTCTTCGATGAGCTGATCGATGACATGCTCATAGCCAATCTGAGTGGCAATATGCTGCACCACCGCGCGGCTGACAAGTGCCAGTTTTCCCTGTTCCCGTTCGGCCTCGCCAGACTCACCAAACAGCAAGTTCAGGTTGATGGCCAACACCTGAGTCAGGTAGTGATGCGCCTGTTCCGCGGAGAATGATTCATGCTGATAATCGCCTCGGGCAACCGCCAGCAGCCGCAATTCACTGAGCGCTTCGATGATGACTGTATCGGCATGGGGGCTTTGCAGGGAATAGGTCGTCAATGACGGCAACAGGATGGCGGGATCCGCCCAGTCGGTTCCAAGAAACACACCAGAACGCTCAAGCCATTCGGATCGCTCCTGCAACGCAAGGCAACCCTCAGGCTGAAGCAAAACCCGTCGAACTGTGTCAAACAGTCGGGGAAGCTTACCTGGCTTGGCGAAAGCGCGACTCTCATCGAGAGCCGCAATCGCGTCGTCCAGTCGCTGCACCAGCTTGTCGAAATTGACGACGGGGGCTGGGTTTCCAGCGTCGGAATTGCTCAAACTGTCTTCCTCAGGGCCTGGACCAGGCCCGTTGTTGTTAATTCCTTCCGGAATTATACATAGAAATCCAGTTCTTCCTGATGTTTCAGTAAATCACGCATGACATAAGGGTCTTCACCGAAGAAGTAAACCAGGCCCCAATGCGTGCCAAAGGCGGTACGCTTGGTAACCGTCTCTTCCAGCGGCGGCGTGAGTTCGTGGGATTCGAAGTAATCGTGGTTCTCGGTCTCTTCCGGCATTTCCAGTTGGCTGACCACCCGGCGGCGCGGATACACGCCGAAACAGCCGGCATAACCTTTGGCATCCACGACCTCTTTCGGGAAGAAGGCTTTAACCTCTTCGGCGGTGGTTTTCGGGTCGAAGGTCATGATCAGTGCTTGATAGGCATTGAAGCCGTATGCACGTTCAAGCAGCTCGAACACCTTGAAGCCCGGTGGCCGATACGCCACCTCACCGAAGTACATGGTGCTGTCGCTGGTCACGAAATACTCGGGGTGAATGAACCCGAACTCGATATCGAACGTTTTGATCAGTTTTTCGATCTCGCGGGTAATCTGCTCCCGGTATTTCTCCAGGTCCGGCGTAGCCGGTACAAACACCGAGTAACCCAGGGTCACATACTCCGAGATATTCAGGAACGCAATCTTGCCGTTGTGAATCCAGGCCTCGACGGCAAATTCCCAACCGTCCAGGTGGGATTCCATGAGCACCGGAAATTCTTCCTCGGGAATGGTATCCACTTCATCCGGGGTACGGATCACCCGGTGGCCCAGACAACCGGCCTTGTCGAATGCTTTGAGGTGGATCGGGTCATTCGGGTCACCGTCCAGCTTCAGAAGGGTCTGGTTGACTCGCTTCAGGAAACGGATAACGTCGTCCCGGTCGTGGGCTTCCTCGAAAATCCCCACACGAATACCGCCCAGCTGGGCGCGGCGCTTCATCAAAGCTTTATCTCGCAACAACATGGACTGGCCAAACAGCTTTGGCTGATCCATCAGAACCGAGTTGATAGCACCAGCCCACTCCACGGTTTCCTCAAACAAGGGAATAGCCACATTAACGCCCATCTCTTTGAGTGTCTGAGCAATTTCAACAGACCGGTCGTTCAGCCGCTCAAAATTCCATGGCACGTAGGGAATGTCATGTTCCTTGCAGTATGCCTCTGCCCAATCGGGGGCAACCACCACATATCGTCGATCAAATTTGTCGGCCGCTTCCACCGCGTTCAAGCTCCATCCCAGGAGTGCGATATAGCCTTTATTCGGATCGAATTCTTGCTCGCTCATGTTCGTTCTCCTTGGTGGTGTTTCCTTATAACCTAACGTTTCAGGCGCAAATCGCAACCGGGCCCGGCGCCCAAAAACCGAAAAGCGCCGGCAGCCCCGGCTTTTAAGCCAGGACTGCCAGCGCTTCCGCAGGTATTAGATCGTTTGGGAATATCAGCTCAATTTCAGGGTTGAGAGCGTTCGTTCCCGCACTTTGTTAAGTAATTGCTCATCGTCTACCAGCGATTGACCGTAGGAAGGCACCATCACTTTCATGCGTTCCTGCCACTCTGGGGATTCTATACGATCCGGGAAGCAGCGCTGGATCACATCGATCATGGCCTGGACAGCCGTTGAAGCCCCTGGTGATGCGCCAAGCAAAGCTGCCAGGGTACCGTCTTGCGCCGCCACAATTTCGGTGCCGAACTCCAGCTTTCCGCCACCTTCCAGTGACTTCTTGATAATCTGCACACGCTGGCCAGCATCCTGAAGGCGCCAGTCTTCTTCGCGGGCGTCCGGGAAGTAATTGCGCAGGGAAGCCACGCGGTCGCTGTGCGACTGGAACACTTCACCAATCAGATAGCGAGTCAGGTCCATGTTGGTACGGCTCACCGATAACATAGGACGAAGGTTCGCTGAGCGGACCGAGCCGAATAGGTCGAATACCGAGCCCTGCTTGAGGAAGCGTGTGGTGAAGCCGGCAAAGGGGCCGAAGAGAAGCGCCGGTTCACCGTTGATGATACGGGTATCCAGATGCGGTACCGACATCGGCGGCGCCCCGATCGGTGCCTTGCCGTACACCTTGGAGTGATGTTGCTGAACGATTTCCGGCTTCTGACAAACCAGCCACTGACCACTGACGGGGAAACCACCATAGCCCTTGGATTCATCGATGTTGGACTTTTGCAACATCGGCAGCGCTCCGCCGCCGGCACCCAGGAAGACAAACCCCGCCTCTAGCTTCGTCAGCTCACCGGTCTTCTGGTTCTTCACCCGCACCTTCCAGCGGCCATTGTCACGCTTGGCCAGGTAATGCACGGGACTGCTCAGCATCAGCTCAAAATTCGGCGTGGTTTCCAGGAACTCCACCATGCTGCGGGTAAGAGAGCCAAAGTCCACGTCTGAACCGTGCTTGATTCGAGTGGCGGCTACCTTTTGCATGGGATCCCGGTTGTTGACCACCAGCGGCATCCACTCTTCCAGATCCCGCGGCGATTCCGTGTATTCCATTTCGCGGAACAGGTGATGGGCACTGAGCTTTTCATGGCGGCGTTTGAGGAACTTCACGCCATCCTCACCCCATACAAAGCTCTGGTGAGGGGTTCGGTTAATGAAGCTTTTGGGGTCCGGCAGCATGCCCTGCTCAACCAGATGGGACCAGAATTGCAAAGACACTTCGAACGAGGCATTGATCTTCAACGCCCGCTCAATAGCAACATCGCCATCTTCGGTTTCGGGGGTGTAATTGAGTTCGCAGTAGCCGGCGTGTCCGGTCCCTGCATTGTTCCATCCGTCGGTGCTTTCATGGGCTACGTGATCAAGACGTTCAACCATGACGATGTCCAGGGAGGGATCGAGCTGCCTGAGCATCATGCCGAGGGTGGCGCTCATGACGCCCCCGCCGACCAGCACTACATCTGCCTGTCTAACGGCCATTGGTTATCACCCTAGCTAGTTTAAAGCCTGTTACCCGCCCACGATCAGTAGAGGGGCTTTGAAGTTGCGGCGCGATTATCCCGCTTTTTGACCGGATAATAAATTGCGATTAACAACTGACTTGCGACCGGAACCCGCCTGGAGCTGAGTGCGCCGGCGCATGTGGCAAGGGCCAACGTGCTGATTTCATTTACCAACGGTGGCCGTGCGTAGGTCAAACGTTTAAAATGCGCTCGCCGGACGATCTTTGTTACATTCTCGCGTCTGCGCGCAACGATATCACCGCCACTTTAGTCTCATACCGTGCGGCTTACACCAACAGGGCACCCTTTATGCTTTTGGCAATCGCAGCAATCATCGCTGGTCTGATTTTACTTGTCTGGAGCGCAGACCGCTTCATTGAAGGCGCGGCGGCCACCGCCAAACACCTCGGTATGCCATCGCTGCTGATTGGTATGGTGATCATCGGATTCGGCACCTCTGCGCCTGAGCTGGCAGTGTCAGCCATGGCCGCACTCGATGGCAATCCGGGGCTGGCGCTGGGCAACGCCTATGGCTCTAACATCACCAATATCGCGGTGATCGTCGGCCTTACTGCAGTGATCGCCCCTATTACGGTCCATTCCCAGGTGATTCGAAAGGAACTTCCGCTGCTGTTGGTTCTGACGGCCATCGCCGGCTACCAGTTGATTGATGGCAACCTGACCCGACTCGACGGTTGGGTGCTGCTTGGTGTGTTCGCAGCCGTTATGGGCTGGTCCATCTATCAAGGCATCCAGGGCAAGGGGGACTCGTTGATCGGCGAGACCGACTCCGAACTGGTTGCCCACCCAATGCCATTGAAAATAGCGTTGATGTGGCTGGTTGTCGGCCTGGTTCTTCTGTTGGTGAGCTCGCGCATGCTGGTCTGGGGGGCGGTGTTTATTGCCCAGGGCCTGGGCGTCAGCGATCTGATCATCGGGCTGACTATCGTTGCCATCGGTACCTCACTGCCGGAACTGGCCTCGGCCCTGGCGGCCGTCAAGAAAAACGAGCACGACCTGATACTCGGCAACATCGTGGGGTCTGGCATTTTCAACACCCTCGCCGTGGTTGGCCTTGCTGCGACCATTGAGCCCCTGGCCGTGGATATGGAAGTGCTTTACCGCGACTGGACCCTGATGACGGCCCTCACCGTTGGGCTTTTGTTGATGAGCTTTGGGCTGACCGGTAAATCCCGGACCATCGGGCGACCGGACGGCGTGCTGCTGTTGATTGTGTACGTTTGCTACACCAGCTATCTGGTGTCAACAGTGATCCGCTGACCAGGCCAATCAGGCCTGGTTCTCCCTGAACACCATCGCCACCGAGTTCAAGCAGTAGCGCTGACCGGTTGGCGGCGGGCCATCTGGAAACACATGCCCCAGATGGCTATCACAACGCGGACAACGGATTTCCGTTCGAGCCATGCCCATGCTGTTGTCTTCAATGTAACGGATGTGGTCGGTGTCGAAGGGCTGGAAAAAACTCGGCCAGCCAGTACCGGAATCGAATTTGGACTCGGAACTGAACAGCGGCAACTCACACAATCGGCAGTAGTATACGCCTGCGTTCTTGTTGTCCAACAAGGTGCCGCAAAATGGCCGCTCGGTGCCATGATCGAGCAACACGCGGCGCTCCTCGTCCGTCAGGCCTGCGGCCTTTTCGTCCACTTTTTGTGGCGTTAGCGGGGTCAGGTCATAGCCTGCAGCAGAAACGCTCATAGCAGCCTCCTCAGGCAATATTGTTGTCGGTGTAACCAGGCTTGAGCTGGTCACCGAAAGTGTCCACAAGCTTTTCCATCTTTGGTGCCGCAACAGCCATGATGTAGGGCTGGTGTGGATTCCGTGCGGCAAAATTCTGGTGATAGTCTTCCGCCGGATAAAAGGCATCCAGCGGCTCCAGGGTCGTCACCAGAGGATTATCATAAACGCCCGCCGAGTTCAGTTGGCGAATGTAGGCTTCTGCCACCTGTTTCTGTTCGTCATTCTCGTAAAAAACGGCGGACCGGTACTGGGTGCCACGGTCGTTTCCCTGCCGGTTAAGCTGGGTTGGGTCGTGGGCCACTGAGAAAAATACCTTCAGGATTTCCCCGAAGCTGACGGTCTGCGGGTCGTAATGAACATCCACCACTTCCGCGTGGCCGGTCTGGCCGCTGCACACTGCTTCATAGTTGGCGGTATCCGCTCTGCCCCCGGCATAGCCGGATTCCACCCGGCTAACGCCGTTCACCGCCAGGAAAACGGCTTCCACACACCAGAAACAGCCACCGCCAAGCACGACCCTTTGCTCGCGGTTATCGCCGGTTGGCAAATCACTTTCAGGCTCCGGAAAGCGGCTTTTCGGTACATTCAAGCCCGGAATTGTGCAGGATGTGGACATAATCAACCTCTGCTTCTGAATCATTACCGTTCATTTAGTTTTCCAATGTCCAAGTGTGGCCTTCCTGACCGGTTTTAGCTACCCCCACTTTGGGGCATCAGAAAACCAGCAAGCCCACCAGCGCGCTGCCGGGTGCCAGTATCCAGACCGGCACCTTCCATATCGCCAGGGAAACCCATGCCAGCAGGACAAACGCAATTCCCACTGCATCGTGTACGGCAGAGGTCCACACCGGATCATACAGCGCCGCCAGCAGAAGTCCGACAACACCGGCATTCACCCCGGCCAGGGCCGCCCGTGCAACTGAATGGCTACGAATATACGACCACAGGGGTAGACCGGCAAATACCAGCAGGGTTCCCGGCAGGAAAACAGCGACCACAGCCACGGCGGCACCGGTCCACCCACTCTCGACACCACCCAAAAACGCTGAGAAAGTGAAGAGTGGTCCGGGCATGGCCTGTGCGACACCGTAACCGGCCAGGAAGGTATCCGCCGACAGGTGTCCGGGCGCCACAAATCCCTCCTGCAGCCAGGGCAACACCACATGACCACCCCCGAACACCAGGGCCCCCGCGCGATAGAGCTCAGACCAGATCCAGGCCAGGGAGCCGGAAGCCAGGGGAACGAATGCCATCAACAGCAGCACTGAAAATACCACCAGGAACGTCATAGGCCGCCGGGTCTGAACCGGTATGGTCAATGATTCTTCCACGCGCTTTTGCGGCAGTTGCATCGCAGCACCCACCGCGCCGGCTGCGAGCAGGACAAGTATCTGCATCCAGGCTGCGCCCGCCATCAACAGAACAACCGCGACCACCACGGCAATCGACAGGCGCGGAGCATCCGGGCACAGGGTTTTGCCCATCTGCCAAACCGCCTGGGCAACCACAGCGACCACAAACAACTTAAGGCCGGCTATCCAGCCACCCTGCCCTGCATCCGGCCACAGGCCAAGGCCGAGCGCAAACAGCGTCATCAATAGTGCCGATGGCAGGGTAAAGCCAAGCCAGGCCGCAGCGCCGCCACTATAACCTCTCTGGAGAAACCCCAGGGTTAACCCCACCTGGCTGGAGGCAGGTCCAGGCAATAGCTGACACAATGCCACTACCTCGCCATAGGCGTCGTCCGACAACCATCGCCGGCGCTTTACGAATTCGTCATGGAAAAACCCCAAATGGGCTGCCGGACCGCCGAAAGACGTCAGGCCAAGACGCAGAAACAATAGGAAAATGTGCCAGGCTGGCAAGGCCCCGGCGTATATACCTTTGGTCATGGAACGCTCTTATCGTGGCAACGTGTATTAAGAATGATGAACATTATGACTTCCCGGTTGCATCAGTCCCAGTCCCGACCATAATGAAAAGACGGGTTGACCGGATCGTGACAGGTAACGTTTCCAACAACCAACAGGACCAGCAATGACCGCCCGGGCTCATACACCAGACAATCAGGATGAACTCCTGGAGTATCGCCTGAGCCTCCGCCTTGGCCCGGTACACGCGCGCCAGCGCCTCGGTATCGAGCGGGAAGCGGAAGCTCGCGTGTTCGGGCCTGGCCACCAGTCGTTCCATCTGGAAAACATCACCTCAGCTCCACGTTTCATCAGCGCCTGCCTGAAGTTGGCGGGCTTGTTCCGTCGAGGCCAGCACAACAGCCGCCGGCTGGATACCGCCCACAATCAGTTTCACATCCCAAGCCTGCCCCAAGCGTTCGAAGGCTTCCGCATTCTGCACCTTACCGACCTCCACGTGGATATGGATGAGGCCAACCTGCAGGCCGTGATACGTCAAATCGAGCCCCTCAAATATGATGTGTGTGTGCTCACTGGCGATTACCGGCGCCTCACCTGGGGCTCGATTGAGGGTGCCATGGACGGTATGGCGAGACTGCGGAGTGCCATTCACGGCAAAGCCTACGCTGTACTGGGCAATCACGACAGCGTGCGCATGGTTCCTGGTCTTGAGGACATGGGTTATCACCTGCTGATGAATGAGCATGCAGTGCTGCAGCGGGGCGACGATAAGCTTTATCTGGCGGGCGTGGACGATGCCCATTTCTACAAGGCGCATAATCTGCACCGGGCAGGAGACGAGATTCCCACGGGTGGTATCAGCGTTCTGCTGAGTCACACACCGGAAATCTGGCGCGAGGCTGCCCATGCGGGCTACGACATTTTTCTGTGCGGCCATACCCACGGCGGTCAGATCTGCCTGCCCGGTGGTATCCCCGTGACCCTGGATTCCGACTGTCCCAGAGAACTCGGCCGTGGTTACTGGCGCCGCAACGGCATGCAGGGCTATACCTCCCCGGGCGCAGGTACGTCGGTGGTCAACGTAAGGCTGAATTGCCCGCCGGAAGTGACGGTACACACCCTGACTCGGGGCCCCGGCTGAAGCCCGAGCTCAATGCGGCTGGTGGCGTATACCCAGGCGGTACAGTACGGGCGACAGCAGGATATTCGACACGGTAAACAGCACCACGACAACCGCCACAGTGAACCAGTCCAGCCCCAGCCAAAACCACGCCAGGATCATTGGCAGCAGGGCTTCTGGAACCTGGTCAAGCCCAACCGCCCGGGCACTGGAGGCAAGACCGGCACGACGCTTGATGAAACTGCTGATGATATCGCCCATCAGCCCAAGCATTCCGAATGCAAGGCCAAATACGACGCCTGTTCCGGTGATCCATGCAAACAAGCTACACGCCAATGCACCGGACACAACACCACGCCAGGTTTTGCTTCGTCCCAGCACCGGCTGCCCGTCCCGCCATAGCCTGCCACCATCAACAGGGGCCGACCAGCGCCGGCCAAACAGCCGGGCGACCAGTACCGGTGCGCCATTAGCCAGCACCAGCATCACCAGGAGCTCGATAGAAATCAGCAATCGGCTCACTCTCCGTCAGGACCGTCCGGCGGCAGGCCTCAGGCAAGCCCGCCTTTGGTCAGTTTCAGCGGGTCCATCAGTTCCTCCAGCCGCTTCCGGTCAAGGCCACTGCGCTCCTCCGCCACGTCAATCACCGGTCGGCCAGTCTGATAGGCTTCCTTAGCAATATCCGACGCCAGGCTGTAACCGATTTCGGGGTTGAGCGCGGTGACCAGTACAGGATTCTTGCCGACCGCTGCGTCCAGATGATCGGTATTCACCGTAAAATCCCGGATCGCCTTGTCACCGAGTATGGTTGACGCATTGGTCAGCAGTTCGATCATGTCCAGCAGGTTGGCGCCCACCAACGGCAACATCACGTTCAACTGGAAATTGCCTGATTGCCCGGCCAGGGCAACGGTGCTATCCAGTCCCATTACCTGGGCCCCGACCATGGCCACCGACTCCGGAATCACCGGGTTGACCTTGCCTGGCATAATGCTGCTGCCTGGCTGTAGGGCCGGCAGGCTGATTTCCGCCAGACCGTGAATCGGCCCACTGTTCATCCAGCGCAGGTCATTGGCGATCTTGGTCAGTACGATGGCCAGCCCCCGCAGTTGGGACGACAGGGCCACGGGCGCGTCGATGGCACTCTGCCCCACGAATTTATGTTCCAGGGAGCGGAAATGGTAACCCGTATTGGAAGTGAGGAACTTGATGAACTGCCCCGGAAATTCTTCCAGTGCATTCACTCCGGTTCCCACGGCAGTCCCGCCCTGGGGTACGGCGAGTAAATCCTCAGCCGCGGTCTCAAGCCGTTTTTCCGCGGCGAGTAATTGCTCCCGCCAGGTTCTCAGCTCCTGCCCCAGGGTGACCGGCATGGCATCCATCAGGTGGGTGCGGCCGGTTTTAACCTGATTCGCAAACAATGCCTCACGTTCGTAAATAACCCCGCACAGGTGGGTCAGCGCCGGAATCAAACGCTCGTAAATGCCTGCCAGGGCACTGATATGGATGGCCGTCGGGATCACGTCGTTGGAACTCTGGCTCATGTTGACGTGATCGTTGGGGTGAATCTCGACATCCTCCCTTGCTGCCAGGGCTGCGATGACCTCGTTCACATTCATGTTAGTGCTGGTGCCTGACCCCGTCTGGTAACGATCTATGGGAAACTGGTCAGCGAATTCACCGTTTATCAGGCGATCGCCGGCCGCGACAATCGCATCTCTCAGATCGTTATCCAATAAACCGAGGCTGGCGTTGGCATCTGCGGCTGCCTGCTTCACTCTTACCACCGCCGCAATGAACGCCGGCGGCATCGGCAAGCCACTTACCGGAAAGTTCTCTACGGCCCTCTGGGTCTGTGCGCCCCAAAGAGCCTCTTCAGGAACGCGTACTTCGCCCAGGCTGTCTTTTTCAGTCCTGAAATTCGTCATGACATCCTCCTCTGTTCACAGGCATTGGGGCTCACCCGTTTGGCGGTGACTTCAGTCTGACATGGTCGCAAATGCCGGTAACCTGATCAAAATTCAGGATCAGGGTATGAACCGTGTTGGTATAGGTGTCGTGAAGGTGAAACTTGAAGCGATGTTGCTTCTCCCCCTGAAGGAAACCGTCATACTCCCGCACCAGCTCCCGCACGTCTCCTCCCTCGTCCCTCGACCAGGTGGCGTTAAAGGGCCCTAGGACGGCACCGCCAGACAGGCAAACAGTCACTTCGTGATTGGTAAGGGCGTTTTCCGAACCGGACATGGCACACTCTCCTGACAAAACGAACATTGACAGAATAAAGTGTAGACCGTCATTGCGATTCTGAGTTCAGGGATGTGGCAAGACTGGATACCAGCGCCCGAAGGCGGTTGGGCTTGACCGGCTTGTTGAGCACAGGCAGATACTGTGCACTGATGAGCCGGCGTGTTTCATCGCTGCGATCAGCGGTAATGATGGCGGCCGGTATATCACGACCAAAGTGACGCCGAACCGCGCACACCGCCTGACAACCCGTCAGGTTCTCATCCAGGTGGAAATCGGCCAGGATGATATCGGTGCCACTGCAATGCGCCACGGCATCCGCCGCGCTACCCGCTGTGGCAACCATACAACCCCAGCGTTCCAGCAGAGCCCGCATACTTTCCTGTACTGGCTCTTCGTTGTCGATCACCAGAACACGCAGTCCGTCGAAGAACGCCGGCGCAATCGCTAAAGGCTCCGCTTTCAGGCCGCTGGCGGACGCTTCTGTGAAGCGGGCCAGGGGAATGAGAACACTGAAGCAGGAGCCTTTGCCATGACGTGAATCCACACGGATGTCGCAGGCCAATACCCTCGCCATTCGCTCAACGATCGCCAATCCCAGGCCCACCCCCTGGCGGCCACCGCCCTTCGGCAGTATCTGGTGAAACTCCCGGAAGATATCCTCCAGCTTTTCCTGCTCGATACCCACGCCCGTATCCCACACCCCGATTTCCAGGTTCGGACCACGCTTGCGGGCAGCAAACAGCACCCCACCTTCACGGGTGTAGCGAAACGCGTTGCTTAACAGGTTGCGGAGTATTCGAGTGAGCATTCGCGGGTCAGTACGCACGTAACCTGCGCCTGAGCGTACCCGAAAGTGCAGTTCCGCGTTCTCAGCCACCGGTTCGAATTCCTGGGCGAGTCCCCGCATCAGTTCGCCGATGTCGGCATGGACAAAGTCCGGTCGCATGGCCTTCTGGTCCAGTTTGGATATATCCAGAAGATCCGCCAGCAGATCCTCGGCACTTTCCAGCGATCGCTGCACTCGCTGAACGAGTCGATTCTCGTCCGCAGGCAGATCGCTGTCCATCAGGGCGGACACCAGTAACCTGGCCGCATTCAGAGGTTGCAGTAAATCGTGACTGGCCGCCGCGAGGTACTTGTCTTTGCTCTCATTGGCCTCCTTGGCGGCCTCTACAGCCACCACCAACTCCCGCTCCACCCGTTCGCGCTGCTCGATCTGGTACCGTAGCACCACGTTGGCGTTCTGTAGCTCGTCGGTGCGCTCCTCCACACGGCGTTCCAGATCCGCGTTGAGCTGACGTAACTTTTCCCGCGCCTGGTGCCGCTCGGTGATATCGGCGACAAAGGCTTCCACCACTTCCGGGCCGAGGTCTGGCCGCCGCAACAACGTGATTGCCACATGCACTGGCGTATTGTCCACCCGCCTGAGTCTGGTTTCCCTTGCACTGAGGCTGCCATTGTCCAGCAACTCCTGC
>Ga0207904_1000310_pt1 | contig 20692 bp, 15 predicted proteins | sample MalvirmetaMSP118_FD_184232 | JGI IMG/M metagenome (GOLD analysis project Ga0207904, IMG submission 184232) | Marine viral communities from the Deep Pacific Ocean - MSP-118 (SPAdes) | ecosystem: Environmental > Aquatic > Marine > Oceanic | place: Pacific Ocean | collected 2011-05-30 | reverse complement strand
GCCATCAGCTTTTCGCTACTTAAAAATCCGACCGAATAAACGGGAGCAATGTCCTACCCCCCCGCGCTAGAGTAAATGTAGGACCGCTTGGTTTTAAAATTATTTCAGCTCGCAAAGTTATAACGCTTTGGTAACGGGCACAGCGTAGCGGAGCCCATTTGTGGTAACGTGAGCGCAGCGAACCACAAATGGGTGGAGCGTAGCTGTGTCCCGTTCACCAATTTGTTATAACGCCCATACTGGCTCAGGAATAAATTCTTCGCTGACGCCCATCTTATTTATAAAACCATCAACATAGGGTTTTGGATACTTACTAAACTTAGCTGTTTTTAGATTTGAGCACTGCTCTAAATCACTAAGACCCTTGTCAGATGTACATACCCCAAAAAGTTCGATGCCTTTTAGGTTTTTAAGCTTAGATATAGGCAACAATGAGTCAATTTCCGTCGTTTTTCCAGATGCGTCCCAACTAGGAAGAGTCGATAGAGACAAATACTCAAGAGAACCCATATTTTCCAAAGCTGAAAGATTTGTAACTTTGGGAATATGAACTATCTTCAAGTACCGCAATGAGCGTAGACCCGATAATAGGTCTAGTGAGGCATCAGGAAAAGTAGCAATAACCAAAGATTGTAAGTTTCGCAATTCAGAAAGAGACGACAGGGACTTAAATTTACAATGCCAAATGATCGCTGATTTGTAGCTCAATGGGCTTTGAATCTCGCTAAGCTCTCTATCTTTTACTCGCATCAATTCTAGGTGCATACGATATGCTCTGATTCGTTATAACATTCTATTCAATTCCCCAAAACCACAAACCCATTGCGACTTGAGTCCATATATTTTTTGGCACCGCGCGACACATAAAAAATTTCACCCGAAACCTCAACCACTTATCTCTACGTATCAATCGCATCCGCAAAATGATTACGCCGCAGGTCCATATATCTACCCGGCACAACCAAATACCCTCAGGCACGCTACCGCCCCTGGGCAACCCCCAGTAAATTTAAACAAAAAAGCGCCTCCCCCCACTCATTCATTTGGGCAACAACTACTACTACTTTATCAAAGACTATCAACTGTATATAAATATAGTAGAAACAGGCTGATCTTTAACTCTACCGTGTCTCTCTGTTAATAAGGATAGCAGCCGAACAAGGGTTATTAAAAGCAATTTACCGATCAATCTGACTTTAGGATTTCATTAATGAAACCAAAGCTCATGGAGCAAGTAAGGGATACCATTCGGGCCAAGAATTACAGTATGCGTACAGAAGAAACCTATATTTATTGGATACTTAGCTTTATTCGATTTCATCGCATGCAGCATCCAAACACCATGACAGAACAGCATATCAGAAGCTATCTGGGTCACTTGGCGTTGCAACGGCACGTGGCACCCGCCACACAGAAAACAGCGCTGAATGCTGTCGTGTTCCTGTTCAAACAGGTTCTGCAAATCGATCCTGGGGATTTCAGCGACTTCCATCGCGCCAGCACCGCATCCCGCAAGCTGCCTACCGTACTGACACACGAAGAAGTAACGGCCTTGTTCCGGCAGCTGCAAGGCATTCCTCGACTATGTGCGGCGCTGATGTATGGATCAGGACTGAGGGTGATGGAAACGGTTCGCTTAAGGGTTCACGATATTGATTTTGATCGCCTTTCTGTTCTGGTTCGCGAAGGCAAAGGCCGTAAACAGCGATTCACGACATTAGCGCCAGAGATATGCCCCTTGCTCACAGCGCAAGTTAACTTGGTGCGATCACTTTACAACCTCGATGCCATGCGATCTGATTGGGATGGCGTGTATCTTCCCTATTCCCTGGATAAAAAGTACCCCAACGCACCGTTTGAGCTCGGTTGGCAATATTTATTCCCAACCGATAACTACTCTATTGATCCCAGATCCGGCAAAAAGCGCCGCCACCACATAAACACTTCAACGGTACAGAAGGCCGTTAAAATAGCAGTGAGAAACGCCGAAATTCGTAAGCCGGCCACCTGCCATTCGCTACGTCATTCTTTTGCCACTCATCTGCTGGAAAGGGGGGCGGATATTCGTACCATTCAATCCCAATTGGGACATACCGACGTCAAAACGACAGAGATCTATACCCATGTGATCAACCGGGGCGGGCATGCCGTGCGCAGTCCATTGAGTGATTTAAAACTGGGCCAATAAACGCAAATGCCGCGCCCCAACAAGAAGACACGGCATTGCAATGGTTCAATTGCTGAAATTTCTAGGCGGGAGTTAGCCGCACTTGGAATCACCACAACTTAAACAGGTCATACAGCCATCCATGTACACCACTGATTTGGTGCTGCATTTGCCGCACAGGCTTGCCCCTTCAGGGAAAGAGCTTTCTTCTTCCGCATGCGACATTTCAGGCTTTTTTGCCTGTTTCAGCTCCTGTTTTTTCTTTTCGATAAAGGCTTTCTGATGTTCATCCAACTCGCTTTTGATCATACCAATCATCTGCATATGGGTTTCAATCGCTTCCCCGATCTCAGCCACCAGCGAAGGCATGAACTTGCCCCCCCGCTTGAAATAACCACCCTTGGGATCAAACACCGCTTTCATTTCTTCCACCAGGAAGGTGCTATCCCCCCCTTTACGGAATACAGCGGAGATAACGCGAGTTAACGCCAACACCCACTGAAAGTTCTCCATATTCTTGGAGTTGATAAAGATTTCAAACGGACGGCGCTGCTCATGTTCGGTGCCTTCGTTCAAAATGATGTCATTGATTGTGATATACAACGCATGATCCGACAAAGGAGTTTTTATTTTGTATGTGGAGCCCAGCAACATTTCCGGACGCTCCACGCTTTCATGCATGTGCACAACATTGTTTTCGGGCTTCTTCAGTTCAGCAGCAGACTGATCTGCTTTCACCACTTCATACCCAACGATCTTGGATTTAATTTCTTTAGCCATGGGTTTTTTACCTGAATTCTCGTCGTCCATTAGAGTTTGCCGTAGTAACCTTCTTTCAAGGCATCATACAAGTTAGCTGCGCTGTGCGTTTCACCGTCGTAAATAATATCTTCGTTACCTTTGGCTTCAATCTCGGTGCCGTCTTCCAGCGTAAATTTATAAATCGTGTTTTCGATATCTTTCTCTTTCACCAAAACACCCTGGAAAGCTTCCGGGTTGAAACGAAATGTGGTACAGCCTTTCAGACCTTTACGGAACGCGTACAAATAAATATCACGGAACTTGTCGTACTCAAAGTCCGTAGGCACGTTAATCGTCTTGGATATAGACGAATCCACCCATTTTTGTGCAGCAGCCTGAATATCAACATGCTGTTCCGGTGAGACATTATCCGTCGCCGTGAAGTATTCGGGCAACTTCATATCTTCGTCATCACTGTAGGGCATTGCTTCGCTGTTAACCAATTCACGATACGCCAGCAACTCATAAGAGAATACATCCACTTTCTCTTTAGATTTGCGCCCCTCCCGGATTACATTGCGGGCATAGTGATGTGCAAAACTGGGTTCAATACCGTTGCTGGCGTTATTCGCAATGGAAAGCGAAATAGTGCCGGTAGGTGCGATAGAGGAATGGTGCGTAAACCGACTTCCCACCTTGGATAGCTTTTCTACCAACTCCGGTTCAACTTCCGCCAGCCTTTGCATATAGCGGCTGTATTTGGTGTGCAGGATCTTGCCTTTCACCTTATCGCCAACTTTGAAGCCGTCTTTTTTCATTTCGGGGCGTTTGCGCAGCATCGCACCATCGACGACGAAATCCTGTTCCATGATCGGCGCCGGCCCTTTTTCCTGCGCCAGTTCCAGTCCGGTTTTCCATCCGGTCACGGCCATTTCCTTAGCCACCTGTTCAGTGAAATCAACAGAGTCGGGCGACCCGTATTTCATCTGTAACATGGTGAGGGTTGAGCCCAGTCCCAGGAACCCCATACCATGACGACGCTTGTTGGTGATCTCATGGCGTTGACGCTCCAACGGCAATCCATTGATTTCAACCACATTGTCCAGCATGCGCGTGAATACGGACACCACCTTTCGATATTCGTCCCAATCGAAATAGGCCTTATCGGTAAACGGGTTACGCACATAACGGGTCAGGTTCACCGAGCCCAACAAGCAACTGCCGTACGCCGGCAACGGCTGCTCGCCACAGGGATTAGTTGCCCGGATGTTTTCACAGAACCAGTTGTTGTTCATCTGGTTCACCTTATCAATCAGGATGAAGCCCGGCTCAGCAAAGTCATAGGTGGACGTCATGATCGCGTGCCAAATTTTTGTGGCCTTTTCATGCCCGTAGATTTTGCAGGCCACCAAGCCTTTATCATTGACGATATAACCGTCATTGGCGGGCCACTCACGCCACACCACCTGGGATTTATCTTTCAGATCCAGTTTACTGGCGTCCGGGCTGTTGGCTTTGATGGGGAACATCAGCGGCCAGTCTTGGTCTTTCACCACCGCATCGATAAACTCTTCACTAATCAACAAAGACAGGTTGAACTGACGTAATCGGCCATCTTCACGTTTGGCTTTTACAAACTCGAGCACATCCGGATGGGACACGTCGAACGTGGCCATTTGAGCACCACGTCGACCGCCCGCTGAGGAGACAGTAAAACAAGTACGATCGAAGATATCCATAAAGGAGAGCGGGCCGGAGGTTTTCGCCCCGGCGCCGGATACATAAGCGCCCCGCGGGCGCAGAGTGGAAAATTCATAACCGATGCCGCAACCGGATTTCAGTGTCAGCCCCGCTTCATAGTTCTTTTCCAGTATACCGGCCATCGTGTCATTGACGGTGCCCGACACGGTGCAATTAATCGTTGAAGTATCCGCTTTATAAGCCTGGGCGCCGGCATTGGAAAGGATCCGGCCGGCGGGAATAGCGCCATGACGCAATGCCCACAGGAATTGCTCATACCATTCGACTTTTTTACCCGCGTCTGTTTCAACATCGGCCAGCGCTTGGGCCACCCGCTTAAAAGAATGATCAATGGAGGCATCTACGGCGTTGCCATCGCTATCCTGCAGACAATACTTCTGTTGCCAGATGTCCATTGAGGCTTCCTGAAGAGGGATTTCCTTTTCAGCTTGTTTCTCTACTGGTTGATAAGATACAGCGCTCATTGCCACCTTCTTATTAATTTGCATAAATATGTATTTGATATGGCCGCGGCCACATACCCGAAATGACGTGTTTGAAGATGCCGTCAGCGCCTTAATGGCACCGGCGGTACAGATGATTGATTCAGAGGACTACATTGCATTCCCGACTTGGCCTGACCTGATTTCAGGCAGAAAAAAAGATGTCGCATAAGCCACCTTCTTGGTGTGACAATTGTTAGCTTTTGTAATAATGAGCCATGCTTGATACCCTTGCACGGTGCGGTTCGGCCTGCTTTCAACCGCTTTTTCAGTCGATATTCCTAAATCGAATGAAATTAGACAAACACGCTATATCCGCTTCCCTCATGCCACCAACCACAATATCTTGTGGTTTCGAAAATATTCTAGCCACCTTTGAAAGATTAACAACCCTAAAATTTAATTATTTTTACTGATTGTAAATGGACTGTAATGTATACGTGCTCAACCCCCTATAGCCACGCGGCCTATAGCGTTAGCACTCCCTTATCGAACAAGGTTTAACCATGTCTTTTTTGACTAAAGGATAATTGCTAACACGGGCAGGCAACGGTAACGTCGAGGAATAGCATTTTGAAAACAGGAGCTCGCACCATGTATAAAATCAAGAACCACCCTGTGGACCCGGACTACGCCAAAGACGCCAATATCACTGAACAACAATACCAAGCGTGGTACAAAGAATCCCTGGAACAGCCCGATCAATTCTGGGCCGCCCGCGCCAAACAGTTTCTTGACTGGTCCAAGCCCTGGAGCAGCGTCAATGAATACAACTTTGCCAAAGGCGAAACCACCTGGTTCAAAGATGGCAAGCTCAATGCCTGTTACAACTGCATTGATCGACATCTGGAAAAACGCGGCAATCAGGTCGCCATCATCTGGGAAGGTGACGACCCGAGCGAAGATCTCAGCATCACTTACCGGCAGCTGTATGAACAGGTCGGCAGGCTATCAAATGCCCTGCTCGCACAAGGTGTAAAGAAAGGCGATCGCGTCTGCCTGTACATGCCGATGATTCCGGAAGCCGCCTACGCCATGCTCGCCTGCGCCCGCATTGGGGCAGTGCATTCCGTGGTCTTTGGCGGTTTTTCGCCGGAATCACTGAAGGACCGGATTCTGGATTCCGATTGCCAAGTACTGATCACCGCCGATGAAGGACTGCGGGGCGGACGCAGCATTGCATTGAAAGAAAACGCCGACAAAGCGTTAGCCCATTGCCCTGATGTTCGCTGCTGCCTGGTGGTCAAACGAACCGGCGCCGAGATCGGCTGGAACAACAGCCGGGATGTTTGGTATCACGATGCCGTAGCCGATATGAGCCCGGATTGTCCGGCGCAGGAAATGGACTCGGAAGACCCTATGTTCATCCTCTACACCTCAGGCTCCACCGGCAAACCGAAGGGGGTTATGCACACCACAGCCGGTTATATGCTGGGTTCCGCCATGACGCACCGCTATATTCTGGATTACCGGGAAGGCGATATTTTCTGGTGTACGGCTGACGTAGGCTGGATCACCGGGCACTCCTATATTGTGTATGGCCCACTGGCTAACGGCGCTACTACGTTGATGTTCGAAGGGGTGCCGACTTACCCGGACGCATCACGCTGCTGGCAGGTAGTCGATAAGCACAAGGTAAACACGTTCTATACCGCACCCACCGCCATCCGCGCATTGATGAGCCAGGGCAATGAGCCGGTAAAAAAATTCTCCCGTGCCAGCCTGCGTTTGCTGGGCACGGTGGGCGAACCGATCAACCCGGAAGCCTGGGAATGGTACTACAACGTAGTCGGCGAAACCCGTTGTCCGGTGGTCGACACCTGGTGGCAAACCGAAACCGGCTCCATCATGATTGCGCCAATGCCTGGCGCCCACACGCTCAAACCGGGATCAGCTACAGTCCCCTTTTTCGGCATCGAACCGGCCTTAGTGGACAACGATGGCAACGAGTTACAGGGAGCCTGCGAAGGCAACCTGGTTATCAAACGCAGTTGGCCCAGCCAGATCCGCAGCGTATACGGTGACCACCAGCGCATGATCGACACCTACTTTTCCACCTACCCGGACACCTACTTCACCGGCGATGGGGCCCGGCGGGACGAAGACGGCTATTATTGGATAACCGGGCGAGTTGACGATGTACTCAACGTCTCAGGCCATCGTATGGGCACCGCCGAAATCGAGAGTGCCCTGGTTCTGCATGACGCAGTAGCCGAGGCCGCAGTAGTGGGGTATCCTCACGACATCAAAGGTCAAGGTGTCTATGCTTACGTGACGCTCATGGCGGGCATTCAACCGAGCGAGGCGTTACGCAAAGAACTACTGGACGCCGTTTCAAAAGAGATTGGTGCTATCGCAAAGCCGGACCTGATTCAATGGGCACCCGGATTACCGAAAACCCGGTCCGGTAAAATTATGCGCCGGATCCTGCGTAAGATTGCAGCTAACGAACTGGATACATTGGGTGATACATCAACGCTGGCTGACCCGGCCGTAGTAAACGAATTGATTGATAACCGGGCCAATCGATAAAGCGTAATCCCGGCATCATCTGGCAGTTATTCGTCCTCGCCCACTCCGGTGCACTCGTGTTACCGGAGTGGTTTGTTTGTAGTTAGGCTTTGTGTTGAAAGCCGATCATGCTCGCTCAACTATTGAGCTATAGTTTACATACAAACTCACATCTATGGACATACTGTGACGCCAACCTCGGTTGAACGCAGCAGGGTCTCGACAACCAACCCCGTGACGTTCACTAGCATATTGTTTTTATTGGCTTTTATTGCCCAGCCTGTGCTCAGCTACGGCACTGAAACGGCCATAGTGGAAGCGGGCTTTCTGCAATTACACGTTGGCCAATACACCCGTTATCACCTGGATGATACGCAATCCCAAACCCTCTCCGATGTCCGCTCCTTAGCCCCTGACCAATGGTTCTCAGCCACGTCAGAAGCCCCCGCTTTTGGTTTTAGTGCCGATCACCTCTGGATGCAGATTCCAGTTCACAACCAAACTGACGACATCGCCCGCCTTGCGCTGGAAATCGCATACCCGGTTCTGGATCACGTTGACGTCTATGTCCTCACAGAGCCGGTAGCCGGGGTTGCGGATGTCCCTGCGCCGCTAACAGAAACACACTATCGAATGGGGGATACCTATCCTTTCCATGATCGTCCCGCCAACCACCGCAACTTTGTCATCCCGTTTCAATTGCCACCGTCCGCTGATGCCACGCTGTACCTGATGATTGCCAGCTCAGGCGCACTGGAAGCGCCGGTCATATTATGGGATTACGAGCACTTTTTTGAAAACCAACAATCCTCGCTTGTGGGGCAGGGTTTGTATTTCGGCATCATGATCGTGATGATTTTATACAACCTGTTTATCTATCTAAGCGTCCGCCATGTGAGCTACCTCTACTACACCGGAGCGGCGCTTTCCTGTGCCCTGTTTGTCGCCGGATTACATGGCATCGGTTTCCAGTTTATCTGGCCCACGCTGCCCGCTATCAACAGCATTATTCTGCCCGCCAGCATCAGCGGCTTCGCATTCACCACGATCTTTTTTACTATTACCCTGCTCGACGTGAAGCGGCTCGCCCCCAAACTATACAAACTCAAGATTGCTTTTGCCGTGTTCTTTGCCGCCATGTTTGTCTTAAGCATGGTTTTACCTTATCACTTGGCCATACAAATGGTCGCCTTCATCGGAGTGCCAAGTATTTTACTGAGCCTGTATACAGGGGCTTATATGCTGCACCGGGGGCAGCGCGCTGCGCGTTTTTTCCTGCTCGCCTGGAGCAGCCTCCTGGTTTCATTCTTGCTGACGACATTCAGTAAATTCGGATTAATTCCGGCCAGCACCTGGATAGAACATTCAGTTCAAATAGGCTCCGCACTGGAGGTTATCCTATTATCGTTTGCGTTAGCGGACCGTATTAACGAAGAGCGAAAAGCCAAGCATCGGGCGCAACAAGAAGCGCTGGAGAATGAAAAGCGGGCGCGACAGGAACAAAGCCGTTATCTGCAACTACGATACCAGGCTGAATTGGATGAGCTTAAATCCAAGCAACAAATATTCGAAGCTCGCGCCGAGAGCAAAGCGAAGGGCGATTTTCTGGCAACCATGAGCCATGAGATCCGCACCCCCATGAACGGCGTACTGGGTATGGCGGATTTGTTGCACGATACAGAGCTGAATGAAAATCAGCGCCACTACCTCAACGTGATCACCAATTCAGGAAAAGCCTTACTCAATGTCATCAACGACATTTTGGATTATTCCAAAATTGCAGCCGGTAAAATGGAGTTGGAGCATATTGATTTTGATCTTGATCAACTCTGTGTCGAGTGCACATCCATATTCACCGTGACGGCCGAACGCAAAAACCTGGAATTAATCTATTCTATGGAGCCCGGCACGCCGGCTTTTATCAAGTCGGATCCCTCGCGCTTACGTCAGGTGATTCTCAACCTGCTCGGTAACGCCTTTAAATTCACCCATGAGGGCAGCGTACACCTGTCGGTTTCAGAGCTACCGTCTGCGAACAATCAACACCACATACTGCGCTTTGAGGTGCGGGATACGGGTATCGGAATCGACCCACAAACACAGCAAAAATTATTTAATGCCTTTGCCCAGGCGGACAACCGTGTTGCCCGCCAATTCGGCGGAACCGGATTGGGTCTGAGCATTTCGAAAAACCTGGCCCAACTGATGGGCGGTGAGGTTGGCATTGAAAGCACTCCCAATATCGGCAGTTGCTTCTGGTTCACTATTCAATGTGAAAGTGCCAGTCCGGCGTTCACCCGCGAACGTATCGTTCCTCTGACCGTTTTAAAAGGACGCCGCTTATTAGTGGTGGACAACTCACCGGAGTTTGCACGCATGGTGTGTGAGCAGGCTAAATCCTGGGGCATGCACGTTCAGTCCACGCAACAGGCGTCACACGCATTGCAAATACTGAAGCAAGCCAGCGCAGCCGGTACGCCATTCGAAATCGTCACCCTGGATAGAAATCTTACCGACATGAAAGGGCTGGACTGCGCGCGGGCCATTAAGGAATCCGATGCGATTACAGACTGCCAATGCATCCTCCTCACGGCTTCTCACAATCAGCCCGCCCAGAGCGAATTAACCAAAGCCAACATTACGCTGTGCATGCAAAAGCCCGCCTCCGGGCGCTCACTACGTCAGGTTGTCATCAGCGTCATCAACGCGCTAAAAGAGCAGGCAATTGCCCACGCAGAATCCCCGCCGTCACTCATCGAAGGCAAATCCATCCTGGTGGTGGAAGACAACAACGTCAATCAGATGGTAATTGTCGGCATGCTGAAAAAGCTCAAACTGAAATACACGGTCGCGGAAAACGGACAAGCCGCCCTGAATCTGTATAACCGCCAACATAACGACTTTGACTTGGTTCTAATGGATTGCGAAATGCCGATTATGGACGGCTACACCACGGCGGAAAACATTCGCTTGCAGGAAGCCAAACTCAATCTCGACCCGATTCCGATTATCGCCCTGACCGCTCATGTACTGCAGGAACACCGGATCAAAGCCGCTGCCGCAGGCATGGACGCCCATGTGAATAAGCCGGTGGATTTCATAAAGCTAACAGATACCCTTACCCGGCACCTGTTGTTTGATGAGCCGGATTCAGCCAGGGCCTGAGCCGCTTCCGGTTTCGTATCCCTCCCTTACGCGCGGCTAACGCCCTCGCAAATGGCGCTCACGATTTTCCTGCTTCTTGGCTTCATTTTTCTTCAGCAAAACATACAACGCTCCGGCGCCTCCATGCTGGCGCTGCGCACTGTGAAAGGCCATTACCTGGGGTAAATCCGGTAGCCATTTATTAACATAACTTTTCAACAACGCCGGCGGATCACTGCGATCCCCTTTGCCGTGTAATATCATCACTGTGCGCACCCCATGACGGGTACATTCACGAATAAACTCAAACACTTCCTGACGCGCCTGCTCCACAGTCTTACGGTGCAAATCCAAAACCGCATCGACGGTATACTTGCCCAGTCGTAACTTCCGATACACCCCCTCCTGCACGCCACCCCGCTTGTATTCCAGGATATCGTGAGGTCCGACCATCTCCACATACTCTGACGTAAGCAGGTTTTCATCCCGCTGCAGCTCTTGCGCCGCCGCCTCGCGACGAGCCAGCTGAGCGTCGGTAGGGCTTTGTGAACCCCGCTGCCTTTGCCGTAAAGTAATCCTGCCCTGAGCACGCTGCAGCGGTTTCACCCCTTCCATCTCTGACAGGAATAAGTTGTCGTCATTATGCTCCATCATTACCGCCCCCTCTCTCACTGCCTTCACGGGTTCTGCACTGCTCGCAAAGCAGGCATTCATCAGATGCGGGCTACGCTTACCAGCCGGTGAGATGCACGCTTATTTGCTCTGATTGTTACATTAACCAGGGATCAATTGTACACTCTAAACACAAAATCTTAAGGGCGGGCAAGCGTCGGTATTTTTTACAAAAGTGCAACGAACAGAAGTCGTGATAGCGATAGCTAATTGATAAATATAGGCTTATTTTTCTGGCTCAAATTATGCTTGTTAAATATACAGGCTTTGATTCCGAAGATAAGCAGTAAGGAAATGTAAACCAGATGTTCAGATTTCAATCCATTCTATTCCTGATCGCAACGCTGATACTGGCTGTCGCTCTGACCAGTTCAGTGATCATTGCGCGGAATCACTCAATGGCCCAAATCAACATTGATACCACCAATTTCGTTACGGTGCCCTTTAATCCGGCCAACAATCCGGCCATTAACGGCTCGTTTAATGAACTGGCAAAAATCTGGTCACTGACTGAAATGCTCAACGACGTCCGCGTGCCCTACACCGTGGCGGCCACCCAACCAGCGTTTGATATGATTCTGGTCGGCTCGGTGCCGGCGGTTGTGGATACGGCCAGCCTCAAACGGGATTCGCTGGAAGACTATGTGTTCCAGATCGCGGCACCCGCGCCGGACCCGACATCCATCGCCTTGCTTGCCCTGGGTTTGATTTTTCTGGGCATAGCGCGTCGCACAGCGCGACGCCGCAAGCCATCAGCGCAACTTTCCGGGCCCGAGCCGAGTATATAAACGCGTTATAACGCCTGCACCAGCTTCTGATGAATGCCTCCAAAGCCGCCATTACTCATGATCACGATATGGTCACCACTTCGCACACCGGACACCAGTTTTTGCACGATATCGTCAACCGACGAATACAGTTCCGCAGGCACCTCACTGGCGCTTACAACTGAGTCCATTTCCCACCCCACACCCGGTGGTTGATACCACAATACCTGATCTGCTTGCGCCGTCGACGCGGTCAGATTGGCTTTATGGACACCCAGACGCATCGTATTGGAACGGGGCTCGATGACAGCGATAATACGCTGTTGACCAACCCGCCGTCGCAGTCCTTCCAAGGTGGTTTTAATGGCCGTAGGGTGATGGGCAAAATCATCGTAAACGGTCACTCCGCCGATTTCCCCCACCACTTCCATACGCCGCTTTACACCGCCGAACTGACAGAGTGCTTCCACCGCCAGCTCCGGTTTCACCCCGGCATGACGAGCCGCAGCGATGGCAGCCAGGCCGTTATCAACGTTATGCTGTCCCGACATTTCCCAAGCGACGACACCATACACGTGGCCCTGATAGGAGACTTCAAATTCAGACCCATCGGCGGTAACTGGTTTGCCTTGCCAGCCTCGCTCTCCAATTAACTCCTGCGGCGTCCAGCTGCCCCGCGCCAAGACCTCTGCCAAATACACATCGGCTTGCGGAAGGATCACCAGACCGTTGCCCGGCACGGTACGCACCACATGATGGAACTGCGTCTGGATGGCTTTAATGTCTTCGAAAATATCCGCGTGGTCGTATTCCAGATTATTCAGCACCAGAGTGCGTGGCAGGTAGTGGACAAACTTGGAACGCTTGTCAAAAAAAGCAGAATCGTATTCATCCGCCTCAATCACAAAAAAGGGATCATCCCCCAAACGGGCCGACACCGGAAAATTATTCGGTACCCCACCAATGAGATAGCCGGGCTGTAATCCCGCGTATTCCAGAATCCAGGTCACCATCGACGAGGTGGTGGTTTTACCGTGTGTCCCTGCCACCGCAATCACCCACCGGCCTTGCAGCACATGATCGCGCAACCATTGCGGTCCGGAGGCATAAGGTAATCCCCGATTCAGCATATATTCCACCGCTTCGTTACCGCGCGACATCGCATTGCCGACAATCACCAAATCCGGAGCCGGGTCCAGCTGCGCAGGATCGTAGCCTTCGGTTAATTCAATCCCCTGCTCTTCCAACTGAGTGCTCATCGGCGGATACACATTGGCATCGGAACCGGTAACCCGATGCCCCTGCGCTTTCGCCAACAGCGCCAGACTGCCCATGAACGTGCCGCAGATACCTAAAAAGTGCAGATGCATAACGAATCCTTAAGGTGTTGAAGTGTGCTCTGGTGGAAGGGGTTGTTCTTGTTGCAAGGCCTGCGCTGGCAAAAACGACAGACTGATGATAAACAAGCTGATCCACAGGGCAATGGCCAGAAAATTGCCTTGTAAACGCCCCAGCTCCATGGCGGAACTATAAATGCGCGCTTTAATCAGAATGTCCCAGATAATTAACATCAGCATAGCAAACCACAGCAATGAGCTAAGCCCACTTTCCGCGGGTAAACGGATACCGATAATCTGCACTGGAATGCTCAGCACACTAATAATAAGATCACTGCCCAGACAGGCCGTCATGGTTTGCGCAAACCGGTTACTCTGCTGTTTAAAACTAAGTACGCCAAACACCGCAGCACACCAGGCAAACAGCGCCGCTGCACTACCCGCCATCTTAGCAACCAGGTAGCTTGGCTCCAGTGCCAGTAGCATCAGCGCCGATAGTATTAATAAAGTCACCAACAACAGGCCCACCAGCGCCGGTGCATGCGGTACGTCTTGCGGCCCTTTGCGAAAAAGACAAATGTGCCAGAACAGGTTGAACAACGATTTCAAAGAACTCTCCGGGGAGTGAGCGGGACAATAAATCCCTAAAAAAGGCCGGTCATTGTGCCAAATACCTTGAGCCCTATTCAACACAACATGAATAAGGTGGCTATTTACTATATGATGCCGCCCAATTAATTATTGCCCTGATGGCACATAAACTACAGAAAATGAACGCCAATTTTCCGGGAGTTCCGAATGGCTAAGAAGAATGCGTTTTATGCACAATCCGGTGGAGTGACGGCTGTCATCAACGCCAGCGCCTGCGGTGTCATTGAGACGGCCAGGGCGTATCCGGATCATATCAACAAAGTCTATGCCGGTCATAACGGAATTATAGGGGCTCTTACCGAAGACCTGATAGATATTAGCCAGGAATCCAGTGCCACGATCGCTGCTCTAAAGCATACTCCGGGCGGTGCCTTCGGCTCCTGCCGTTATAAACTGCGTAGCTTCGAAGAAAACCAGCGCGAATACGAGCGCCTGGTACAAGTATTTAGAGCCCATAACATCGGCTATTTTTTCTATAACGGCGGTGGCGATTCGCAGGACACCGCTCATAAAGTGTCACAAATTTCCCAAACCATGGGTTACCCGATCACCTGCATCGGGATTCCAAAAACCGTTGACAACGACTTGCCTTTTACTGATTGCAGCCCCGGATTTGGCTCCGTCGCCAAATACATTGCAGTGTCCACTCAGGAAGCCTCGCTTGACCTGGCCTCCATGTGCGAAACATCCACCAAAATTTTCATTATGGAAGTGATGGGACGTCATGCCGGATGGATCGCTGCCTCAGGCGCTCTAGCGCGATGTGAAGCAGGCGACCCGCCCCATATTATCGTGTTTCCAGAAATCGTATTTGATCGTCCTGCCTTTCTGGAAAAAGTAAAACAATCGGTTAAAGACCACGGCTATTGCGTGATTGTGATTTCAGAAGGTGCGCGCAATCCGGACGGCACCTTTTTGGCAGACAGCGGCGGGAAAGACGCTTTCGGTCATACCCAGTTAGGGGGTGTAGCCCCCTTTGTGGCCAACATGATAAAAGGTGAACTGGGTTACAAATACCACTGGGCGGTCGCGGACTACCTGCAACGGGCTGCCCGACATGTAGCGTCCGCCATGGATGTAGAACACGCTTACGCTGTAGGCAAAGCCGCCGTTGAATTTGCCATCGCCGGGAAAAACGCCGTTATGCCCACCATCGTTCGCAACCCCGGTGAAGCGTACTCCTGGACCATTGGTGAAGCCAATCTGGCCGCAGTGGCCAACGTCGAGCAAATGATGCCCCGTGACTACATCAGTGACTGCGGGTTTGATATTACAGCTGCCTGCCGGGACTATTTATTGCCGCTGATTCAGGGCGAAGCACCACCGCCCTATGAAAATGGAATTCCGGTCGTGGCCAGGCTGAAGAAAATAAAAGTGGAAAAAGTACTGAATTCCCACTTTAGCGTTTAGTGGTAATGGGTTCTGCACTTTAGCAAAAAAGCCGGAGCGGAAGCCGCTTCGGCTTTTTTTTCTGATCGTTATCTGGACGGCTACTTGCGCAATGCTTTCTTGTCGATTTTGCCCACCGACGTAAGCGGTATCGCATCGACAAAAAACAATTCTTTTGGCACTTTATAGGGCGCCATATTGGCACGGCAAAACTCGATAATCGCCGCTTTTTGCTGCTCATCGTGTGCAGGCTCAGCATTGTTACGCTGCACGTATACTTGCACCACATCATTACCAGGCCGATCCTCATCTTCACGCCCGACCACCGCACACATTTCCACGAATGGAAGCGATTGCAGCTTGGATTCCACCTCCACTGAAAACACTTTGTAACCTCCGACAATCAGCATGTCTTTACTGCGGTCACAGATTTTCAAATAACCTTCATCATCCAGAAAGCCAATATCGCCGGTGTGCATCCAGACCTTGCCATCGTGCTCACGCAGCGCATCACGGGAAGCGTCCGCCATCGCCAGGTAACCGCGCATCACCTGCGGGCCACTCACCACCACTTCTCCAGGGACACCCGGCGCCAATTCCTCAACGCCATTTTCAGGATCCAGAATACGCAAATCGGTTGCGGGTAACGGCAGGCCGACAAAGCCGGGTTTAAACGCATTACCCGGATTAAGAGTTTGCACCGGTGCCGTTTCGGTCATGCCATACACCTCACAGAATTTACCGGTGCCAATAACGTTTTCCAAACGCCGGATTTCATCCACGCTGAACGGAGCTGCTCCGGATACCGCAATTCGCAATTGGCTGAAATCCAGCGCTCGAAAGGCTGCTGAATTCACCAGCATTTGAAACAAGGCCGGCACGTTTGCCAGAACGGTCGGCGGGAACGCGGTCATTTCACCACAGAATTGCTCGATGTTGCGGGGATCTGCAATTAACAGAAATGTTGACGCTGTGCGTATGGCGTTCATCATCACGGCGGCACCGCCAATATGAAATAACGGAAACGCCGATGCGACGGTTTCCATACCGAGACGATAACCGTAAAACACATCGGCCTGAACATTATTAACGAAAATATTCTTTGACGACAATTGCGCACCCTTCGGTTTGCCCGTCGTCCCGCCGGTATATTGCAGATACAGGATGCCGTCAAAATCCACGTCCACCTCGACCGGGTCCGTCGCCGCACCGGACAACGCAGTATTCCAGCCGGTTACAGGAACATCACCCAGGGTATCTACTGCAATCTGCGCATCCGGCAGGCCGGGTAAGGGTTCTGTGGCGGAGGCCACGATCACCTGCTTCAACGTGGCAATCCGATTCACCAGCAGGCCATGGGTCGCTGTGAATATGGGTTCAAAGGTAAGCAGCGCATGAACCTGCGCGTCATTACACTGATGAATCACTTCAGGTGGTGTCAATAAAGGAGAAACGCTGGTCACTTTCAGTCCCAAGCGAGCCGCCGCCGCCATGCCAATCACATACTGCGGAATATTCGGCAACTGAATGGCCAGCACATCGCCCTTACTGCAACCCGCGGCTTGCAAAACATGGGCAAATTTATCGACCTGATGGTCCAGCTGGGAATACGATGTAGTAACGCGGCAATACACTAATGCAGCACGGTCAGCAAATTGCTGACCGAAATCGCGAATATAATCCGACAACGTTTTTGCCGGAACATCTGGAATCTGACTCCAATCCAGCCCGAGTTTTTTATATGTATTCAGCCATGGCTGAGCATGCGTCATGACAATGTCCCTCTATAATCCGTTGCCTGGCCACGGACTAAAAATAAAAAGTTATACAGAAACCGGATCCTGATTCAGATCCGCTTCAAACTGATAAGCACCGGGATATCGACGGGAATCCTCTATGGCGCGCATGGCTAACGGGATATAGCGCAGGCGTTCAGGCATCACTGGATAGATTGTGCGTACGGACCAGGCAAACGCTTTAAATAGTCGCTGATCCGTTTTACTGAATTGGACGTTGAATTTACGGCGGAAGTTTTCCGGCAGGGTCGCAACCGTAATCTTGTGCATCGCCCAGCCCATTATGATCATCAACACTTTGAACAAGGCGTCCGGTACATACTTCATTTCTTCCGGCTTGGGATACCCGGCATAAAAACGGGGATCCATTAGATCATCCAGCACCTCGCCCCACTCCAGACGCTCTTCAATAATATAATTGAAGTGTTGCCAATATTCTGCCTCGGTGCGCGGAATATGCTTCTCATGAATACCCAGCATACGACCAAAACGCTGCCACTCCCTAAACAACTCGGCGCGCTCCTGATTCGCTACTGTGCGCCCGAAATATTCATACATCCGGAGGGTGGCATCAAAGCCGGTGATGTGCACCCATGAATACGCTTCCGGGTCTAAGGCGTGAAATTTTTTACCATTATTGGCAACCCCTTTGATGGAGCGATGCAACTCGCGCAAGCGTATTCCCATTTCGGTGGCTTTGTCGGGGCGGGCATAGATCACCGGCCATAACAGCCGGGTGGAATCTTTGGCCCGTCCCCAGGGATCGTGCTTGTATTTCTTTTCTTTGCCCACTGCCATATCAATAACCGGATGCGCCGATTGCAAAATAAAGGCCTGCGGCAACATCAGATGGAAAAGATAGGAACCGAAATTGCGCCAGGTGTGCGAATCCGGCCCCAATGGCTGAGGCAGATCCTGGGTTGACGCAGGAGCTTGGGATGATTGTTTTTGTTGAGTCCGGGCCATACGCCCTCCGCTGCCAATCGAATATGAGACAAAATACAAATTATGTCTATACGTATCGAAATGCAAGCAGATTTCGCCCTAACCCGGATAATTTCAGCACCCGGGCGGAACATTTTGCAGGAAATTAAAGCAATTAGGTGGCGTGCGGCCTACGCTAAGGCGTTAGAAAAGGCCGCAAGTAGGTTTCCGTAAAGGTGCGCAAAGACGCCTCATCCCCGGGGTAAATCACCCCTTTCGGGCTTAGCATCAATGACTGGGTCAGTCGCATTATCATTTCAGACAGCATCAGCAACGGTACCTGACGGATGTGACCCAACTGCTGGCCACGATCAATTTGCATGGACAGATACTGGCAGGCAAAAGTCATGATGATTTCGAAATCCGTGGTCAAATATGGCAGCACATGATCCGGCTCCGATTTCAGTAAGCGTTGCAGCAATTCATTACTGTGCACCAGCATCGAGAAGCGAATAAACGCTTCCAACAGCCCATCAAGTGCCGATGGCACCTGCGCGATCTCTTTTTCAATGATGACAATGTGTCGTTGCAAATCACGCAGTATCACGGCCTTAAAGAGCTGATCTTTCTCGCTGAAACGACGATACAAGGTGGCGCGCCCCATGCCGGCACGTTTGGCAACATCTTCCATAGTCGTGCGGCGTAAGCCGAATTCGATATACAGGGAACGGGCACTGTCCAGAATTCTCTGATTAGTGGCGTCCTCGTCCTCTGTTAATAAAATAGATGGAATTTCCAGGTTCACGGTGAATAGCACTCTCTTGTTTTTACCGGGTCAAGGTGGGCCGGGTTTTATCGGAGTTAATTGCTCTCCATTCTAACTGGCTGCAATCCGGCGTAGCAGACTGTCGAATCTGCTGCGTCTTACGGAGACCGGCATCAATCAAAAATAACGGTCTTGTTGCCATGAATGACGACGCGATCTTCCAGGTGATAACGCAGCCCCCTGGCCAGCACAATCTTCTCCACATCGCGCCCCAGGCGCACCAGATCGTCTTTATTATGGCGGTGGCTCACGCGCTCTACATCCTGCTCAATGATAGGTCCCTGGTCCAAATCCGCCGTGACATAGTGGCAGGTAGCACCAATCAGTTTCACACCGCGGTCATAGGCCTGGTAATAAGGATTGGCCCCCACAAAAGAAGGCAGAAAACTGTGATGGATGTTGATGACCTGCCCCTGGTATTGCTGGCACAGCGCGGATGGCAGGATTTGCATATAACGCGCCAGAACAATGGTTTGGGCCTGATACTTGGACAACAGCGTTTCAACCTGATCAAAGTGCCGCTGTTTATTGCCCTTCTCAACCGGGATGTAATGAAATGGTATATCGTGCCATTCCACCATCGAGCGCAAATTATCATGATTGGCAATGACGGCGGCAATTTCACAATGCAGTTCACCGCTGTGCCAGCGATACAAGATATCCGCCAGGCAATGGGACGCATGGCTCGCCAGAATGACAATTTTTTTCGGCGCGGTGGAATCAGTAATAAACCAACGCATCTGATATTCACGGGCAATGCTTTCAAACGCCGCGGTGAATTGCTGCAGATTCAGATCCAGTGAATCGGCGCGGATCTCATTACGCATAAAAAACCAGCCGGAATCCGCTTCTGAGTGATAACTGGCTTCGGTTAACCAGCCCTTATGATCACTGATGAATTGGCTGACTTTGGCGACGATGCCTACCTTATCCGGGCAGGAGATTAACAAACGATAGGTGTGTTCCATTCGGGGCTATACATTCTGATTACGGGGAAGCGTCAGTATAAACCGAATCCCCGCTCAACCCCAGGCGTACCTCAGGCGACTAGCCGGAGCACGCCCGTTTAGTACCGCTCAGGACAACCATAAGTACAACGTCAGTATATTGGCTAACACCAATAATAGCGCTATCAGCTGCCAGAAACGGACCGGATCTTTTTCCAATAGGGGCCGGTGTTCAACCCGTAGAAAAGCCGGATTGGGATTGCGCAGATCCACTAATAACTCAGACAACGATTCGTAACGCAGATCTGCATTCACCTGTAACGCCTTACGTAAAGTGCCGTCCATCCACAACGGCACCATCGGATTACGACGATGAGCCGGAATGTATTTCAGGCTCAGAAAATCCGCCGCTGTCTTTGATTTTTGATAACTCTCACCATAAGGGTGTTCCCCGGTCAACAGCTCATACAACAGCAACGCCAGCGAGAACTGATCGCTTTTTTCCGAGCGCGGGCGTTGCAATTGATATTCAGGAGCGGAGTAATCCAACGTTCCCAACGCGGTTTCCCGATTGAAT
>Ga0207904_1000309_pt1 | contig 20816 bp, 16 predicted proteins | sample MalvirmetaMSP118_FD_184232 | JGI IMG/M metagenome (GOLD analysis project Ga0207904, IMG submission 184232) | Marine viral communities from the Deep Pacific Ocean - MSP-118 (SPAdes) | ecosystem: Environmental > Aquatic > Marine > Oceanic | place: Pacific Ocean | collected 2011-05-30 | reverse complement strand
GACTTCGCGGAATCGATCGGCGAGAACTCGGTCCACGGGTCCGACGCGGTCGAGACCGCCCGCGAAGAGATGGCCTTCTTCTTCTCCGGCTCCGAAATCACCGGCTGACACGGGCTCGGCCGGCCGGTTCGACCGGCGCCGGTCCGGACACCTGACACGACGAGGCCTGCCGCGGTTCGCCGCGGCAGGCCTTTTGTTGCCCTCACGTGGTGCGGCCGTGAGCCGCGACGAGCAGCCCTCGGGGGCTGCGTTGTCCCGGCCGGAGAGGGCCGCAATCACGCTGCGCTGTCGGCGGAAGCCACCATTCTGCGGGTGACCGCGCATTTCAAGCGCCTTACCGGATTGGCTCCGCCCAGCCAGGACCGTCCGCTGGTCATTCTCCCGGCGGATGCGTCGAACTGATGGAACCATGGCGCGGCCTTGATCCCCCCGCGATCGAGCAGCAAGCGCAGGGCGAGCGTTCCGGCCACGCCAGCGCACAGGACAATGCCCATTGGTGTCGAGGGCGCCTTCCGGCGCTTGAAGTCGACGAATGACCGGTCGACCAGGAAGGGCAGGTGCAGGGCGCGCGGCGCGAGCCCGACCAGGAAGCGCAAATAATTGTCTTCCACGTCGGTCTCGGAGAACCCGAAATAGGTCTCGAAGCTCATGCCGTCCGGCAGGAAGACGATCCACGCCGCGCCTGTCCCGACAGGGGCCGCGGTCAGCGCCGGGATGCCGCGGACCCGGGCTTCTGCGAACAACGCTCGGCGCACGTCCAGGGTGAAGAAGTCGATGGAGTCGACATAGATGTCGGCATCGGCGAGAAAGGCCGAAGCGTCCTCAACCCGGATCGGACGTGCCCACGCATCGATCATCGCCTCGGGATTGATGCCGCGCACATTCTCGACGATGACGTCGACTTTGGATCGACCGACATTCCCAACGGTCGCGCCGAACTGGCGATTGAAGTTGGGGTAGTCGAAGTGGTCGAAATCGGCGAGGCGGAACCGGCCGACGCCGAGGCGCGCGAGTGTAATGGCGTGGGCGCCGCCGACACCACCGAGCCCGCCGATCGCGACACGCTTTGTCCGGATCCTGGCTTGTTCATCGCGCGTGATCCAACCGAGCGTTCGCGAAAAGGCCGCTTCATAGGAGAAGTCGGAAGGGGCGGCAGGCGCCGTGTCATCACTTTCCGACGGTTTCATCTGGGCTGCCTTGTCCTCGAACACGGAAAACCTGACCGCGTTACGCGGAGAGCCGGTATTCCATCTCGGTGGCAGACGGGTCGAGGGGCCAGGTCATCCCGTTGTCGGTGACATAGGACCAGATTTCCGGGCTGGTCTCGTAGACCCCGGCCAGCAGAGCAGGGATTTCGCGATAAATCGGAATCCGGACGCCCCGGTGCTCGACCCGGACACCGATGTCGTGGAACCGCAAGCCGGCCTTGGCCAGCAGGCGCTGGAGCGACGGCGTCGTGGTCAGGATTGCGGTTCGCACGTTGTCGGCCGCTGTTGCGCGCAGCATTCCCTTGACCAGGGCAAGAGCCGGGAAAATCCCCCGCGCCAGCTCCGATCGGTTCGTCAGGGCGCCGATCTCCGATCGCACGACGGTGAACCGGGAAAGCTCGATGATGGTGTTGGTCAGGGCGTGTACCCGAAGGTGGGTACTGAATTCGGGCGACCAGTCGAACGAAGGCAGACCCGCGTTTTCCGTCCCGCCAGGCCGGCGGTAGATGATGCGCACGGTGCCGACCGGCCTGTTCCTGCTGTTGTCCATCAACAGTATGTGGACTGCCCGCTCGTCGTAGCGATCGCGTTCCCGGCCGTCAGGGAACTCGTGGGCAGCCTCCCATCCGCGGTTCAGGCAGTATTCCTCGTAACGAAGTCGCATGCATTCATCGATTTCCTCGATCGTACGGCAAATGACCGGAGTGAGACCGGGGAGAATTGGTCGATACGTGCTGGAGGTGATTGAATTCAGCTCATCGCCACAAAGAATTTTGTTCATTAGGTGCCCCTGATGCCCAAATGAATGCCCATGGACCTCATATATTCGGGATGTGGCGGAGCGATTTCTTGGCCGTGAATTATTTATTAATGGCCGGCTAAGAGGTGCATCTAAGGTAGAGTGGCGGGCGTTCATCGCCTTGGGGAAGGGCGGCCAGACCTGGACAGCCTTGGGGTCGTGAAGCCCTGATTGTGACGCACCTCGCAGGAAAAAGGCCCCGGAGCTTGCGCCCCGGGGCCTTGGTGTCTTGCTCTCAGGCCTGAGGATCAGGCGAGGCGGCCGCTCGCGTGGGCGAGCATGGTGTAGAGCTTGCCTGTCTCGGAGGTGAGATAGGTCCGGCTGGTCGAACCCGTGCGGTCGGTCTCGGCCACATCGGAGATCAGCTGCTCGAAGTCGTCCACGTAACGGTCGACGGCATCCCGGAAATCCCGGTCCCGCTGATACTTCCGGCGGATCTCGTCGAAGGTCTGCTGGCCTTCCATGGTGTAGAGCCGGCGGCTGAACACCTTCGATTCACCGCGGTTGTAGCGCGACCAGGCGTCCCGGTAGCTGTCCTCGTCGACGGCCCGTGCCATGTCGTTGGTCAGCACGTCGAGGCTTTCGGCCGCCGGCGAAGGAGCCTCGTGGGTCGGCTGGCGGCCGCGGGGGCCGCGGTCGTCGTCCTCGTCCACGGACGCCCGGCGCAGCAGGCTCGCAACCCATCCGTCGGCTTCGCCGGTTCCCTCTTCGGGATCAGGCAGGCGCATGGCCGGCTGGCCGTCGCGCCGTCCGCCACCGCCGGTGCCGCGCTGCGGCGCCTGGTGCTCGGGTTCCGCCTCGGCCGGCGCCCGCTCCATCACCGCGGTGTCGAGCGGTGCCTGGGGCGTGCGGTCCCGGACGGCCGGCTCGGCACGTGCCTCGCGGCGCGGGGCCTGCCGGGCTGCCTGCGGCTGCTCGGTGTGCACCGACACGATGTTGGCGAGCTCCTTCAGGGCATCGATCTGGTCGGTGACCGCCCGGCGCATCGCCGCGGAGTTCTCGGCCGCCTCGTCCGGCAGTTCGAGCACGCCGCGCTTCACTTCCGCGCGGGTGATCTCCAGGTCGCGCTTCATCTGCTCGGCCGCGGCACGCATGTCCTCGGTGGCGCTGGTGAAGCGGGAGGCGATGTCGCGCAGGGTGCGGGTCATTTCCTCCGACATGACACCCTGGGCCTCGCGCACCGCTTCGCGGGCCCGGTTGCCCTGGTCGCTGGCGACCGAGGACAGCGAGGCGAGTTGGTCGGCCAGCGTCTGGGAGGCCTGCTCGACCGTCCGCTCGATGAGATCGGAGGTCTCCTGGGCGCGGGTTTCGGCCGTCGAGATGGAGCGCTCGACCCGTCCCAGGAAGGACTTCATCAGCCCGTCCACGGTCTCGGTCTTGCTGGCCAGCGCCGAGGTGATCTCCTCGATCGTGGCCCGGTGCTCCGACAGCGTCGCCTCCACCGACTGGTTGGCCACTTCGAAGCGTTCGGTGGCCGAGACCAGACCGTTGGTGTGGTCGTTGACCTGTCCGTAGAGGCTCTGCAGGTCGCGCAGCGCGCTGCCCGTCAGGCGGCGGAGCTCCTCGGTCTGGGAGGTGAGCATGCGCCCGGTCTCCGAGGTCGAGGTGCCGGCCTGCGCCACGGTGGTCTCGAAGCGGGCCATCTGCTCGCTGAGCGCGCCCTCGATCTCCGCCATCGTGGAGCCGATGGTCGACAGGGTGGAGTGCAGCGAGCCGTTGCTGTTCTCCAGGTTGGCGACCAGCGTTCCGAGTTCGTTGCGCAGCGACTGCTTGAGCGCCTCCGATTCCCGGGCGAAGCGATCGGCGGTCTCCGACAGGATGTCCTGCAGGTTGGCGCCGTTCGCCGAGATCCGGTCGGCAAGGTCAGTGAGCGGCGTGATGGCCTGGTCGATGCTGTTCTGCACCACCGACTGCAGGGCACCCTGGGCGCGGTCGCTCTCTTCCTTGAGAACGGTTGCGATCTCGCCGGTGCCGTCGCGGGTCAGACGGTCGATCTCCTCCAGGTGACCCTTGAAGGTCGCGGTGATCTCGGTCTGCCCGGCGTGCAGGCTGCTGGCCACGTCGCGGGCCCGCGTCAGCAGGGTGTCGCTCAGCTTCTCGATGCGGCCGTCGAGGGCCTGCTCCATGGTCTCGATGCGACGGCCGAGAACGGAGTCGATCTCCTCGCCGCGGGTTCCGACCGTCTCCACCAGGGAAGCGGCGCGGCCGTCGATGAGGTCGCTGAAGGTGCCGATCTGGCCCTCGAAGGCTTCCTGCACCGAGCTGGCGCGAACCGTAAGCATGGTCTCCAGCCGGTCCAGCTTCTCTTCCAGCGCCGACTGCATGCCGTCGCCGCGGGTCGAGAGCAGGTAGGACAGGCGTTCGGCATAGCTCTCCAGGCGCGTGTCGATGCTGTCGCCGGTCTGGCCCAGCAGCGTCTCCAGCCGGCCGAGATTGGTCTCCAGCGAGCTGTGAATGGTGTCGCCACCGCTGGTGAGCAGGCCGGAGAGCCGTTCGGTGTGGCCGTCGAGCTGGGCGTTGATGTGGTTGCCCGAGGTCGAGAGCAACTGGTCGAGGCGGTTGATCTGCGCCTCCAGCGTGCCCTGCATGCCTTCGCCGCGCGCGGCGATGACCGACGACAGGTGCTCGGCATGGCCGGCAAGCCGCGCGTCGATGCCTTCGCCGGACCGGGCGAGGGCCGTCTCGAGGCGCCCGATGTTGTCTTCCAGCGAGGTGTGGATGCCCTCGCCGTTGGTCGACAGGACATGGGAAAGACGGTCGGTGTGACGCGTCAGGCGGCTGTCGATGGTCTCGCCGGACTGGGAGAGCAGCGCCTCCAGGCGGGCGATGTTCTGTTCCAGCGAGGTGTGGATGCCTTCGCCGTTGGTCGACAGGACGTGAGTGATGCGGTCGGCGTGGCCCGACAGGCGGCTGTCGATGGTCTCGCCGGACTGGGAGAGCAGCGTCTCCAGGCGACCGATGTTCTGCTCCAGCGAGGCGTGGATGCCTTCGCCGCTGGTCGACAGCAGTTCGCCCAGGCGGGTGGTGTGGTCGCCAAGCTGTGCGCCGAGATACTCGCCAGACTGGGTGAACAGGCTGTCGAGGCGCCCGATAACGGTCTCGATGGAAGCCTGCACGCCTTCGCCACGGTTCGACAGCACGTAGGAGAGGTTCTGGGTGTGCGCGTCGAACTGCGAGCCAAGCGTTTCGCCGGACTGGGCGAACAGCTGGTCGATGCGGCCGATCTGCTCCTCGATGGTGGAGTGGATCAGATCGCCGCGGCCGGCCAGCAGGTCGTCGATGCGGCTGACGTTGCCGGTGAAGGCCTGCTCCAGCCCGTGCTGATGGGTCGCGAAGACCTCTTCCAGGCGGGTGGCGCTTTCCTCGCTGGCGACGCGGATCTGGTTGCCGCGGTCCGACAGCAGTTCACCGATGCGGCTGACGTTGTCGTCGACCGACGAGCGGAATTGCTCGCTGTAGGAGCCGAGCAGGGCATCCATCCGGCCGACGCTGTCGTCGACGGAGTAGCGGACCGTGTCGCCGTGGCTGGACAGGATGCCATCCAGGCGGCTGACGCTCTCGTCCACCCGGGCGCGGATCTCCTCGCCCTGGTTGCCGATCCGATCGGCCACGGTGCTGGCGCTCTCGGTGATTTCCTCGGCGATGCGGGATCCCCGCTGGACGATGGCCCGCGAAATCTCGGCGCCGGCGGTGGTCAGCGTTTCGCCGAGTTCGGTGGTGCGGTGTCCGAGGGTCGCGGAGGTCGTCTCGACCACCGTTTCGATGCGGCTGTTGAGCGCGTTGGTCTGCGCCTCCAGCGCCTCCGCGAGGGCGGCGGTGGAGCGGGAGAAGGTTTCCGCGATGCCGTTGGAGGAACGGTCGAGGTTCTCCTCGAGCGTGCGGCCCTCGACGGTGATGGTCTCGTGGATGCGAACCGCGGTCTGCGAGAGCTTCTCGGCCAGCTCCAGGCCGGAGACGGTGATCGCCTCGTCGAAGCGCGACGCCGTCGACTCCAGGTGCCCGGAGAGAACATCCACCTGCTGGGTGAAGTCGGAGACGAACGTGCTGCCGCTGTGCTGGAGCGCGGTGACGGCACGGTCGGCTTCGCCGGCCAGCTGCGTGGTGATGCTTTCGCCGAAGCCGGTGAGCGAGCTGACGGCCCGCTCCGCCTCGCCGGAAAGCTGGGAGGTGATGCTGTCGCCGAGCCCGCTGAGGGAGGCGACGGCGCGCTCGGCCTCGCCGGTCAGCTGGGCGGCGATGCTGTCGCTGAAGCCGGTGAGCGAGGTGACGATCTCCTCGCTGCGGCTGCCGAGACGGCTGTCGAGCGCGACGGTCGCGCCGTCGAGGGCCTCCTGCAGCTCGCGGGTGCGGATATCGAAGGTCTCGTTGAGCGTCTCCTGACGGCCGGCCAGGATGGCGTCGGCCTTCTGGACATGGCCGAGAACGGCTTCGGAAAGCTCGGTCGAGCGCTCGTGGATGACTTCGCCGACCCGACCGCTGAGATCGGACAGCGTCGTCTCGATCGCGGCCATGCGGCCGTCGACGCTTTCGCCGAGGGCGGCGTTCGCGGTGCTGATCGTGCCGAGCAGGCGCTCGCCCGTCTCGGACAGCGAGTAGTGCAACTCGCTGACCTTGCCGTCGATGGACGACACCAGGCGGGTGGCGGTTTCGGTGAGGCTGCTGTCGATGGTGGTGGCGCGGTCCTCGAAGCCCTTGACGATCCGCTCGGTGACTTCGCCGAGGTTGCTCTCCAGACCGGAGAGGCGATCGTCCAGATCGACGGTGAAGCGGCCGGCGGTGCCCAGGATCGCGGTGTCGATGGCCGACAGGCGCTCCTCGATGGACTGGCTGAGCCGTTCGCCGGCGACCGCCACGGTGGTGTCGACGGCGGCAAGCCGGTCGTCGATCGTGCCGGACAGCTGCGCGCCGGCGCCGTCGAGGGAAAGCGTGATCCGCTCGTGTGCGGCATCCAGCGCCATGATGAGGGCATCTGAGCGCTCGTCGACGCCCGAGGTGACCCGCTCGGAGGCGGCGGCGATGGTGCCGTCGAGGGTCTCCAGGCGCCCGTCCACCAGGGTGGTGAAGCGGCCGCTGGCGGTGTCGATGGCGTTGGTGACGCGGTCCTCGGTGGTGAACAGCATCTCGTGGAGGCCGTTGTAGCGCTCGTCGAAGGACGAGGCGAGACGCTCGCTCGCCTGCGTCACCGAGCCGTCGAACGCCTCCAGGCGCTCGTCGACCAGGGTGGTGAAGCGGCCGCTGGCGTTCTCGATCGCGCCGGTGACGCGGTCCTCGGTGGTGAACAGCATCTCGTGGAGGCCGTTGTAACGCTCGTCGAATGCGGTCGCGAGGCGCTCGTTGGCCTGCGTGACCGAGCTGTCGAAGGCGCCCAGGCGCTCGTCGAACATCGCCTCGAAGCGCCCGCTGACGCCGTCGACCGCCGCGGTGACGCGGTGCTCGGCGGTGGTGAGGGCCTCGTGCAGGCCGCTGGAGCGCTGGTCGAACGTCGAGGCGATCCGCTCGCTGGCTTCGGCGAAGGTCGCGTCGAAGGCGCTGAGGCGGTCTTCCACGGAGGTCGCGAGGCGGCCCGACGCGGCGTCGATCGACGATGCGACCTGGTCCTCGGTGGTGAGGATCGCCTCGTGCAGGGCGCCGGAGCGCTGCTCGAAGGTGGTGTTGAAGCGCTCGCTGGCCTCGTCGAACAGCGAGTTGAACGTGCCGAGGCGCTCGTGGACGGCCAGGGTGAAGCGGTTGGACGCCTCGTCGATGGCGCCGGTCACCTGTTCATGGGTGCCGGACAGCGTCGCGGTGAGGCTCTCGGTGCGCTCTTCGACGGTGGCGCTGAGGCGCTCGCTGGCGACCGTGACCGCGCCGTCGATCTGGGCGAGACGGTCGTCGATGGTGCCGGTGAAGCGGCCCGTCGCGCTGTCGAGCTCGCTGGTGATCTTGTCGTGGGTCTCGGTGAGCGAGGTGCTCAGCTGCTCGAAGCGACCGGAGACGGAATCGAGGATCAGCGCGCCCGAGGAGGAAAGCGACGACGTCAGCGTCTCGCGGGCGTTGTCGACCTCCTCGCGCAGCGAGGTGACCACGGTCTGGAGCGTGCCGGTCAGGGTCGACTGGCTGTTGTCCATCTGGTCCTTCAGGAGCGACGCGTTGTTGGCGACCTCCTGGCGCTCGTTGACGAGCTCGTTGATGAGGCTGCGGATCGCCACCTCGTGCTCGCCGTAGGAGCGCTCGAGCGCGGAGACTTCGCGCTTCACCAGCACCTCGAGCTCGCTCGCCCGGGCGAGCGCCCGCTCGATGCCGTCGCCCATGGCGGCGACTTCGCGGCGGATCGTCTGACCGACGCTGACCATGCCCTCGGCCGCGTGGACCTCGGGTTCGGAAAGCCGCAGCGCGATGTCCGTCATCGACGCGGCGGCGCGGCGGAATTCCTGGCCGCGGCGCACCATGTAGGCAAAGGCGAAGAAGCCGAGCACCGGGACGAGGCCCAGCGCGACGAGCACCATGAACTCGCCGGTGCCGGTGAAGGCGGTGAAGGAGGCGGCATCGTCGAACGCGCCCGGGAACTGACGCTGCACGATCATCGCACCGGCGCCGAGCCAGGCGAGGCTCAGCAGCGCGGCGATCCACAGGGGCCAGTTCGACGGGCGCTGGGCGGCGGCGAGCGCGCGGCGCGCATCGGCGCGGTCATCATTGGCGGCCGAGCTCGGGCGCGACAGCTTCGGACGGGCGCGACGGTCGGTGCCGGGCAGGGGCGCGGCATCGCCCTCCAGCCCATCGTTGGCCACGACCGGAGCGGCGCTCTCCGTCTCGCCGTCGACGTCCAGGGAGGAGGTGTCCTCCGCCGGCGTCTCCGCGGTCTCGTCGACGGCAGCGGACCGGGTGTCCGCCGCGTCGTCGTCGCGCAGTGATGTCGTTCCGAGATCGAACAGGGCCTCTTCGACCGCCGACAGGGCAGCTTCCGCGGGATCGTTCGCCTTCGAAGATTGCGTGGCCATGGTGTGCGTCGCCTCGCGTCCGTACGCTTTACTCATCGGGACCGGCCGCTGTTCCTTGGTTTCAGAGAACTGCCGGCGGGAAAAACCGTTTACGCTTCACTTCCGCTTCCATCTCGCTCCGCTACCGAGACGATTTCTCGCAACCCGGACGGAAACTGCACGCATCATCAGCCGATACGGCGAGAAACGGAAATTGTTAACGAATTGGTAATGACATATCCGGGGGCTCGGAACAAGGAAATGCCTTGGATGGACAAGGCTCTATGGTTAACGACTGCCGCAGTTCGGGCGTATATTTGGCGAAACCGTGGCGGGCGTTGCGCCGTCGTGTTTGGAACGGCTCCGACTTGACGCCGCGCGGCAACCCGATATGTCGGGCGGGGACAGCAGTCAGCGCACCGAAGGAATCCCATGGCGAAGATCATCTACATCACGGCGGATGCGGAAACCCACGAGGTCAACGCCGAGCCTGGCTCGACCGTCATGGAGAACGCGGTGCGCAACATGGTGCCGGGGATCGAGGCCGAATGCGGCGGGGCCTGCGCCTGCGCCACCTGCCACGTCTACGTGGACGAGGGGTGGCGCGAGCGCGTCGGCGATCCGTCTCCGATGGAGGAGGACATGCTGGATTTCGCCTACGACGTGCAGCCGAACTCGCGGCTGTCCTGCCAGATCAAGGTCACCGCGGAACTCGACGGCCTCGTGGTGCGCGTCCCCGAGCGCCAGGCCTGACGGCCGGCGTCGATCCGAAAATCCAAGCCATAAAAAGAAGATAGACGAGTATCCTCGCAGGCCAGGTCGGCCTTGCGGGGCGCCCCGGTGCGGCCCTTGCCCCGCTGCCGGATCCGGTTAGGCTTTCCTCCGTCCGCAGAGCCGAGGAAGGTCAGCCATGACGCGTCCCGCCCCCCAGGCCGCCATCGATACCGACGTCGTCATCGTCGGAGCGGGGCCCGTCGGCCTGTTCGCGGTGTTCGAGCTCGGCCTGCTCGATCTCCGGTGCCACCTGATCGACATTCTCGACCGCCCCGGCGGCCAGTGCGCCGAGCTCTATCCGGAAAAGCCGATCTACGACATCCCGGGCTATCCGGCGATCTCCGCCCAGGGCCTGGTCGACCGGCTGATGGAGCAGATCGAGCCGTTCGGCGCGACCTTTCATTTCAACCAGATGGTGGAGCGCCTGGCGCGGCGTGAGGACGGGCGCTTCGACATCGCCACCGACGATGGCCGGCGCTTCGTGGCGAGCGTGGTGGTGATCGCCGCCGGCGGCGGATCGTTCCAGCCGAAGCGGCCACCGATCCCGGGCATCGAGGCGTACGAGGGCGAAAGCGTGCAGTACGCTGTGCGCCGCATGGACGCGTTTCGCGGCCACCGGGTGGTGGTGGTGGGCGGCGGCGACTCCGCCCTCGACTGGACGCTCAACCTCTACCCGCTGGCCGACCGGCTGACGCTGGTCCACCGGCGCAACGAGTTCCGCGCCGCGCCCGACTCCGTCAACAAGATGCGGGCGCTGGTAGACGCTGGCGACATCGATCTGGTGATCGGCCAGGTCACCGGCCTCGACGGCGCCGGCGGCGCGCTTGAAGCGGTGCGGATCAGGACGGCGGATGGGGAGGCGGTGGTTCCGGCAACCCGGCTTCTGCCCTTCTTCGGCCTCACCATGAAGCTCGGCCCGGTTGCCGACTGGGGGCTGAACCTGGATCAGAACCTGATCCCGGTCGACACCGAGAAATTCGAGACGTCGCAGCCGGGCATCTTCGCCATTGGCGACATCAACACCTATCCCGGCAAGCTGAAGCTGATCCTGTCGGGCTTCCACGAGGCAGCGCTCATGGCCCAGGCCGCCAAGCGGATCGTCAGCCCGGGCGAGAGGACCGTATTCCAGTACACCACCTCGTCCACGAAGCTTCAGAAGAAGCTCGGGGTGGGCTGACGGTCAGCGGCATGGCCGGGCGCAGTGCGGGCCAAAAAGCGCAGCGCGTCCGGGCCTGGCAGCCGGGCCATGCTTCAGGCGTCAGAAAAGCCCCGCAAGCGACCTGGCGTAAAGGCGATACTGGCCAAACGGAGCGGGTGGGGCGCGCCTCACATGTTGGGATAGTTCGGGCCGCCGCCGCCTTCGGGCACCGTCCAGACGATGTTCTGGTTCGGATCCTTGATGTCGCAGGTTTTGCAGTGGACGCAATTCTGCGCGTTGATGACGAAGCGCGGATCGCTCTCCTGGTCCACCCACTCGTAGACCCCGGCCGGACAGTAGCGCTGGGAGGGCCCGGCATAGACCGCCCATTCCGATGCCTTCTGCAGCTCCATGTCCCGGACCTTGAGGTGAACCGGCTGGTCCTCCTCGTGGTTGGTGTTGGACAGGAACACCGACGACAGGCGGTCGAACGACAGCACGTTGTCGGGCTTCGGGTAGTCGATCGGCTTGCACTCGGAGGCGGGCTTCGTCGACGCCGCGTCGGTCTTGCCGTGGGACAGGGTTCCGAAGGGCGAGAAGCCGAACAGCGACTGCACCCACATGTCGAGACCGCCGAGACCGATGCCCAGCAACGTGCCGAAGCGCGACCAAAGCGGCTTCACATTTCGCACCCGCCAAAGGTCGCGGCCGATCTCCGAGCCGCGCCAGGCTTCCTCGTAGCCGGCGATCTCGTCGTTGGCGCGCCCGGCCGCCAGTGCCTCGTGCACGTGTTCGGCCGCCAGCATGCCCGACAGCATGGCGTTGTGGGATCCCTTGATCCGCGGCACGTTGACGAACCCCGCAGAGCACCCGATGAGCGCGCCGCCAGGGAAGGTGAGCTTCGGTACCGACTGGTAGCCGCCCTCGGTGATGGCGCGGGCGCCATAGGCCAGCCGCTTGCCCCCCTCCAGCATCTCCGCGACCATCGGATGGGTCTTGAAGCGCTGGAACTCCTCGAACGGGTTCAGGTAGGGGTTCTGGTAGTTGAGGTGGACCACGTAGCCGACGGCCACCTGGTTGTCCTCGAAATGGTAGAGGAAGGAGCCGCCACCGGTCTTGCCGTCGAGCGGCCAGCCGAACGAGTGCTGCACCAGCCCCGGCTGGTGCTTCTCCGGCGGCACCTGCCAGATTTCCTTGAGGCCGATGCCGAATTTCGGCGGCTCGCGTCCGTCGGCGAGCCCGTATCTGGCGATCGCCATCTTCGACAGCGATCCGCGCACGCCCTCGGCGAACAGCACGTACTTGCCGCGCAGTTCCATGCCCGGCGTGTAGCTGTCCTTGTGCGCGCCGCCGCGGCCGATGCCCATGTCGCCGGTCGCCACGCCGACGACCGCGCCGGCCTCGTCGTAGAGGATCTCGGCGGCCGCGAAGCCCGGATAGATCTCGACGCCGAGGCCCTCGGCCTTTTCCGCCAGCCAGCGGCAGACGTTGCCGAGCGAGACGACGTAATTGCCGTGGTTCGACATCAGCTTCGGCATCAGGACATTGGGCAGGCGGATGCCGCCGCTCTGGCCGAGGAACAGAAACCGGTCGTCGGTGACCGGCGTCTTGATCGGGGTATCCTCCTCGCGCCAGTCCGGCAGCAGCTTGTCCAGCCCGATCGGATCGATGACCGCGCCGGAGAGGATGTGCGCGCCCACCTCCGAGCCTTTTTCCAGCACCACAACGGAAAGGTCGGGCGAAAGCTGCTTGAGGCGAATGGCCGCGGAAAGGCCGGCCGGTCCCGCACCGACGACGACCACGTCGTAGTCCATGCTTTCGCGTTCGACGGCTTCGGTGGTGTCGGCCATGCTCGTCCTCTGTTCTCGATGGTGCGCTCCGGGACTCGGGCGAATCCGGAATGGCTCCAGAATACTTGCATCCCCGGGGCGTCAGGTGAACACTGTCTTCGCAACGCGCAATCGGCCACGATGGATCCGGACGCTGCCGGACCCGCTGCCGGTCTCCGGCTCACGGCAGCCGCGCCCGTGGCCGGGCAAGGCTCTAGGGCAGGGCGCCTGACGGTGCAATTCCACCCGGCGCGGGATTGGGCGAGCGAGAGACAGGGAGTTCGACTTGGCGATGGCGGGGGTGGGCGACGACCGGCGCGCGGCAGCGGAAGCGCTGCTCGGCTGGTACGAGGCGATCGGCGTCGACGCCATCGTGCTGCCCGATGCCGTCGACCGGTTCGCAGTCCCCGTGGCGCCGCCGCCACAGATCGTCGCGCGCACGCCCGATCCAGTGCCCGAGGGTCGCTACCCCGAGATTCCGCCATCCACTTCCGTGCCGCGCCGCCCCCAGCCGGCCGCCGGCGACGAGGTGATGCTCGCCCGGACTGAGGCGGCGCGCGCCGAAAGCCTCGACCAGCTGAAGGAGATCCTTGCCGGCTTCGAAGGCTGCCAGCTCAAGGCAACGGCTCGCCAGCTGGTGTTTTCTGATGGCAATCCGGCCGGCCGGGTGATGCTGGTCGGCGAGGCGCCCGGGCGCGACGAGGATGCACAGGGCGCACCGTTCGTCGGGCGGTCGGGCCAGCTTCTCGACCGGATGCTCGCCGCCATCGGCCTTGACCGCACCGCTGTCTACATCGCCAACGTTGTGCCCTGGCGGCCGCCGGGAAACCGCACGCCGAGCCCGCTCGAGACGGAAATCTGCAAGCCTTTCATCACCCGCCAGATCGAGCTTGCCGATCCGGACGTGCTGGTGTTCCTCGGCGGGGCGGCGTCGAAGGCGATTACAGGGTCGAGCGAAGGCATTCTCAGAGCGCGCGGCAAGTGGGCGAGCTATCACACCGGGCGCCGCGAGATTCCCTGCATGGCGACGCTGCACCCCGCCTATCTCCTGCGGCAGCCGGCCCAGAAGCGGCTCGCCTGGCGCGACTTCCTGGCCATCCGGCAGCGGCTGGACGGCGCGACCGGATGAAGATGGGCTCGCATCGACCGTCGTATCCCCGCTACAAATCGTCTCTAGGACGATTCCACGTCTCGCTGCGGTCCGTGCGCGGCACTAATACCAATCCAGTCGGACAGCCCTTGCCCGGCGACGCAGGCAACGACCGGCAGAAGCGTTCAAGCTGGGGCCGGAACGTGTGATCGAGGAGGCGTGACGATGGACATTGATCCCCTGATTCTCTCGCGAATTCAGTTCGCCTTCACGATCTCCTTCCACATCATCTTCCCGTCCTTCACGATCGGCCTCGCGGCCTGGATCGCGACGCTCGAAGGCATGTGGCTGTGGTCGAAGAACGAGCGCTACCACACGCTCGCGCGGTTCTGGACCAAGATCTTCGCGGTGTCCTTCGGTATGGGCGTCGTCTCCGGCATCGTCATGAGCTACCAGTTCGGCACCAACTGGAGCGAATATTCCCGCGTCGTCGGCAACGTCGTGGCGCCGCTCATCGGCTACGAGGTGCTCACCGCCTTCTTCCTGGAGGCGACGTTCCTCGGGATCATGCTGTTCGGCTGGAATCGGGTGCCGCCCTGGCTCCATTTCACCGCTTCGGTTCTGGTCGCCCTTGGCACTGCCATGTCTGCCTTCTGGATCCTCTCGGCCAACTCGTGGATGCAGTTCCCGGCCGGCCACGCCATGCAGGGCGACATCGCCGTTCCGGAAGACTGGCTGCAGGTGATCTTCTCACCGACTTTCCCGACGCGCTTCCTGCACATGCTGTTCGCCGCCTACATCACCACGGCGTTCGTGGTGTTCGCCATGGGCGCGCGCTACTGGCTGCAGGGCCGGTTCATCGAACAGGCCGAGACGATGCTGCGCATGGCGCTCGGTCTGCTCATCGTCCTGGTCCCGCTGCAGCTCATGGTCGGTGACCGGGCCGGCACCACCGTCGCCGAGTACCAGCCGACCAAGCTGGCGGCGATCGAGGCGCACTGGAACGGCAACGAGTCGCCGGTGCCCTTCGTGCTGTTTGCCTGGCCGAATGAGGAGCAGGAGCGCAACGACTTCGCGATTACCATTCCGCACGTGGCGAGCCTGCTCATCACCCACACCTGGGACGGCAAGTTCCCGGGCCTGACAGACGTGCCGCGCGAGGATCGCCCGCCCGTCTGGCCGGTGTTCTTCTCCTTCCGCATCATGGTGGGGCTCGGCCTGATCATGCTGGCGACGGTGTTCTGCGGCGGCTTCCTCTGGTACCGCGACCGGCTGTTCTCCACCGGCCTCTATCTCAGGGCCGTCTCCTTCATGTGGCCGATCGGCTTCCTCGCGGTGCTGTGCGGCTGGTTCACCACCGAGATCGGGCGACAGCCGTGGATCGCCACGGGCATCCTGCGAACCGAGGACGCGGTCTCGTCGATCTCCGGCGGTTCGGTTCTCACCTCGCTCATCCTGTTCGTGCTGGTCTACGCCACCGTGTTCTCGGCCGGCATCTACTACATCAACCGGCTTCTGAAGCGCGGGCCTGAGCCGACTGGGTCCGGTGGCGAGGACGCGTCGAGCAGACGGCCGATGTCGTTTGCCAAGGACGCTGGCCGCGAAGCCATCCAGGCAGGGGAGTAAGACGCCATGGAAGCCTATCTTCCCGTCATCTGGGGTGGCCTGATCGCCACGGCGGTCACGCTCTACGTCATTCTCGATGGGTTCGACCTCGGTGTCGGAATCCTGTTCCCGTTCGGCCGGACAGAGGCCGAGCGCGACCACATGATGAACTCGGTCGCCCCGTTCTGGGACGGCAACGAGACCTGGCTGATCCTGGGCGGCGGCGGGCTGTGGGTGGCGTTCCCCTCGGCCTTCTCCGTCATCATGCCGGCCATGTACTTCCCCATCATCTTCATGCTGCTGGCGCTGGTGTTCCGGGGCGTGGCGTTCGAGTTCCGGTTCGTGTCCAAGCCGCATCACAAGATGTGGGACATCGCGTTCTCGGGCGGCTCCTACGTCGCCGCGTTCTGCCAGGGGCTCGTCCTCGGCGGGGTGCTCGACGGCATCACGGTGACCGACGGCCAGTTCACCGGCGGCACCTTCGACTTCCTGTCGCCGTTCGCCATCGCCTGCGGCTTCGGCCTGATCTGCGGCTACGCGCTGCTGGGCTCCACGTGGCTGATGATGCGCATCGACGGCTCGGCCGGCACCCGCGCCCGCGGCTGGGCCTTTCCCGCGCTGGTCCTGATGCTGATCTTCATCGTCGCGGTGTCGATCTGGACCCCGCTCATCGATCCGCACATCTCCGAGCGCTGGTTCTCGCGGCCCAACATCTACGTGCTGTGGATCGTGCCGATCGCCACCGCGGTCCTGGCGCTGATCGCGATGCGCAACATCGATGCGGGCAGGGGCTTCCCGGCCTTCGCCGCCTCGGTCGGGCTGTTCCTGCTGTGCTTTCTCGGTCTCGGGATCTCCACCTTCCCGTACCTGGTGCCGCCCACCCTGACGGTGTGGGACACGGCGGCCGTGCCGGCGAGCCAGCTGTTCACGCTGGCGGGCGTGCTGGTGATGCTGCCGGTCATCCTGTTCTACACGGCGTTCGTGTACTGGACGTTCCGCGGCAAGCTGATGGAAGGCGAAGGCTACCACTGACGGCGCCACCAAACGCCGCTGCCGGCCGGTCCAGGACGACGGATAAGCCACGCGAGTTCCGGAGCGCGCATTGTCCCGATGCGCGCTCCTCCCATATCTGGGGCACGGCGCGCGCGGGATCTCGCGCGCGCTCCCTCGTTCGAAAGGATCCCCATCGTGCTCGACCGTCTGCGCTCGTTCCTTCCGGCCCGCTGGTCGAAGTCGAAACCGGTCGTTCCCGTGGTGCGCCTTCACGGCGCGATCGGCCTTTCCACGCCGTTGCGCCCCGGCGTCACCATGGCCGGCATGGCGCCGCTCCTTGAAAAGGCCTTCTCCATCAAGAAGGCCCCGGCGGTCGCCCTGGTCATCAATTCGCCCGGCGGTTCGCCGGTGCAGTCCCACCTGATCTTCAAGCGCGTCCGTGCGCTGGCCGAAGAGACCGGCAAGCCGGTGCTCGTCTTCGTCGAGGACGTCTGTGCCTCCGGCGGCTACATGATCGCGGTTGCCGGCGACGAGATCTTCGTCGACGAGCACTCCATCGTCGGATCCATCGGTGTGGTGTCGCAGGGCTTCGGCTTCGTCGGGCTCATCGACAAGCTCGGCATCGACCGCCGCGTGCACACGTCCGGCGAGCGCAAGGCGATCCTCGATCCGTTCCGGCCGGAGCGGCAGGAGGACGTCGACCATCTGCTGCACCTGCAGGAGGAGATCCACGCGGAGTTCCGCGACCTGGTGACGGGCCGGCGCGGCGATCTGCTGAGCGACGACGGCGACCTGTTCTCCGGGCTGTTCTGGACCGGGCGCACCGCTATCGGGCTGGGCCTTGCCGATCAGGTGGGCGACGTGCGCGGGGTGATCAGGCAACGGTTCGGCGAGGATGCCGAGCTCCGGCTGATCGCGGCGCCCCGGCCCCTGCCGTTCCGCCGGCCCCCGGCGGGTGTCGATCTGAAGCTGGAGGGCTGGTCGGCCGACCTGCTGTCGGCGCTCGAGGAGCGGTCGATGTGGAACCGCTTCGGCCTTTGATCCGTTCCCGGCGGCGGTCGGGACGAAATGTCCGCGACGAGGTCTCTTTCATTTCCGCCGCGAAGTCCTAGATTTGATCCATCTCGGTTGCGCGCCGAAACGGGTGCGCGCGACCCGCCAGGGGAGTGTCGCATGCCTCAGCTCGTCTTCGTCGCGCTCGCAGCCGGCGCCGCCTATCTTGGGTCCCGCTGGGTCAAGCGCGAGATGGCGCGCGTCGGGGCCCGCATGCAGCCCCAGCAGGCGCGCGACGATCGCGGGCCGCGCCTGGAGCGCGACCCGGCGACCGGCGTCTATCGCCCGGAGAAATAGGCGCTCCGGCGCCGGGCCGGTCAAGTGCCGGCCGCGTCCCGCGTGCGTCGAGGCGCGCCATCCGCTTGTCTGAATAACCCGCCTCAACGCCTTGCTCTTCCACGCTTTCTGCCGCCCTGTCAGCGGTAGCCGCGGATCACCTCGCCGCAGTCGCGGTAGATCACCATCCGGCCGTCCGGCAGCAGGTCCTGCTTCAGGTGGCAGGCCTCGTTCGCCCGGTACGTCCTGGGCTTCGGCCGGCGATTGGGGCTGTGGGGCGCGCGTAGCACGTGGGTGACCACGGGTGCCGCGGCACCTCCGCCATGGCCGCCGCCCTTCAGCACGCCGTCCTCGATGAAGGCATTCGGGTCGGCGCAACCCGTGCACACGATCACGCGGCCGCTGCCGCCTTCGCCGCTGGTGCTGCCGATGCCGCCGGTGCCGCCGTGGCCCCCATTTCCGCCGTTGCCGCCGGTGCCGGCGCTCTGGGCGAGCGCGCCACCGGCCGCCGACAGGGCGACGATGGACACGACCAGGCCCGAGGCCATCATGCTGGTGATTGTCGTCCGGTTCATCTCGATCTCCCATGCTCGGTTGAGGGTGAGGACACGCCCACCGGTTCCCTGGGGGAGCCGGGTGCGGGCGTGGTCACCGGCGGTACGGCCAGGTCGGCGTCCGGCCCGTTCCGGCCGCTCGCCGCGATGACGCGACGCGCGGACAGTGCGGCCCGGTGGCCCTTGCCGAGTCGTCCGAAGACCGGAAGGCTGACGGCATCGAATGGTCCGGTGCGGGTCATGGCTGCTCCTGCCGCTGGTCGGTGTCGCTGGTGACGCACCGGACATCGGCATCCAGGCGTGCCGGCACGAGAGGTCCGGCCGGCGCGATCGGCCGGTCTGTGACGGGCGACACGGGCCAACGGCGCGATGGTGACGCCCGTCACGCAGGCGCGCGCGGCGAAGGCAGAAGCGCGGGACGCTTGACCGGAGCGCGGCGGCCTGCCTACCGTGCCGCCGCTTTCGCAAGGTCCGCCCGTTGGCCGGATCGCGCGCTCCCCGTTCCCGATCGATCCACCGTGATCGCGGGCGCCCGTCCGGCGCCGCCAACCGTTCGAAGTTTCCGATGACCGATACCGCCGAGACCGACCCGCTGTCGCCGAAGACCTCGTTCCAGGGCCTGATCCTGACGCTGCAGCGCTTCTGGGCGGCGCAGGGATGCGTCGTGCTGCAGCCCTACGACATGGAGGTCGGCGCCGGCACCTTCCATCCGGCGACCACGCTGCGCGCGCTCGGCCCGCGCCCCTGGAAGGCCGCCTACGTGCAGCCGTCCAGGCGGCCGACCGACGGGCGCTACGGCGAGAACCCCAACCGCCTCCAGCACTACTACCAGTTCCAGGTACTCCTGAAGCCGAGCCCGCCGAACCTGCAGGAACTCTACCTGGAGAGCCTGCGGGCGATCGGCATCGACATGGGCCTGCACGACGTCCGCTTCGTCGAGGACGACTGGGAGAGCCCGACGCTGGGCGCCTGGGGGCTGGGCTGGGAGTGCTGGTGCGACGGCATGGAAGTGTCGCAGTTCACCTATTTCCAGCAGGTCGCGGGCTTCGAGTGTGCGCCGGTGGCCGGCGAACTCACCTACGGGCTGGAGCGCCTGGCCATGTACGTGCAGGGCGTGGACAACGTCTACAACCTGAATTTCAACGGCCGCGAGGGCGCGGAACGGGTCAACTACGGTGATGTTTTCCTGCAGGCCGAGCAGGAATATTCCCGGCACAACTTCGAGCACGCCGACACGCAGATCCTGCTCCAGCACTTCCGCGACGCGGAGAAGGAATGCCACGCGCTGGTCGAAGCCGGCTGGACGGGCGAGGGGGACGCCCGCCGCCACCTGATGGCCCAGCCCGCCTACGACCAGTGCATCAAGGCGAGCCACATCTTCAACCTGCTGGACGCGCGCGGTGTCATCTCGGTCACCGAGCGCCAGAGCTACATCCTGCGCGTTCGCACCCTGGCGCGTGCCTGTGGCGAGGCCTGGCTTGCCACCCACTCCGGCGGCGCGGAGCCGGTCGCGGCCTGACCCCGGATCGCGCCCACTGACGCCCGGTTGTCCGGCCCGGCCGGGGCCGCCATAGTTGTCGCGGCTGGGGAGCCTGTGGTCCCGTCGCTCCGACCTTGGTGCGCGGAGCAATGCTTTCCGCGCAATCAGGGGGAATTCATGGGACGGACAGGATATCGGGCAGCGCTTTCGCTGCTGGTGGCGTTGGCGTTTCTGGGCACGGGCCAGGTCGCCCATGCCGAAACGCTGAAATGGCAGTTTCGCAGCGAATACGCGAAGATCGTCGATGTCGGGCTCTACTCCGCGTCCCGGCGTGGCCACGTGTGGCCCGGCAGCAACCGGGTCTACGTGCTCGACGACTATAAGACCCGAACCATCAACATCACCTGCCGGCGCGGCGAGAAGATCTGTTACGGCGCGTGGGTCCGCAACCGCGAGACCCGTTACTGGGGCGTCGGTTACGGCAACGCTCACGGCTGCAAGGGCTGCTGCTACACCTGCAACGGTGGTCAGACCAAAATCATCGTGCTCAGCCCCTGAGGCCGGCAAAACCGTGGCAGGACGGTCTGGCGACGCAGCGCGATCGGCCGGGTGATCAGTAAGAGATGGGGGCGGCGAGCGCCTGCGGCGTTGCCGTGGTCGGTGTGCCGTGAGACAGCGCGGCCAGCGGCCCGGTAGCCAGAATGATGGCCGTGGCCAGCACGAGACAGACGATCTGGGGCAATTTCGCGAACATCGTGATGGTCTCCACTGCGGGGCCCTGACCGATGCGCGGCGTTGCGCGCCGCCATCCGTCCGCCGCCTCTGGCCTCGGAAGCCAACTCGGTTTATGTCCGCAGCCGAGATCCGGCTGTGTCGCCGGTCACATTTTGTCGCCTTCAGCCCGAGCGCGTCCGTTCCCCATGCCCGAACTCCTGCTTGAACTCTTCTCCGAGGAAATTCCCGCGCGCATGCAGCGCCGTGCCGCCGACGACCTGAAGTCGCTGGTGACCAACGGCCTGGTCGAGGCGGGCCTGGTCTACGAAGGCGCCACGGCCACCGCC
>Ga0207904_1000303_pt1 | contig 21285 bp, 16 predicted proteins | sample MalvirmetaMSP118_FD_184232 | JGI IMG/M metagenome (GOLD analysis project Ga0207904, IMG submission 184232) | Marine viral communities from the Deep Pacific Ocean - MSP-118 (SPAdes) | ecosystem: Environmental > Aquatic > Marine > Oceanic | place: Pacific Ocean | collected 2011-05-30 | reverse complement strand
CGTCAGCGCGTCGGTCGCCGGTGCAAAGGCGGTGACGCCGTTGTGGAGCACGCCCCAGACATCGACGAGAAGCGCGTCGTAGTCGGGAGCGAGGGCGGACAGTCCGGGGGGGAAGTCGGGCGTGGCATGGGTCATGGGGCAGGGCATCGCCTCCCGGCGCCGCCGGGTCAAGATGCGGCGCTGCAAAATCGCGCGCCGTCCGCGCCACCGAAAGCCGCGGCGGCGGTGGCAACCGCCAAATCGGGACCTGACCTCGGGCCGCGAATCCGTCATGCTCCGCCGTCAGTCAGATCCGCTCGCCATCGAGGTCGCCCCGCGCGCCATGCCCGTCCGCCAGCTCTCCAATGCCGTGATCAACCGGATCGCCGCCGGCGAGGTGGTCGAGCGCCCGGCCAGCGTCGTCAAGGAACTGGTCGAGAACGCCATCGACGCCGGCGCGCGCCGCATCGAGATCGTCACGGCGGCCGGCGGCAAGAGCCTGATCAGGGTCATCGACGACGGCTCCGGGATGACCCGCGACGACCTCGAGCTGGCGGTGGAGCGGCATTGCACCTCCAAGCTGGACGAGGACAACCTGTTCGCCATCGGCACGCTCGGCTTCCGCGGCGAGGCGCTGCCGTCGATCGGCTCGGTGGCGCGGCTGACCATCTCCACCCGCACCCGGGATGCCGACAGCGGCTGGTGCGTGTCGGTGGAAGGCGGCGTAGTGGCCGAGGCAAAGCCGACGGCGCTGTCGGCCGGCACCATCGTCGACGTCCGCGACCTGTTCTTCGCCACCCCCGCCCGGCTGAAATTCCTGAAGTCGGACCGGGCCGAGACCAACGCGATCACCGACATCGTCCGCCGGCTGGCGCTCGCCCATCCGGACATCCGCTTCGTGCTGACCGGGTCGGACCGCAGCCGCACCGACTACCCGGCCCGCGACGGCGCCGACGCCGACGTGATGCGGATCGCCGACGTGATCGGCCGCGACTTCGCCGACAACGCGCTGGTCATCGACGCCGGACGCGAGGGGATCCGGCTGGAGGGCCTGATCGGCCGGCCGACCTTCCACCGGGCCAACACGCTGCAGCAGTTCCTGTTCGTCAACGGCCGGCCGGTCCGCGACAAGCTGCTGCTCGGCGCGCTCCGGGGCGCCGTCTCCGACGTGATGGCCCGCGACCGCCACCCGGTCGCCGCGCTCTACATCACCCTCGATCCGGCCGAGGTGGACGTGAACGTCCATCCGGCCAAGGCCGACGTGCGGTTCCGTGACCCGGGCCTGGTGCGCGGGCTGCTGGTCGGCTCGATCAAGCAGGCGCTCGCCCGGGCCGGGCTCGCGGCCAACACCAATTCGGCGCGCGCGGCGCTGGAGGCCTTCCGTCCCGACACTGCGCACGCGCACCCGAACGCGCAGGCGGAAACTGCGCTTTATGCGCAAAATGCGCAAAATCGCGCGCCTCAAGCTGCGCATGTTCCCGGTGCGTACGCGCAGCCCGCGTACGGCGGGGCCGGCGTCCGCCCGGCCGGCTTTTCGGAGGGCGGACAGGCGGCGTTTTATGCCGTGACGGCACCCTCCGCGGAGACCCGCGCCTTCGCCCGCCCGGAGGTGGAGGGCGACCTCGACCGGCCGCTGGGGGCCGCCCGCGCCCACCTGCACGAGAACTACATCCTCGCCCAGACCCGCGACGGCATCGTCATCGTCGACAGCCACGCCGCCCACGAGCGTCTGGTCTACGAGCGCCTGAAGGCCGAGCGCGCCCGCTCCGGCATCGCCCGCCAGATGCTCCTGGTGCCGGAAGTCATCGATTTGCCGGAGGAGGATGCCGCCAGGCTGCTGGCGGCCGCCGACGCACTCGCCGAGACCGGGCTGGTGGTGGAGGCTTTCGGACCCGGCGCGGTCGCGGTGCGCGAGGTGCCCGCGATCCTCGCCGGCCGCCTCGACGTGCAGGGCCTGGTGCGGGATCTCGTCGACGATCTCGCCGAATGGGAAACCACCGACCGGCTCGCCGACCGGCTGGACCACGTGGCCGCGACGGTTGCCTGCCACGGCTCGGTGCGCACCGGCCGGCGGCTGAAGCCCGAGGAGATGGACGCGCTCTTGCGCGAAATGGAGGCGACGCCGAAGTCGGGCCAGTGCAACCATGGCCGCCCGACCTTCGTCGAGCTCAAGCTCTCCGACATCGAGCGGCTGTTCGGGAGGAAGTAGTTCTCTTCCCTCGCGCCGAGTTCGCATCGCTCAACCGGCTCCGGGCGGGCGGCCTGACCGGCCGGCGCGATCACGCGCTGATCAGGCAAGCCCAGGAAAGTGGGGACCCGCTTTGCCTGCGGAATCGCGGAGGCAGAGAGCAGTTCCAGCAGAACACGTGCCCTTGCGGGTTTCCGCCCGGATTTGCGTGTAGACCGTCGTCGGTGTCACACCCTTCCTTCCCGATCTGACGCAGGACCGCTTTGATGACCGACTGGCCCGATCTCGCAGGCAGGCTCCTCGGCAGCCGCCACCGGCTCGCCGCGCGGGTCTATTTCGAGGACACGGATTTTTCGGGCGTCGTCTACCATGCCAACTATCTGCGCTACTTCGAGCGCGGCCGGTCGGATTTCCTGCGCCTGTGCGGGGTCCATCACACGCAGCTCGCCGACGGCAGCTACGGGGCGCCGCTGGCCTTCGCGGTGCGGGCGATGACCCTCGAGTTCAAGGCGCCGGCGCGCATCGACGACGTGCTGGAGGTTGAAACCCGGCTGACCCGGCTGACCGCGGCGCGGCTGGTTCTCGACCAGGTGGTGCTGCGCGCCGACCAGGTCTTGGTACGCGCCGAGGTTGAGGCGGTGGTGATCTCGCCCGACGGCCGGCCGCGCCGGTTGCCGAAGCCGGCGCTGGCGCTCCTCCAGGCCCATGCGGCGGGGGCCGGCGACGGATCGGATTAACGGTCCGTTCACCCTAATTGGTGACAGGTGTTGCGCCCGTTTTTTCCAGCGGGAGTCGCAGTTTCGACAAACTCTGTGCTGACAGAGGCGCCAGTCACCCTCGTACCCAGATTGCCACCCTGCCTTCCCCTCGGACCTGCGGTCGATGCGGACCACGCATGCCGCCGGCCCGGTGACGAGAAGCAAAGTCGGGACTGAAAATGGATTCCAACGTTGCGGTTGCCGGCGCCGAACTCGCCGCCCACTCTGGCTTCTCGCTGTTCGGGCTGTTCCTGCAGGCGCACATCGTCGTCAAGATCGTCATGCTTGGGCTGATCTCGGCGTCGATCTGGTGCTGGGCGATCATCGTCGACAAGTGGGTGCTGTACCGCCGCACCCGCCAGGCGATGAACCGGTTTGAGGACGCCTTCTGGTCCGGCCAGTCGCTGGAGGACCTGTACCGGACGCTGTCGGGGCGGACCAATCACGCGCTGGCGGCGATCTTCGTTGCCGCGATGACCGAATGGAAGCGCAGCCACGAGGGCGAGCATCCGGCGATCGCCAGCCTGTCCCAGCGCCTCGACCGGGTGATGACCCTAACGATCGCCCGCGAGGGCGAGCGCCTGGAAAGCCGTCTGGCGGTGCTGGCCTCGGTCGGCTCGGCCGGGCCGTTCATCGGCCTGTTCGGCACGGTCTGGGGCATCATGACCTCGTTCCAGGCGATCGCGGTGTCGGAAAGCACCAACCTCGCCGTCGTCGCTCCCGGCATCGCCGAAGCCCTGTTCGCGACCGCCCTCGGCCTGCTGGCCGCCATCCCCGCGGTGATTTTCTTCAACAAGCTGTCGGGCGACGTCAGCAAGATCATGTCCCGGATGGACGGCTTCGCCGACGAGTTCCTGTCGATCCTGTCGCGGGAGATCGACGAACGGCTGGAAGAAGAGCGCGTCTGAGCCATGGGTGTCCAACTCTCCAATTCGTCGGGTGGACGCGGCCGCCGTCGCGCGGCGCGCTACAAGCCGATGAGCGAGATCAACGTCACGCCGTTCGTCGACGTGATGCTGGTTCTGCTGATCGTCTTCATGGTGTCGGCGCCGCTGCTCACCGTGGGCGTTCCCATCGATCTGCCGCAATCGCGTGCGAAGCCGCTGGAAGGCGACACCGAGCCGCTGACGGTCTCGATCAACGCCCAGGGGCAGGTGTTCCTGCAGGACAGCGAGATCACCCTCGAGGACCTGGTGCCGCGGCTCACCGCGATCGCCCAGAACGGTTACGAGGAACGGATCTACGTGCGCGGCGACCAGGAGGTCGGCTACGGCTCGATCATGCTGGTCATGGGTCGCCTCAACGCCGCCGGGTTCAAGCGCATCGGTCTGGTGACCGAGCAGGAACCCCAGAGCTCCAGCAACTGACGTCCCGGAATGGTCGCGTTTGGTGAAGACACTCACGGACCTGACCTTGAAGCGGTAATCGAAGGCTAGATCGTTCCACCATGCGTGTCGGCTTGATTGTCTCTGCGGCAGGACACGGCGCCATTCTCCTCTGGAGCGTGTTGGCGTGGCCGGACGCGGAGTCCCTGGCAGCCAAGCCCATCGAGATGTTTCCGGTCGAGCTCGTCACCATCGGCGAGGTCACCGACATCTCGCTGGGAGCGCCGACGGCTGCCGTGCAGCCGGAGCCGAAGCCGGACACCGAGACGGTGGAGACCGAGATCCCGGCGGAGAGCGCCGGCGAGACCGAGACGCCGGCTGACAAGCCGGCCGAGCGGGAGAACCCGTCGACCGCCGAGTCCGCCGCACCGCTGCCGAGCGAGGAGGCCGCAGCCCCGGCCGAAGAGGCGGCCGAGCCGGAAGCCGAGGCCGAACCGGAGCCTGCGCCGGCTCCCCAGCAGGAGGCCGAGGCGCAGCCGGAGCCCGAGCCGGCCCCGGAACCCGAGCAGCAGGCGGAAGCCGAGCCGACGCCGACCACCAACGTGGTGCCGCGCGCCCGGCCGACCCCGCCGCCGCGGCGGTCGCAGCCCACCCAGTCGGCGGCGTCCCAGACCAACGAGAGCTTCAACGCCGACCGCATTTCGGCGCTTTTGAACAAGGTCGAGCCGTCGGGCGGCGGCAGCGGATCCTCGCAGGCCTCGGCCGGCATCCGCTCGGGCGCGACCAACGCCGCCATGACCATGACCGAGCTCGACGCGCTCAGGGCGCAGATCCAGCGCTGCTGGAACCCGCCGGTGGGCGCGCAGGGGGCGGAGGACCTGATCGTGATCGTGCAGATGCAACTGAACCAGAACGGCACCGTTTCCGGTTCGCCGCAAGTCGTCAATTCGGGGTCGAACCCGTTCTTCCAGGCCGCGGCCGACAGCGCACGACGCGCCGTGCTGAGGTGCCAGCCCTACAACCTGCCGCTCGAGAAGTATGACACCTGGCGCGAGGTCCGCGTCACCTTCGATCCGAGAGATCTCTTCTGAGGCCGCCTGGCCGGTCCGCCAGCGATCGGCCAGGCGCGGGACGCAAACGGGAAGATCGATCTTCCGCCGCATCCCGCTCTCACGTGTTGGAATCGATCCCGACGATGTCCGCGGCATCCGGCCAGACAGCATCGGGATCCAGAGGACGAGTTAGCCCATGGCTTTCGATATGACCCTGCCGGCGCTGCGCCGGTCCGTTTTCTCCGCGAAGGGCTGGCGCCGCCGGGCCGCCGCGCTCGCCGCCGTGCTGCTGGGCGCCGTCGCGCCGGCGCAGGCCCTCGTGCAGATCGACATCACCCAGGGCCAGGTCGAGCCGTTGCCGATCGCGCTGCCGACCTTCGGCTCGTCCGGCGGCGAGGCGGATCTCGCCAAGCAGATGACCGAGGTCATCGCCAACGACCTCAGGCGCTCCGGCCTGTTCCGGCCGCTCGACCCGACGGCGTACGTGGACCAGGTGCTCGACGCGGCCGCCGTGCCGAACTTCCAGAACTGGCGGGCGATCGACGCCCAGGCGCTGGTCGCCGGCACGCTGACCCGCGAGCCGGACGGTCGCCTGAAGGCCGAGTTCCGGCTGTGGGACGTGTTCGCCAGCGAGCAGATGATCGGCCAGCAATACTACACCCAGCCCGACAACTGGCGGCGGCTCGCCCACATCATCGCCGACGCGATCTACGAGCGGCTGACCGGCGAGAAGGGCTACTTCGACACCCGCGTCGTGTTCGTGTCCGAGACCGGGCCGAAGAACAACCGCACCAAGCGCCTCGCCATCATGGACCAGGACGGCGCCAACGTGCGCTACCTGACCCGCGGCGACGAACTGGTGCTGACGCCGCGCTTCTCGCCCTCCACCCAGGACGTGACGTATATGTCCTACGGCGGCGGCGCGCCGAGCGTCTATCTGCTGAACATCGAGACCGGTGAGCGCGAGGTGCTGGGCAACTTCCCGGGCATGACCTTCGCGCCGCGCTTCTCGCCCGATGGGCGCGAGGTGGTGATGAGCCTCCAGCAGGACGGCAACGCCAACATCTACGCCATGGATCTGGGCTCGCGACGGACGACGCGGCTGACCAACTCCGCCTCCATCGACACCTCGCCGTCCTATTCGCCGGACGGTCGGCAGATCGTGTTCGAATCCGACCGGGGCGGCAGCCAGCAGCTCTACGTGATGGGGGCCGACGGCTCCAACCCGACGCGCATCTCGTTCGGCAACGGCCGCTATTCCACGCCGGTCTGGTCGCCGCGCGGCGACATGATCGCGTTCACCAAGCAGGGGGGCGGCCGCTTCTCCATCGGCGTGATGAAGCCGGACGGCTCGGGCGAGCGGATCCTCACCGAGGGCTACCACAACGAGGGCCCGACCTGGGCGCCGAACGGCCGCGTGCTGATGTTCTTCCGCGAAACCCAGGGGGCCCAGGGCGGCCCGTCGCTCTACACGGTCGACGTGACCGGCCACAACGAGATGCGGGTGAACACCGACACCTTCGCCTCCGACCCGGCCTGGTCGCCGCTGCTCGACTAGGTCGCGCCCCTGCCAGACCATTCTTGCGACCGGCGCGCGCCAGCGTGCCGGTCGCGGCCGTTTTGCCTCACCAGCGCCATGCTGCTATGCACGAAGAGGGTTTCGAGCCGGTCTGTGCGCAGCGCGTGGCGCGCGCACGTCTGACCGGGATGGATCGAACTTTGATCGAACTTTGATCGAATTGTCGCGGTTAACCCTCTTTCTGAACCGACTTTTTACCACCGGATCCTAACGTCCCGCGCAAGATCGCTTCCGCTGGGGTGGGGGCAAAAGGAGCACTTGGAGATGGCTACCAATTTCGCACTGCGGAGTGTCGGGCGCGCGGCGGTCGTGATTCTCGTCGCGGCCGTGCTTGCGGCCTGCGCGCAGAAGCAGGAACAGCTGAACGGCCAGGCTGTGCCGGGCTCGGCGCAGGACTTCGTCGTCAACGTCGGCGACCGGGTCTACTTCGCGGTGGACGCCACGGACCTGTCGAGCACGGCCCAGGCCACCCTCGACAAGCAGGCCCAGTGGCTGCAGCGCTATTCGAAGTACACGATCACCATCGAGGGCCACGCCGACGAGCGCGGCACCCGCGAGTACAACCTCGCGCTGGGCGCGCGCCGTGCCAGCTCCGTCCGGGCCTTCCTCGCCAGCCGCGGCGTGGCCCCGAACCGGATGCGCACCATCTCCTACGGCAAGGAGCGCCCGGTGGCCGTCTGTGACAACGAGTCCTGCTGGTCCCAGAACCGCCGCGCGGTGACCGTGCTGGACAACGCCGGCAGCTGACGCCGGCCGGCCCCCGCACACGGCGGGCCGACATGAACATGACGCGGCGGGCGCGCTCCGGTATCGGGGCGCGCCCGTCGGCGTTTGCGGGTCTTTCCGGACGGCGCGCGGAACCGTAGATATCATCGCGAACCGGTCACAAATGGTTTCTATGACATGGCCGGCTGCGGCGCGCGGGCCCTGTGGACCGGAATCGGATCCGCCGCCGGGACGTTGACGGTTCGAGCCGACGGGGATGCGAGGGAACGGCTTGCCTCGCGGGAAAATGCGTTGGGCGGGTGTCCGGGATTGGCGTAGGGTCGCGCACTGGCCCGGCGGTCACGCCTGACGCGCCGCCGCACCGATCACGATCGGGAGATCGAGAGATGCGAATGATGTCTGCACGCACTGCCTTCGTGGCCGCCGCCGTGGCTGCCGCCTTCACCGCTGGGCCGGTCGCGGCTGCCCCCGACGGCGCCATCCAGCTCGTCCAGTGGGGCAGCGGCAACCGCCAGCAGGGCGAGCTGACGCTGCGGATCAGCCGGCTGGAGGACCAGATCCGCCAGCTGAACGGCCAGATCGAGCAGCTGGCGCACCAGACCCGGCAGATGCAGGAGCAGATGCGCCGCATGCAGGAGGACAACGAGTTCCGTCTGCAGCAGCTGGAAGGCGGCGCGCCGCGCCGGCAGAATTTCGACGGGGCTCAGCCCGGGCCGGCACCGCAGCGCGATGCCGGCGTCGACGACCCGCAGACAACCGGTTCGCTCGGCGCGTCGGCGAGCTCCGGCAGCCCGCTGGATCTGTCGGCGCTGGCCCGCGGCGACATCCTCGGCTCGGCCATCGGCCAGGCGTCGTCGCCGTCCTACTCCGAACCGCCGTCGGCGTCGGCCAACAGCGAATACGACGCGGCCTACAACCTGGTCATGGCGGGCAAGTACGAGGCCGCCGAGCGGGCCTTCCGTGCCTTCCTGGCCGCCCACCCCGACGACCCGCGCGCCGGCGACGCCCAGTTCTGGGTGGGCGAGACGCTGCTGCAGTCGGGCAAGCATTCCGCCGCCGCCGAGGCGTTCCTGAAGAGCTACACCGACCATCCCGACAGCGCCAAGGCGCCGGACAGCCTGCTGAAGCTCGGCATGGCGCTCTCCGGCATGGGCGAGAGCACGGCCGCCTGCTCGTCCTTCTCCGAGCTGCTGTCCAGCTACCCGGGCGCCGATCCCTCATTGCTGGATCGCGCGCGCCAGGAACGCCAGCGTGCCGGATGCGCCTGACGACCGGCCGATCGAAGCGGACGCGCTGAGCGGGCTGTTCTCCGCCATCTCCCGCCACCGGCGGGTGGTGCTGGCCGTTTCCGGCGGCAGCGACTCCATGGCGCTGATGGCGCTCTACCACGCCCACCGGACTGCCCATCCCTCCGCCCCCGAAGCGATCGTCGCCACCGTCGACCACGGCCTGCGCGCGGAGGCGGCCGACGATGTCCGCTTCGTGCTGGACGCGGCGGCAGCCCTCGGCCTGCCGGCGATCGCGCGGCGCTGGGACGGCGACAAGCCGGCTTCCGACATTCAGGCCGCGGCCCGGACGGCCCGCTACCGGCTCCTGGGCGAGATCGCGGCGGAGCGCGGCGCAGGCGCCGTCCTCACCGCCCATACGCGCGACGACCAGGCCGAGACGTTTCTGCTGCGGCTGGCCCGGGGCTCTGGCGTGAAGGGGCTGGCGGCAATGGCGCCGGTGCGCCCGCTCGCGGGCCACGCCATGGAGGAGGGCGGCGTGGCGCTGGTCCGGCCGCTGCTGGATGTCTCGCGGGCAGCGCTGCGCGCGACCCTTGTCCGCGCCGGCCTCGGCTGGCGCGACGATCCGTCGAACGCCAGCGACCGGTTCGCCCGGGTGCGGATGCGCGGGCTGATGCCGGCGCTGGCCGCGGAGGGGCTCCATGCCGACCGTCTTGCCGGAACCGCCCGGCGGCTCGCCCGCGCCGACGCCGCGATCGATGCCATGGTGGAGGCGCTGGCGGCCCGGGCGCTGGCGGCCGACGCGTACGGCGTGCTGTCGCTCGACGTCGACGCGTTCGCCGGGGCTCCGGAAGAGGTGCGCCTGCGGCTGCTGGCGCGGATGCTCGGCTGGGCCGGCGGAGGCGACTACGGGCCGCGCCTCGACCGGCTGGAGCGGGCGGCCGCGGCCGTCCTCGACGGGCGCGACGCGCGGTTCACCCTGGCCGGGGCGCTGGTCACCCTGCGCGGCGGGCGGCTGGTCATCTGCCGCGAGGCCGGCCGGGACGGACTGCCCGACCTGGCGCTGGCACCCGGTGGCACCGGCGTGTGGGACGGGCGCTGGCGGGTGCGGCTCTCCGACGCGGCCCCCGACCGGGTGACGGTGCGCGCGGTCGGGGCGGCCTGGCGCAAGTTCGCCGTGCCAGAACCGGGTCGGCCGCCGGAGGGAATAGCAGCGGTTCCGGGCATCTTCTGCGGGGAAGGCCTTGTTGCCGCCCCCGCGTTCGGCCACTTTGCCGCGCCTGAATGGCGCGTCGCCGTCGCGGCGGATTTCGCGACGCCGCCACCGGGGCGCTGACGTTAACCATTTTCGCCGCCTCACCGAGAGGCGACGAACCTCCGAATTCCTTCGATCCGCCTTGGCACGGGCTGACCGGAACCCTATCTTTCCGGCCAGGACGGTGCCCGGCCTGGTGCCGATCGCGTAAAGAAGACGGGCTGCGAAAGGGCCGTGATGAACAACACGTTTCGCAATTTTGCGCTCTGGGTGATCATCGGCTTGTTGCTGATCGCCCTGTTCCAGCTCTTCCAGAGCCCGAACCAGCGTACCAACAGTTCCGAGATTTCCTTCTCGCAGTTCCTTGACGAGGTGGGCCAGGGCAACGTGCGCTCGGTGACGATCACCGACCAGCAGATTGCCGGCAAGTACAACCACGGCGGAACGTTCCAGACCTACGCGCCGAGCAACGCCAGCTACATCGACAAGCTCGAGACGAGCAATGTCGCCATCACGGCGAAGCCGGCCAACGAGGGCTTCTCGCTCCTCGGCATCCTCGCCACCTGGTTCCCGATGCTGCTGATCCTCGGCATCTGGCTGTTCCTGATGCGCCAGATGCAGGGCGGTGCCGGCGGCAAGGCCATGGGCTTCGGCAAGTCGAAGGCGAAGCTTCTGACGGAGGCGCACGGGCGCGTCCTGTTTGAGGACGTCGCCGGCGTCGACGAGGCCAAGGAAGACCTGCAGGAGATCGTCGACTTCCTGCGCGATCCCCAGCGCTTCCAGCGTCTCGGCGGCCGCATTCCGCGCGGCGTACTGCTGGTCGGTCCTCCCGGCACCGGCAAGACGCTGCTCGCCCGCGCAATCGCCGGCGAGGCGAACGTGCCGTTCTTCACCATCTCGGGCTCCGACTTCGTGGAGATGTTCGTGGGCGTCGGCGCCAGCCGCGTGCGCGACATGTTCGAGCAGGCGAAGAAGAACGCGCCCTGCATCATCTTCATCGACGAGATCGACGCGGTCGGCCGCCATCGCGGCGCCGGCCTCGGCGGCGGCAACGACGAGCGCGAGCAGACCCTCAACCAGCTCCTCGTGGAGATGGACGGCTTCGAGCCGAACGAGGGCATCATCCTGATCGCCGCGACCAACCGTCCGGACGTGCTCGACCCGGCGCTGCTGCGTCCGGGCCGTTTCGACCGGCAGATCGTCGTGCCGAACCCGGACATCGTCGGTCGCGAGAAGATCCTGAAGGTGCACGTGCGCAAGGTGCCGCTGGCGCCGGACGTGGACCTGAAGACGCTCGCCCGCGGCACCCCCGGCTTCGCCGGTGCCGACCTGATGAACCTGGTCAACGAGGCGGCCCTCATGGCGGCGCGGCGCAACAAGCGCCTGGTCACCATGCAGGAGTTCGAGGACGCCAAGGACAAGGTGATGATGGGCGCGGAACGCCGCACCCTGGTGATGAGCGAGGAAGAAAAGAAGCTCACCGCCTATCACGAGGCGGGCCACGCGCTCGTCGCGCTGCACATGCCGGCGTCCGATCCGATTCACAAGGCGACGATCATCCCCCGCGGCCGCGCGCTCGGCATGGTGATGCGTCTGCCGGAACGGGACCAGCTCTCGCTCACCCGGGCCAAGTGTAAGGCGGACCTTGCCGTCGCCATGGGGGGGCGCGTCGCCGAGGAGCTCATCTTCGGCCACGAGAAGGTCACCTCCGGTGCGTCGGCCGACATCCGCATGGCGACGAAGCTGTCGCGAGCAATGGCGACCCAGTTCGGGATGTCCGACAAGCTGGGCCCGCTGATGTACGGCGAGAACGAGGAGGAAGTGTTCCTCGGTCACGCCGTGGCGCGTCAGCAGAACGTCTCGGAGACGACCCAGCAGGTCGTGGACGCCGAGGTGAAGGAGTTCGTCAACGCCGGCTACGAGACGGCCCAGGCGGTTCTCCAGTCGAACCTCGACCAGCTCCACACCATCGCCAAGGGCCTGCTCGAGTACGAGACGCTGAGCGGCCAGGAAATCCGCGATCTTCTGGAAGGCAAGCCGCCGGTGCGCGAGAACACCGACGACACGCCCAAGGGGCCGCGCGCCGCGACCGTGCCGTCGACCGGCAGCACCCGGGAGAAGGGCGATCGGGGCGAACCCGGTGGTCTGGAGCCGCAGCCCCAGGGCTGACGCGCGACCGAGACCCTCGCGACATCCGAATGAGGCCGGGCCAGTGCCCGGCCTTTTTCGTGGTGCCGGCTGTAACAAAAGCCGAGAATAAGTGAGACGTCCGGCGGGACTCGCGAGGCCTTCCCGCGCTATCCCTATCGGCCTCGCGCTCCAGCCGAATCGCAGCCGCGGAACTTGGGTGCCGCGGCCGCCGCGAACATTTGGCGGACCTTCGCCGTTGCTGGCGGGACGCGCGCGCGACCGGTGCGGATTTTGCCAGGCCCGGCCGTCCGAGACGACAACAGACAGAGGACTATCGGGTAGATGGGCACTTTCTTCGGAACCGACGGGATCCGCGGCCAGGCGAATCGCTGGCCGATGACCCCGGACATCGCGCTGAAGGTGGGCATGGCGACCGGCCTCGCCCTGCTCAACGGCGACGACCAGCACCGGGTGGTCATCGGCAAGGACACCCGTCTGTCCGGCTACATGCTCGAGAACGCGCTGGTGGCGGGCTTCACCGCGGTCGGCGTGGACGTGTTCCTGCTCGGTCCGGTGCCCACCCCGGCGGTCGCCATGCTGACCCGGTCGCTGCGCGCCGACATCGGCGTGATGATCTCCGCCTCCCACAACAAGTACGACGACAACGGCATCAAGATCTTCGGCTCCGACGGCTACAAGCTTTCCGACGAGGTCGAGCTCGAGGTCGAGCGGCTGATGCAGGAAGACCTGTCGAAGCGGCTTGCCACGGGCGCGGAGATCGGCCGTGCCCAGCGTCTCGACGGCGTCCGCGACCGCTACATCGAGTACATCAAGCGCAGTTTTCCCCGCAATCTCAGCCTCGACGGCATCCGGATCGTGGTCGACTGCGCCAACGGCGCCGGCTACCGGGTGGCGCCGGACGCGCTGTGGGAGCTCGGCGCCGAGGTGGTGGCCATCGGCAACCAGCCGAACGGCGTCAACATCAACACCGATTGCGGATCGACCTCGCTCACCCAGGTGCGCGAGAAGGTGCTGGAGGTCCGCGCCGACATCGGGGTGGCGCTGGACGGCGATGCCGACCGGCTCATCGTGATCGACGAAAAGGGCCAGCCGGTCGACGGCGACCAGTTGCTTGCCGTCATCGGCGCCTCCTGGCAGGAGAGCGCCCGGCTGTCGGCGCCCGGCGTGGTGGCCACGGTGATGTCCAATCTGGGCCTCGAGCGCTATCTCGACCGGCTCGGGCTGTCGCTGGCGCGCACCCGCGTCGGCGATCGCTACGTGGTGGAGCACATGCGCGCCAACGGGTTCAATCTCGGCGGCGAGCAGTCCGGCCACATCGTGCTGGCGGACTATTCGACCACCGGCGACGGACTGCTGGCGGCGCTGGAGATCCTCTCGGTCGTGGTGGCCACGGGCAAGCAGGTCTCCGAGGTCTGCCACCGCTTCGAACCGGTGCCGCAGATCCTCAAGAACGTCCGCTACGCCGGCGGCAAGCCGCTGGAGAACGACATCGTCCTGAAGGCGATCGACAGCGGCCGCGACCGGCTCGGAAACAGCGGCAGGCTCGTGGTGCGCCCCTCCGGCACCGAGCCGCTGATCCGGGTGATGGGCGAGGGCGACGACGCCAGCCTCGTCCAGGCCGTGGTGGATGACATCGCGACCGCGGTGGTCGACGCCGCCTGATCGGGGCGGCGCTGCCGGCCCGATCGTGGTTAACAGACACGGTTAACGGCGAATTAACGCCCTTCGCCCCACCTTGGGCGGACTGATCGAATCGATCGTCCGTCACCGGTGGGTCGAAGGAGCCGTGATGCACCGCCACGTTTGTGAACTGTTCGTCGCGACCATGGTCGTGCTGGTCGTGTCCGCAGGCCCCGCCGCCGCGTCCGACGTCGATGCGCAGACCGACGCGCCCGCGCTGCAGCACACCGACGATATCCTCCCGGACGAGGTCGAACGGCGGGGCGCCTATGTGCGTCTCGACGTCGGCGGCATGTGGTCGCCGGCCCCGGGAATCTCGGTCGTCAACGCGCCGGCGGGCCTCGGTGCCGTCGACGCCGGCACGCCGGACGCCCAGGTGAGCGTGGGCGGTGGCGTCGGCTACCGCTTCTCCAACTGGTTCCGCAGCGACCTCACGGTGGCCTTCGCGCCCGGCCGGGACTTCACCGCCGACACCAGCGGCTCGGCCGGCAGCGGCGCGCTCTCCGGATCGATGACCTCCACCGCGCTGCTCGCCTCGGCCTACGCCGAGTTCGCGCCGGAATCCTGGGTCCGGCCCTATGTGGGCGGCGGTCTCGGCGTGGCGAATCTGTCGCTCGATTCCGTCGAGCAGCAGATGCCGGGCGGCGGCACGACGGCCTTCTCCGACAATTCCGAGTGGAACCTCGCCTGGTCGCTGGCCGCCGGCGTCACCCTCGACGTGTCCGAAGCGCTCGAGCTGGATGCCGGCTACCGCTACATCAATTTCGGCGACGCCCGAACCGGCACCGGCAGCAACGGCAGCCACGTCACGCTGGACGGCGTCGACGGCCACGAGGTGCGCTTCGGCATCCGCTACCTGTTCCGCTGAGCCGTTCGCGCTGATGCCGGGATCGATCGGCGCCGGGGCGCATGTCTGCCCGACCGGTGGCGCTTCCGGCCGGCGGGAGGCTGCCCGGGCTCGCGCCATCTGACGGCGGGGCAGAGACCGCCGCGCGGCCGTTCCGATCCCTCCCGCCAGACCGTCCGCAACCGTCGATTTGCATGGCCAGCAAAGCACTTGGAACTGGCTGGCCGGCAGGTCTATGGTTGGGGCGAAACTTTGTCGGGAGAATGGTTGAATCGGGGCGGGCGTCCGCGCCATCGCGGGTCGATGGCCGCCAGGACAGTGCCCGTGCCGCGACCTCTCCGCGCCTTACCGTCGTTCCGCGCAAGAGGAGGCGCCTCGTGTCCGCCATCATCGATTTCCTGAACACGATCTTCTGGGGCTATGTCCTGATCTACGGGCTGCTGGCGGTCGGCGTGTTTTTCACGCTGCGGCTCGGGTTCCTGCAGTTCGCGCATTTCCCGGAGATGTTCCGGGCGGTGCTGGGCACCGGCGAGAGCGACAAGTCCGGCATCACGCCCTTCCAGGCGCTGTGCACCAGCCTCGCGTCGCGGGTCGGCACCGGCAATCTCGCCGGCGTGGCCGTGGCGCTCTATCTCGGCGGGCCCGGCGCGATCTTCTGGATGTGGATGGTCGCCCTCGTCGGCATGGCCACCGCCTATTCGGAATCGACGCTCGCGCAGCTCTACAAGGTGAAGAACGCCGAGGGCCAGTATCGCGGCGGCCCCGCCTTCTACCTCGCCCGCGGGCTGGGAGTTCCGTGGGCCGGCGCCATCTTCTCGGTCTGCCTCATCCTGTCGTTCGGACTCATCTTCAACGCGGTGCAGGCCAACTCCATCGCCGATGCCATGCAGGGCGCCTACGGCGTGCCGAAGGTCGCCGTCGGGCTGGCCGTCGCGGCCGTCTCCGGCATCGTCATCTTCGGCGGCATCCGCCAGATCGCCCGGGTGGCGGAGATCATCGTGCCGTTCATGGCCGCCGCCTACCTGCTGCTGGCGCTGTTCGTCGTGGTCGTCAATTTCTCCGAGGTGCCGGGCATCATCGGCTCCATCATCGGCAGCGCGTTCGGCTTCCAGGAAGCGGCGGGCGGTGTCACCGGCGGGGTCATGGCCGCAATGATGAACGGCGTGAAGCGCGGCCTGTTCTCCAACGAGGCCGGCATGGGCTCGGCGCCGAACATCGCGGCGGTGGCGACGCCGGATCCGCACCACCCCTCGTCTCAGGGCCTGGTGCAGGCGCTCGGCGTGTTCATCGACACCATCCTGATCTGCACCGCGACGGCGATCATGATCCTGCTGTCGGGCGTGCTCGATCCGGGCAACGGCGTCACCGGCACCCAGCTTACCCAGGACGCGCTGTCGGCGCAGGTCGGCGGCTTCGGCGACGACTTCATCGCCATCGCGATCCTGTTCTTCGCCTTCACCTCGATCATCGGTAACTACTCCTACGCCGAGAACGCGATGACCTTCCTGGGCTTCGGCGGCAAGGGGCCGCTCAGCGTCCTGCGGGTGGCCGTGCTGGCGATGGTCGTGTGGGGGGCGATGCAGAGCGTGGCCACGGTGTTCAACGCGGCCGATGCCTCCATGGGCCTGATGGCGACGATCAACCTGATCGCGATCGTGCTCCTGTCGGGCACCGTGGCGAAGCTGACCAAGGACTATTTCGCCCAGAAGAAGGAGGGCAAGGTGCCCCGCTTCCACGCGGCCAACTATCCCGAGCTCGCCGGCCACATCGACGAGAAGATCTGGTCGGAAACCGATCCGGGCTGAGGCATCGGCGCCGCCGGGGCAGCCTCGGCGGCCCCCGCCGTGCCGGTGGCCCACGGGCCGCCGGCAAGTGCATCCTGCGGCGGAACGCCGCAGGGCCGGCCTCCGCCTCGTCGGCCCCCGGATTCCTCGGCCCGCCGCGGCCCTTCCGGGCCGGACGATGGTCCGACTTCCCCCCGCCGGCCGCCACGATGCCGGCGAAGTGAGGTCCGGGCCGGCGGATCCGCTTGATTGCCGGACGGCACAGGACTATCCCCGTCAGTGGGACACCCTTCCCCAACGAAGGGCAGACTATCTGAGAGGATAGCTCCATGAGCAGCACTGCCACGAAGCCGGACGTGCGTCCGGCCAATCCCAATTTCTCGTCCGGTCCCTGCGCGAAACGACCCGGCTGGTCGCTCGAAGCGCTCGCCGATGCGGCCCTCGGGCGCTCGCATCGCGCCAAGATCGGCAAGTCCAAGCTCCTGCAGGCCATCGAGGACACCCGGGACATTCTCGGCGTGCCGGCCGACTACAAGATCGGCATCGTGCCGGCGTCCGACACCGGCGCCGTCGAGATGGCCCTGTGGTCGATGCTGGGCGCCCGCGGCGTCGACATGGTCGCCTGGGAATCCTTCGGCGAAGGCTGGGTCACCGACGTCCAGAAGCAGTTGAAGCTTGCCGACTGCCGCATCCTCAAGGCCGGCTACGGCGAGATCGTCGACTTCGCCGAGATCGATTTCGACCGCGACGTGGTGTTCACCTGGAACGGCACCACCTCCGGCGTCCGCGTGCCGAACGGCGACGCGATCCCGGCCGACCGCGCCGGCCTCACCATCTGCGACGCCACCTCGGCGGCGTTCGCCCAGGACCTCCCCTTCGACAAGCTCGATGTGGTGACCTTCTCCTGGCAGAAGGTGCTCGGCGGCGAGGCGGCCCACGGCATGCTGATCCTGTCGCCGCGCGCGGTGGAACGGCTGGAGAGCTTCACCCCCGACCGGCCGCTGCCGAAGATCTTCCGCATGACCAAGGGCGGCAAGCTCAACGAGGGCATCTTCAAGGGCGAGACGATCAACACGCCCTCCATGCTCTGCGTCGAGGACTATCTCGACGCCCTCGCGTGGTCCCGCTCGGTGGGTGGCCGCAAGGGTCTGTTCGCCCGGGCCGATGCCAACTTCGCGGCGCTCGACGCCTGGGTCGCCCGGACCTCGTGGGTCGCCAACCTGGCGGTCGACCCGGCGACGCGCTCCAACACCAGCGTCTGCCTGACCATCGTCGACCCGGCCGTCGCCAGTCTGCCGGAGGACGCCCAGGCGGCGTTCGCCAAGGCGCTGGCCGCGCGCCTCGACAAGGAGGGCGTCGCCTACGACATCGGCGCCTATCGCGACGCGCCCGCGGGTCTCAGGATCTGGGCCGGCGCCACGGTCGAGACCTCGGATCTGGAGGCGCTGACGGCGTGGCTCGACTGGGCGTTCGCGGCCGAGAAGGCCGAGCTGGCCAAGGCCGCCTGAGCCGTTTCCGGCACCCGGCCGCCGGTGCATCCGGCGGCCTCCCGCTCTTCCCGCTTTTCATCTCGCGCGACCGGGCCCCACGCCCGGAACCCGCTGCGCACCGCCACGAGAGGACTGCTCCAATGGCTCCCAAGGTTCTGATTTCCGACAAGCTTTCCCCGACCGCCGTCGACATCTTCAAGAACCGCGGCATCGAGGTCACCTACGAGCCCGACCTCGGCAAGGACAAGGACAAGCTTGCCGGGATGATCGGCCAGTTCGACGGCCTCGCCATCCGGTCGGCCACCAAGGTCACCGAGAAGCTGCTCGAGAACGCCACCAACCTGAAGGTGATCGGCCGCGCCGGCATCGGCGTCGACAACGTCGACGTGCCGACCGCCACCAAGAAGGGCGTGATCGTCATGAACACGCCGTTCGGCAACTCCATCACCACCGCCGAACACGCCATCGCGATGATGTTCGCCGCCGCCCGTCAGATCCCCGCCGCCGACGCCTCCACCCAGGCCGGCAAGTGGGAGAAGAACAAGTTCATGGGCGCCGAGATCACCGGCAAGACGCTGGGCGTCATCGGCTGCGGCAACATCGGCTCGATCGTCGCGGCGCGCGGCATCGGCCTGTCGATGCGGGTCATCGCATTCGATCCGTTCCTGTCGGTCGACCGGGCGCTGGAGCTGGGCGTGGAGAAGGTCGAGCTTGAGGATCTCTTCAAGCGCGCCGACGTGATCACCCTGCACACGCCGCTGACCGACAAGACCCGCAACATCATCGACGCGGCGGCGATCGCGACGATGAAGGACGGGGTCATCATCATCAACTGCGCCCGCGGCGGTCTGATCGTCGAGGAAGACCTGCGCGCCGGGCTCGACTCCGGCAAGGTCGGGGCCGCCGGCATCGACGTGTTCTCCGAGGAGCCGGCCAAGGAGAACGTGCTGTTCGGCGCGCCGAACCTGGTCTGCACCCCGCATCTGGGCGCCGCCACCACCGAGGCCCAGGAGAACGTCGCCCTGCAGGTCGCCGAGCAGATGGCCGACTACCTGCTGACCGGCGCCGTCACCAACGCCCTCAACATGCCGTCGATCTCGGCGGAAGAGGCGCCGCGCCTGATCCCGTTCGCCAAGCTGGCCGAACAGCTCGGCTCGTTTGCCGGCCAGCTGACCGAGACCGGGCTGCGCGGCATCCGCATCGAGTACGAGGGCGAGGTCGCGGAGATGAACACCCGCGCGCTGACCTCGGCCGCCCTGACCGGCCTGATGCGGCCGCTGCTGCAGGACGTCAACGCCGTGTCCGCCCCGGCGATCGCCCGTGACCGCGGCATCAACGTCGAGGAAGTCCGTCGCGAGCAGCGCGGCGCCTACGAGAACTACATCCGGCTGACCGTCGTCACCGAGCGCCAGGAGCGGTCGGTCGCCGGCACCGTCTTCACCGACGGCAAGCCGCGCGTCATCCAGGTGAAGGGCATCAACATGGAAGCCGAGCTCGGCGACCACATGCTCTACGTCACCAACGAGGACAAGCCGGGCTTCATCGGCCGTCTCGGCTCCACGCTGGGCGACGCGGGCGTCAACATCGCCACGTTCAACCTCGGCCGCGATGCGCGCGGCGGCGAAGCGATCTGCTTGGTGGAGATCGACGAGCCGGTGACCGCCGAGGTTCTGAAAGCGGTCAGCGAGCTGCCGATGGTCACCCAGGTGAAGCAGCTCGCCTTCTGATCTTCCGGTTTCTCCCAGGACCTCCAGTAGGTCGACCTGACGGCGGGCCCCCGGCCCGCCGTTTTTTTGTCCGCGCCGACCGCCGGCGGGCAATGCCGGCGATACAAACTAATTAGAGCATGCGGATTGAAGATACCCGTTTAGCTTGCTGATATCGGCGCGTTCAACCAATGGAGCAGGGCAGTTCGAGGCGGCCTATATCGCCCTTCAGCCGGAAGTGCGTGTGAGGTAGCGCCTGGCGCCTGCTGTCCGGCGGCAACTCATGTCGCGTCGTGGAAGATGACGCCCAGCGTCATGCGGTTGCCGCGGGTGACGCGGCTGACGCCGTGTCGCATGACCAGCCGGTGGGTGCCGCGGGCGCCGAAGCCGGGGCGCTCGTTGACGGCGAAGATCACCGCCTCTCCCTGGGCGAGCGCGATCGCCTCGGCCCGCGACTGGTGGCGCGGCTTCTGCTCGGTGAGCACGAACGTGCCGCCGTCGAAGTCGGAGCCCGGGCGGCTCAGAAGCACCACCATCTGCATGGGGAAGTGCACCGCGCCGTAGAGGTCCTGGTGCAGCCGGTTGTAGTCGCCGGCGCCATATCTGAGCAGCAGGGGCGTCGGCCGATGCTGGCCAGCCGCATGGCATGTCTCCAGGAAATCGGCGAGCCGATCCGGATAGCGCCCGGGTCGCCCGAGCGCGTCCGCCCACGCATTGGCGGTGGGCACCAGGTGCGGATAGACGGCGGCGCGGAGCGCCTCGACCGGCTCCGGCAGCGGCCGGGCGAAATACTGGTACTCCCCCTCGCCGAACCCGTGGCGCCGCATCACCACCTTCGAGCGAAAGCGGTCGGCGTCGCCGTAGAGCGCCGCGATGGCGGCGCATTCGTCCGGGGTCAGCAGCGGCCCGGTCGAGGCGGCGCCAACCGCGTCGAGGGTGGCGCGCACCGCATCCCAGTCGGCGGCGGCGACGCGATCCTCGATGGAGGCGGGCGGGGTGTGCGGCGGCTGCGGCATCACAACGGATCTCCCTCGGTGCGCGGCGTCGGACGGGGGCGGCGCAGCCGGCCCTGGGCGAGCGCGACGCCGGCGATGATCAGCACCATTCCGGCATAGTGGGCGGGGCCGAGCCGCTCGCCCAGGAACACGGTGCCGAGCAGGATGGCGCTGACCGGCACCAGATAGGTCACCAGCGAGGCGTTGGTGGCGCCCGCCGACTTCAGGACGGCGAAGAAGAGCAGGTAGGCCAGCGCGGTGGTCAGGATGGCGAGCCCGAGCACGGAGCCGATCGCGGCAGCGCTCGGGACCGGCAGGGTCCACGGCGCCTCCAGGGCGAGCGACAGCGGGATCATGATGAGCGTGCTGCCGGTCAGCTGACCCGTGGCGAGCATCATCGGAGGGCAGGTGGTGAGCCGCCGGGCGACCATGTTCGAGACGCCGTAGGAAAACGCCGCCCCGAGGCAGGCGATCTGGGGCAGCAGGCCGCCGCCGCCGGACGCGCCGGTCCCGAGCATCACCACGACGCCGAGGAACCCCAGGG
>Ga0207904_1000299_pt1 | contig 21383 bp, 16 predicted proteins | sample MalvirmetaMSP118_FD_184232 | JGI IMG/M metagenome (GOLD analysis project Ga0207904, IMG submission 184232) | Marine viral communities from the Deep Pacific Ocean - MSP-118 (SPAdes) | ecosystem: Environmental > Aquatic > Marine > Oceanic | place: Pacific Ocean | collected 2011-05-30 | reverse complement strand
TTGCCGCCCCCGCCGGCGCCGGAACCGTCGACCAGCTGATCTCGGACGAGGCAGCGATCATCGGCGAGAAGGTCGAGCTTCGCCAGGTGCGTACGCTCGAGGGCGAGAAGTTCGAGATCTACCTGCACAAGACCAACAAGGATCTGCCGCCCCAGGTGGGTGTCGTCCTGGCTTACACGGGTGAGGATGCCGAGACGGCTCGCGCGCTCGCGCAGCACATCTCCTTCGCGAATCCGTCGTACCTGTCCCGTGACGACGTCCCCGAGGCTGACGTTGAGAAGGAGCGGGAGATCGTCACCGAGATCTCGCGCAACGAGGGCAAGCCCGAGGCGGCGCTGCCGAAGATCGTCGAAGGTCGCGTGAACGCGTACTTCAAGCAGGTTGCCCTGCTCGACCAGGACTACGCCCGAGACAACAAGCTCTCGGTCGCCAAGGTCGCGAAGGATGCCGGTCTGACGCTCACCGACTTCGCTCGGTTCAAGGTCGGCGCGTAAGCGCATTATCGAAAGGGTCCGCACCATCCAGTGCGGGCCCTTTCTGATGTGCTTCGGTAGGTTGTAGGCGACAAGAGGAGACGTACGTGGCGGATGAATCGACGGGGCGCCGACGCGTCCTGCTTAAGCTCTCGGGGGAAGCGTTCGGCGGAGGTCAGCTCGGGGTGAACCCGGATGTCGTGAGCCAGATGGCGCGCGAGATCGCCGCAGCGGTCGATCAGGTCGAAATCGCCGTCGTGGTCGGCGGCGGCAACTTCTTCCGCGGCGCGGAACTCAGTCAGCGAGGGATGGATCGCGGCCGTGCCGACTACATGGGCATGCTCGGTACCGTCATGAACGCTCTAGCGCTGCAAGACTTTCTCGAGCAGGCGGGGGCGGCCACCCGCGTGCAATCGGCGATCTCGATGACCCAGGTCGCCGAGCCCTACATCCCGCGGCGCGCCGAGCGTCACATGGAGAAGGGTCGGGTTGTGATCTTCGGGGCCGGCGCCGGTCTTCCCTACTTCTCGACCGATACGGTTGCCGCCCAGCGCGCGCTCGAGATCGGGGCCACCGAAGTGCTGGTCGCGAAGAACGGCGTCGACGGTGTCTACACGGCGGATCCGCGGAAGGATCCCACCGCTACCCGCATCGACCGGATCACCTACCTGGATGCCTTGCAGCGGGGTCTGAAGGTAGTCGACTCGACAGCCTTCAGCCTGTGCATGGACAACGGTATGGACATGCGGGTGTTCGGGATGGAGCCCGAGGGGAACGTCACCCGCGCGCTTCTCGGCGAGTCGATCGGCACGGTCGTCACGGTCGGCTGACGACCTGCCGACTAGACTGTGCAGGTCACACGCAGTAAGGAGTCGCCGTGATCGCGGATGTCTTGACCGATGCCGGAAGCCGCATGGATCGTGCTGTGGAGGCCGCGAAGGATGATTTCGCGACCGTCCGCACGGGACGCGCCAACCCGCAGCTGTTCCAGCGGATCATGGTCGACTACTACGGCTCTCCGACGCCACTGGCTCAGCTTGCCTCGCTGAACAATCCTGAGGCGCGCACGCTGGTGATCAATCCCTATGACAAGTCAGCGCTCAAGGCGATTGAGCAGGCTATTCGGGATGCCCCGAATCTCGGTGCGAACCCGACCAACGACGGCACGATCGTGCGCGTCACGATGCCCGAGCTCACCGAGGAACGGCGTAAGGAGTTCGTGAAGCTCGTTCGCACGAAGGGCGAGGACGCGAAGGTGCACGTGCGCGGCATCCGTCGTAAGGCGAAGGACGACCTCGACGCGCTCAAGAGCGACACCGGCGAAGACGAGCTGGCTCGCGCGGAGAAAGAGCTCGATGCGCTCACGCGCGCCCACGTCGACCAGATCGACGAGGCGCTCAAGCGCAAAGAAGCCGAGCTTCTCGAGGTGTAGCGGTCGCCATGACCGATGATCGTTCCGATGCGCGCGTCCCTCGCGATCCCGCCGGGGATCCGACGGACGATGCCGATGCTGGCTTCCCCGCGCAGATGCGTACCGCCCGCACCGAGTTCGAACAGCATGTAGCGCACGCGCGGGCTGAGTTCGAAGAAGCCAATGAGCGCATCAAGAAGCGGACCGGCCGCGACCTGATTCTCGCGATCCTCATCGGCGTGGGTATCGGTGCGGTCGCGCTGGGCTCGCTGATCTTCATCAAGTGGGTCTTCATCCTCTTGGCGCTGGGTGTGGTTGTTCTCGGCGTGGTCGAGTTCTCGCGCGCCCTCCGTGGCTCTGATCGGCGCATCGATCTCGTGCCCCAGATCATCGCCGCGGTCGTGGTGCTCTTGTCGGGAGCGTTCCTCGAGCTCTGGCTGCACTGGGTAGCGCTGTTCGCGGGGCTGGCCGTCGTGGTTGTGTGGCGCCTGATCGCACAAATGGCCGCTGCCGATGGTCGCCGGTACAACGCCGTCACCAGTGATGTGCTCGCCGGAACGTTCGTGGTCTTCTACGTCCCCTTCCTGGCGAGCATGGCGATGGTGCTGCTGCGCCAGGATCGCGGCGAGTGGTGGATCCTCGCTTTCATCGCGGTCGCCGTCGTCGCAGACACCGCGGCTTACGCTGCGGGGCTCACGTTCGGGAAGCACCCCATGGCACCCCGAATCAGCCCGAACAAGACCTGGGAGGGCTTCGCAGGTGCCGTTGTCGGGGCTATCGCGGCGGGGGTGCTGCTCGGGATCTTCCTGCTCGGCGTGCCGTGGTGGGCTGGCGCCATCCTCGGTGCGGTGATCCTGGGGACAGCAACCACCGGCGACCTCGGCGAGTCGATGGTCAAGCGGGACCTCGGAATCAAAGACATGAGTTCATGGCTTCCCGGGCACGGCGGCGTGCTCGACCGGCTCGACTCAATCCTCCCGTCGGCGACGGCGGCTCTGGCGCTGTACTACCTGTTCGCGCCGATGGGAGCAGCATGATGTGGTGTGACAGCACGAGGCTGGTATCCGTATGACGATGACGACGTCCCCCGAATCGGCGCCCCCCGCCGTCCCCGAACCCGCCCGGGCCCTCTTCCCTGTCACCCGCGGTCGGGTGAAGGGCTATGAGCGTGCCGCTGTCGATAGTTTCCTCTCCCACGCTCGAGACGCTTTCGAATCTCCCGGCCATCCCTCGATGACGTCGAGTCAGATTCGTGCGGCTGCCTTCCCCCTGGCGCGTCGTGGGTACGAGATCACGAGCGTGGATGCCGCGCTCACCCGCATCGAGGACGCCTTTGCGCGGCGAGAACGCGATGCGGCGATCGCCCGGGTCGGGACCGATGTGTGGATCGCTCGCACGCGCCGCGACGCCCAGACGGTTCTCGACCGCCTACAACGACCGTCGCGCCGCCGCTTCCAGCGCACGGGGCCGTTGCGATACGGGTACCGGATCGACGAGGTCGATTTCGTCATGAACAAGCTTGCTCGCTATCTCGAAACCGGCACCGGGGCGACCATCGAGCAGGTTCGCGGCGTCGCATTTCGGATGCAGCGCGGCGGCTATCGCGAAGTCCAGGTGGATGCCGTCTTGGACGCCGTCGTCGAGATCATGCTCGCTGTGGAGTGAACCGCGCGTCGCTCGGGGCGCATCCGCAGCCGGGCCTCGATAGAATCGGGTCATTGTGACCGATGAGAGCCGTGGTGACCAGGTAACCGCACGCGCGAGCGCTGAGCTCGCCGCGCGGCGCGCTGGTGCGCCACGAGCTGCCGCTGCCCCGGTCGGGCACTGGTCGAAGCGCCGCGGTGTGCTCGCCGTGTTCGCCGCCTTCGCAGCGCTGGGATTCGTCGCCGCCAACGCCGGCCCGAGTGGCATGGCGTTCGCAACGGCCGAGGATGACACGCCCGAGCCGGTCTCGCTCTACGCGAGTTCGATCGTCGATGCGCAGTCGCTCGTTGTCGAGACGGATGCCGAGCCTGCGGCGTTCGACCCGGATCGCGGCGGCTACGAGGTCTACGTGAAGCCCAAGCCCCCTCCACCCCCTGTCGTAGCCTCCAGTGGTGGCGGCGGTGGTGCAGCACCGGCGCCGTTGTTCTACTCGGGCGGCGGATCGCCTGCCGAGTGGATGTCGGCGGCGGGAATCGCCGAGAGCGACTGGGGATACGTCGACTACGTCGTCTCGCGCGAGAGCGGCTGGAACCCGAACGCGACAAACCGTCGCTCGGGAGCCTGCGGCCTGGTTCAGGCGTTGCCGTGCAGCAAGGTCCCCGGTAGCGGCTACAACCCGGTCGACAACCTGCGGTGGGCCAATGGTTACGCCGTGGGGCGCTACGGCAGCTGGGCTGGCGCGTACAACTTCTGGGTCAACAACCACTGGTGGTGATCGGCGAGGATGCCACGATCTCATCGTCGCCGACCCGAGCCCGCCGGCGATGACGGACTCGATCGCCTGATCGCCGGGCGGAAGCGAACCGAACTGCGCCGCGGCGTGGAATGGACGGTGCAGCCGGTCTCGGCGGCACAAGCCACCAAGTCATACGCGTGCCCCGGATGTGTTCGTCCCATCGAGCCGGGCGTTGCGCACATCGTCGCGTGGCGGGCAGCCGGCGTCCTTGGTGACGCGGCAGATCTCGCGGCTCGGCGACATTGGCACACTCACTGCTGGAGGATCAGCTGACATGGAGATCCGCGGACCGATGCTCCTTCCCGCGCGCCGGGAAGAGATCGAGCTTCACACGCAGGACGGACTGCGCCTGGTCGGGGAGCTCGCGCTGCCCGAGGAGCGGGCGCCGCAGGCGACGCTGGTCACCCTGCATCCGCTCCCGACAGCGGGCGGCTTCATGGACTCGCACATCTTCCGCAAGGCGGCGGCGCGGCTTCCCGCGCTTGCCGATCTCGCTGTGCTCCGTTTCAACACCCGAGGGACGACGTCGCCTCGGGGGACCAGTGAGGGGTCCTTCGACGGAGGCGATTCCGAGCGCTGGGATGTCGCAGCGGCAATGTCGTTTGTGGCCGAGCGGGGCCTGCCCCGTCCGTGGATCGTCGGCTGGTCTTTCGGGACGGAGCTGGCGCTGAAGTATGCGGCAGACTACGACGTCGAGGGGATCGTGTTGCTCTCTCCGCCTCTCCACCGAACGACGGAGGAGGAGCTTGCAGGCTGGGCTGAGGACCCCCGACCGATCATTGTGCTCGTCCCCGAGTTCGATGACTTCTTGCGACCGGATGAGGCGTCGCACCGGTTCTCGGTCATCCCGCACGCGACGCTCATTCCCGTCGAGGGCGGTCGTCATCTGTGGGTGGGGGAGAACCAGACCCGCACGGTGCTGACCGAGATCGTCGCGGCGATCAATCCCGACGCGCTGCCGCTGGCAACCGAGTGGGACGGTGAGCTCGGGAATCCTGCCTGAGGTCAGCGCTCGTTCTGTCGCGGGATCACGACCTGCCGGTAGATGATGAGCACGCTCGCGGCCGCCGGGATCGCGATCAGGGCGCCGAGGAGTCCGAGAAGTGATCCACCGGCGAGGGCGGCGACCACGACGACCGCCCCGGGGATGGCGACGGCGCGACTCATGATGCGGGGCGAGATGACATACGCCTCGAGCTGCATGTAGATGAGGTAGTAGATCGCGGCGATCAGCGCGATCGTCGGTGATCCGAGGCCCGGGATGAGGCACGTCAGGACGATGATCGTCGACCCCGTGAGCGTCCCGACGAGGGGGATGAGCGAGAACAACAGCGCCACAACGGCGAGCACGGCGGGGAAGGGCGCGTCGATGATGCTGAGGAAGATCGAGCTCAGAATGCCGTTGATGACACCGAGACTGACCTGTCCGATGACGTAGTAGCCCACGGAGTTGGTGATCTGTTCGGCGAGATCGACGAACCGCTGACGCTTGGATGCCGCAACGAGTTGATACACGGCCTTCTTGAGCGAGGGGATCGAGGCCGTGAAGTAGATCGTCAGGATCAGCACGATGAAGGCGCCGAAAAGCCCGCTCGCGATCGTGGCACCGATGGCGAGGATGTTGCCACCGATCGATCCACCGATCGACGCGAAGTCCAGTCCCTGGAGCCACTGCAGGATGTAGGCGAAGATGTCATCCCATCTCAGCATCGGGAAGACCGTCTCGAGCCAGGTCTGCAACTCATCTGGCCACGACGGGTTCTGCAGGATGCGGGTGACCTCGACAACGAGCTGTGTGATCTGCTCGACGATGATCGGCAGCACCATGAGGATGACGCCCGCGAAGACTCCGAGGACGACGACGATCGTGACGAGGACGGCCGCCCACCGCGGCACGCGGCGGCGGATGAGCCACGACACCATGGGCTCGAGGCCGAGTGCGAGGAAGAGCGCCGTACCGACGTAGAGCAGGATCGTCGACAGAGTCTGCACGCTAGCGATGAGCAGGAGACCCAGACCCACGCCGAGGGTCGCGACGAATGCGACGCGGAAGGGGTTCTGCAGCTTCACGGCACCTCGTTCTCTCAGGCTCGACCCGCCTGGCGATCAGAATACGCATAGCCGGGCCTCAGAGGGTGACGCATCGCCTCTCTGGGGACTTTCAGGACATGTTCGCTAGTCTGAAATGTCAAGTTTCCGGCGCGCGTGGACGTCCGTGCGCCGAGGAAGGTTTTACGTGCGTTTCGTATGGGCTGTGGTCGCGCTGGTTCTGGCGACCGTGATGATCGGGGCAGGAATCGCCCAGCGGACGATCTTCCAGGGCCCGCGGTCGACAACAGCCGAAGTCTCGATCAGCGAGTCTGCGCCCTATCTGGTCATCGACGGCGCCGTTCTCACCGCGAATCCTGGCTCCCAGACCCTGCGGGTCCTGGGCGACGGGCCTGTTTTCGCTGCGTACGGTCGCACCGCGGACGTGCAGGCCTGGCTTGCCGACGCGACGTACAACGAGGTGGTGCGCACCGAAGATGGCGCGCTCGTCACCGAGGGCGTTGAGCCCGAGCCCACCGTCGACCCCTCGGCAGCTCCCGCAACGGATGCGCCGGCCGACGACGGGGCCACGACCGAGGACACTGCGACCGATCAGGGAGCCGAAGAAGAGGCGATCCCGGGACGCAACCCGGTCGGGTCCGATCTCTGGCTTGACGAGTACCAGCAGGAGGATCTTGTGATCGCCCCCCTGCAACTTCCCGCTGACATGAGCGTCATCATCGCCTCCGATGGGACAGAACCTGCTCCGACGACGGTGAGTGTCACCTGGCCCATCGCGAACTCCACCCCCTGGGCCGGACCCCTCATCGTCGGTGGCGGCATTCTGATGGCCGTCGGTGTTGTGCTGTACGTCCTCGGCATCCGTCACGTACGCCGCTCGCGGGGGCCGCGACGCAAGGGACTACCGGTTCCGGTGACCGAGCCGATCGATCTGTCCGTGGCCGAATCCGACAAGGGCGTCATCAGCGCGGGAAAGCCGCGCCGATCGCTGGGCCGCGGACGCACGTCGTTCATCGCTGTCCCCGTCGTCGCCCTGACGGCCGGGCTGCTCTCCGGCTGCACCTCTGACGCGTGGCCGCAGCTGGCGCCGACCGAGACGCCGAGCCCGACCGCATCGGTCATCGTCCCCGAGGGCCAGCAGGCTCCCGCCGTGACCAAGCAGCAGGCAGAACGGATCGTCGGAGAGGTAGCCGAGACCGTCGCTCAGGCAGATGAGGCCAAGGACGCCGATCTCGCAGCTACCCGGCTCGATGGTGCACTCCTTGCCGAACGCAAGACGAACTACACGCTGCGCGAGGCGATCGCCGATTACACCATGCCGACAGCCGTGCCCGGCAAGCCTGTCGAGGTCGTGCTGCCGCAGGCCTACGACGATTGGCCGCGTTCGTTCCTGGCGGTCGTCACGGATGATGAGGCCAACACCTCGAGCATCATGGTGCTGACGCAGGCAGACCCGTGGACGCCCTACAAGCTGAGCTATCTCGGCAATCTCGGGGGCAACACGCTGATGCCCGAGCTTGCTCCCTCCTACATCGGTGCCAGCCAGCTGGCTCCCGACTCCCCGTTCCTGCTTCTGCCTCCTGACGAGCTTGCCTCCGCCTACGCTGACGTGCTCGACAAGGGCGACGAGTCCGAGTTCGCGGGCATGTTCGACGAAGAGAGCGACCTGTTCCGGGCGGGAGTCGTCGCCGATCGGCAAGAGCGCCTCGACGAGTTCAACCAGACGGCCAAGGAGACCGGCAGCCTGACGTTCAGCGCGGCCGCTGGTGAGTTCGCGCCGTTTGCCATCGCCACCCTCGAAAGCGGAGCGATCGTCGCTGTCAGCATCGCCGAGACCGACACCGTCAAGCCCACGAACGAGGATGCCGTCATCAAGGTGGGCGACAACCAGACGGTGAAGACGCTCGCGGGTGCCGACCAGTCGGCATCCGGTTTCTCGACGACCTTCAGCGACCAGCTGTTCTTCTACGTTCCAGAAAAGGGATCGAGCGAACCGATCCGTCTTCTGGGGTACTCGAGTTCGATTCTGAAAGGCTCTGTGCTGTGACACTTCCCGGCTCCAACGTTCCTCTTCGGGGCGCCGTCGACCTGTCCGCCCTCCGTAACCGTCCCGCGGCGCCGGCCCCCGGCGAGCCGACTTCGGGTGCCCCCGAGGGAGCGGGCGCTGCACGGCTGGTGATCGATGTCACCGACGCGATGTTCCCCGAGGTTCTCGAGCTGTCGAAGACGGTTCCGGTCGTGGTGGACCTGTGGGCAGAGTGGTGCGGGCCGTGCAAGCAGCTGAGCCCGGTCCTCGAGCGCGTCGTCACGGAGCACGCGGGACGCCTCGTGCTCGCGAAGGTCGATGTCGACGCGAACCCGCAGTTGGCTCAGGCTTTCCGCGCGCAGTCGATTCCGATGGTTGTGGCTCTCGTGGGTGGCCAGGCGGTGCCGCTGTTCACCGGGGCTGTCCCCGAGCAGCAGGTGCGTGAGGTCTTCGCTCAGCTGCTTCAGCTCGCGGCTCAAAACGGTGTCACCGGATCCGTCGGTGCGGGCGAGCCAGACGACGCAGACGGTGAGGAGGCAGCAGCCGAACCGGCGCTGCCGCCGCTTCACGCCGAGGCGTTCGCCGCAATCGAATCCGGCGACTACGTCGCGGCCATTTCGGCGTACGAGCGTGCGCTTGCCGAGAACCCGCGGGATGCCGATGCTCGCGCAGGTCTCGCTCAGGTGCGCCTGCTCTCGCGCATCCAGGATGCCGACCTCCAGGCAGCACGCGCGGCTGCGGCAGCAGCGCCCACCGACGTCGACGCCCAACTGCTGGTTGCCGACCTCGATGTGGCCGGGGGGCACGTCGAGGATGCCTTCGATCGGCTCCTGGAGCTCTTCGCTGCGCTTCCGGCCGACGAGCGGATGCCGGTGCGGGAGCGCCTGCTTGAGCTGTTCGGCATCGTCGGCGACGAGGATGCGCGCGTCATCCGTTCCCGCAGCCGACTGGCGTCGCTGCTCTTCTAGTCTCGGACCGCGGCGGCGGGCGCCGGGTCAGTCGCGAATCGTGGACGGGACCCGTGCCTGCGGGTCGTAGCGCAGCCAGATGACGCTGGTCGCGGGCAGCACCATCGATGCTCGGCCGCCCTCACCGGCGACGACCATCCCGAGGTTGCCGGCGCCGGCACCGCCATACTCGTGGGCATCGGTGTTGAGGATCTCACGCCAAACGCCGCTGTGGGGCAGATCGAGCGCGTAGCTCGAGAGCGTTGACCCCGAGAAGTTGCACACCGCAGCGACGATGTTGCCATCCCAATCGCGGCGCGTGAAGGCGAGCACACTCGGGTTCCAGGACGGAGCACCGATGCGCGAGAAGGCCGACCCGTCGTTGTCGCGGCTCCACAGGGCCGGATTCGCGCGGTAGACCCCGTTGACGGCGCCGACGAAGTCCTGCAGCTGGCGATGGGTCGGCTGGTCGAGGGTCCACCAGTCCAGTCCGCGCGACTCCGACCACTCCGCCATCTGTCCGAACTCCTGCCCCATGAACAGCAGCTGCTTGCCGGGATGGGACCACATGTAGGCGAGGTAGGCGCGCATGTTCGCGAGCTTGCCGGCGTGATCGCCGGGCATGCGGGAGAACAGGCTCCCCTTGCCGTGGACGACCTCGTCGTGGCTGATCGGGAGCACGTAGTTCTCGCTGAACGCATACACGAACGAGAAGCTCAGCTCACCCTGGTGGTAGGAGCGGTAGAGCGGGTCTCGCTTGATGTACTCGAGGCTGTCGTTCATCCACCCCATGTTCCACTTGAAGCCGAACCCGAGTCCGGCGTGGTCGGTGGGGGCTGTCACGCCGGGGAAGCTCGTTGACTCCTCGGCCATCATGCTGATGCCCGGAAAGGTCTTGTAGCAGGTGGCGTTGACCTCCTGGAGGAAGCGGATGGCCTCCAGATTCTCGCGTCCGCCGTGGATGTTCGGCTCCCACTCACCCGCGTTGCGGGAGTAGTCGAGGTAGAGCATCGACGCGACGGCATCCACCCGCAGCCCGTCGACGTGGAACTCGTCGTACCAGTACAGCGCGTTGGCGACCAGGAAGTTGCGGACCTCGTTGCGCCCGTAGTCGAAGATGAGCGTTCCCCAGTCCTTGTGCTCACCGCGACGCGGATCAGGATGCTCATAGAGGGCTCGGCCATCGAACTTCGCAAGCGCGAACTCGTCTTTGGGGAAGTGCCCCGGTACCCAGTCCATGATGACGCCGATGCCGGCCTGGTGCAGGCGGTCGATGAGGTACTTGAGGTCGTCGGGACTTCCGAACCTGCTTGTGGGAGCGAAGTACCCCGTCACCTGGTAGCCCCAAGAACCGCCGAACGGGTGCTCGGAGAGAGGCAGGAACTCGACATGGGTGAAGCCGAGCGCTGTGACGTGCTCGATGAGGGGATCGGCCGCATCCCGGTACGACAGGCCGGGCCGCCACGAACCGAGATGTACCTCGTAGATCGACATGGGTTCGGTAACCGGGCGGCTCTTCGACCGCCGCGCGATCCAGGCCGAATCGTCCCAGCGGTACGAGGATGCCGTGACCACCGATCCGGTGGCGGGAGGAACCTCGGCCAGGCGGGCAAGGGGGTCGGCCTTCAGCCGCCACTGTCCGTCCGGACCCTGGATCTCGTACTTGTAGACGGCTCCTTCGCCCACGGCGGGGATGAACAGCTCCCAGACGCCCGAGCCGCCCATCGACCTCATCGCGTGGGCAGCGCCGTCCCAGCCGTTGAACTCGCCGACGACCCGCACGGCACGGGCGTTGGGGGCCCACACCGCGAACGAGGTCCCGTGGCTTTCTTCGTGCGTACGGACGTGAGAGCCCAGGACGTCCCACAGTCGTTCGTGGCGTCCCTCCCGAATCAGGTGCAGATCGAGCTCGCCGATCGTCGGGGAGTGTCGGTACGGGTCATCGGCGCGGTAGTCGGGTCCGTCGTCGTAGGACGTGTCGATCCGGTACGGACCGATCGGTCCCGTGACGGCGCCTTCCCAGATCCCGGCGGCGACGTGTTCGAGTCGCGCGCGCTTTCCCCCGTCGAAGACGGCAGTCACCGTTGCCGCGAGCGGTCGGCGGGTGCGAACCACCCAGGTGTTCTTCCCCGTGGGATGGATGCCGAGAACGCTGTGCGGGTCGTGATAGCTGCCGTGCGCGACGGCGTCGAGTGTCGTGGAGTCGATCGTGGTCATCGCTGTCCCTCAATCCGCAGAATGTGCATGGGCTCGCGGAATGCGTCGAGCCGCACGTAGTTGTGGTCGGTCCAGGTCCATTGCGCGCCCGTGATGAGGTCGGTGACGCCGAACGGTTCACCGGGTTCGACACCCCAGACGCGCGTGTCGAGGTGGACGGTCGTCTCCCGCACCGAGTGGGGATCGACGTTCACCACGACGAGGATGGTGTCGGCTTGTCCGGTCGGCGAGAGTGAGGCATCCAGGTGCTTCGAATAGACGAGGATCGCGTCGTCATCGCTCCAGTGGATCGTCAGGTTTCGCAGTTGGCCGAGAGCCGGATGCTCGCTCCGGATCTCGTTGAGCCGCGTCAGCAACGGTGCGAGTGACGAGCCTGCCGCGTCGATCGCTTCCCAATCCCGGAACTTGTACTCGTACTTCTCGTTGTCGATGTTCTCTTCGGATCCGGGCCGCGCGACGTTCTCGAACAGCTCGAAGCCGGCGTACACGCCATAGACGGGTGCGGCGATGGCAGCGATCACGGCCAGGATGACGTAGGCAGCGTGGCCGCCGTACTGGAGGTACTCGGTGAGGATGTCGGGGGTGTTGACGAACAGGTTCGGCCGCAGGAAGTCGGCCGTCTCGTGGGCCAACGACGAGAGGAACTCTTCGAGCTCCTCCTTCGTGTTGCGCCACGTGAAGTAGGTGTAGCTCTGCTGGAACCCCGCCATCGCGAGGCCCTGGAGCGGAGCGGGGCGGGTGAAGGCCTCGGCCAAGAAGACGACATCGGGATGCTCCGCGTTCACCTCGCGGATCAGCCACTCCCAGAACTGCAGCGGCTTGGTGTGCGGGTTGTCCACGCGGAAGATACGGATGCCCTGGGCGATCCAGTGGCGGACGATCCGCAGGACCTCTGCGCGGATGCCGTCGGGGTCGTTGTCGAAGTTGATCGGATAGATGTCCTGATACTTCTTGGGCGGGTTCTCGGCGTAGGCGATCGACCCGTCGGGGAGCGTCGTGAACCACTCCGGGTGGGCCGTCACCCAGGGATGATCGGGGGATGCCTGCAGCGCGAGGTCGAGCGCGACCTCGAGACCTTCTGCGGAGGCTGCCCGCACGAACGCCCGGAAGTCGGCGAGAGTGCCCAGGTCAGGGTGGACGGCGTCATGCCCGCCCTCGGCGGCGCCGATCGCCCACGGCGAGCCGGGGTCACCCGGGCCTGGGGTGAGCGAGTTGTTGGGGCCCTTGCGATTGGTGTGCCCGATGGGATGAATGGGGGGGAGGTACACAACGTCGAAGCCCATTCGCGCGACGGCGGGAAGACGCTTGCTCGCCGTTCGGAAAGTGCCGCTCTTGACGGTGCCATCCTTGCGGAGCTTGGCCCCCTCGGACCGCGGGAAGAATTCGTACCACGCGCCGACCCCCGCGCGCTCGCGCTCGACGAGCAGCTCACGGTCGCCGCCGACGGTCACCAGTGACTGCAGCGGGCGCGTGGTGAAGGCGGCTTCCAGGCCGGGGTCGTCGATGAGGGCGATGGGGTCGCTGACGGCATCCGACCGGAACTGTTCGGCCATGTCGGCGAGCATCCGGCGCTCGGCGGCAGGCCGATTGCGTTCTGCTGCGCCGCGCTCGCACAGGAGCGCCCCCATCTCGAGCATGAGCGGCACATCAACGCCGGCGAGCACCTTGACGTGAGCGGCGTGATGCCACGTTGCGAAGTCGTCGGCGAAGGCTTCGAAACGGAACGTCCAGGTGCCCTCCTCAAGGAGAGCAACGTTCGTCCACCAGCGATCGAACCCGTCGCCGGCGGGTTCCAGGCGGTGCAGCGACTCGTCGCCGGACGGCGAGGTCAGGCGAACGTGAACACCGATGCGGTCATGCCCCTCCCGGAATGCGGTCACGCCGAACGCGACGACCTCGCCGTGGAAGGCGCTCGGCCTGTAACGCTTGTCAGGGGTGTCGGGGCGCGGTCGCACCATTGGAATGCGTCCCATCGCGGCGTCCGCGGCTGGCGCGAGGGACGAGACGTCACGCACCGGGATGTCGGTGGCGCTTCGCCAGGGGCGAGGAGCTGGGGAGCGTCTGCTGGTAGCCACGGTTCGAACCTACCCCGACCACTGCCACGGGGCACAGGTGTGGACAGGCGCCGCGCTGTCGGCAACAATGCGCCCCGGGAAGCCCGCTCAGGCTGGGTCGGCGACGAACAGGCGCATTGAGGTCGGTCCGAGTTCGACGCTCGACCCGGGCTCGTGAGTGGTGACCTCCGGTGACGGATGCTCGTCCTCGCTCGACCAAACCGATCGGTAGCGTGCGACGCCGTCCACGGCGGGCAGGTGCACGGTGACGCCTCGTTCGTTTCCGTGAACGACCAGCAGCGTGCGGTTGGGCGCCTCCAGCTCCGGGGTCGACGTCGCGAGGTACTGCAGAGTCCGGTGCGTGGGGTCGGCCCAGCGCGCGCCCGACATCATCTCGCCGCGCTCGTCGTACCAGTCCATGACGGACGCGGAAGGCGTCTCCTGGTCATCGCGCGCGAATCGGCTCGGACGCAGGGCAGGGTTCTCAGCGCGCAGGCTCAGCAGACGCTGCACGTGCGCGAACAGGTCTTCCTGCCAGGGGGCGTGTTCCCAGGGCAACCACGTCAGCGCACTGTCATGGCAGTAGGCGTTGTTGTTGCCGTGCTGGGTCCGACCGAACTCGTCGCCGGCCGTGATCATGGGGACGCCAGCCGAGAGCAGGAGAGTGCCCAGGAGATTGCGCATCGCGCGGCGGCGCGTCGCGAGGATGAGCGGATCATCCGTCTCGCCCTCAGCGCCGTGGTTGAAGGACCGGTTCGTGTCGGCGCCGTCACGATTGTGCTCGCCGTTTGCCGCGTTGTGCTTGACGTCGTACGACACCAGGTCGTGGAGGGTGAACCCGTCGTGTGCCGTGACGAAGTTCACGCTGGCAAGCGGACCCCGCTCAGCGCTGAACGTGTTCGAGGATCCCGCGAGGCGTGTCGCGAACCCGCCGACTCCCACGGGCGCGGTCGCGGCGCGGCGTCCGTAGTCGACGTCGCTCAGCCAGAAGTTGCGCACACGGTCCCGATACCGATCGTTCCACTCCATCCAGCCCGGGCCGAAACTGCCGGTTTGCCAGCCTCCCATCCCGACATCCCAGGGCTCGGCGATCTTCTTGACCTGCGACAGGGCAGGGTCGTCGATGATCGCTCGGAGCAGCGGATGCTCGGGCGTGAAGACGTGATCGCCGTCACGGCCGAGCGTCGTGGCCAGGTCGAAGCGGAATCCGTCCACCTGCACATCGTTCGCCCAGTAGCGCAGCGAATCCAGCACGAGGCGGGACGCGGCATCCGTGGCGGTATCGACGCTGTTGCCGCACCCGGTGACGTCGATGTAGGCGCCGTTGGCATGCTGGCGGTAGTAGCTGCGGTTGTCGATCCCGCGGAAGCTCGAGCGCGGTCCGCCGAGTTCGGCCTCGGACGTGTGGTTGTAGACGACGTCGAGGATGACCTCCAGGCCGGCCTCGTGCAGGAGCTTGACCATGCCCTTGAACTCCCGGAGCACCGCTTCAGGACCCTGTCGGCGACTCGCCTCCGTCGCCCAAGCCGCGTGGGGGGCGAAGAACCCCACCGTGTTGTAGCCCCAGTAGTTCGTGAGCCCCAGCTCGAGCAGCCGCGGCTCCGTCGCGAACTGGTGAACCGGCAGCAGCTCGATGCTCGTGATCCCGAGCGCGGTGAAGTGCTCGATCATCGCGGGGTGTGCGAGTCCCGCATACGTGCCGTGCAGGGCCGGCGGGATCTCGGGATGGCGCTTGGTCATCCCCTTGACGTGCCCCTCGTAGAGGACCGTCCGATCGAGGGGGATGAGGGGCTTGGAAACCCCGCCCCAGTCGAAATCGCCGGCCACGACCACCGATCGCCATCCTCGGAAGCCGTTGGATGCCAGACCACGCGTGTAGGGGTCGATCAGCAGCGTCGACGGATTGAACGTGTTCCCGGGCCCCTGCGGTCCATCGACCTGGATCGCGTAGTGCGTTCCCGGGCGCAGCTCCGCTGAAAACGCTGACCAGATATCCCCGTCGGCGCGCGAGAGCGCAACGGTCTCGACGACCCAATCCAGATCGTCGCGATCGAAGATCACGAGATCGATGGAGGATGCGTGCGCCGACCAGACCCGCAGTGTGCCGCCACCATCGTGAAGCCGCACGCCGAGGTCATCGAACCGCGGCGACAGGAGGCCGGCGGGTGCTGTCTCGGCGCGCGAAAGCACCGCTGACTCGGGGATCGGCATGCGTAGAGCATAACGACGGCGCAGGGGCAGTAGACGCGCCCTCGGCCGCTCTCGGCGCCCCGGACGCGCGGGTCAGTGGCACAGTGGAGTCCGTGAGCATCTACCTCGACCACGCGGCGTCGACACCGCTGCGTCCCGAGGCGCGCGAGGCGTGGCTGGACGCGGCCTCGGTGGTCGGCAATGCGTCGTCGATACACGCCGACGGGCAGAGCGCGCGACGCGTGTTGGAGGATGCGCGAGAGCGGCTCGCGGCAGCGTTGCAGTGCGACCCGATCGAGATCGTGATCACCTCCGGCGGGACCGAGTCGGTCAACCTCGCCCTGAAGGGACTGTGGCGGACCCGCCGTGCGGGGACCTCTGAGATCGTGCTGCCAGAGGGCGAGCACCACGCATCGATCGATCCGATCGAGTGGCTTGCCACGCGCGACGGCGCTGTCATCCGAAGCGTGCCGCTGTCCCCAACGGGCGGCATCCGGGAGGCTGACTTCTCGGCGGCCCTTCCGGGGGCCGCTCTCGCGACGGCGCTGATCGCGAATAACGAGGTGGGCACGATCAATCCCGTCGCAGATCTCGCGCTCGCCGCGGCCTCGGCTGGCGTGCCGCTGCACCTGGACGCCATCTCCGCGTTCGGCCATGTGCCCGTGTCTTTTTCCGCTCTGCGGGGCGCTGCTCGACCGGGGACCGGACTGCTGGCAGTGAGTGTTTCTGCGCACAAGCTCGGTGGTCCGATCGGCGTCGGAGCGCTCGTGGTCGCGCGGTCGGCTCGATTGGATCCGCTGCTGCACGGCGGCGGGCAACAGCGGGGGCTGCGCTCGGGGACCCAGGACATCGCCGGAGCGGCGGCGTTCGCGGTTGCCGCGGAGCTGGCCGTCGCTGAACTCGCCGCGGAGTCGGTGCGTGTGTCGGCGCTGCGCGACCGACTGATCGCGGGGATTGTCGCCACGGTTCCGAACGCGGAGCTGCTGGGCGACCCCGTCGATCGACTCCCCGGCAACGCTCATGTGCTGTTTCCCGGCGCGTCGGGGGAGTCGTTGCTGTTCCTGCTCGATATGGCGGGAGTGTCGGTCTCGACGGGCTCCGCGTGTCAGGCCGGTATTCCGGAGCCGTCCCACGTCGTGACGGCCATGGGGCGAAGCGACCGCGAGGCGCGAGAGGTGCTCCGCTTCACGCTGGGCACGTCGACGACGGATGCCGACATCGACGCGGTGCTGCGGGTGCTGCCGGATGCCGTGGCCCGCGCGCGGGCGGCATCCGGGTCCCGTTCAGATGCCCGCTCGTAGACTGGAAGCATGCGTGTTCTGGCGGCGATGAGTGGCGGAGTCGACTCCGCGGTGGCCGCTGCGCGCGCCGTGGATGCCGGCCACGACGTTGTCGGGGTGCACCTCGCGCTCTCGCGTGCCGGGGGGACGCTGCGGACCGGCAGCCGCGGCTGCTGCACGATCGAGGACGCGATGGATGCTCGCCGCGCCGCCGATCGCCTCGGCATCCCGTTCTACGTGTGGGACTTCTCGGAGCGGTTCCGTGACGAGGTCATCGACGACTTCGTCGCCGAGTATCGTGCGGGACGCACACCCAATCCGTGCATGCGGTGCAACGAGAAGATCAAGTTCGCGGCTCTCCTGGAGCGGGCGATCGAACTCGGCTTCGATGCCGTGTGCACCGGACACTACGCGACGCTCGTCGACACACCGCACGGGCGTGAGCTGCACCGGGCGTCGGATGCCGCGAAAGACCAGTCGTACGTGCTGGGCGTGCTCAACGCCGAGCAGCTCGCGCATTGCCTCTTTCCCTTGGGCTCGACGCCGTCGAAGGCTGTCGTGCGAGCCGAGGCGGAGGAGCGTGGACTGACGGTGGCGCACAAGCCCGACAGCCACGACATCTGCTTCATCCCGGACGGTGACACGAAGGGCTGGCTCGCGGAGCGCGTCGGCGTCGCTGAGGGGCCCATCATCGATCGCTCCGGCGCCCAGGTGGGAACCCACGACGGAGCTCACGCCTACACCGTGGGTCAGCGCCGCGGGCTCGCGCTCGGCACCCCGGCACCCGACGGAAAGCCGCGGTTCGTCCTGGAGATCCGGCCCGTGACTAACACGGTCGTCGTGGGCCCCAAGGAGGCGCTGGCAACCGCAGAAATCGCCGGGTCGCGGGTGAGCTGGGCGGGCCGGGCGCCGGATGCGGCATCCTTTGCGTGCGATGTGCAGATCCGCGCCCACGCCGATCCCGTGCCCGCGGGGGCGGAGATCGTGGACGGCGAGGTCGTGGTGACTCCCGCGGAGCCGTTGGACGGCGTGGCCACCGGACAGACCGCCGTGCTCTACGACGGCACGCGGGTGATCGGTCAGTTCACGATCGATCGGACGCGATCGGCCGTTCCCGTCGAGGCGTGAGCTGCGGCCGGCATGTCGGGGCTGCTGCCTAGACTTCACTCGTGGCCACGAACGACGCTTCCTCTGCATCCGTGACGAGCGACGACGCGGAGCTGGCGCGGCTCGGCCTGGATGATGCCCGTGCTGAGGCTTCCCGCCTGACCGACCTCATCGTGGATGCCCGAGACGCGTACTACGGGCGCGATGAGGTCATCGTCGACGATGCCACCTACGACGGCTGGATGCACCGGCTCGAGGTGCTCGAGCGGCTGCACCCCGAGGTTCAGGGCCAGGATTCACCGACCCTGTCCGTCGGTGCGGCATCCGGCACCCTGTTCGCGCCCGTCGAGCACGCCGAACGGATGCTGAGCCTCGACAACGTCTTCAGCGAAGAGGAGTTCCGCGCCTGGGCGGCGCGCGTGCAGCGCGATGTCGGCGCACCCGTGCACTACTTGTGCGAGCTGAAGATCGACGGGCTGGCGCTTTCGTTGCGCTACGAGCGCGGGAGACTCGTGTCGGCAGCCACGCGCGGCGACGGCCGTGTCGGCGAGGATGTCACCGAGAATGTTCGCGATGTCGCCGGAATCCCGGTGGCGCTTGGCGGGGCGGGGCATCCGGAGCTCGTCGAGGTGCGCGGCGAGGTGTTCTTCACTGTCGCTGACTTCGAGTCTCTGAACGCGTATCAGGAGTCGGTGGGCGACCGGCTGTTCGCGAATCCACGGAATGCGGCATCCGGGTCGCTCCGGCAAAAGCGTGAGGGCAAGAACGAGCGACAGCTCGCTGCGATGCATGAGCGGCTCTCGCGCCTGCGCCTGACGGTGCACGGTATCGGTGCGTGGCCCAACCCGCCGGTGGCGGCGCAGAGCGCGGTGTATGACCTGCTCGCGTCCTGGGGGCTGCCGGTGAGCCGGTACTTCACGGTCGCTGAGTCTGTGGACGGCGCCGCCGACTACATCCGTCACTACGGCGAGCACCGCCATGACGTCGAGCACGAGATCGATGGCGTCGTCGTGAAGGTCGACGAGCTGGCACTTCACGATGAGCTGGGGGCCACGAGTCGCGCGCCACGGTGGGCGATCGCCTATAAGTACCCGCCCGAGCAGGTCAACACGAAGCTCCTTGACATCGTCGTATCGGTCGGGCGCACCGGTCGCGCGACGCCATTCGCGGTCATGGAACCAGCGCGCGTCGCCGGCAGCGTCGTGCGGCAGGCGACTCTGCACAATCAGGACGTCGTGAAAGCCAAGGGTGTCCTGATCGGTGACACGATCGTCATTCGCAAGGCCGGGGACGTGATTCCCGAGGTTCTCGGGCCCGTGGTCGAGCTGCGTGACGGAAGCGAGCGTGCTTTTGTCATGCCGACGCACTGCCCCGAGTGCGGGTCGCCGCTTGCCCCTGCGAAGGAAGGCGATATCGATCTTCGGTGCCCGAACACACGCTCCTGTCCGGCGCAGGTGCGGGGCCGTGTCGAGCACATCGGTTCGCGCGGCGCTCTCGATATCGAGGGGCTCGGGGAGGTGTCGGCCGCTGCGCTCACGCATCCGCTGCGGCCTGAGGTGCCGCCACTTGTCACCGAAGCGGGATTGTTCGATCTGCGCGCCGAAGACCTCTTTCCGATCGATGTCGAGGTGCGGGATGCCGAGACGGGGCTCGTTCGGCTAGACGCCAACGGAGCGCCGGATGCGCGCAGTCCGTTCCGGCGTCAGCGCAAGGCTCCGCTCGACGGTCGCGCACCGACCGCGTCGCGTCCGGATCCCGCCTTCGATCCCGACGGACCTTTCGATGGGGATGCTGATTTCATCCTTTCGGCAGCAGCCTACGAGCTGCTCGAGAACGTTGAGCGCGCGAAGACAAAGGAACTGTGGCGGTTCCTCGTCGCGCTCAGCATCCGTCACGTCGGACCGGTCGCCGCGCGGGCTCTGGCGCAGTGGTTCGGATCGATCGACGCCATCCGCTCGGCCTCCCGCGAGGAACTCGCCGCCGTCGAGGGCGTCGGCCCGATCATCGCGGATGCGATCATCGACTGGTTCGAGGTTGATTGGCACGTCGAGATCGTCGAGCGCTGGGTTGCGGCCGGCGCGCAGCTGGCGACTCCCGGTCATCCGGGACCTGGTGCTGCGGTCGTCGACGGCGGCGTGCTCGAGGGTGTGACTGTCGTGGCGACGGGAACCCTCGAGGGGTACACGCGCGAGGGTGCGCAGGAGGCGATCATCGCGGCCGGCGGCAAGGCGGCGTCAAGCGTGTCGAAGAAGACGGATTTTGTGGCGGCGGGACCGGGCGCCGGCTCGAAGCTCGCGAAGGCCGAGGAGCTTGGTGTCCGGGTCATCGATGCGGCCCAGTTCCGCATCCTCGTCGAGCAAGGCCCCGAGGCGTTGGGCGAGTAGTTCGCTCCCGGGCTAGAGGGCTAGAGGGCTAGAGGGCTAGAGGGCCAGAGGTAGCGGCCGCGCGGGAGAGCGCGGGGTGGGATCGCTCGCAAGTCGCGCATGCGTCTCGACGTCGTACCGGGTGTCGCCGTACCTGAGCTTCTCGCGCTCGATCCCTTCGCGCTGGTACCCGGCGGCGGTGGCGACCCGGCATGAGGCAGGGTTGTTGACACGGTGTCCGAGCTCGAGTCGATACAGACCGCTGTAGAAAGCCCAGTCGGAGACGGCGAGGAGGCCGCCCGTGGCGTATCTATCCCTTTCCGCGCGCCGCAGCGGCGAGCCAGTAGTACACCCAGGCGCTGTCGTGCCGAAACTCGATTGCGGATGCTCCGATATTCCCCACCGCGACACCATCGTCGACGACTGCCCAGTTCTTCACCGTCGCGTCGAATCGCAGTGACTCGTCGACGAAGGTTCTTGCCGCCTCGAGACCGTCCAACGCCACGCCGCCGAACTGGGCGGCGAGATCCGGCGTGCTGGTCGCAGCCGCAACGAGCGCGGGAGCATCCTCGCGGGTCCAGGGACGGAGAACGACGGTCATCGCTACCATCCTTGCCTAGCAAGACCCGTGAGGTCAGGGGCTCTCGTCACAGCGCGCCTGACCGGCCGGTCCCACTGGTGCCACCCTCGTCGTCTGTCAGAACGGCGCGGTCTCGTCTGGCACGAAGGTGACAACCGCGGGTGGCCTGTCTCTGTAGGTGCGACCCGAGGGGCCGGTCCACTCCAGGATGCCGCCGGGCAACTGCTTCACCCGCCATGCCGTTTC
>Ga0207904_1000298_pt1 | contig 21387 bp, 15 predicted proteins | sample MalvirmetaMSP118_FD_184232 | JGI IMG/M metagenome (GOLD analysis project Ga0207904, IMG submission 184232) | Marine viral communities from the Deep Pacific Ocean - MSP-118 (SPAdes) | ecosystem: Environmental > Aquatic > Marine > Oceanic | place: Pacific Ocean | collected 2011-05-30 | reverse complement strand
CATACGCCTGCCACCGCGTCAGCCGCCTGCGGCTGGGTGTACAGGTGCAGCATCCGCGGTTCGCCGGCGATGTCGGCAACACCCTCGAGCCGTGGGTCACCGTCGTCCAGGAGCACGTGGCGACCGGCGGGCACATCGATCATCCCGTGATCGGCGGTGATCACCACGCCAGCCTGCGGGGCGGCGCGGGCGAGGTCGCGAAGGGCAGCATCCACGCGTTCGAGTTGATCTGTCCACGCCCCCGATTCCCAGCCGGATCGGTGACCAATGCCATCGAGTTCCGGAACGTAGAGATAGGTGAAGCTTCCGGGGTGCTGCGCCGCGACGGCGCCGGCGCGGGCGATCCGCTCGTCCAGGTCAGAGACGCCGATGAACTCGGCGCCGTCCGTTGTCGCACGCGTGAAGCCGGTGGTTGCGAAGTCCGGCTTCGAGAGCACGAACACCGGCGCCCGCTGTGATTGTGCGCGCGTGAGTGGGCTCGACCTCTGCCAGTCCTCCGGCAGTTCGCCGTCCTCCCAGCCGTGCAGCAGGTTGGCGACCCGACCGGTGTCGGGGACGCGGATGCGATAGCCGAGCATCCCGTGCTCCCCGGGATCGGTCGCTGTCAGCAGGCTGGTGAGCGCGCTGGCGGTCGTCGACGGAAACGTGGTTCGCGCGATGTCGCGTGCGCCGGCGAGACTCGCCAGAAATCGCGCATGCCCCGAGCGGGCTCGGACCTGAGCGGCACCCACGCCGTCGAGCATCACGAGCACAACGCTGCGGGCCGGGCGCAACCACGTGCCCTCCCCCTGCAGTGAGCGGAACATCTCCGGCACGACCTCGGTGAGGCTCCGGGTTCTCGGCGAGTGCGCGGGTAGTGTGATCGGCATCCACGCCAGTCTCCCACGCGCCCCTTTCGCGGGGGCCGAGGTGCGTCCGTCCGAGCACTCGAGGTTTTGTCATGCCGTCATCCCGTCCCCCCCAGCCCGCTGAGGTCGCCGAGCGGATCGAGGACGTTGACGTCGCAACCGAGATGCAGGGCTCGTTCCTCGAGTACGCCTACTCGGTGATCTACTCGCGAGCTCTCCCCGACGCTCGCGACGGACTGAAGCCGGTGCAGCGCCGGATCCTCTTCCAGATGGCAGACATGGGGCTTCGTCCCGACCGCGGACACGTGAAGAGCTCGCGTGTCGTCGGCGAAGTCATGGGAAAGCTCCACCCCCACGGCGATGCGGCGATCTACGACGCGCTGGTGCGTCTGGCACAACCCTTCTCGCTGCGCGTGCCCCTCGTCGATGGACACGGCAACTTCGGGTCGCTGGATGACGGACCGGCTGCACCGCGATACACCGAGGCTCGACTGGCAGCCGCGGCGCTGGCGCTGACTGAGAACCTCGACGAAGACGTCGTGGACTTCATCCCGAACTACGACGGGCAGTTCCAACAGCCGGCAGTGCTGCCGGCAGCCTTCCCGAACCTCCTCGTCAACGGCGCGTCGGGGATCGCGGTCGGCATGGCCACGAACATGGCCCCGCACAACCTCATCGAGGTCGTGGCGGCGGCCGTCCACCTGCTCGACCATCCCGAGGCGACCGTCGAGGAACTGATGGAGTTCGTCCCCGGCCCCGACTTCCCATCGGGCGGGATCATCGTCGGCCTGGACGGAGTCAAGGATGCCTACGCGAAGGGACGCGGCTCTGTCCGCACCCGCGCAAAAGTGTCGGTCGAGTCGCTGGGACCGCGTCGCACCGGCTTGGTCGTCACCGAGCTCCCGTATCTTGTCGGACCGGAACGGGTCATCGAGAAGATCAAGGACGCCGTCACCTCCAAGAAGCTGCAGGGCATCGCCGACGTCACCGACCTCACCGACCGCCACCGCGGCTTGCAGCTGGTCATCGGCATCAAGACCGGCTTCGACCCCAATGCCGTGCTGGAGCAGTTGTACCGTCTGACCCCGCTCGAAGACTCGTTCGGCATCAACAACGTCGCGTTGGTGGAGGGGCAGCCGCAGACCCTCGGCCTCAAAGAGATGCTCGAGGTCTACGTCGACCACCGCATCGAGGTGGTGACGCGACGAAGCCGCCACCGCCTCGGCAAGCGGCGCGAGCGACTGCATCTGGTTGAGGGTCTGCTGATCGCCATCGTCGACATCGACGAAGTCATCCAGGTGATCCGCACCTCGGATGACGGCGAACAGGCACGCACCCGCCTCATGGACGTGTTCGATCTCTCGCAGCCGCAGGCCGAGTACATCCTCGAGCTTCGGCTGCGTCGACTCACCCGCTTCTCGCGCCTCGAGTTGGAGCAGGAGCGTGACGCTCTGAAGGCCGAGATCGCCGAGCTGGAGGCTCTGCTCGCGAGCGACAAGCTGATCCGTGCGCAGGTCGCTACCGAACTGGATGCCGCCGCCGAAGCCTTCGGAACACCCCGACGGACGCTGCTGCTCAACGGCGGACCGGTTGCGCCGCGATCCTCCTCCAAGAAGCCCGTCGACCTGCAGATCGCCGACACACCGTGCCGCGTGTTCCTGTCGGTAACCGGGCGCATGGTTCGCGCTGATATCGACCCCGAGGCACCGAACGCGGGGATCGTCACCCCGACCCGCCGCTCCAAGCACGACGCGATCCGCAGCACCGCCGACGCCACCACGCGCGGCCATCTCGGCGCCCTGACGACCCAGGGCAGGCTCGTCCGGTTCACCCCGGTCGATCTCCCCTCGGTGCCCGGCAACTCGGTTCAGCTGGCAGCAGGAACGCGAGCAGACCAGTATCTCGGCCTCACCAGCGGCGAGCATGTCGTCGCGATTGTCTCCCTGGAGGGGACGACGCCCCTCGCGCTGGGAACGGCTCAGGGCGTCGTCAAGCGCGTCTTGCCCAGCGAGATCGCAGCCCGTGACGAGATCGAGGTCATCGCTGTGAAGCCGGGCGATGCGGTTGTCGGCGGCGCGCTGGCTCCGGATGACGCTGAGCTCCTCTTCATCACCGATGATGCGCAGCTGCTGCGTTTCGAGGCAAGCGCCGTGCGAGCTCAGGGCCGCGCGGCTGGCGGCATGGCCGGCATCCGGCTCGGATCAGGCGCATCTGTCATCGGGTTCGCGGTCATCCCCGGGGCAGACGCGGCCGAGGCGGTTGTCGTGACGGCTGCGGGGAGTGCCGGCGCGCTCGCGGGAACGGATGTGAGTTCTGGCAAGGTCTCGTCGCTCGACGAGTTCCCGCCGAAGGGCCGCGCCACGGGTGGCGTCCGCGCGCATCGCCTGTTGAAGGGCGAGGATCGGCTGGTACTCGCGTGGGCCGGCACGGAACCGCGAGCTGTCGCGCAGGACGGCGCGTCGCGCGCTCTGCCACCCGCGGGCGCGAAGCGCGACGCCTCCGGCGTGGCACTCGAGGCCGGCGTTGCGGCGATCGGCACCGTGGTCCGCTAGCTGAGTCGGGGGGCCCGCGTCGGGCTCCTCCGACCCGATCGGGGCGCCGCGGACTGCGCTAGGCGTCGATGCGCTCGCGAGCAAGCCGGTCTGACGACTCGATCAAGAACTCGCGGCGCGGGGCAACGTCGTTGCCCATGAGCAGTTCGAAGACGGAGGCCGCTGATTCGGCATCCTGCACCCGGACGCGCCGCAGCGTACGTCCCGCTCGATCCATCGTGGTGGTTGCCAGCTGTTCGGCATCCATCTCGCCGAGGCCCTTGTAGCGCTGGATGGGCTCCTGCCAGGTGCGCCCCGCCTTCGTGAGGCGGTTCAGCAGTGCGTGGAGCTCCGCCTCGCTGTACGTGTAGATCGTCTCGTTGGGCTTGGACCCCGGGTGCTTCACGACCACGCGGTGCAGCGGCGGGACGGCGGCGAAGACGCGCCCCTCCTCGATCAGCGGGCGCATATAGCGGAAGAAGAGGGTGAGAAGAAGGGTGCGGATGTGGGCGCCGTCGACGTCGGCGTCGCTCATGAGGATGACCTTGCCGTAGCGAGCCGTGCTGATGTCGAAGGAGCGGCCCGAACCGGAGCCGATGACCTGGATGATCGATGCGCACTCCGCGTTGGAGAGCATGTCGCTGATCGAGGCCTTCTGGACGTTCAGAATCTTCCCGCGGATCGGCAGCAGCGCCTGGTACTCGCTGTTGCGCGCGAGCTTGGCGGTACCCAGGGCCGAATCGCCCTCGACGATGAACAGCTCCGAATCGGCGACGTCGTTCGAGCGGCAGTCCACGAGTTTTGCCGGAAGCGATGAGGATTCCAGCGCGTTCTTGCGTCGCTGTGTCTCCTTGTGGGCGCGTGCCGAGATGCGAGCCTTCATCTCGGCGACGACCTTTTCGAGCAGCTGGGATGTCTGCGCCTTGTCGTCGCGCTTGGTCGAAGCGAACCGGGCCGACAGTTCGCGCGCAACGACAGTCGAAACGATCTGGCGCACCGCCGGGGTCCCGAGCACTTCTTTGGTCTGGCCCTCGAACTGAGGTTCGGGAAGCCGCACCGTGAGCACCACGGTCAGACCGGCCATGATGTCATCCTTGTCGAGCTTGTCGTTGCCCACCTTCAGACGGCGGGCGTTCTGCTCGACCTGGGCACGGATGACCTTCATGAGGCCCGCTTCGAAGCCCTGCTGGTGGGTGCCACCCTTGGGCGTCGCGATGATGTTCACGAACGATCGCAGGGTGGTCTCGTAGCCGGTCCCCCAGCGCACCGCGACATCGACCTCGCATGATCTCTCGAGCTCGGTCGGAACCATGGTGCCGGATGCCTGCAAGACCGGCACAGTCTCCGTGAAGGTCCCGGTTCCCTGAAGCCGCCAGGTGTCGGTGACGGCGGCGTCCGGCGCGAGGAACTCCGCGAACTCGGAGATCCCGCCGTCGAAGCGGTACTCGGTCGTGACCGGTGTCGCGGGATCGCGCTCATCGGAGATCGTGATCGTGAGGCCCGGCACCAGAAACGCGGTCTGCCGGGCGCGCTGCTGCAGCTCATCGAGCGAGAACGCGGCGTCGCGCGTGAAAATCTGACGGTCGGCCCAGTAGCGGATCCGCGTCCCGGTGACGCCCTTGGCTACTTTCCCCGCGACGCGCAGGCTCGAGCTCTTCTCGAACGGGGTGAATGTGGCATCGGGCGTGGGCCCCGCGAACTCCCCCGGCTCGCCCCGGTGGAAGGACATGGCCCAGGTCTTGCCGCCGCGGTCGACCTCGACATCCAGTCTCTCGGAGAGGGCGTTGACGACGGATGCGCCGACACCGTGAAGACCGCCGGACGAACTGTATGAGCCCGAGCCGAACTTTCCGCCGGCGTGCAGCTTCGTGAACACGACCTCGACGCCCGACAGCCCGGTGCGCGGTTCGATGTCGACCGGGATGCCGCGAGCCCGGTCACGCACCTCGACGCTGCCGTCGGCGTACAGCACGATCTCGATGGTCGATCCGTGGCCCCCCAGAGCCTCATCGACGGAGTTGTCGATGATCTCCCAGAGGCAGTGCATCAGACCGCGCGAATCCGTGGACCCGATGTACATCCCGGGACGCTTGCGGACGGCTTCGAGGCCCTCCAGCACCTGGAGATGATGGGCGGAGTACTCGGAGGTCACAATCGTTCAGACTACGCGGCGCCCTCATGATCGCCCCGGAGCCACGCGGCATTGCACATGGCCGTACGCGCTCAGCGAAATGTCACCTCAGAGCGGCATACCTGAAACATCCCCGTGGTTGTATGTCATGACACCGCCAGGAGTGACGTACCGAGGAGGCATGACCATGGCTACCCTTTCCCCCGCAGAGATCGACGTCATCGAGAGCCGTCTTTCCGCCGCCGACCGCTGCGACTCGTGCGGCGCTCAGGCTTATATTGCCGCTGAGGTCAACGGGAGTGAGCTGTTGTTCTGCGCTCACCACGGCCGCCGCTACGAAGAGAAGCTGCGCGAGGTCGCCACGAGCTGGCACGACGAGACCCACCGCCTCACCGCTGAGTGAACGCGGCATCGACTGACCTCAGCACCACCTGAATGGCTTCGCTTGATCCGCGGACGCGGATGCACTACCGCGCCGCGCGCGCACGACGGATCGATGTTGGGTCGCTGTGGCAGCGGGCTCGCGAGACGTCCCGGGAACATAGCCGCTGGACTCCCGTCGTGCTCGCCGACATGCTCTGGTCCGCCGGCGTACGTCAGGTCGGCTTCCAGGACTACGTCGACTACGATTTCGCCATCCTGAATCGCGACGAGCGCGCGACCTATATGACGCATCCGGTGTCGAACGAGCTGTCACAGCGCTACGACGACCCCCGCCATCGCGGCCTGTTTCACGACAAGCTCGCTTTCAACCGGACGTTCGAGAAATTCCTGCGTCGCGAGTGGATGACGATAACTCCCGAGAACGCAGATGAGCTCCGGAGCTTCGTCGAGCGGCACGGCACGATCATTGTGAAAGAGCCGATCGGGCAGGCGGGCTCGGGCGTGCACCGATACCGGGCGGACGCCGTGACCGACTGGAGTGCATTCCACGGCGGACTTCTTGACCGCGGCGAACTTCTCGCCGAGGAGGTCATCGTCCAGCATCCGGATCTGGCTGCGTACTGCCCCGGAACCGTCAACACGACGCGTGTGACAACGTTCTTCGACGGTGACCGAACCCACATCCTCGCTGTCGCGCAGAAGTTCGGGCGCGGAGCCGTCAGCGATCAGATGAGCTTCGGCGGTTTCTATTCGATGCTCGACGACGACGGGCGCGCTGTCGGCCCGGGGTACGACTCCCACGGCAACGTGCACGAGGTCCACCCCGACACGGGCGAGCGCATCTCCGATTTCACGCTGCCGATGCTCGATGAGGTGAAGGCCTTCATTGACGAGGTCGCGCGTGTCGTTCCAACGGTGCGCTATGTCGGGTGGGATGTCGTCGTGACTCCCACCGGTCCCGTCCTCGTGGAGGGGAACTGGGCTGCCGGCGTCTATGAGAACAAACCGAGCGTGACCGGCATCCGTACCGGGCACAAACCCCGGTACCGCGCCGCGATCGGCTTCTGACACCCTCCTAGACCGCGCGAACGATCCCCAGCGGCGTGGACTGGTGTCCCTGGCCCAGCGGGTTATCGCGCAGCACGGCGAGCAGGGTCTTCTCGTCGGCCTTCGACAGCGTCGATCCCAGGATGTTGCCGCCGAGGTCGTTGATGTCGACGACGGCCACTTCCACGCCCGTCGGCAGCAACGTCTTCAGGTGGGCAGCTACCTCGCGTGGACGCTCGGGGCCAAGCACGACAGCGCTGTTGTAGGGCGGGATCGTGCCACTGGTCGGTCCGTCGATCGCTCGCGCACGGTCACCGGCGATCCGGTAGAAGTCCCCCGAGCGGCCGAATGCCTTCGTCACTGCCGAGACTGCTGCAGCGAAAAGGATGCGCGGCGTTCCGCATTCGCGAAGCGCCATCTCCATCGTCTCGGGCATGCCGAGACCGATCCCGTAGGGGGTGCGGGTGACGTAGCGCGACAGGAACCGGGCGAGCCTTCTCGGTGTGATGTCGGCGACGGCGTAGGAGCGCCCTTGCGTGATCGCAACGATCTTCTCGGTGACGAAGAGGGTGTCGCCGGCGACCGTGTGCTCGAGGGCGTACTCACGGATGACGTCATCCAGGTCATCGCCGGGCATCACGACCCGCGTGCGGATCGGGATCCGACGATAGCGCGCGCCGTCGATGTCGACGTCGAGCGCTTTTCCCTCGTTGGCGACGCCGGTCATTCCAGATAGTCCCGCAGCGACTGCGACCGCGACGGGTGGCGGAGCTTGGCCATCGTCTTGGACTCGATCTGGCGGATCCGCTCGCGGGTCACGCCGAACGTGTCGCCGATCTGGTCGAGCGTCTTGGGCTGACCGTCGCCGAGGCCGAACCGCATGCGAATGACGCCCGCTTCACGCTCCGACAGGGAGTCGAGCAGCGACTCGAGCTGACGCTGCAGCATCGTGAAGCCGACAGCATCGGCCGGAACGACAGCCTCGGTGTCTTCGATGAGATCACCGAACTCGCTGTCACCGTCTTCACCGAGCGGCGTGTGCAGCGAGATGGGCTCGCGACCGTACTTCTGCACCTCGATGACCTTCTCGGGGGTCATGTCCAGTTCGCGGCTGAGTTCTTCGGGCGTGGGCTCGCGACCGAGGTCCTGCAGCATCTGTCGCTGCACGCGGGCGAGCTTGTTGATGACCTCGACCATGTGCACCGGGATACGGATGGTGCGCGCCTGGTCGGCCATCGCGCGGGTGATCGCCTGACGGATCCACCACGTCGCATAGGTCGAGAACTTGAAGCCCTTCGTGTAGTCGAACTTCTCGACGGCACGGATGAGGCCGAGGTTCCCCTCCTGAATCAGATCGAGGAACTGCATCCCGCGACCCGTATAGCGCTTTGCCAGCGAAACGACCAGGCGTAGGTTCGCGCCGAGCAGGTGACTCTTGGCACGCTGACCATCGCGCGCGATCCACTGCAGATCCAGCCCGAGCTGGCTTGTCTTCTCCGCGGGCGTCATGTTCGCGAGCTTCTCTTCGGCGAACAGACCCGCCTCGATCCGCATCGCGAGCTCGACCTCTTCGGCCGCGTTCAGCAGCGGGACCTTACCGATCTGCTTCAGGTAGTCCTTGACCGGGTCAGCTGTCGCCCCCGTGATCTGCGTGGAGTAGATCGGGACGTCGTCCTCGTCGTTGGACGTGATGACGATGGCGCCACTGGGAAGCGGCTCGCTGAAGACGGGCTTGTCGGGCTTGTCGTCATCGTCCGCGTCGTCGTCACCGTCGGATGAGTCCTTGGCAGCCGGCGCGTCGGACGAGTCATCCGAGGATGCCGAACCAGCCGACTCGTCATCCGTGCTGTCGTCGTCGGCCTCGTCGAGCTCGACGTCATCATCGATGTCGGCCGACTCGTCGTCCGAGCCCTTCTTGGCCGCCTTCTTCGGGCTAGCCTTACCCGCCGCTGCACCGCTACGCTTCTTGGCGGCGGGACGCTTGCTGGCCGGAGTCGTCGCGACGTCGTCGTCACGCTCGATCTCGGGGGCCACGTCGTCCGCGGCTGCCTTCTTGGCGCGCGTGCGGGTGGATGTCGTGCTTGCGGTCACGTTTCGCCTCTCAGCGCACGGCGATCTTGTTGCCGCGCTGTTGGTTTCGGACGCTAGTAAGACCCTTGTCAAGTCCCGCGGCGTGTGACGGCTGCGGTTGACAATGGGTCGAACCACCATTGTCTCATACTCCGTCCGCGATTCCTGGCCCACTCCCCCGGCCGACGCGAACGTCGTACTCATGAGAACGAGCGAGAGCCGTCGTGTATTCCGCGAGGCAGCCGCGGTCGGCTCGCGGACCGCGCCCTTCAGACGCGCGCCGACACAGGTATCGACGCGCAGGTCAACGCGACCGAAGCCCACGAACGGGCCGAGAAAACTGCGTGCACAGCCGCCGCGGCGCTCAGCCCTTGTCGTCGTCCCCGGCGGGGCGGGTGGCGAGGTAGCGCTCCAGCTCGGCAGCGATCTCGTCGGCGGTCGGAAGGTCGCCCGTGTGAATGATCGGCGTCGCGTTTGTGGCGCCAGCCATGTAAGCGTCGTAGCGCTCCTCGAGAGTTTCGATCATGCGCTGCAGTTCGTCGCTACCGCCGACTTGTTCCTGGACTTTCTCGAGGTACTCGCGGTTCTCTTCCCGAAGCTCATCGCCCGCGAAGACAAGACCCGTCGCGACCGTGACGCTGTCGAGGGCGGCAAGCGCCGCGGCCGGGTACTGCGTGTCGGCGAGATAGTGCGGCACGAGAAGCACGAAGCCCGCGACATCCGCAGCGGTCTCGGCGAACCGGTACTCCAGCAGGTGGCCGACCGTTGCCGGAACCTGCGTCTCGGGCTGCCACACCGAGTGAGCAGTCGTCAGCTCCGTCCGCGTGCCGCTCACGGTCGTGCCCAGGGGGCGCGTGTGCGGCACCGGCATCGGGATGGCGTGCACCCACGTCACACTCGATGCCTCGAGATCGGCAGCGAGCTCGAGCACCGCAGCCGTAAAGGTGTCCCACGCGAAGTCCGGTTCGTAGCCGGTGAGCGTGAGAAACGGCTGACCCAGTGCGTCGTGCACGAGGGAGAGCTCGAGTCGCGGCGGGCGATAGTCGGTGAGGTGATCGTGTTCGAACGAGATCACCGGACGACGCGCGCGGTAATCGAGCAGAATGTCGTTCTCGAAGACGGCGATCGGCGTCGGCTCGAGGTCCTCCCGGACATACGAGACAACTCTGCTCACCGCGGAACCGGCGTCTGTGAATCCGGTGAGCGCGATGACGAGCGGCAATCCCGCGGGCACCGGCGGGGCGCTCGCGACGCGGTGATAGACGGGTACCGACAGGGTCATGCCTCCATGCTAGGTGCGTGGTCGACGCCACCGCCCTGTCGCGTGCCGCTCAGAGCGAACAAGCCCCGACCTAGGATGAGTGCATGGCCTGTCCTGTCGTCGAATTCAGCGAAACCCCGGTTACCGAGCACGACGCAGAGGCGGTGGTGATCGTCATCCCCCTCGTCTCCACAACCACCGACGACGACTGGACGTCCCTCCCCGGCCTGCGCGAGACTCTCGAGTCGATCGGCTTCACCGGAGCTCCAGGGACCTATGCGCGCGTCGCTGCTCCGCAGCTTTTCGCCACGCCCGTCGCGGTGGTGGGCAGCGGAGCCGGCCGCGACGCGGCATCCGTTCGCCACGCCGTCGGAGTCGGATGCCGCACACTGACCGGATTCGGATCCGTCGCGATCGCGACGCCCTTCCACGCCACCGGCGACGCTGCCCTCGCCGCCGCTGAGGGTGCCGGGCTCGGCGGCTACAGCTTCGCGACCTTCAAGAAGGAACGCCCCAAGCCGCGGGCCACGCGCGTCATCGTCCACGCCGCCGCACCCGTTTCCGCCGATGAGCAGGCACGCGTTCGTGCCACCATCGAGGCCGTCGCGCTCGTGAAAGATCTCGTGACGGCACCGGCTGACCCACTCGGCCCGGACGACATGGCGCAGACCGCAAGCGAGCTGCTGCGGGACCTACCGTCGACGGTGCGTGTCTGGGACGAGAACGACCTGGCCACGGACGGCTTCGGCGGCATTCTCGGGGTCGGGCGAGGTTCGGCGCGGCCCCCGCGGCTCGTGCGGGCCGAGTACGCTCCCGACGGCGCAACCCGCCACGTGGCGCTCGTCGGCAAGGGCATCACCTTCGACTCCGGTGGGCTTTCCTTGAAGCCCGCTGCCGGGATGGTCGACATGAAGTACGACATGTGCGGTGCCGCCACGGTTTTGGCTGTGCTGCGGGCGGTGGCCGAGCTCGGCGCGCCGGTGCGAGTGTCGGCGTGGCTCTGTCTTGCCGAGAACATGCCGTCGGGCACAGCGACGCGCCCCGGCGATGTGCTCCGCATCGCTGATGGCACGACTGTCGAAGTCCTGAACACGGATGCCGAGGGTCGATTGGTTCTCGCCGACGGGCTCGTCGCCGCCAGTCGCGAGCACCCCGACCTCATCGTCGACGTCGCAACCCTCACGGGCGCCATCACGACGGCACTCGGAACCCGCCACGCGGGCGTGATGGGTGAGGATGACGCCGTGTCCCGATATCTTGCCGCCGCCGATCGCGTCGGCGAGCTCGCGTGGCAGATGCCACTGCCCGACCACATGATCGACGACTTGGATTCGCCCATCGCCGATCTGCGTAACGCGAAGGTCGGCGACCCGGCCGGCGGATCACTCTTTGCCGGTCTGTTCCTCCGCCACTTCGTCGGAACGCGGGGCGACGAGGACGGCGCCAGCGCACGCATCCCGTGGGTTCACCTCGATATCGCCGGCGTGGGCATGAACAAGGGGGCACCGTTCGGGTTCACCGACAAGGGGCCCACCGCTGCGACGACCCGGAGCCTCATCGAGTTCGTGCTCAGTGAGGCCGATCGATGAGCAACGATGCCTTCGACATCGTGATCCTCGGTGGCGGCTCCGGCGGCTACGCGGCAGCGCTGCGTGCCCGGGAACTCGGCCGGACTGTTGCTCTCGTCGAACGCGACCAGGTCGGCGGGACGTGCCTGCACCGCGGGTGCGTCCCGACGAAGGCGCTGCTGCATTCCGGTGAAGTCGCGGATGTCGTCCGCAGTGCCGCGAAGCACGGGGTCACGGCGAGTCTTGAGGCGATCGACATGGCCGCCGTTCACGACTACCGGCGCCGAATCGTCACCAAGAAGCACGCGGGCCTCACGGGTCTTCTCGCCTCACGCGGGGTCGTGACGGTTACCGGCGATGGCTACCTCGAGCCCGATCGCCGGGTCCGCGTCGGCGATCGCATTCTATCGGCGTCCGACATCGTCCTCGCCACCGGCGGACGGACCCGCGAGCTTCCCAGCGTGCCCCTCGGCGGACGTGTCCTGAGCAGCGACACCGCGCTGGAACTCGACGAGGTGCCGTCGTCGGTCGTCATTCTCGGTGGCGGCGTGATCGGTGTCGAGTTCGCCAGCATCTGGCGATCGTTCGGCGCGGAGGTCACGATCGTCGAACCACTGGCGCGTCTCCTTCCCGCCGAAGACGAGGCCAGCAGCGCGGCTCTTCTTCGTGCGTTCCGCAAGCGCGGAATCACGGCGACGTTCGGGATCTCCTGCACCGGTGTCGAGGCCGGCGCAGACGGCGTCGCGGTGAGCCTGTCGGATGGCTCGACGATCAGCGCCGACTATGTTCTGGTTGCGGCAGGTCGGGTGCCGGCCACCGACGGGCTCGGATGTGAGGACGCCGGCGTGGAGCTGCATGACGGCTTCGTCGCCACGGACGCTGACCTGCGCACGAGCGCGCCACACGTGTGGGCAGTCGGTGACATCGTCCGAGGACCACAGCTGGCCCATCGCGGGTTCGCCCACGGCATCGCGGTGGCAGAACGGATCAGCGGCCTCTCCGTGGCCCCACTCGATGACGCCACCGTGCCGCGGGTGGCCTACTCCAGTCCCGAAGTCGCCTCCGTCGGGCTCACGACGGCGGCAGCGATCGAGCGATTCGGTGAGTATGCCGTCCAGACGGCTGAGATCCCGCTGGCGGCAAACGCCAAGAGCGAGATCCTCGGGACATCGGGGTTCGCACGGGTCGTGCGCCGTCGCGACGGTCCCGTACTCGGCGTCCACCTCGTCGGGGACCGCGTCGGGGAGCTCATCACCGAGGGGCAGCTGCTCGTGGGATGGGACGCACATCCCGAGGATGTCGCGCCCCTGATCCACGCTCATCCGACACAGAGTGAGGCGCTCGGTGAAGCGCTCCTGCTGCTCTCGGGCAAACCCCTGCACGCGGTCTGACGACCGCCGCTTCAGAATCACTAAGCTGGAAACGACATCGGCATGCTGAAGGAGACAAACACATGAGCACTTCCGTGGTCCTCCCCGCACTCGGCGAGAGTGTGACTGAGGGGACGGTGACCCGCTGGCTCAAGAAGGTCGGCGACACGGTTCAGGCCGATGAAGGTCTTCTCGAGATCTCGACCGACAAGGTCGACACCGAGATTCCTTCCCCCGTGTCGGGCGTGATCGAGGAGATCCTCGTTGACGAGGACGAGACCGTTGAGGTCGGCGCCATCCTCGCCAAGATCGGTGACGGCTCGTCCGCACCGTCCTCGGATGCCCCCGCCCAGGAGGCTCCCGCCGAGCAAGCCCCGCAGGAGCAGGCTCCGGAGCCGGAGCCCGCCGAAGAGCCCGCAGCCGAAGCGCCCGCGCAGGCGCCCGCGGCCGCGCCCTCGGGCGAGGGTAAGGATGTCGTCCTGCCCGAGCTCGGCGAGAGCGTGACGGAGGGCACGGTGACCCGCTGGCTCAAGGCCGTGGGTGACACCGTCGAGGTCGACGAACCGCTGCTGGAGATTTCCACCGACAAGGTCGACACCGAGATCCCCTCCCCTGTCGCCGGCACAGTGCAGGAGATCCTCGTCCAGGAGGACGAGACCGTCTCAGTCGGCGCGACCCTTGCCCGGATCGGCGACGGGGCTGCGCCGCAGCCGGCTCCCGAGGCAGCTCCCGAGCCCGAGAAGGCAGAACCGGAGCCCGCACCGCAGCAGAGCGCGCCCGAGCCCGAGAAGCCCGCAGCAGAGCCCGAGAAGCCCGCGGCACAGCCCGAGCCGAGCCAGACGGCGCAGACGCCCGCGACCTCATCCGAGGTGACCGAAGCGGCGGCGACAGAGTCCGCGTCCGACGCGGACGGCGACGGCAAGACCTACGTGACCCCTCTTGTTCGAAAGCTCGCACAGGAGAAGGGCGTCGATCTCTCGACCGTCACGGGAACCGGCGTGGGGGGACGCATCCGCAAGGAGGACGTCGTGGCCGCTGCCGAGTCGGCCACCGAGCCGGCACCGACGAGCGAAGCGCCCGCGCGCGCAGCTCGGGAGGTCTCCGACCTGCGCGGCACGACGAAGCCGATGTCGCGTCTGCGCAAGGTTCTCTCCGAGCGGGCCGTCGCGTCGATGCAGTCCACCGCGCAGCTGACCACCGTGGTGGAGGTCGACATCACCAAGGTCGCGGCCTTCCGCGACGCGGTGAAGGGCGACTTCCAGAAGAAGACGGGCGACAAGCTGTCGTTCCTCCCGTTCTTCGCGCTGGCGGCTGCCGAGGCTCTGCAGACCTACCCCGTGATCAACGCGACCGTCGACGACGGCTCGATCGTCTACCCGGCCACCGAGAACCTGTCGATCGCCGTCGACACCGAGCGCGGGCTGCTGACCCCTGTGCTGCGGGATGCGGCGAGCAAGAACCTCGCGCAGATCGCTCACGAGATCGCTGACCTCGCGGCACGCACGCGGGACAACAAGCTCAAGCCCGACGAGCTCGCCGGCGGCACCTTCACCCTCACGAACACCGGCTCGCGTGGCGCCCTGTTCGACACGCCGGTCGTCTTCCTGCCGCAGTCGGCCATCCTCGGCACCGGCACGGTCGTCAAGCGGCCTGGCGTGGTGCAGGTCGATGGGAAGGATGCGATCTCCGTTCGCTCCTACGTCTACCTGGCGCTGTCGTACGACCACCGGATCATCGACGGTGCGGATGCCGCTCGCTTCCTGGGGGCCGTGAAGTCCCGTCTGGAAGAGGCGGACTTCGGCGGCGACCTGGGCATCTGAGCGGCTTCAGTCCCGGAGAAGCACCCAGAACTACGACGATGGCTGTTGCGTGAGGTCGAGAACCTCCCGCAACAGCCATTTGTCGTCATGACGGGCGATCACGACGAGCTGCTGTGGGTAGCCGTCTGCCTCGGCACGAATGACTGCCACGTCGCCGTAGTCGTCCACGAGGTGCAGAGTCCGCACCGCGGCGGGCGCCGTTGCAGCTCCCGCTGCGGGCGCCAGGTCCGGTCGCTCGGCGATTGTCTGCACGCAGGCAGCGTCACCGGCACAGGTCGATACGGCGTCCATGATCACACCTGCCGCGCGCGGCAGGTCCAGCACATCGTCGCCGGCGAGGGTGCCTGGTGACGTCATCGGCGTGGCGCCCGCAGGCAGTGCCGGTGTCGCAGTGGCAGTGGGCTCGCTGTCCACGGGCCGACTCTCTGCATCGGGAGCGAAGAGAGTGACAGCGATAGCCAACGCAGCGCCGACGCCGACAGCGGCGAGCACAAGCCGGCCGCGTCGAACGGGGCGATCCGCTCCGGACGAGCGCCGCACCGAACGCCACGCCCCGCGCGCTGAGGCTGCCACGTCGGCGAGCGTCTCCTGCCATCCTCCATCCCCGCCGCGGACGAGTCGATCGAAAACCCCGGGCTCGTCCGGCACCGAGACGACGGGTTCCGCACGGCGCAGCATGTCGGCGGGCGCGGGAGCCGCAGGGGGCCGCACGAGGGGCGGCGCCTCTGATGACGGACGCAGCGGTCCGGGCTCGGCCCACTCGAACACGGCGCGTTCGCACGCGTCGATGCCCCCCGCCCGCAGATCGTCGGCCCGCAGCACGGCACTGATGGCATCGCGCACGGCGCCCGCTCGGGGATCTTCCAGCGGGAGGCGGTCCAGAATGCGGCACGCGCTCTCCCGCGCCGGTTCCGCATCCGCCAGGAGAGCGAAGACGGGCCTGGCTGTCGCCGATAGCCACCACACGCCTCCGACATCCTTGCGTGCTGCGGCGCGGAGTTCGTTCGCCCCGCGCAGGAGGCTGATCATGATGGTGGCGCACTCGGAGGCGGTGACCGGCGCCCGCAGGCCGTCCCGGATATCGAGGTACGTTTCGAGCGGCTCGCGGCACGCCTCTACCAGCGCTCCGGTCGCGGCATCAGCCCGGGCATTCCCCATGTGAACGACGTCGATCGCTCGGAGTACATGGGTATCGTCCTGCGGCGTCCAGAACAGCTCGCCAGAGGGCACCTGCTCCGGATCGATCAGCAGGTGAACGCCCGCCGGACTGCGAACGAGCGTGCCGGCATACGGCGACTCTCGCGCCGTCACGCGGCGCAGGGGTGTGAAGGCGATCATGAACGGATCATCCGTCCACCCGGCCATGGCATCGCTCATGCCCTCAGCCTGGACACGCGCTTGCACTCCGAACGCCATGCCCCACCGATCCGGGGATGCGCGCGCCCACGATTCTGTTGGGGAGGAGACTCGGCAGCCCGCCAGCGGATGCGGGGACGCATACAGCGCGCCGCGCCCAGGTACGCTGGAGGGATGGCAGCACGCGCGTCCTCGCCGGAGAAGCGGCCCGGCTTCTTCTCCCAGCTTCGTACCCTCTACACGTTCACTCAGCAGACCTACCGCGGCCTCCCGTGGCTGCTCGTGGGTATCGTGCTCGCGGGCACCGCGCTGGGCGTCGGTCTCGGATTCCTCATCCCGCCGGTCGCTGTCTGGAGTGTCATCCTGTGGGGCGTTACGGGGCTCCTCTTCGGCATTCTGATAGGACTCACCGTCACGACCCGGTTGTCGACACGCGCGATGTACAAGCGCATCGACGGTGTGCCCGGGGCGACCGGCCACGTCATCTCCACCTCTCTCGGACGCTCGTGGCAGGCCAACGAGAACCCCGTCGGGGTCAACCCCAAGACGCAGGAAGCCGTCTACCGGGTGATCGGCCGCGGCGGCGTCGTGATCATCGGCGAGGGCTCACGCGGACGTCTGACCCGGCTGGTCAACGACGAACGTCAGAAGGTGCAGCGCGTCGCATCCGGCGTCCCGCTCACGGTGCTCTATGTCGGGCACGGTGACGAGGATGTGCCGATCTCCCAGCTGTCAGCCACGATCAAGAAGATCCCGAAGAAGATCGACCGAGCCACAATGGCCGCCGTCATCAAGCGTGTCGACTCGGTGTCGCAGTCGCTGACGTCCCTTCCCATCCCGAAGGGCATCGACCCGACGAAGGTGCGCGCTCCCCGCCCGCGTTAGCTCTCGGCCTCCCGCAGTTCATCGTCTGCGTGGGGCGGCGCTCCGTCTCAGCGGCTGCGAAGCAGAACCGTCCCCGCGGCCTTGTCGTGCAGCCCCCGTTGGTCGGGATCCCAAATGACGGCAGGAATCACGACGATCAGCAAGAGCGTGCGCAGCACGGGCCGCCACAGTCCCACCCAGCCACCGTCGACGCGCTGCAGCGTCAAACCGAAGATCCGGTGCCCGGGACTGCCCTGCAGCGTCGGCAGGAACGCGATTTGGATGAGGGCGAAGATGCCGAGAATGGCAAGCGGGTCCCACCCGAAGAACCCCGAGATCAGGTACGCGGCGCCGTAGTCGACGAACAGCGCACCCACGCGGCGGCCGAGCCGCCCGATCGATCCGGGACCAGACTCCGGCAATCCGAGGCGTTCACCGGGGTACTCCTGGGCAGTTGAGGTCACTGAAAAAGCCTATCTGGGCGTGCCGGTTTGGCAGCCTCGTAACATGCCCGAAACAATAGGGACACGGCAGGGCAATCCCTGCGGACTAGCGTTTTGGGAAACCCGACACGGGTATCACCACGCCCTACCTCTGGAGTCTTCATGTTCAAAGATTCATCCGAGGTGCTGAAGTTCATCAAGGACGAGGACGTCAAGTTCCTCGACATCCGTTTCACGGACCTCCCCGGTGTGCAGCAGCACTTCAACATTCCGGCATCCACCGTCGACGAGGACTTCTTCACCGTCGGCCAGTTGTTCGACGGATCCTCGATCCGCGGCTTCGCGAACATCCACGAGTCGGACATGCAGCTCATCCCGGATGTCACCACGGCGTACCTCGACCCGTTCCGCGACGCCAAGACGCTGATCATGGTGTTCGACATCTACAACCCGCGTACCGGCGAGATTTACCACAAGGACCCGCGCCAGGTCGCGAAGAAGGCCGAGAAGTTCCTCGCGTCCACCGGCATCGCCGACACGGCGTTCTTCGCCCCCGAAGCAGAGTTCTACATCTTCGACGACGTGCGTTACGAGGTGAAGCAGAACTCGAGCTTCTACTCCGTGGACTCCTCCGAGGGCGCGTGGAACTCCGGCCGCGAAGAAGAGGGCGGCAACCTCGGCAACAAGACCCCGTACAAGGGCGGATACTTCCCCGTCTCCCCCGTCGACAAGACGGCTGACCTCCGTGACGACATCTCGCTCCGACTCATCGAGTCGGGACTGGAGCTCGAGCGCGCTCACCACGAGGTGGGTACCGGCGGTCAGCAGGAGATCAACTACAAGTTCGACACGATGGTTCACGCCGCCGACGACATCTTGAAGTTCAAGTACATCGTCAAGAACGTGGCCGAGCAGTGGGGCAAGGTTGCGACCTTCATGCCGAAGCCGCTCTTCGGCGACAACGGATCGGGTATGCACACCCACCAGTCGCTGTGGCTCGAGGGCAAGCCCCTCTTCTACGACGAGGCCGGCTACGCCCAGCTCTCCGACACGGCCCGGTGGTACATCGGTGGCCTGCTCGCTCACGCCCCCGCGGTGCTCGCGTTCACCAACCCGACGCTGAACTCCTACAAGCGTCTGGTCAAGGGCTACGAGGCCCCGGTCAACCTGGTGTACTCGGCCGGTAACCGTTCGGCAGCCGTCCGCATCCCGATCACGGGGTCGAACCCGAAGGCCAAGCGCCTCGAGTTCCGCGCTCCCGACTCGTCGGGTAACCCCTACCTCGCTTTCGCGGCACAGCTTATGGCTGGCATCGACGGCATCCTCAACCGCATCGAGCCGCACGAGCCCGTCGACAAGGACCTGTACGAGCTGCCCCCCGAGGAGGCCAAGCTCATCCCGCAGGTCCCGAACTCGCTGCTGGACTCGCTCGACGCCCTGCGCGCCGACCACGAGTTCCTGCTGCGCGGCAACGTGTTCACGCCTGAGCTCATCGAGACCTGGATCGACTACAAGTTCGAGAACGAGATCCAGCCGATGAACGCACGTCCTCACCCCTTCGAGTACGAGCTGTACTTCGGCGTCTGATTCCGAGGGGTCTTGGGGACCGCACTCCCGGTTTCCGAGGCCAGCAATTTACTGAGCCCCAGGCGGCAGGTGCCGTCTGGGGCTCAGTCTATCTCTGGTCGTTTACGGACGGCTACGGGGAATAGACGGACAGGTTCTCGGACGGTGCGGATGACCGCTTCCGCTCACGCGCAACGACGGCGAGAGGAGCCTGACCCGCTTTTCCGGACACCAACTTTGAGGCGATGATCGTCTCGGAAGGAGTCCGTGAGATGCCTGCTGCCCACCCGCCGGAGTTCCGGCGTCGAGCCCTGGATCTTCTCGCCCAGGGAAACCCTGTGGAGATCGAGATCCTCAAGCGCGCGAGCGTATATTTCGCCATAGAGAACGTGCTCCCAAAATAGGGTTCCGGCTGGTCCAGGAGCTCGCCGCGGACGGGATCCCCGTCGCGGTGGCCTGCCGGTCCCTGAACGTCTCGAAGTCTGACTATTACGAATGGGCCGGACGGGCGCTCTCGGTGCGTGCGGTCGCGGATGCTGAGCTGACGACCACGATTCGTCGGATCCACGCCGACTCACGCCAGACCTATCGTGCCCCGCGGGTGCTCGCCGAGCTGCGGCTCGGACTTGGCATTCGAGTCGGCCGGAAACGCGTCGCCCGGTTGATGCGGCTGGGCGGGCTGGTGGGCGTTTCGCACCGTCGGAAGCGGCGCGGCTGGAAGCCAGACACTGCCACCCATGAGGACCTCGTGAAGCGGCAGTTCCGCGCTGATGCCCCGAACCGGCTCTGGTTCTGCGGCATCACACAGCATCGCGCGAACGACAGGTGGGTCTACTGCGCCGCCGTGATCGACGCGTACTCGCGGCGGATCGTTGGGTGGTCGATCTCCGACCGGATAACCGCGGAGATCGTCGTCGATGCGCTCGAGATGGCCCGCTGGCGACGACGACCCGAACCGGGAACCGTGGTCCACGCGGACAGTGAGACTGCTTGTGCTGGTGTTCTCAGGGGTCCTGACCCTCACAGCGATGGACGCGCAAGGATGCTGGTGCCGGGTGTTCTCAGGGGTTCCTGACCCTCACGCCGATCGACAACTGCTGTCTTTCCACGGATCTGTCGGTCCCCTGAGAACACCCGGTGAGGCGTCACGCCTCGCCGCCGGAGTGACCTGAGGAGAGCCTGCGCCAACAGGTGCTCATCACTGTCTTGTCCGCCGGTCTGGTGGAGCGCGGTGCCGTTCCCCGCCCATGCGAACAGATCGGAGCACGACATGACCATCATCCCCGACGCCGGCAAGCAGCCTCAATCGCGAACGTTGGTGTTCGCCGGCGTCGACACTCACAAGGAGATCCACGTCGCCGCGGTCGTCGACGAGACCGGGACGGTTCTCGGGACGCATAGCTTCTCCACGACTCGCGCGGGCTACCGGGCTCTTCTGGCATGGGTGCGCAGTCACGGCGTGTTGGTGCGGATTGGGATCGAGGGCACCGGCTCTTACGGCGCAGGCCTCACTCGGTATCTCGCCAAGAACGACGTGACGGTCCTCGAGGTCGACCGGCCGGATCGATCAGACCGCCGCCGAAAAGGCAAGGATGATGATCTGGACGCGATCAACGCTGCCCGCGCCGCGCTCCACGAACGGCGCACCACGATCCCGAAGTCCAAAGACGGTGCGGTCGAGGCCCTGAGAATCCTGCGTGTCGCGCGCGCTCAGGCAGTCCGTGAACGACGCAACACGCTGCAACTGCTGCGGATGTCGATCGTCGCCGCACCCGACGAAGTCCGCGACCAGATCCGTAACCTCACCCGCATGCAACTGATCCGTCACCTCGCCGCATGGCGTCCCGACGTCTCGAATGCGACCGATCCCGTTGTCGCCTACCGGGTTGCGTTGAAGTCGTTCGGCCGCCGATACCTCGAGCTCACTGACGAGATCGTCGATCTGGACGACCTGATCACTCCCATCGTCCAAGCCCTCGCCCCCCAGCTCCTCGAACGCGTCGGGATCGGCATCGAGGTCGCCGGGCAGCTGCTGGTCACCGCCGGCGACAACCCCGAGCGCATGAAGTCCGAAGCCGCGTTCGCGATGCTCTGCGGCGTCTCCCCTCTGCCCGCCTCATCCGGGATA
>Ga0207904_1000293_pt1 | contig 21508 bp, 20 predicted proteins | sample MalvirmetaMSP118_FD_184232 | JGI IMG/M metagenome (GOLD analysis project Ga0207904, IMG submission 184232) | Marine viral communities from the Deep Pacific Ocean - MSP-118 (SPAdes) | ecosystem: Environmental > Aquatic > Marine > Oceanic | place: Pacific Ocean | collected 2011-05-30 | reverse complement strand
ACACTTCCCCTCCTCCCAAAAAAATCGAAAATCCACGCCCCCGGTTTCGGCGCGCTTCCCGCAATCCCGCCGATCCGCGCCGATCCACAAAAATGGATTTCTTTGACAAATTCGTTTTTCTGCTTTTTTCTGGTCACGCCATCTTTGCAGGCGAACACGCCGCATTCCGGAGGACCACCATGAAGCTTCCCGCCCTCGCGGCCGCGCTCGGCACCGTGCTCGTTGCCGGTGCCGCCCAGGCCGACCCCATCAAAGTCGGTTTCATCTCCACCTTCTCGGGCCCCGCCGCCTTCTCCGGCGACTACGCCAAGAAGGGTGTCGAGCTGTTCATGAAGGAGAACCCGGACGCCTTCGGCGACCACGAGATCCAGATCATCGAGCGCGACGACACCGGCCCGAACCCGGAAGTCGCCAAGCGGCTCGCCCAGGAGCTGATCGTCCAGGACGACGTCGACGTCATCATGGGCATCCAGTTCTCCAACAACGCCTTCGCCATCCTCGACGTCGCCAACGAGGCCGAAGTCCCGGTCATCATCTTCAACGCCGCGACCTCCTCCATCACCGAGGCCTCGCCCTACGTGGTCCGCGTCAGCCGCACCATGTGGCAGTCGTCCTATCCGCTCGGGGCCTACGCCTACGAGAAGGAAGGGCTGCGCAAAATCGCCACCGTCTACGCCGACTACGCGCCCGGCAAGGACGCCAGCGCCGCCTTCACCGAGGGCTTCGAGAAGGCCGGCGGCGAGATCGTCGACGCCATTCCGCTGCCGTTCCCGCAGACGCCGGACTTCACGCCGTTCCTGCAGCGCATCAAGGCCTCCGGCGCCGACGGCGTCTTCGCCTTCATGCCGTCGGGTCCCTACTCCACCGCCTTCGTGAAGACCTACGTCAACCTCGGCCTGAAGGACTCCGTGAAGCTCATCGGCCCGGGCGACATCGCGCCGCCGGCCGAGCTCGACAAAATGGGCGAGGGCATCGAGGACGCCATCATCACCTTCCACTACTCCGCCGCCGTGCCCGGCGAGGCGAACGCGAAGTTCCTGAAGGCCTGGAACGCGTCCTATCCGGACACGCCGGTCGATGCTTTCGCCGTGCAGGCCTATGACGGCATGGCGGCGCTGGCGGAAGCGGTGAAGAAGACCGACGGCGACTTCGACGCGGAAAGCTTCGTGGAATCGCTGAAGGGCTGGACCTTCGAGAGCGCCCGCGGCCCGATCACCATCGATCCGGAAACCCGCGACGTCGTCGGCAACCAGTACATCCTCACCATCGTCAAGAACGATGCGGGCAAGCTGGAAGAGAAGCTGGTCGACACGCTGGAAGCGGTGAAGGACCCGTGGAAGGAACTCCACTCGGAGAAGAAGAAGCAGTAGCGCCTTCGGCAAGGGCCGGAGGATCCGGCCTGCCGACCGTGCCTGACGACGGATGCCCGGGGCAGGACCGCCGACGCTGATTGCGTCGCACCTGCTCCGGGCATCCGGACTGCGGGCCGGGCCGCACGCCCGGCCTGCCCCGGGTCCCGCCGCCCTCCGGGCCGGGAACGCGTGACCGCGCAGGATGCTGCGCCTGTTGTATCATCCCCCGGGATCCCGAAGCCCCGACCAGCGCGAAGGCCGGCCGAGCCGTTCATGACGAACCTGTTCCTCTCCATCGCCTTCGACGGCATCGCCTACGGGATGCTGCTGTTCACCATCACCATCGGCCTGTCCATCACGATGGGGGTGATGAACTTCGTCAACCTCGCCCACGGCGCCTTCGCCATGGGCGGCGGCTACCTGCTGGTGGTGCTGGCCGGCAGCCTCGGCGTGCCCTTCGTGCCGAGCCTCGTCCTCATCGCGCTCACCTTCCTGGTGCTCGGCGCGGGCTTCGAGATCGTGCTGGCCCGCCGCTTCTATGGCGCCAGCCCGCTGCTCCAGGTGCTGCTCACCATCGGCATCGTGTTCATCTCCATCGCTGCCGCCACCTACGCCTTCGGCCCGCTCAGCGCCGGCATCCGCATCCCCGACTGGCTGCAGGGCCGCTTCGCCGTCGGCACCATGTCCTTCCCCGTCTACCGCACCATGGTCATCGGCTTCGGCGCCGGGCTGGCGCTGATCCTCTGGTTCGTGCTCGACCGCACGCTGATCGGCGCCCGGGTGCGCGCCGCCGTGTCCAACCGCGCCATGGCCGAGGGGGTCGGCATCAACGTGCCGCTGCTGTTCTCGGTGCTGTTCGGCGTCGGCTCGGCGCTGGCCGCCGTCGGCGGGGCGCTCTCCATCGAGATCTTCGGCCTCTCCCCCACCTACGCGCTGGACTACCTGGTGCTGGTGCTGCTGGTCGTCATCGTCGGCGGCATGGGCTCGATCCGCGGCGCCTTCGCGGCGTCGCTGCTGATCGGCATCATCGACAACGCCGGCAAGTTCCTGCTGCCCCAGTCGGGCGGCTTCCTCATCTACCTCGTGGCCTTCGCGGTGCTGTTCTGGCGCCCGTCCGGGCTGTTCTCGACGGCGGAGCACTGATCATGGCGGGAGATGCCAGCCTGCGCGCCAGGTTCACCCAGGTCGAGGGTCCGCTCTGGATCATGCTGCCGGTCTATCTGGCGGCCATCGCCTTCTATTTCCTGATGGGCAAGCAGCTCCATCTCGGCATGGCGGTGGTCAACATGATCATCCTCGCCCTGTCGATCGACTTCATCCTCGGCTTTGCCGGCATCAATTCGCTCGGCCAGGCGGCGCTGTCGGGCGCCGGGGCCTACATGGCCGGCTTCCTGCCGGTCTATTTCGGCTGGGCGGAGCCGATCACCGGGCTGCTGATCGCCGGGTTCGTGGGCGCGGCGATGGCCTATCTCACCGGCATCATCGCGCTGCGCGGCGGCGAGCTCACCGTGCTCGCCATGACCATCGTTGTGGCGGCCATCCTCTACAAGTTCGCCAACACCTTCCAGGGCATCACCGGCGGCTTCGACGGCCTGCGCGGCATCGACATCGACCCGCTGCTCGGCGCCTTCAAGTTCGACCTGTGGGGGCGCACCGGCTTCGTCTATGCGGTCTCGGTGCTGTTCGTCGTGCACCTGGCGCTGCGCGTCATCGTCACCTCGCCGTTCGGGGTGATGATGCGGGGCCTGCGCGAGAACGCCGTGCGCATGCGGGCGCTGGGCACGCCGGTGTTCCAGCGGCTGCTGGTCATCTATGCCATCGGCGGCTTCGTCGCCGGCGTGGCCGGCGGCCTGCAGACCCAGACAAGCGAGTTCGTGTCGATGGAGGTGTTCGCCTTCCACGTCTCCGCCACCGCCCTCACCGTGGTCATCATCGGCGGGCTCGGCCGGCTCTACGGCGCCTTCATCGGCGCCGTCGTCTACGTCGTCTTCCAGGACGTGTTCGCCAAGCTCGCCCCGCAATACTGGTATTTCTGGCTCGGCCTGCTGCTGGTGCTGGTGGCGCTGTTCGCCCACGGCGGCATGGTCAGCCTGATCGACAAGGCGGCCGCCCGGCTGGGCCTCGCCGGGAGGCGCGCCCGATGACCGCCGCCCTGTCCTCCCCGGCGCAACGGGCAGCCACCGCCGAACCGCCCGTCCTGGCGGTGCGCGACCTGTGCCTCTCCTTCGGCGCCATCCGGGTCGCCCGCGACATCTCCTTCGATCTCGCCCGCGGCGAGCGGCTGGCCCTCATCGGCCCCAACGGCGCCGGCAAGACCACGCTCATCAACCTGCTCACCGGCGTGCTCAGGCCCGACAGCGGCGCCGCCACGCTCGGCGGTCGCAACCTGCTCGCCCTCAAGCCCCACCAGCGGGTCCGCGCCGGGCTCGGCCGCACCTACCAGATCACCTCGCTGTTCCGGGCGATGACCGTCTACGAGAACATCTTCGTGGCGGTGTCGGAGCGCATGGGCGCCTCCACCGTGCTCTGGCGCCCCGCCTGGTCGCGCAGGGACGTCTGCGCCGAGGTCGACCGGATCCTCCAGATCGTCTCCCTGACGGACGTGGCCGGCGAGCCCATCTCCGAGCTGCCCTACGGCCGCCAGCGGCTGGTGGAGCTCGGCCTGGCGCTGGCGCTGGAGCCGAAGGTGCTGCTTCTCGACGAACCCGCCGCCGGCATCCCCCACCGCGAGGCCGAGGTCGTCCAGCGCACCGTCGACCAGCTGCCCGACGACATCGCCATCATCCTGGTGGAACACGACATGGACCTGGTCTTCCGCTTCGCCCGCGAGATCCTGGTGCTGGTCGAGGGCGCCGTGCTCCGCCGCGGCACGCCCGACGAGATCGCGTCGGATCCGGAAGTGAAGCGCATCTACCTGGGAACGTCCGAATGAGCGCCGCCGCCCCGTCCGCTGCCTCGCCGGCCGGCCACGGCGCCGCGTCGCTGTCGCTCTCCTCCGTCACCGCCGGCTACGGTGAGCTGAAGATCCTGGTCGACCTGTCGCTGAAGGTGGCGCCGGGCGAGACCGTCGGCATCATCGGCCGCAACGGCATGGGCAAGACCACGCTGCTGTCCACCATCGCCGGCCGCACCCGCATCCACGCCGGTTCGGTCACCATGTCGGGCACCGACATCACCCGAGAGAGCCGCGTCGCACGCAGCCGGCTCGGCGTCGGCCTGGTGCCCCAGGAGCGCGAGGTGTTTCCCACGCTCACGGTGGAGGAAAACCTGCGCGTCGCCGCCCGCGAGGGCGGCTGGACGCTGGAGCGGGCCTACGCCCTGTTCCCGCGCCTGAAGGAACGCCGGCAGAATCTCGGCGCCCGGCTCTCCGGCGGCGAGCAGCAGATGCTGTCGATCGCCCGGGCGCTCATGTGCGACCCGTCGCTGCTCCTGATGGACGAACCGTCCGAGGGCCTGGCGCCGGTCATCGTCGACGAGCTCTACGCCGCCCTCGGGCGGATCGTGGCGGAGGAGGGCCTGACCCTGCTGCTGGTCGAACAGAACGTCCACCGGGCGCTCGCCTTCGCCGGCCGGGCCATCGGCCTGCGCAACGGCGAGATCGCCTTCAACGGGCCGTCGGCCACGCTGCTGGAGGACGAGACGCAGCTCGACCGCATCATGGGCGTGCGCGCCGACTGAGCGAAGCCGCGCCGCTGTGGTCACATCGCCCGCCACTCTGTAGCCTTCGCCTGGGGAAAGGACCGGGCGGAGGGGTTCCATGTATGTGCGAGGCGGACTTGCGGGCCGGGACGTGGCCTGGGATTCCTGGGCGGTCATCCTGATCGCCGGCCTGTGGGCCACGCTGGTGGTCCTGATCCGGATCACCGACTGGCTCCCCACCATCGCGGTTCCCCGCACCGCCGTTTCCACGATGGGGATCGTGGTCTCCGTTTATCTCGGCTTCAAGAGCACCTCCGCCTATGCCCGCTGGTGGGAGGCGCGCACCGTCTGGGGCTCGATCATCAACGACAGCCGGGCGTGGGCCAATGCGGCGCTCGCGCTCGTCGGCCCGGCCGACGCCATCGGCGGCCCGGACGCCACCGCCTCCCGGGCTCTCGTCCGCCGCCACCTCGCCTGGGTCAACGCCCTCGCCTACCAGCTCCGCCGGACGTCGGTGCTGAAGGTCTCCCGCGTCCAGCACGTCTTCGACTACCGGCGCGCCGACACCGACGCGATCTTCACCGCCTCGCCGGAGTGCTACCGGCGCCACCTGCCGGAGGGCGAGGCGGCCGAGGTGGAGGGCCGGTCCAACCCGGCGGTCCACATCGCCCGCCGTCAGGGCAGCCAGATCGCGGCGCTCCTGGACGGCGGTGCCATCGACAACAACCGGGCGGTGGAGCTCATCGCGATCCAGAACCGGCTGATCGGCTATCAGGGCGCCTGCGAGCGCATCAAGAACACCCCCTTTCCCCGCCAGATCACCTATTTCGGGCGGATCTTCACCTGGATCTTCATCGTCCTGATCCCGCTGGGCTCGTTCGACGCCTTCATCGACGAGGTCGCCCGTCACCTGACCGCACCGGCCGACCAGGAGCGGTTCGCCCTGATCGTCATTCCCTTCACCATCGTCGTCTCGTGGCTGTTCTACATGGTGGAGAAGGTCGGCGAGAGCTGCGAGAACCCGTTCGAGTGGGGCAGCACCGACGTGCCCATCGCGGCGCTGACGCGCACCATCGAGATCGACCTTCTCGAACTGATGGGCGCCGAGGATATCCCCGCGCCGCTCGCGCCCCGCGACGGGGTCCTCTACTGACGCGACCGGCCGGGTGTGCCTGCGCACCGCGCGCACGCCCCGATCCCGGGCACGCCCTGCGCGATCGCGCACGAACGCGCACGAACGCGCACCCTCCGGACGCATCGCGCGCCTGCGCGCCGGCGCGCGCCGCGTTTCCGGAACGCTTCAAAAAATCGTTTTTCTCTTTGACAATCGAATTTCCGGTGACATGATCCCCTCACGCAAGGAGGTTCCGCCATGGCCAACGAATTCGATCCCGACCTTCCGTCCAACCGGATGGTCTTCGAAGTCCGCCGGGACAACGCGGTCTGGCCGCACTTCCCGGAGCGGTGCGAGGAGCTGATGGAGGCCTACGGCCTCAGCGAGGCCGAGAAGCAGGCGTTCCGCGACATCGACGTCCGCCGCCTCGGCGAACTCGGCGTCCACCCCTACTTCCTGCCGCAGATCACCCGGCTGTTCCACGGCGGCGCCCGCAACACCAGCACCAGCGCGGCCGCCCAGGCCTACCGGAAGTCGTTCGGCGACCAGATCGTCGAGCACCAGAAGAAATAGGCCGGCGGTTTCGCCAGGCGGACGGCGCGCGACCGCTGCCGTCCCGACAACTCTCAGGAGGAGGCAGAGATGGCCGAATTCGTCTCGATCATGGGCATGGCCCACGCCCCCGGCGTGACCGGCTGGCTGGAGTCCTGCCCCCAGGAGGAACAGGACGCGATCCAGGCCGGCTACGGCGAGCTCGGCCAGATCATGAAGGATGCCAGGCCCGACGTGATCATCGGCGTCGCCAACGACCACCTTCTCAATCTTCCGCTCAAGAGCCCGCCCAACTGGCGCGTCGACGAGGCGACCGACTGGAACGGCCCGGCGGAGTTCTTCAAGGCCTGGCTGAAGCAGCCCGGCTACCACGTGAAGGGCCGCCCCGACGTCGCCGCGAAGATCCACGAGATCGCCAGCGCCGAGGGCCACAACATCGACAAGGGCTCGGGCCTGCTGTTCGACGACAACTGGTCGGTGCCGCTCTGGTATCTCGGGTACGACGTGCCGATCGTGCCGATCCACATGAACTGCATCAACCCGCCGGTGCCGACGCCGGAGGAGTGCGTCGCCTTCGGCCGGACGCTCCGCCGCATTGTCCGCGAGGAGCTGCCGGCCGACCTGCGGGTGGCGCTGATCGCCACCGGCGGCCTCTCCCACGAGCCCGGCGGCCCGCGCTACTTCACCATGGACGACACCTTCGACCGCTGGTTCCTCGATCTCATCTCCGAGAGCGACGCGGACCGGATCTGCCGCGAGGCGACCGTGGAGCGCATGAACGAGGCGGGCGGCGGCGGCACCACCGAGCTGCTCGCCTGGATGGTCGCCATGGCGGCGGGCGGCGGCGCCAAGGGCCGCCCGACCTTCTATGTCCCCAGCGCCGAGATGCGCTGCGGCGTCGGCGCCGCGGTCTGGGAAAGCTTCGCCTGAGGCGCAGCCCCTTCCCGACCCCGACGACACGGCCCGCGCCATGCGCGGGCCTTTCCGTTTGCGGTGGACGCCCGGTCCTATTCGGCGACCCGGATGCCCACCTTGCCGACATGGGACTTGGTCAGGAACGCTTCCTGGGCGGCCCGCAGGTCCCTTAGCGCAAAGGCTTCCGCCACCACCGGGCGGATCTCCCCGGCCTCGATGTAGCCGACCAGGTCGGTGAAGATGCTGGCCGGCTGATAGGTGGCCCCGTACAGCGACAGATCGCGCAGGTAGAGGGTGCGCAGGTCCAGCTCGACGATCGGACCGGCGATGGCGCCCGCCGTCACGTAGCGCCCGCCGTTTTTCAGGGCGTCGATCAGGTCGCCCCAGCGCGGGCCGCCCACGAGGTCGATCACCACGTCGAAGGCACGCTCCGGCAGGGCATCGTCGCGGCCGAAGACGGCGTCGGCGCCGAGCGCCCGCAGCGCGTCCGCCTTGGCCGGGCTGGTCAGTGCCGTGACATGGGCGCCCCGGCGCCGGGCAAGCTGGATCGCGGCCGAGCCGACCCCGCCGGACGCCCCGGTGATCAGCACCCGCTCCGCGCCCAGCCCGACCCGCTGGATCATCCCCTCGGCGGTGGAGAAGGCGCACGGGAACGACGCCAGCTCCACGTCGGACAGATCGGACCGGATCGCCACGGCATCGCCGGAGGCGACCCGGGTGAACTCCGCGAAGCCGCCGTCATATTCCGAGCCGAGCGTCGCGAGCGGCAGGTCGTCGACCGATCCGGCCGGCTGCTGGATCGCCCGCACCAGCACCCGCTCGCCGATCCGCGTCTCCGGCACGCCTTCGCCCACCGCCGCGATGGTGCCGCAGCAGTCGGCGCCCTGGATGCGCGGGAAGACGAGCGCCGCGCCGTTCCAGCTGCCGTCTGCGTCGGCCGCGCCGCCGTAGCCTTCGGCCGCGCCCGCCGCCGTGTCACCCCGCGCGCTCTTGGAATACCAGCCGGTGCGGGTGTTCACGTCGGTGTTGTTGATCGCGGCCGCGCCGACCCGGACCAGCACCTCGCCCGGGCCGGGCACCGGCTTCGGCAGGTCCTCGCGCCAGACCAGCCTGTCGAGCCCGCCGTGGCCGGTCAGCACCACGCCCTTCATGGTTTCGGCTTGCGTCATGAGACTTGTCCTCGCAGGTAGAATGAATGCTCTACTTGCACAGGTAGAGGGATCATTCTACATCGTCAACCATGACGGACACGATGACGAAGATCGCCAGCGGGCTGGAGCGGGCCTTCGCGGGCCAGGGCTTTGCCGAACCCAGCGTGGAGGATCTGCGCGATGCGGCTGGCGTCAGCCTGCGCACCCTCTACAAGTACACCCCGTCGCGCGACGACATGGTCCGTGCGGCCCTCGAGCATCGCCACCGGCGCTACCTGGAGCGGGTCTTCGCGGACCTGCCGGCCGACCGGGCCGCCGCGCTCGATGCGCTGATGGACCGGGTTGGAAACTGGATGGAGACGGAGACCTCGCACGGCTGTCTGTTCCATGCCGCCGTGGCCGCCGCACCGGGCGATGCCCGCCTGCTCGCGCTCCTGGAACGCCACAAGGACGAAGTCGCGGCGCGGGCCGCGGCCGCCACCGGCCTCACCGGCCGGGAGATCGACCTCCTGCTGATCCTGGAAGGTCTCACCCAGACCTGGCCGCTCCACCGCGACGCCGCCGTCGCCAGCGCGAAACGCCTCGCCCGAGCGCTTGTCGGGACGAACTGAGCGCACCGGCCGGCGCCCCTTCCGCTCACTCACGCGCAAGCGGAGGCCAGCGCAAGAGAACGCCCCGAACGCCCTGCCGGCCCTCACCCCTTCCAGTGACCGGCGATCGCCTCGCGGGGCAGCACGTCGCCGAACAGGAAGCCGATGTTGGCGATCGTCGCCTCGTGCAAAGGCGGCGCGTGGGAGGCGACGCAGTCCACCGCCAGCACGCCGTAGAAGCCCCGGCTGATGGCATCGCGGAAGCTGGTCTCCACGCAGACGTTGGTCTGAACGCCGGCGAACACCAGCGTCTCGATGGTCCGGTTGCGGAGCCAGGTTTCCAGCTCGGTGCCGACGAAGGCGGAATAGCAGTGCTTGTCGAACAGCGGGTCCTCGGGCGCCGGCGCCAGGCCGTAGAAATCGTAGCCCCAGCTTCCCGGCGCGCAGCAAACCGTGTCCGAGCGTTCGCGCTGCTTGGCCAGCATGCCGACCGGCAGCGTTTCGGGCCGGTAGTCGGCGCGTACCCAGACCACCGGAACCCCCGCCGCGCGCGCGTCCGCGACCAGGCAGGCGATGGGCTCGGCGACCGCCCGGCACGGGCCGGCGTCGCGGCCGACGACGGTCTCCACGTAACCGCCCTCGGCGCAGAAATCGTTCTGCATGTCGATGACGAGGACGGCGGTACGCGACGGCTTCAGCCGCTCTTCCACGGACTGCAGGATGTCGGACATTCGCTGGGTCTCCCGCGAGGGTTCGGTCAGATAAGGGCGTCGGCGGCCTGCAGACCCGGCATCAGCGCCAGCGCGTTGCCGCGTTCGATGGCCGCCAGGTCGGCCGCGTCGAGGTCCAGGGCCCTCAGGCCGTCCACGGTGCTTCCCATCGTGTCTTCCGCAGCGAACGGGAAGTCGCTGGCGAACAGCACGTGGTCGGTGCCGACGAGTTCCAGAAGCGCGGAGAAGGAAAACCGGTTCGCCGACAGCGCCACGTCGTAATAGTGGCGCTTCAGCTCGGCGATCACCCCGTCCGGGACCATCTTGCGAAAGTCCGGGCGCCGCTCCAGCCGCGCCATCCGCTCCGCCAGGAACGGAACCGCGCCGCCGGCGTGGGAAAAGATGAAGCGGATGTCACGGTGGCGCGCAAAACTGCCGGTGAACAGCAGGTTGGCGACCGCCCGGGTGGTGTCGAACGGGAATTCCAGGGTGGCCGCCGGCAGGCCGACCAGGTTGGCCCCCTCAGACGCCGTCGGGTGGACGTGGACCACCGCCTTGCGGCGGCTGAGCTCGGCGAGCACCGGCTCCAGCGCGGCGTCGCCGGGATAGGTGGTGCCGTAGCTGGTCAGGATGCAGACGCCATCGGCCTTGAGCGTGTCGAAGGCGTAGTCGATCTCCGCCAGGCTGGCGTCGACGAAGGGCAACGGCAGCGTGGCGAAATTGCCGAACCGGCCGGGAAAATCCTGCTGCATGCGCGCGACATAGTCGTTGCACTCGCGCGCCATCGCGACGACGGAGGCCTCGTCGGCGAACGGCAGGCCCGGCGCCGACAGCGACATCACGGAGGTGGCGATGCCGTTGCGATCCATCGCCTCGAGCGAGACCTGCGGCGACCATTCCGGGCACCGCCCCGAGACGATCATGCCGGCGATCGCCGGTGCGCCCACCGCGTCCACATAGGCCGGCGGCAGGATGTGATGCTGGACGTCGATGCGATGCGGATCCATCAGCCTGCTCATGTTCCGTTTTTCGATTTGCCGACGGCTTTCACGCCCGCCGGGCATACGGAATCGCGGCGGACCGCCATTCACTTCACCCAATTTATTTCAGGAAATCGATATTTGCAAAATTTACCAGATTCGCCACGCGACCTGCCGCTGGTTGCTCGCGGCGCCTGAATCCGGCCTGCGCGAACCGTGACCCGCCCGCTTCGGCATCCGCCGGGACGGGGTCCTTCCCGCCGGACCCGCCGGCTGCACGGACGGGTCCGGGCTTCAGTCGTCGCCGGCCGGGAACAGCGCCCTGGCGAGGGCGCGGCCGGAGTTCTTGATGTGAACCTTCAGGAGTTCCGAGGCGAGACCGGCGTTGCGCTCGATGGCCGCGTCGAAGATCGCCTTGTGCTCGCGCAGCAGCGTTTCCTTGGGGATCGCCTGACGGGCGACGGCCTGCCGGCGATAGCGCTCCGACTGCTCCGACAACACCATCACGAAGCGCAGCAGCCACGGTGAGCCGCAGTTCTCGATCAGCGCCAGATGGAAGGCCCGGTTCTCGCGCTCCCATTCGCCGGAGAGTTCCATCGGGTTGACGTCCAGGGTGACCTCCACCCGCGACAGCCGGTGGAACGCCGCCACCACCCCGCTTTCCCAGTCGATGGTGGCCCGCTCGATGGAACGTTCCAGCGCCTCCGGCTCGAGAAACAGCCGCATGTCGGTGATGTCGTTGAACTCGTCCGGCGAGACCGCCGCCACCCAGTAGCCCTTCTGGCCCTTGGCCGAGACCAGCCGGTCGGCGGCGAGCCGCGACAGCGCCTCGCGCAGCGGGCTGGAGCCGAAGCCGTACTCGGTGCGCAGATGGTCCAGCAGCAGCTTGCGGCCGGGCTCGAACTTGCCCGACAGGATGTCCTCGCGGATCATCGAATGGGCCGCTTCGGACTGGGTGGCGAAGGCATCGGCACCGGATCGCAGGTCCGGCTTCGCCTTCAGTTTCTGCGTCTCGTTCAGCGGATCCTCCGTCATCAGAAGTCTCGATCGGTGCGCGCCCCTCGTTCCGCCACCAATGCGGATCGGCAGGGATCGGGCCGCGCCAAGCCGCAGGACCCGAGGCCCGGGTCCGGGTTCGCGCGGCGACCGCGGGGCGTCTTCACCGGTCGGTCTCGTCGGCACCGGCCACCTTGGCCGGACCATACTGCAGGAATCGGTATTTCTCCAGAATGCCGAGGAACGCGGCATCCGGGCGCCGCAGACCCGAAACCGCCACCCGACGGCCGCGCCACGGCACGACGCCCGGCCAATAAGATATCGTTTTTATCGGGAAGAACGACATTTTTCTGCACGCAGACCGTGCAGAAAGCGGGTTCCGGCTTGTGAAGATCCGGGTTTCTGGGCACGGTCGATGCCATCCCCACCCCATCCAACCAGTTTCCAGGGCCCTCCCATGTCCGATCCTGCTTCCACGACTGCCCAGGCGCCGATCGCCGCCGGCGAGCCGATCCTGAAGGACACCATCGCCGAGATGACGTCGGGCGAGGTCGTGGAGGCGATCGGGCGGGGCGCGGTGGCGCTGTGGGCATTCGGCGTGGTGGAGCAGCACGGACCGCACCTGCCGACCGGAACCGACATCTACATTCCCTCGGCGCGGCTGCGCGCCGTGAAGAGGCTGCTCGCCAGGGATGGCGTCGAGGCGCTGATCGTGCCGCCGTTCTACTGGGGCGTGAACCACGTGTCGGCAAGCTTTCCGGCCTCGTTCCGGGTTCGCCCCGAAATCATGGTTGGGCTGATGTGCGACGTGATCGACAGCCTCGGCGGCGACGGCATCCGGCACCTGTTCTGCGTGTCCGGGCACGGCGACGCGCTGCACAACAAGGCCGTCCTGGAGGGCGTCACGACCGGCTCTCGCCCCGGCGGTATCCAGGCGGCGTTCGTGGCCGACCCAGCCCTGTTCGCCCGGATCGGCGCCGATCCGGCGAACCCCCACGCCCTTGCCACCCGGCCCGCGCCCGCCCCCGCCGGCCCCTACGCCGACGTCCACGCCGGCGACTGGGAGACCTCGCTGATGCTGGCGCTCAATCCGGAGGTGGTGCGCCGGGACCAGATCGCGGACCTGCCGCCAACCAACCTGACGGCCGACGATCTGGCCGAATGGCGCAAGGGGCATGATCACGCCCGGCGGGTGACGCCGGACGGATATCTCGGCGACCCGGCCTCGGCCGACGCCGACCGCGGTCGCGCCGATCTCGATCGCGACGCCCGCGCCATCGCCGAGGCGATCCGGGACCGGCTGACCGGGGCACGCTAGGCCCCGGCCTGCTCAAGCGGTCAGGCGAACCCTGGTGCGGATGAGCCCATCCGGGTCGGCGGAGCGGCCGACGCAGATCTCGAAATCGCCCGGCTCGGTCCGGGGTGCCAGGTCGGGGCCCGGAAAGGCGAACGCGTCGGCCGCCAGCCGGAAGCGCAGGACGCCGCGGTCGCCGGGCGCCAGGCCGATCCGGGCGAAATCCTTCAGTTCCAGCTGCGGCCGGGCAACGCTCGCGACCGGGTCACGCAGGAACAGGAACACCGTCTCCTCGCCGCCCCGCCCGCCCCGGTTCTCCAGCCGCACGCGGATGTCCACCGCGTCGCCCGCCCGAAAGGTGTAGGGACCGCCGGCAAGGCCGTCCGGATCGCCCACCTCCACCCCAGCGATGGCGATCTCGGCAAACGAGAGGCCGTGGCCGAAGGGGAACTGCGGCGCGACGGACATGTCGAGATACCTGCTCGTATAGGGTTCGTCCGGACTGGCCGGGCGGCCGGACGGGCGGTCGCCGGCATGGATCGGGATCTGGCCGACGGCGCGCGGCCAGGTCACCGGCAGCCGCCCGGTGGCATCGGCGTGACCGGTGAGCACATCGGCGATGGCATGCCCCGCCTGGTGGCCGAGAAACCAGGTCGCCAGCACGCAGGGAAAGGTGTTGAACAGCCACGGCGCGATCAGCGGCCGGCCGGACGACAGCAGCACCACCACAGGCCGGCCCGAGGCCAGCACCGCCTCGGCAAGCGCGCGCTGGCCGTCCGGAAGACCGGGGTCCGCGCGGCTCGCCGCCTCGCCGCTCATGGCCGCCGTTTCGCCGAGGCAGAGCACGACGAGATCGGCCGTCCGGAGATCGGGGGCGGCGCGGTCAGCGGCGGCGTCTGGATCGGTCGTCACCGGCGCGATGACGGCATCCGGCAGCGCGGCCCGCAGCCCCTCGATGACGGTGACCGGGGTGGTCCGGTCGCCCGCCCCCCACCACGGCCCCAGCATGTCGGCCCGGGCCTCGGCGAGCGGCCCCACCACGGCGATACGACCGATGGTGCGCGCCAGCGGCAGGATACCGCCGTCGTTCTTCAGGAGCACGATGGAGCGCCGGGCCGCCTCGCGGGCGCGTTCGCGACGGGCCGACGGCACGCCGGTGCCGCGCGCCTGCTGACGGCGCGTCGGGGCGTCGAACAGGCCGAGCCGCTCCTTCAACGCGAGCACGCGGCGAACGGCGGCGTCGATATCCGCGAGGGTGGCGAGGCCGCGATCCAGCGCCTCCGGAAGGCCCTGCTCGTAGGCCGGGCTCATCATGTCGATGTCGATGCCGGCGGTCAGCGCCAGCGCCGCCGCTTCGGCGAGGTCGGCGGCAACCCCGTGCGTCCGCAGTTCGGCGACGGCGTTGTAGTCGGAGACGAGCACGCCCTCGAAGCCGAGTTCGCCGCGCAGCAAGTCGCGCAGCAGCGGCACGTGGGCGGTCATCGGGACGCCCGCGATGTCGTTGAAGGCCGGCATGACGGCGGCCGCCCCGGCCCGCACCGCAGCCGCGAATGGCGGCAGGTAGACCTCGCGCAGGGTGCGCTCGGAGAGATCGACCGTGGCGTAGTCGCGGCCGGCGGCCGGCGCGCCGTAGGCCACGAAATGCTTCGCGGTGGCGGCAACGCTGCGCGGATCGGCAAGCGACGTGCCCTGAAAGCCGCGCACCTTCGCCGCGGCCATGCGGGACGCCACCAGCGGATCCTCGCCAGGCCCCTCCGCCATGCGGCCCCAGCGCGGGTCGCGCGCCACGTCGATCATCGGCGCGAAGGTGAGGTCGATGCCGTCCGCCGCGGCTTCCTCCGCCGCCGTGCGGGCGGTGGCCTCCCACAGGTCCGGATCGAAGGCGGCGGCCTCGCCGAGCGGGATCGGAAACACGGTGCGATGGCCGTGAACCACGTCGAAGCCGAAGAACAACGGAATGCCCAGGCGGCTTTCCCCGACGGCGATCGCCTGCATGGCGGCTGTCGCCTCCGTGCCCCAGAGATTGAGCAGGCTGCCGATGCGCCCGTCGCGCACGCCCGAGGTCGGATCGCCGGCGGCGACGGGACCGGTGACCGGCGTGCCGGCCGTGACCATCACCAGCTGGCCGATCTTCTCGGCGAGCCTCATCTCCGACATCAGAGCCTCGATGCGGCCCACTTCCCTCTCCCGGACAGCTAGTGCGGAGCGCCAGCCTTCCCCTCCGCCGCGGGGGAAGTCAAACCCTGGCAAGAGCCCGGCCCCCACATCCACATCGCGAACCCGCCATCCCTCTCGTCGACACCGAGAGGGATGCGACCGGCTGCAACCACAGCCGGGTCGAAGGCGCTGCGCAATATGGATTGCTGCGCTTGCCCAACGGAAAACGATTGCCAAGCGTTCGCTGAAATCTCACACTGTGATAATATGGCCTACTGCCAAACCATGAGATCGCCGGCACGAACCGGCGCACACGGGAGGAGAACCACCAATGATCAACAGGATGATTGCGCCTGTCGCCCTGGCGGCGGGACTGGCCTTCGCGGGCGCGGCCAGCGCCCAGACGGTGGGCATGGCGACGTCGAATCCCGGCTCGCTCTACCACGGCATCGGATCCGCCGTGGCCAAGGCTGCCAACGAGGCCGGCCTGAACACCACCATCCAGCCGGCGACCAGCCCCAACCAGTACCTGCCGCTGGTCGGCGCCAACGAGATGGAATTCGGCGTCTGCAACCTGGAAGAATTTCTCTACGCCTATGAGGGCCTGGAGTGGTTCAACGGCCGCGCCAATCCGGACCTGCGCGTCGTCGGGCTGATCATGCCGCTGCAGGAAGCGATCTTCGTGCGCGCCGATTCCGACATCAAGACGATCGCCGACCTGAAGGGCAAGGACATGGTCGACGGGTACACCGCCCAGAACACCATCCTCCCGCATCTCGACGCCATGTATGCTACGGCAGGCCTGACCCGCGACGACATGAACCCGGTGCAGGTGCCGAGCGTGGTGGGTGGTGCCGACGCCTTCATGGCGGGTGACGCCGTCGGATTCATCTTCTCCCATGGCGCCGGCAAGGTGCGCGAGGCCGACGCCTCGGTCGGCGGCATCCGCGCCCTGACGATTCCCGACACCCCGGAGGCGCTCGAGCAGATCCGCGAGCACTGGAAGACCGCCGATATCGTGACCATCGAGCCGGGGCCGGCCTATCCGGGCGTGCTCGAGGCCGGCGCCTACATGGAGTATCCGCAGGCGATCTTCACCAACGCCCAGGTCTCCGACGACGCGGTCTACCAGCTGACCAAAGCGGTCTATGAAAACCAGAAGATGCTCGGCGAGACGTTCCCGCCGTTCCGCAAGTTCGATCCGGCCAAGCACATGGTCGGCGACGTCACGCCGGGCCAGTACCACCCCGGCGCGATCAAATTCTACAAAGAAGTCGGCATCTGGAAAGAGTAGCACCGGATGACCGAAACCCTGGTTCGGGAGCCCGATTCCGGGCTCCCGTATCGGCTGTGGCGCCCTGTCGCCACGGCCCTCGCCGCCGCAGTCACGCTCGTGGCAGGCGCCTGGTCACTCGGCGTGCCGCGCATGCTCGGCATGTCCTTCTATCCCCAGCAGTTCCTGGCGGTCATCCTGGCGCTGGCGCTGTGCCTCGCCATCCTGCTCACGACGCGGGGCCGTCTGCGCCGGACCGGGAGCCTTCCCTGGTATGACGCGTTGCTGGCACTGCTGGGTCTCGGCGCCGGGCTGTACGTCGCCGTCGTCTATCCGCAGGTCGTGAACCAGATCTTCTTTCGTCCGCCTGAGGCCTACGTGCCCGGCGTGATCCTGATGCTCCTGTCGCTCGAAGCGGTGCGGCGCACCACCGGCTGGGCGCTGGTCATCATCATCTCCGTGTTCATCGCCTATGCGCTGTGGGGAGATGCGCTGCCAGGCCGGCTGGCTGGACGCGCGTCAGACTGGCAGAAGCTCTCCGGTTACATGGGCTTCGATTCCAACGGCATCCTCGGCATTCCGATCGCCGTCGCGGCGACCGTGGTGACCGCCTTCATCTTCTTCGGCAGCCTGCTGAACACCACCGGCGGCTCCCGCTTCTTCACCGACGCCGCGCTGCTGTCCATGGGCAAGCTGCGCGGCGGCCCGATGAAGATCGCCGTCAGCGCCTCCGCGCTGTTCGGCTCGATTTCGGGCTCGGCGGTGGCGAACGTGGTCGCCACCGGCGTCGTCACCATCCCGATGATCAAGCGCAGCGGCTATCCCGCCCACAAGGCCGGCGCCATCGAGGCCGTCGCCTCCACCGGCGGGCAGCTGATGCCCCCGGTCATGGGCGCGGCCGCCTTCCTGATGGCCGAGTTCCTGCAGGTCCCCTATTCCGACATCGTGCTGGCGGCGCTGATCCCGGCACTGCTCTACTACGGCGCGCTGTTCATCCAAGCTGACCTGGAAGCCGCCCGGCTGGGCATCGAGGCGGCCCCCGACGAGGACATCCCGTCCCGACGCACGGTCATCGGCGGCCTGCACTTCGCGTTCGCGTTCGCGCTGCTGATCTACGCCCTGTTCGTCATGAACTGGCAGCCCGAACGGGCCGCCATCCTGGGCTCAGGCGCCGTCATCCTAACCGCCATACTGTTCGGCTACGACGGCACCCGGGCCTCCATCGGCGCCATCGCACGCGCCTTCGTCACCACCGGCGAGAGCGTGGTCGAGATCATCGTCATCTCGGCGGCCGCCGGCATCGTCATCGGCGTCCTCAACATCTCGGGCCTGTCCTTCAACCTCACCTACGGCCTCGTCCAGATCGGCGGCGGCAGCGCGATCCTGCTGCTGGTGCTGTCGGCGGTCATCTGCATCGTGCTGGGCATGGGGCTGCCGACGCTCGGCGTCTATGTGCTCCTGGCGGCGCTGGTGGCACCGGCCATGGTGGAAGTGGGCATCGAGCCGATCGCGGCGCACATGTTCGTGCTCTATTTCGGGATGATGTCGATGATCACCCCGCCGATCGCGCTAGCCGCGTTCGCGGCGGCATCGATCGCCGAGGCCGATCCCATGAAGACCGGCATGGCGGCGGTGAAGTTCGGCTGGGCGGCCTATGTGGTGCCGTTCCTGTTCGTCTTCTCGCCGGCGCTGATCCTGATCGGCAGCCCGACCGAGGTCGTCCTCACCGTCGTCACCGCGGCGATCGGCGTCTGGCTCGTCTCGGCGGCGCTCGCCGGCTACTTCATGTCGCGGCTGTCAGCCGGCAGCCGGGTGCTGTTCGCCACCGCCGGCCTGCTGGCGCTGGTGCCCGCGGGCGCGTTTTCGGGCGCCATCTACACCGACGCGGTCGGCGTGCTCGCCGGTCTCGTCCTGATGGCCCACTCGCTGCACGCGTCGCGCCGGCGCGCCGCAACGGGGACGGCGGGATGAGCGAAAGCAGCAGCCTGGAGAGGATGCTCGACATCCTCGGCCTGTTCGACGAGGCCCGGCCGGAATGGACCCCGGCCGAGCTCGCCGGGCAGCTGGGCTACTCGCGTCCCACGCTCTACCGCTACCTGAAGACCCTGAAGGGCGCCGGCCTGGTGGTCAGCGTCGACCAGTCGACCTACACGATCGGACCGCGGGTGGTCGAACTCGACTATTTGCTGCGCAGGGCCGATCCGCTGGTGCCGGAAAGCGACGACGAGATCGGGGCGCTGGCGGCCCGCTTCCCGGGCACGGCGTTCGTCTCGCGCTGGTATCGGGACCGCGTGCTGTGCATCAACTCCGCGGCCCTTTCCGCGGACGTGGTGTCCAGCTTCCCGCGCGGCCGGCCAATGCCCGTCGGGCGGGGCGCCACCTCCCACGTGATCCTGGCCAACCTGACCCGCCGCCAGTTGCTGCCGCTGATCGAGCCGCGGCTCGACGACTACCGGCAGATCGGGTTCGGCGACGACGTTGAAAGCGTGCTGGCCCGCTACCGGGCCATCCGGCGCGACGGCTACATCATTTCGCGCGGCGAGGTGCAGCCCGGGGTGGTGGGCACCGCCGCGCCCATCTTCGGCAGCGGCCCGACGCCCATCGGAAGCCTGTGCCTGACCCTCTCCGACCGCCAGTTCGCCTCTCACGAGCCTGCCCGGATGGGTCGCGAGATCGCCGCAACGGCAGCCCGCATCGGCGCCCGGCTGGCCTCCCGCCGCCATCTCGAGGCGGCGGAATAGTTCGGATCCACCATCACTGTCGGAGTCAAAAAGGACCCATCGCGTGAAGAAGATCGACGTCTACAATCACATCTGGCCGCAGCGCTATTTCGAGGAACTGGTGAAGGCCACCGGCGAGATGCAGGCAATCACGGCCCGCTCGGGCCGCGTCCCGATGATGACCAACCTCGACCGTCGGTTCGAGGTGATGGACATGTTCGGAGACGACTACCAGCAGATCCTCTCGCTCGCCGCCCCTGCCCCCGAGGCGATCGCCGATCCGCAGAAGGCCCTTGAACTCACCAGGATCGGTTCCGACTGCATGGCCGAGCTGTGCCGGGACCACCCGGACCGCTTTCCGGGCTTCATCGGCACGGCCTCGCTGACCAGCGGCCAGGCCTGCGTCGACGAGTGCCGCCGCGCCGTCGAAGACCTCGGCGCCGTCGGCATGCAGATCTACACCAACGTCAACGGCAAGCCGCTGGACCTGCCCGAATTCGAGCCGTTCTTCGCCTACATGGCGGAGGTCGGAAAGCCGGTCTGGATGCACCCGCTGCGCGCCCAGGACTTCCCGGACTACATGACCGAGGACCGCTCGGAGTACGAGATCTGGTGGACCTTCGGCTGGCCCTACGAGACCTCCGCCGCCATGGCGCGGATGGTGTTCTCCGGCCTGTTCGACCGCTGCCCGGGCCTGAAGCTGATCACCCATCATGCCGGCGGCATGATCCCGTTCTTCGAGGGGCGCGTCGGCGCCGGCTGGGACCAGATGGGCAAGCGCACGACCGACCGCGACCTGGGCGCCGTGCTCAAGGCGCTGAAGAAGCCGCACCTCGACTATTTCAAGGACTTCTACGCCGACACCGCGACGTTCGGCTCCAAGAAAGCCATTGAGCACGCGGTCGAGTTCTTCGGCGAGGAGCACGTGCTGTTCGCCTCCGATGCACCGTTCGATCCCGAGGGCGGACCGCTCTACATCCGCCAGACCATCGCCATCATCGACAGCCTTGAGGACGAGGCGTTGAAGCAGAAGATCTACCAGGACAACGCCGTGCGGCTCCTCGGACTGAAGGCGCCGGCTTGAGCATGGAAACGCGCGACGCGGACGTCGTCATCGTCGGAGGCGGCCCCGTTGGCATGGGGCTCGCCATCGACCTCGGACAGCGCGGCATCCGGACCATCGTGGTGGAGCGCTACCCCGAGCTGCAACCGGTGCCGAAGGGTCAGAACCTGACCCAGCGGACCATGGAGCACTTCCAGGCCTGGGGGATCGAGGACGAGGTCAGAGCCGCCCGCACCGTACGGTCCGACTACGGCATCGGCGGACTGACCACCTACCGCACGCTGATCTCCGACTACACCCACGACTGGCTGCAGCGCGAACTGGTGCGGCCCTTCTACTTCGCCGACAACGAGCGGCTGCCCCAGTATCAGACCGAGGCGGTGCTGCGGAGACGGGTGGCCGAACTGCCGAGCGTCGAGGTGATCTACGGCTACAAGGCGGATGCGGTGCGCCAGGACGCCGACGGCGTCGAGGTGTCGCTCAGCGAACGCAAGGGTGGCGGGGGGCTGGCCGTCCGCGCCCGCTACGCCGTCGGCTGCGACGGCGCCAAGTCGGTTGTGCGCGAGACCGGCGGCATCACCCAGACCCGCTCAGACCACGACCGGCTGATGGTGCTGCTGGTGTTCCGCTCCACCGAGCTGCACACGCTGTTGGAGCGCTATCCGGGCAAGTCGTTCTACAACGTCCTTCACCCGGACCTGAAGGGTTACTGGCTGTTCTTCGGCCGGGTGGACCTGGGCACCACGTGGTTCTTCCACGCGCCGGTGCCGGCCGACACGACGAAGGACAACTTTGACTTCACCGCCTATCTGCACGAGGCGGCTGGCGCCGAGTTCGCGGTCGAGTACGATCACATCGGCTTCTGGGACCTGCGCTTCTCGCTGGCCGACAGCTACCGCAACGGCCGCATCTTCGTGGCGGGCGACGCCGCCCACAGCCATCCGCCCTATGGCGGCTACGGCGTCAATTCGGGGCTGGAGGACGCGCGCAATCTCGGCTGGA
>Ga0207904_1000289_pt1 | contig 21682 bp, 18 predicted proteins | sample MalvirmetaMSP118_FD_184232 | JGI IMG/M metagenome (GOLD analysis project Ga0207904, IMG submission 184232) | Marine viral communities from the Deep Pacific Ocean - MSP-118 (SPAdes) | ecosystem: Environmental > Aquatic > Marine > Oceanic | place: Pacific Ocean | collected 2011-05-30 | reverse complement strand
ATACTTCAACGGCAAATACTTTATTCTCCCCCCGACCCCGGAGCTTATGGTCATTCCATGATCGATTTAGAACAGCGCTATTTTTCCGTCCGCCAACGCATCAGCACCACTGCGCAGCAGCTGAAGCAGGACCAACCGTGCTTGCTAGCGGTCAGCAAGAAACACCCGGCCGATGCCATCCGCGTCCTGTTTCAACTGGGCCAACGTCAATTCGGGGAGAATTATTGGCAGGAAGCAGAAGAAAAAATGCAACAACTGCAGGATCTGGATATCGAGTGGCACTTTATCGGCCCGCTCCAATCCAACAAAACCCGCGCCGTCGCGGCGAACTTCGCCTGGGTACACAGTGTCGACCGGGAGAAAATTGCGCAACGGCTCAGCGACCAGCGCCCCGCCGGATTAGCGCCGCTGAATGTGTGCCTGCAAGTCAATATTGACGATGAAGATTCCAAGTCCGGTGTTACACCCGAGCAACTATTACCTCTGGCGCGCAAGATATCCGGACTGCCCCGGCTATCCCTACGAGGGTTGATGTGCATCCCGCGGGCCGGCAATGACCCGGCCCAGCAGCAACGCGCCTTTCAGCGTCTGGCGCAACTGCAGGCTGACATGAAGTCTGAGCTGCGCGGGTCAGACTGCGCGGTCGACACTCTGTCGATGGGCATGTCCGCCGATCTGGAACCGGCTATCGCCGCCGGCAGCACCCTGGTGCGCATCGGCACGGCTTTATTTGGAGACAGGCAGAAAAACGTAACAAATCCGTCATAGAATCGTTATTCTATTTTCCAATTGACCTTAAATAAGTACGAATGAAACACATGACTATGAAGATCACTTTTATCGGCGCCGGCAACATGGCCAGCAGCCTGGCGGGGGGCCTGATTGCCAAGGGCACCGACCCGATCAATATCACGCTGTCCGACATCAACGAACAACAATTACAACAAGCGCGACGCACACTCCAAGTCAACACCACCCGCGACAACGTAAATGCGTGCCAGAAGGCCGATGTCGTTGTGTTGGCGGTGAAGCCACAAGTCATGGACGAGGTTCTGGAACCGGTAAAAGCCATACTGCAGCAACGTAAACCGCTGATTATCAGCATTGCAGCGGGCATTACCCTGGGTAAAATGGAAGCCATTCTGGGCGCCGATATGCCCATAGTACGCTGTATGCCCAATACCCCGGCCCTGGTGGAATCCGGCGCTACCGGCTTGTTTGCCAATCAACAGGTGAGTGAACTGCAGCGGGAACAGGCGCGCTCCATCATGACAGCGGTGGGGCTGGCACTGTGGGTGGATAACGAAGATCAGATTGATGCGGTTACCGCTCTATCCGGCAGCGGCCCGGCGTATTTTTTCCTGGTGATGGAAGCGATGGTGGCGGCAGGCAAGGAACTCGGGCTTTCTGAACAGGTGGCAAAACAACTGACCCTGCAGACCGCTCTGGGTTCAGCGCAAATGGCGATTACCAGCGATGTCGACCCCACCGAATTGAGACGCCGGGTAACCTCGCCGGGTGGCACCACCGAGCGGGCTATTGGTATTATGGAACAACGGCAACTGCGGGATATATTCAAACAAGCTCTTGATGGCGCCTACCAACGCTCCAAAGAACTGGCAGGTTGAACTCAGCCTGTTTGCCCACATATAAAGTTATTACCCGATTAAGGAACAACCTGAAATGAATGTAAGCGGCGCCTTTAGGTTCTTGATTGACTACGCGTTTATGATTTACCTGTCCATCGTACTGGCCAGATTTATTCTGCAACTGGTGCGGGCGGACTTTTATAACCCGATTTCCCAGTTTATCGTCAAAGCCACCTCTCCCCTGCTTAACCCGTTACGCCGTGTGGTGCCCGGTGTCGGTGGCATTGATATGGCATCACTGGTGCTGTTTATCCTACTGGTGGTTGTGAAACTGGCACTGTATATGTATGTGTTCCATATATTGCCGGTGCTCAACCCGCTGCAAATGTTCATCCTGTTATTGATGTCCATTGCCAGTACCGTGATCAATTTTTTCCTGTTCGTGATTTTTGCAGCGGCTATTTTGAGCTGGGTGGTCGCCGCCAGCGGCAACTACAACCCGGTGGTGGACATTCTGAATCAGATTGCCGAACCGGTTCTGGCACCAGCCCGCAAGATCATTCCCGCCATGGGCGGTTTGGATATCTCCCCCATGCTGGTGATGATTGCTTTGATCTTTATCAAGCAGCTATTCGGCCTGAACGGAATACCATAAGCATGGACAGTAGCGTCGCTACCGTTTGGTATTGCCACCAGCGGGGATGAAAATCCCTGCTAAGCTGAACATTATTAAGCCCTAAGTGCTCAAGGCATCCCCCGGTTTGCGGGCCCGAACCTCACCTTGATGCTAAGCTACTAATCTTATTGATTTTTTAACAATGGTCTAAGAGCGGTTTACCATTATGGAATCAGCGCGCCTTTCCAGTCAGATGGATGCCTATCTTCAGTGGCGGCAGGAAATCCACCGCGAGCTGACCCGGTATCGTGGCTGGCTGGTGGACCATAATGTGCAAAATCCCGAGCTGGAAACGAAGCTGGAACAGGCACTGCAAACCCTCAAGGAAGACAAAATAACCATAGCGTTTGTAGGTGAATTCTCCCGCGGTAAAACCGAACTCATCAACGCACTTTTCTTCAGCCAATACGGCACCCGTATCTTGCCTTCCGGTGCCGGGCGCACCACCATGTGCCCCACTGAATTGCTGTACGACCATCGTGCCGGCAGCAGCTATATCCGTTTGTTGCCTATTGAAACCCGCATGGTGGGGTCAAGTCTGGCCAGTTTTCGTAAAATCCCCGACAAATGGGTCTTCGTGCCGTTGGATCAAAACGACCCCAAAACCATGAAAAAAGCCTTCGCTGAAGTGGCTCATCAAAAACCGGTACGTCCGCAGGACGCCGCTGCCATGGGTTTTCAGACCGAGCTGTTGGAAACGTCACCGGATGACCCTGAAAAAGTAATGATCCCGGCCTGGCGCCACGCCATGATCAGCTTTGATCATCCCTTATTGCGCCAGGGGCTCACCATCATTGACACTCCTGGCCTGAACGCCCTGGGCTGCGAACCGGAACTGACATTCAGCCTGCTGCCCGAAGCGCAATCCATCCTACTGCTGTTATCGGCCTCCACCGGCGTCAGCGCGACCGACCTGGACATCTGGAACCGCCACATTCGCGATCTCTCGTTACGGGAGTCTACCGGTGTTTATGCCGTACTGAACAAAGTGGATTCGGTGTGGGATGAACTGGAAGACGAACAGCACAACCAGCGGGAACTGGGCGACATCAAGGCCCAATGCGCACGCCAGTTATCCATTGCCCCCGATGAGATTCTCTGCGTCTCGGCGAAAGAGGGCTTATTGTCACAGGTTGAAGGCAACCCACAGCGTTTGGCGAAAAGCTTACTGCCGGAGCTGGAAGAATTGCTTTCCAACGATATGATGCGCCGAAAAGAGTACCTGATTCAAAAAAGCGTGATCAAAGATATTCACGCCATGCTGCATGGCAGTCGCAAAACCCTGCTGCGGCGTAAAGAGTCCGTGCAGAACGAGCTTAAATTGATGAAAGCGCAGGAATCCGGCCGCAAAATCCAGATGGGATCCCTGCTCAGCCATGCCCGTCATGAGCAGGGCTTTTACCATAAAAAACTGATTCTGCTGAAATCCAGCCGCAAAATGATCGAGCGCGAAGGGGCAAAGATGCTGGAATCAGTGACCGCTCCGCGACTGGACGGCCACCTGAAAGCCGCCGGCCACGCGCTGACTTCCAGTTGGACTATCGTGGGCATGAACAACGCGATTGACAATTTCTTTGATAGCCTGAAGGCCGATATGGCAGAACTGGCAGCGAAACAAGAAAAGCTTCAGGGTCTGATCACCGACATTTATGCCCGATACGAAGCGGAACAAGGCTTGGCTCCAATGGACTATCCGCGCTTTTCTGCCAAGGAGTACATCGTTCGCTTAGACGATTTGCGAGCCAAGTCCGGCAGCTTCCGGCGCAATTTACGTAAGCTGCTGATCGAGCAGAAAGCGACCTCCAAACGTTTTCTGAGCACGGTAGTCCATGAAGGATCCACCATCTACCGCCTCTATCTCAGGTCTGCCCGGCAATGGCTCAACGACGTATTACTACCGCTATTCCAGAACGCTCAGGAGCAAAAAGCCTTGCTCGACGAGCATATTAAAAAGCTGCGTACACTGAATAATACCGATGACAATGCCGAGCAACGGATTGAAGGCATGGAAAGCCTGCTCAACGACCTGGCAGAGCAGATTATCGAAGTTGAAACCATGGTGAAAGGGTTGCGTAAGCCCGCCCCCATCCACCAAAGCCGCAAAGTAATCCCCATGATCACTGCCCAGTTCTCTCCCCGACAACTGTGACCATCCCGCGCTAGAACTCCGGTTCATTTCTGTTAGACTTCGCTATCTTAATTTGACCCGGCCCAATCAATAAAAACGCGGTGAAACCCCTATTGGAACAAACGAAGCGACAGCCACCATTACAGTCCGTACCTCCGGTACACCCTCTTCCCGGCTCGGTGGGCATCGTACAACCCCAACTCTTTCGTTGTACGGCACCACTCGAACTGCAATGCGGAAAAACCCTGCCCCACTATGAGCTGGTGTTCGAGACCTATGGCCGCCTTAACGCCAATAAAGACAATGCGGTGCTGGTATGCCACGCCCTCAGCGGCCATCACCATGCGGCTGGCTTCCACCGGCAAAATGAGAAAAAGCCCGGCTGGTGGGATGCCTGCATCGGCCCTGGCAAAGCCATCGACACCGATCGCTTCTTTGTGGTCAGTCTGAATAATCTGGGTGGTTGCCACGGCAGCACCGGCCCCAAGTCAATCAACCCGGACACCGACAAACCCTATGGCCCTGACTTTCCAATCGTCACGGTGAAAGATTGGGTGGTCAGTCAGCACAGCCTGATGGAACACCTGGAAATACCCCGATGGGCCGCTGTCGTCGGCGGCAGCCTGGGCGGCATGCAAGCCATGCAATGGGCCATCGACCAGCCTGATCTGGTGCGCTATGCCATCGTAATCGCCGCTGCCCCCAAATTATCGGCACAGAATATTGCCTTTAATGAGGTTGCCCGCAAAGCCATTATCTCAGATCCGGACTTTAGGGATGGTCATTATTACGAACACAATACGTACCCGAAAACCGGACTCAGCCTGGCTCGTATGCTGGGCCACATTACTTATCTGTCCGACGATGCCATGAAAGAAAAATTTGGCCGCGAGCTGCGTGACGGCGCCATCAGTTTCGATTTCGATGTGGAATTTGAAGTGGAGAGCTACCTGAACTACATGGGCGAAGTGTTTTCCAAAAACTTCGACGCCAACACCTATCTGCTGATGACCCGCGCCCTGGACTATTTCGATCCGGCCGAAGACTATAATCACGAACTGAGCAAAGCATTGGCACAAGCAAAGGCACACTTTCTGGTTCTGTCGTTCACTACCGACTGGCGTTTTGCGCCGGAGCGGTCAAGGGAAATCGTCGAAGCGCTATTAACAGCAAAGAAAAACGTTACTTACGCCGACGTCGAGTGCCCCCAGGGCCATGACTCGTTCCTGCTGAATGTGCCTGCTTATATTGATTTGTTCAAAGCTTATATGAATTCCATTGAAGTGGTTGGGGGGGCTTGACCGATGCGCCAGGATCTGGAAACCCTCCAACAATGGATTCAACCCGATAGCAGCGTGCTCGATCTTGGTTGCGGTGACGGCGCCTTGCTCGCTCATTTGCGCGACTCCAAAAACGTAATAGGATATGGTCTAGAAATAAACCAAAGCCAAATCGTTGAATGCATTAAGAAAAAAGTCAATGTGATTGAACAGGATCTGGACTTGGGTCTGGATAACTTCGACAGCAACAGCTTTGATATGGTGATCATGACCCAAGCTCTGCAGGCGGTACACTACCCGGACCGGGTAATCGACGATATGTTACGGGTGGGCAAAGAGTGCATCATTACCTTCCCCAATTTCGGCTACTGGCGTTGCCGCTTGTTCCTGCTCGCCAAAGGCAAAATGCCCGTCTCCAAACTATTGCCTTATACTTGGTACAACACACCGAATATCCATCTGTGTACGTTCGCAGATTTTGAGAGCATGTGTCAGCGCAAGAACCTGAAAATACTGAATCGGACGGTAGTGGACATGAATTATCGTGACGGTGTGATGATGCGCATATACCCCAATCTATTTGGCGAAACGGCGGTGTATCACATCACCAAATAAGGGAGAAAAAACATGACCACCACGCTCAAAATCACGTTGGCATCAATACTGGCCGTCGTCTTATTATTGGCAACGGAATTAGCCGCCGCCGATCAGTATATTGAAGACGACGATTATATTGTCCATTACAGCGCTTTCAATTCAACGCTGCTAACAGCAGAGGTAGCAGAAGCCTATGGTTTGATGCGTAGCCGTCAACGCGGCTTGATTAATATCAGTGTGCAACGGAAAATGCCGGGCGGCCCACCTAAAGCCGTCATGTCCCAACTAAAAGGCTTTACCGGGCAATTAGGCGGCAGCGAAATTCCGCTGGACTTCAAGATGGTGGAAGAAGGTCGTGCGATTTATTATCTGGCAGAGTTCCTGGTAGACGAGGGCGACAAATTGAATTTTGATATTCAGGTGAAACCCACCCCGGATTATGGCTCGCTGAAACTGAGTTTTTCTCAATCGTTTTTTGCTGATTGAGCCGTCACCAAAGAATCCCGAGCACGGCGCTATGTGACCGAATTTCCGCATTCCGGGCTTCACCCCACATTTTGCTCATGCCCTGATGGCCCCCACGGGAGAGGCCATCGGTCTCAAATCCACGTCAAAACCTCCTAACATTTTTCTACACGAACTTACAGTACGCTGGGCTACAATCCTGTTATAACCAGAATAAAAGCACGCCCAATCGCACTATTCGGACAATCGAGATGACACCTAAGCAACTATTTTATATCGCTATTTTTAGCATTTTGCTAAGTGGTTGCGGTCTGGAAGAAGAAACAGACGACGACCGCACCGGCGCTTTCAGCACCCCGGACCAAAACCGATACCTCCCGCTGACCAGCGATACACAGCTGGTCTATGCCGACACCACACAAGGCACGCTAACCAGCTCAATCGGATACGACGAGGCATTCTCCAGCCAGAAACAGATACCCGTCTATTCAATAGACATGAGCGGCGCCAGCACGCAGATGCGACTGTACTTCAGCTCGGATAGCAATCAGATTCAATTGCTGGGTATTGATGGGCCGTTTGAATTTACGGTAAACAGCACTCAATACGAGGCGGATTATTTTCGATTCGCAAACGCACTTCAGCTGACCGGAACACCCCAATACCCCGACACCACGGCCAGCGCCCGCATCACCGAATCCGGCGGCGCGGATATCAGTGACCAGTTCAACATCCGGGTAAGCTATACACTCACCAATACCGATAACCGGATAACGCTAACCGGCCAGGGCAACCTACCCACTTTGCAGGCGCAACTGAGTGCGACCATCTACGTGGACAGTGCACAGACGACGCCATCCGTTACCCTTTCCCAGCAGACAGTAACAGGTACGTTCGACTTCACACCGGGCATCGGCATCGTTGCCCATGAAGGCATCTATCTTGATCAGGCTTTTAATAGCACATTGCAATCACTGCAATCGCTTCCCAACATAATCTGGTTTGATTACAACGACGGCGCACCTATAGCGATCACCAGCAACACCACCTTTAATACCAGCAATGGCAACCTCAGCTCAACCGATTATGAAATCGTAAATCAAAGCGAACTGGATGAACTGGACTGGATAACAGTCAATGAAGATGTTGCCAGCAATACGTTTAATGTCAGCATGCAATACAGCTCGACACTGCCCTCTTCCTTAACGGCAGTGCCGGTATTGTTCCGCAACAAGCATACCCATCGGGTGGTGTCCGGCAGCGTCATCCTGCAACCCTGAATTCAACAACAGATTAAAATAATAACTTAGACGATAAGAGACGATTAATTATGACGCGCAGCCAAACGTTTCACGCAATAACCCTGTTTTGTGCAGCCGCCCTTCTGTCCGCTTGTGGCGGCGGCGGTGGAGGCGACGCAACGGATGTAAACCCGCCACCGGTGTTTACTCAGCCTTCTGACTACGTGCAAAAATTTAATACGTATTTGCCGCTAACCACTGGCAGCGCTTTTACTTATGAAGAAGCTTCTATCGGCTTTGAAATTCCGGAGAAAACACAGATTTCCTTTGAACGTAGTGAGGGTGATCTGGATATTTACACCTTAACATTTCCTCTGGGAACGAATTCGATCACGTTGCATATCTCCTCTACTCCCGAACAAATTTTACTGTATCAAATTGATGGGCCGATTGATGTCGATAGTTACAGTGTAGAATCCATCAAGCTCAAGAATCCCATTCAATTCTACCCGCCGACCAGTGCCGTTACCAACGCGACCGCGACTGTCAGCGGCATCAGTGCCAACGTTAGTGTCAACTATACCTCCAGCAATGCCAACTTGGTATTCGATGAAAACTACGGCATGCTGCCTACCCTCGAAATCGAATTGGTCACCACAGTGTCCGCCACCTTTCCACCTGTTTCAGAAACATTCACCACCACCCTGGAATTAGCCCAGGGCATTGGTATTGTTAGAAATCAAGGCAGCTATGGCGCCACGTCCATTGCGTATAACCTTAAAGGTGTCACCAATCTGCCCGCCACTATCTGGTTTGATAACAATGCTGGCGTGCCTATTCTGGCCAGCAGTACCGATCAATTCACCATTAACGGCGTCACACTTAAGCCCAGCCTGTATGACTTATTAAATGAAGCGGAAATAAACGATCTTGAATGGATCACCGTTCGAGCAGATACCGCCAGCGACTCATTTATCGTTACCATGCAAGCAGACAACGACCTGCCCGACACGCTAACCAGTGTGGAAGTGGTGTTTGAACGCAAATCGGATGCCCTGCGCATGTCAGGTAATGTCACGCTTCATGCAGAAGGCGTCACGCAAAACAATCCAAACTGGAATGCTGCCACATCCTACTCCTTTTAAATTTTTGCCTCCCGAGCGATCGGGATCTCATCACGTGCTAGCAAACAGTCCGTAGCCTTTGAATTGTTTACGAACTGTTTGTTGCTAAAACAACAATCCGTACGCTTCATGATCCACTCTGGTGTAAGAACAACTCCCCAGCTTAAATCGGTTTCAGGCAATCTGAATATCTAGATGAGTTTGTGGAATACATCCGGAAATGCATCTGCTTTATTGTTACTTTCGCTGGGAATCAAATCACTCCGGTAGGATCAGTGCAATGCATAAAAATATAATGCTCGGGGCCGCGGCCTTTGGCCTGTCAGCCAGTGCTTTCTCGGCAACCAACAGACCAGACGGATTTACAACACTCTGTAAGATCGATGAAACCTGCGCTCTCAGTTCCAGCACACAAGTGGCGTTCGGTGCCTCCGGGCAGTTCGTGTATAAAACCTTAAACAGTAACTTCATTTGCAATGCTGCTACGTTCGGCACTGATCCCGTTCCATCCAAATCCGTCAAAGAATGTTCAATCTCGAAAAACGTAAGCGGCGAACCGGACAATAATGCCGGCAACGATACCGATTCGGAGCCTTCTGCAAGTGATGACAGCACCCTGAGCAGCAATCAATATGTCATCATCAATCGACACAGCGGCTTGGCCATTGATGTGGCCGGGAACAGCGCAGCGGATGGCGCTAACATTCTTCAGAGTCAAGTTGGCGATACCGACCTGCCCTACTGGGATGTAACCAGCCTGGGTAACGGTTACTATTCCATCCGTTCCGCCTCCAGCGGTCAATCCATCGACGTATACGAATTCAGTATGGAACCCGGTGCAGAAATCCGGCAATGGTCCTATTGGGGTGGGGACAACCAGCAATGGGCCGTTACTCCGGTTGGAGACGGCTATTTCACCATCACCTCCAAGCTCAACGGGCTTGCACTGGATGCCTGGGAATGGAGTAAAGCGGATCAGGCGGATATCCGGCAATTCACCCATCTGGGCGCCGTCAACCAGCAATGGCGTTTTGCCACTGCGGGGCAGACAACACCAACCGATCCCGTTGAGCCGCCTGAGCCTACCGACCCACCCGATCGCAATGCCGATCTGGAAGGATTCGGAGCAGCAACCACCGGCGGTGCAGGTGGCCAGGTTGTTTACGCCAGTACCGGATCGCAGATCAACCAAGCGATGTGCAGCCGGGCTTCCGACGATACCCCGCTGATAATCATGGTGAACGGCACGATCACCCACAGCAACACATCAAAGGTAAGCGGTAGCTGCGACACCACCGATGAAGAAATTCAATTCAAAAAGGTCAGCAACATCTCACTCATCGGAGTTGGCACCAAAGGCATACTGGATCAAATCGGCGTACACGTACGTGATGCCTCCAATATTATCATCCAGAACTTACACATTAAAAATGTTAAAAAGTCTGGTTCACCTACCTCCAACGGCGGCGATGCCATCGGCATGGAAAGTGGCGTAAACAACGTCTGGATAGATCACAACACATTGGAAGCCAGTGGTGGTGAATCATCGGGTTACGACTCTCTACTGGATATGAAAGCCGGGGTTACCAATGTCACGGTATCCTATAACTGGTATCGGGATTCCAGCCGGGCAGGTCTGGTCGGCTCCAGTGATTCGGACAGTGCCAACACCAATATCACCTTCCACCATAACTGGTATCAGAATATTGAGCAGCGCACACCGTTGATTCGCCACGGCCTGGCTCATATATACAACAACTACTGGTCGAATCCGTCGCAGAATTACATGTTCCACGCCATCAATTCCCGTATGGGCGCACGGGTGTTAGTAGAAGGTAATCATTTCTACAACGTCAATAATCCCCTGCTGGCCTCCGACGATTCGAGTGAACCTGGCTGTTGGCAGACCGGCGAAAACACCGTTGAACCCGAAATCTATTACAGCCGTAAAGTCGGTGACGGTGCATTGGACGTACCCGAAATAGCGGGTGGACAACTGCAATCCAGTTGTCGCGTCAGCGTGCCTTACAGTTATAAACTTGATCACTCTTCTGAGGTGCCCGGCATCGTTCGGGCCAACGCCGGTGTTGGCAAGATATAAACCGAACAGGCAATAGCAACCTTCGAAAGCCGGTGTCCTGCACCGGTTTTTTATCACCTACAGCGGCCCGAAAAGGCTATAATCCCTCCTGTTTTTGGTCCAGGCCCATCCCGATATTAACAGGAACCCCCATGCAAGAAATCGTCGTAGCCAGCGGCAACCGTGGCAAACTCAAAGAAATCAGCCAAATGCTATCGCCTCTGAACATTCAGGTGATCGGCCAAAAATCTCTGAACATTGAAGACATCGAAGAAACCGGCCTGAGCTTTGTGGAAAACGCGATACTGAAGGCGCGCAATGCCAGCCGATGCTCGGGACGTCCGGCATTGGCGGATGATTCCGGTCTGGAGGTGGATGCGTTGAACGGCGAACCGGGCATCTACAGCGCCCGCTATGCTGGCGAACCCGCTAATGATGCCAACAACATAGTGAAGCTGCTGGCAAACCTGCAATCCGTCGCGCCCGCTGAACGCACCGCCCGCTTTCAATGCGTTATGGTCTATCTGCGTCATGACAACGACCCCACTCCGATCATTTGCCAGGGAACCTGGGAGGGCTTGATCGTATCGCAACCGCAAGGGGAAAACGGGTTCGGATACGACCCGGTGTTCTGGGTGCCTGGCCAGGAATGCAGTGCAGCCCAATTACCGCCAGAGATTAAAAACAAACTGAGCCACAGGGGACAAGCTCTGCAACAGATGATTGCCACGCTGGCTGGAAAGGCCTGAGCGCGGACCATGAACCCGATTCCGTTGGCACTGTATATTCATGTGCCCTGGTGCGTAAAGAAATGCCCCTATTGCGACTTCAACAGCCACGAGACCCAGCGTATTCCGGAAACGGAATACGTTGCTGCACTATTGCAGGACTTGCAACAGGATCAGCAGCTGGCGCAGGGCCGCAGTATCAGTAGTATTTTCATCGGTGGCGGCACACCCAGCCTATTCAGTGCTGCAGCCTATGAACAGCTACTACAAGAAATTGATCAGCTCGTACCCATAGAACAGGGTGCAGAAATCACACTGGAAGCGAATCCGGGCACCTTCGAATACAACAAATTCCGGGGATTCCGAAAGGCAGGCATTAACCGTCTTTCTATAGGCGTACAAAGTTTTGAAACCGAAAAGCTGCAAGCACTGGGTCGTATTCACGACCGGGAGGAAGCCATCCGCGCCATCGGCGCAGCACAGGACGTCGGTTTCGAGCGCATCAATATAGATTTGATGCACGGCCTGCCGAATCAAACAGAAGCGCAGGCGATCGCGGATCTGGAACAAGGACTGGCACTAAACACCCGCCACCTGTCCTGGTATCAATTAACCATTGAACCCAATACGGTATTTTATACGACCAAGCCGGCACTACCCCAAGACGAAACTCTGGATAACATTGATGAAGCGGGTAAAACGTTACTACAAGAGGCGGGCTTCATCCATTATGAAACCAGCGCGTTTGCCAAACCGGAGTTTCAATGCCGGCACAATCTAAACTATTGGTTGTTCGGTGATTATTTGGCTATGGGGGCCGGTGCGCATGGAAAAATATCCGACTCGCAGCAAAAGAAAATCATCCGCTATCAAAAAACACGCCTGCCCAACGATTACCTAAATCCGGAAAAAGCGTTTACTGCGCGACAACAACCAATAACAGAGCAGGATCTTGGATTTGAATTTTTCATGAATGCTTTCCGGTTATCGCAACCCATCGCGAGAACGGTTTTTAGCGAACGGACTTTTGTGCCCCCGAATCGGTTTCAATCCGCGCTGAACCAAGCAGTGCAACAGGGTTTGATTACCGAATCCGCCACCCACTGGCAAACCACCGAACTCGGTCAGCGCTTCCTGAATAATCTATTAACGCTTTTCAGTAATTAATCCGATGCTTCAACCTTAAATCCGCTATTCATTCCCATGCTGGCTGGCTTCCCAACCCAGCATGATCCGTTTACGGGACGCGCCCCAACGATACTGGCTGAAATCACCGCTACTGCGGATAACCCGGTGACAGGGAATCAGATAGCCTATATTGTTTTTAGCGACAGCGCTCGCTACTGCACGAACCGACGAGGGTGCCTGGATCAGACCCGCTACCTGCTGATAGGAGACGATATCACCTTCTGGTATGGAAAGTAGGGCTTCCCATACTTTCAGCTGGAACGGTGTGCCTTTCAACAACAGCTTCAAGGTGGCTTTCTTTCTCTTCGTCGAACCCCGTCCCACAGACTCGTTTCCGGCAAAGATTTTTCCGATGGTGTTTTGCGTCGCAAGCGGATCTTCCTTACAAACTGCCTTCGGCCACTGTGTTTGCAACATTTTAACCTGTTCTGCTTTCTGCCCCGCCGCATCGAAAAATACCAGACTACACACGCCTCTCGGGGTTTGCGCTAACATACAATGTCCGAACGGTGATTCATGAAAGCCATACTGAATTACGACGCCTTCACCCTGTTTTTTGAATTCCCCCGGCGTCACGCCTTCGCAACTTATCATCAGATCGTGCAGTCGCCCTGCCCCACTCAATCCGCTATCCAGCGCGGCCTGTAAAACCGACTCATTCTGCAGCCGAGTTTTGGCGTACTCCTTGGTCAGGAATTTCAAAAATTGCTTGGGGGACACTCCGACCCAATCCGAAAACATCCGTTGTAAATGAAATTCACTCAAGCCAACGTGTTCCGACAACTCTGCCAGCCCCGGCTGTTGCTGCTGATGTTCAATAAAGTATTCAATCGCCGCCTTAATCTGCTGATATGGACGACTCGTTTCTGTCGCTCTCACTGCAATCACCTATCCGCTGCTCTCTCAGTCACGCTCATAATCACTAACCCGTAGTGTGGCGTTACAAGACCCGATTTGCGACCCGAAACTTGCGCTTAGTCACACCATTCGTCATCACTTCGTTGTCATTTAAAGGGATTACCGTTATACCCCTTCACTATCACAAGAATAATCAGAGATTCCGTTATGTTGCGTTCAATGCTGGTGGCGACGGCCGCCCTGGGGCTAAACGCCTGTAATCTTACGGTCGAGACCACCGCTGGGGGCCGGGTCATTTCAACTCCGCTGGCGATTGACTGCACCCAAACCGAAGGTAGCTGCACCCTGGAAGGCTACGAATCCCTGTTTTCACAAGACCCGGCCAACACCTTTCTCTCGGCCTTTGCTGATGAGGGTTATCAGTTTTCCGGATGGGAAGGGGACTGCAGTCAGACTCAATACAATGACTGCTATGTCGACCTGAGTAACGACGTTTACATTAAAGCGCGCTTCACGCCTGTGATAGCCGCCGTGACACCCGCCCCGGATCATATCGTTCGCTTTGTTGCATTAGGCGATTTTGGTGAAGGAAATACCACACAGCGTTTCGTCTCCGAGGCAATGGAAGCAGTGTGCAGTCGTGCCGGTGGTTGCGAATTTGCGGTAGGCCTGGGGGATAATATCTATGACGATAACCCGACCAGTACTTACAGCACGGCCTTCGAAGTCAAGTTCGAATTGCCCTATGACAATCTGGACTTTCCGTTTTTTATGTCACTGGGCAATCACGATAACGACCTGGTGATTGACGGGCTCGGCAGTTTCAATCACGCCGGTGATATTCAGGTGGCCTATACCCGACGCGACGATAAACTCAGCAACGAATGGCAAATGCCGGATCGTTATTATTCGTTTACTGCACCATTAGGCCACCCCCGCCCCCTGGCCCGGTTCATGGCACTGGATTCCAATCCGATGATCGCTGCTCTTGAAATTGCTCCCGCGTATGCGGTGAACAAGTACAAAGCCATGCAAGCGGAATGGCTCGCCAATGAACTGGCGAAGCCAATGGATGGCTGGCGAATTGCTTTTACCCACCACCCCTTCATCTCCAACGGCGTACATGGCAACGCCGGATTATACGATGGCGTTCCACCATTAGAACCGCTCACCAAACGGGTTTCCGGTGAAGTATACCGGGAATGGTTCCAACACAATGTGTGCGGCAAAGTGGATTTATACTTGGCAGGACATGATCACGATTTGCAATTTCTTAATTCCGTCCCTGAGTGCGGCAAAACCCTGTTTATTATTTCCGGAGCGGGAGCAAAATCCCGAGCATTTAAAAACCCTGATCGCAATGCAGTATTCTGGCAACAAGATAATACAGCCGGTTTCTTTATGATTGAGCTAAAAGGGAATCGGATGACTATTCGTGCGTATACCGTAGACCAATATAGCGGCGAACAGACACTGGCCTATGAAACAACAATCGTGCGGAGACGTTCTTAATAGTTCAAATTCTGGGGAGCGGATCTGGATTGGGCGGGTATCGCATACGCGTCGGGTTTTCCTCGGTTAGCGAAGGTAAATACCGTTCCGGCGTCTTCCCGCCGAAGAATTTGGGGTAGTTTTTCCTTGGCTTCGTAAGAGTCTAATTCTTCTTGCCTGACTTCACTCATCTAACGTTATAGACCAGCATGCTGGTCTCTTCATCCGAACTAACCTGCTCGGTAACCTGTCCACCACATTCCAATTAAATAATGCTCTACGTGGTTATGAGTCTTCGGTATGCATCCCTTACTTTCTTCAGATTCTTGCATTTTCAATTATTGTTTAGTCCCAAAACTGCTCTCAGTTTCAACCAGCTCTATCAGCACCAGAATACTGAAAGCCAAAGAGCGATGGACGCATCCGATCCAGAACTCAAATGTAACATTTTCTCAGCTGACCATCCGCTTACCTGGCAATGCCTACAAGGCTGCTTTTTTAACCAGCTTTCTTAATCGCCTCCAGACAGATCTAGGTAAATTCCTTATATTGAGATCCAACTTGAGAGCCTTATTCTGATTTTTTCTTTTTAGCGAATAACCTCAGACCAGATAAGTACTCTTGAGCTCCCTTCAGGTGGTCAATGGCTTGGAACCGTTATTTAGCTGTTAGTGTTTGCTTTTATATATTCCAGATCCAAATGCTCCGGATCTCCCAGCCAACCATTTTCCACGTCAAAATGATACCCTGTATTTTTATTATTATGACAGTAAAAGGTCGTACTATTTTCTCTAATAGAAAGTCCGCATCTACGCTTAAAAATGACAACATCGCAAAACTGTTCAAGGCTATCACCATAATATATAAGCTCGTCTCCGGCCAAGTAGAATCGTCCTTTTTGATCAAGGACTAAAATACCGCCATGCTCGGCCATATGACCAAGAGGATAGAACTGAAAACTAATGCCTGTATCTTCAACCCACTCTCGCATATCAACTTCAAAATCTCGGATAAATTCCTCCTGAACTTTAAATGTCCTGCTATTACCTGTCGCACTTAAAAATTCTAGACCATATAAGTTCTCTATTGCAGCAACTACAATAGAAGGCGTTGTCTGGCAGTCAATATAGGCTGGGAGCCTAACGTTTCTATTGATGGACCAACCAAACGTTTCCAAGTACTTTTCCGATTCTTTATTTTTAAATATCATTCTTTCAATGCTCGTTTTCGTGGGATAGATTCACATTTTCCTAACGCCGTCGAATACACCTAAACTGCCCAAAGCAGGATTACATGAGTCGCAAGCTCTTATTAGTCTCCCTGTTTTAACCTCAGCTGCAATACTTACCGCACCTTCAAGATCAGCCCCCGCACATTTTGCTTTTTGCAATGCAGACACCTCAGCACAGAAGCCATGACTATTGCCCATTCTTTCGCTTATTGGTACTGAGCCATAAGCATCTTTTATTTCATCGTCGACTTTTGATAGAGGGTCGTCGTAATTGGGGTGCCCTTTTTTCGTATTATATCCTTCAAACACTCTACCATCACGCGTTACTATTACGTCTACAGTAGATGGTTTTCTTGCGCCTTGAGAAGGTTTTAACACGTCCCAATTTTCGTGAACATGCTTGGCATAAGCTTTTGCCTTCTCATCGCCAAGCTCCAGCATTTGAGCACTAGAAAGTTTACTTGATTTAGGTTTCTTGTTTGGAAGAACAACCTCATCCCCAGACTTAACCGCCGCCTCACTAACATCCGCAACCTCATCCCCATGCTTAACAACAGCCTCACCCACATCCACGGCTTCATCCGCATGTTTTGCCATTTTACCAGCCGTTCGAGCTCCGCGCACGGCCGCTTTTCCTCCGGGAATAATACTGGCGGCCAGTGCGGCTGTGCTGATCCAGCGCGGGATTTCTTCTCCGGTGACCGGATCGAATCCTGCGATCAGTTCGACGACGCCTTTTGCGGTGCCTACTCCAGGAATTAGATCCAGTGATAGGGATAACGCATCGTCCGCCCCGAAGCCTTCGCCCTGGGTTGGGGTAATATCTTTTGGCTTTTCAATGGCACTAAACGCCGCCGGTTCAAATTCCACCGGTGCATTTTTGAAGCGGGCGTCGGCGCCTAGCGAGGGTATTGGGCTTCCGGCATGCCCCGGATCGACCGGCTCTGAAGTTTTCGGCGCCGATGCAGACGCCCCTTTCGCCGAACCTGCCCCACCTCCGCTGTTGATCAGCACCATGAGGCCGGTTACAGAGACCCCCGTTTCATCCAGCACGACACTGCTGCCTGCCGCTTTCAGGGTGAGGGATTGTCCCGCATCGAGCACCACCCCCGCACCGGCTTTAAGGTGGTATTCCACGGCGGCATGTTCACGGTAGTTTTGTCCGATCTTTTGCTCCATGGATTGGCCGATACTGCGGGATTGCTGGCCGTCGATCTGGAGGTTGTGGTCTTTGCCGATGGTGCGGTGTTGGTTGTTTTCAATGTGATCGTAGGCGGAGCCCTGCACGATGCGGTGACGCTGGTGGCCGATGCTTTCCCGTTTGTCGTTACGGATGTAGTAGTCCAGGTCTTTTTGCGCGTGGACGTAGATTTGTTCCTGGTGCTTTTTGTCGTCTATCCGCAGGGTGTTGTGGCCACCGCCGTCCGGGCTGCTGCGGGATTTGAAGGTGGTGCGGGTTTGCTGGGCCGGCAGTTTGTCCGGCGGGATGGTTTGGCTGTTGTAGAGTGCGCCGGTGACTATGGGGCGGTCCGGGTCGCCGTCTAAGAAGCTGACCAGCACTTCCTGGCCCACTCGGGGCAGGCTGAAAGCCCCCCATTTCTAAAACAATAAAAAACAGCGCGCTACTGAGTTTAAATGCTATAAAAGATATCGTTGAACTAAGCGTCTTTCCAGGTTTTCCAAAAAATCTATACCATAGATATTTTCATCAAGATTCCGCAATAGATCTTTAGGAATGCTTTTTTCATACTCATCGAAACAGCTCGCAATCCCCACAGCAATTGAAGCCACGCTATCGGTATCTCCACAAAGATCAACACAACGTAGTAACAAGCGCTCCAAACTATTACATTTAAGCAAACAACTAAGCGCAGCACTGACAGTATCGTATGCACACACTGAAACTTTACCACTCCAATCGAAATTCCAATCAGCATAACCCTCACTCTTTAAAAAAGATCTTAAGTCACAAAGGCTACCTTTTTCATGGAGACCAAAGTGGGAAGCTAATGCCACAGCACAACTAGAGTTAAGAGCAACTTCTGTATTATGAGTTACTGAAGCTTGCAATTTGGCAGTTTGTATTAGTGAACTCTTAACTTTCAGATACCCAAGAGGAACGGACCTCATCGCCGCACCGTTTCTCTTACTTTCAGGCTGTATTCTGTCCAGCAAATCACGACCGGATGTTACTTCAGTCAAAAGCTTATAAAATCCCCTTGAATACCCCTGGCGCATATCTCTCTTAAAGCAATCGACAAAAACAGAAGCACACGCTATTTGATCCCAAGAAGCATTTGAAAGCAATAACTCTGCCATAGCAATTGACATTTGTGTATCGTCTGTATATTTCGCAGAGAAACCGTAGAGATCATGCGAAACATAATATTCTAGATTATTATGCTCCCGCACTTTTTGGCAGGAAGAAAACTCAAACCCTGCGCCATATGCATCTGCAATAGCGATTTCTTTTAGCATTTTTTATGCTAACCCCTTAACTTTCACAATATGCTAAAATTCTATCGAACATGTCTTGCGCGCGGAGATCGACAGTTTTTTCTTCAAGTTTAAGCATTTCCATTAGAGCCTCTTCAAATTGTTTATCATTAGAAATATCCTTATATAAGCCTTTAGACAAAAATAATTCAGGATTTTCAAAACCTAACTCACATCTGTTCCTCCACTCTTGCCTAAAGATGCCTCTAAGGATAGAGATCTTGTCGCTTAATTCCGCATCAGAAAACCTTTTTATTAAAGTTAGGGTTTGTGCCCTATTTTTTTCCATTTGTTTTTTATATGATAAATAACGATTGATAAGTGGCTCAATGTGAGCTCTGCTATAACGTTCTCTAGTATTTTCATATACGATTTCATCATTTTCATTGACAATCTTTTCAATCACTTTCTCAAAACCCGTTTTGGAATCAACCACCACTTCACAAATCGATTTGTGGTTCTCATCAATTCTATTATGGTTCAATTTCCCATTTTCCTCACTATACCGCAGGGCTTTCTCAATCCTTTGTAGAGAGTTCATTTCAAAAAAGGTGTAGCCTATCCCTTCGGGAAGCACCTCTTTAACTAATACATAGTTATTATCTTCTACCAGAAACGCTTCCAGTAATGCACTTCCATCTTCAGTGACGAATAAATCCACAGAGATATTATCAACATCTAGCTCAATGCCTTGCTTCAATATTGCCATTATTTTACTGACCTCAAAGTTACATTCACTCCATCGTTACTAGTAACTATAAACCGTGCATTTGCTTGAACTAAATATTCTGCGGCTGTTGCCTCTTGCCCTATATGCTTCGCAAAGTTCGTATCCATCGCAAGATCTGATATATCCTTAACATTGTCTGACTCGAAGATCATCACCCTGTCTGATGGATAATTAGAACTAAGCTGTTTAATTGAAGTCAAAGAGCCATCCGGCCTCCTCACAACATTCAGAGGGCTACCATTCCAACCATCCGCTTTCATTCCAGTAACGAGGTCATCATAGGTATAAGTAACTTTCTGACCTGTTTCCGTCATTCGCGTTTTACGATAAGAAACGGCTGTCTGAGAAAATCCTACCTCTGTCGGGTTAATGCTAATTGGAGATTTGTTTGGAACAACCGCTAATCGTTCTTGCTGTAGTGCTCAATTCCTTTCAATAGTTTTTCAGTGACGAACTTCATTACTTTTATCGTCTCATCATCATACAACCAATCTACATTCGTAGCTTGTGTTAGCAATAACGCAAATTCGTTGTTATCAACGCCTTCTATAGATCTTTTAAGCAAGAGAATTACTTCACCAGTGTCCAAATCACCGTTGTTAGATAGGTTGGACGCAGCAACATAAACCGCGTCCTCAAGTTCTTCAGTATCATCCAAATCAATCAAATCCGCGTCTAATGATGCTACTGATTGACTAAATATTTTAACGTCTATGTCCATCTGCTTTCTTCAACCCTCATCAATTTGTTGGATACTGAGTAACTTTACCCCACTGGCCAGTACTGGGATCATACCTGAATATCACTTTTGCGCTTGGATCCTGTCCGGTCGCTTGAACTGGCCTTCCAGGCAAAGGCTTTCCATTCGCATCCCTAATCACTTCGAGACCAGAACCGTAACCTCCTTTTCTACCACCAACCACAATCGGAACAGTATTAGGCTTAATGCTTCCCTTCGGTGTGGTGATAGTGGTTGGATATGGATTAGCAGCGTTATTTTTATTGAATACAGCTTCGGCTCTACGCACAGCCTCTAGCTCAGCCTGATTCGAATCAAATGTTGTTGCTCGTGGGGTTGGTGCTTTTGCTCCATCGGGAGCAATCTTTGTCTGAATACGAGTTTCTTGTTGAGTCAATGTTGTATGCGCTCCGTGCCTAGCATGACCATGACCTCCTACACTTTCTAGTGATACCCGCGCCCGTAGCTCTGAACTTAATTCTTTGTATTCTGCCTGCGTTAATGATCGCTCACCTTGAAGTGGTTTATACCCTCTAGTATGTAATGTAGAAAGACCATTTGATGTGTCTGGAACTTTCTCCGAAACAACTTCAGCATGCATCGTATCTGCACCAGACTTTGTCCCAGCAACTTGCCCAACCTCATCCCCATGCTTAACAACAGCCTCACCCACATCTACGGCTTCATCCGCATGTTTTGCCATTTTACCAGCCGTTCGAGCTCCGCGCACGGCCGCTTTTCCTCCCGGAATAATACTGGCGGCCAGGGCGGCTGTGCTGATCCAGCGCGGGATTTCTTCTCCGGTGACCGGATCGAATCCTGCGATCAGTTCGACGACGCCTTTTGCGGTGCCGACACCCGGGATTAGATCCAGCGATAGGGATAACGCATCATCCGCCCCGAAGCCTTCGCCTTGGGTTGGGGTAATGTCTTTTGGCTTTTCAATGGCACTAAACGACGCCGGGTCAAACTCGACCGGGGCGTTTTTGAAGCGGGCGTTGGCGCCCAGTGGCGCGATGGGATGACCGGGCTGGCCCGGGT
>Ga0207904_1000288_pt1 | contig 21724 bp, 22 predicted proteins | sample MalvirmetaMSP118_FD_184232 | JGI IMG/M metagenome (GOLD analysis project Ga0207904, IMG submission 184232) | Marine viral communities from the Deep Pacific Ocean - MSP-118 (SPAdes) | ecosystem: Environmental > Aquatic > Marine > Oceanic | place: Pacific Ocean | collected 2011-05-30 | reverse complement strand
ACTGCTCGGCCGCGATCGACCTCGGGCGCCTGCCGGTACCGCCGGTGTTCTCGTGGCTGGCGTCCGCCGGGCCGGTCGAGGCGGCCGAGATGCTGCGCACCTTCAACTGCGGCGTCGGAATGGTTGTGATCGTCGCGCCCTCTGACGCCGAAGCCGTCACCGAGACGCTTCGCGCCGCCGGCGAAACGGTGTTCGCGCTCGGCGAGCTCGTCGAGGGCGATGGTGAAGTCGTCTACAGCGGCGACCTGGCCCTCGCCCGATGAGCCGAACCCGCACCCCGGTCGCCGTGCTCGTCTCCGGGCGCGGCTCCAACATGGCGGCGCTGATCGAGGCCGCCAGAGCCCCGGACTACCCGGCCGAGATCGTGCTGGTGGTGTCGAACCGGCCGGACGCCGGTGCCCTCGCCACCGCCGCCGCGCACGGCATCGCGACCGCCGTCGTCGACCACAAGGCGTTCGGCTCGAAGGCGGCGTTCGAAGCGGCTGTGGCCGACAGGATCGAGGCCAGCGGCGCGGAGTTCATCTGCCTGGCCGGCTTCATGCGCGTGCTGAGCGGTGGCTTCGTCGACCGCTTCGCCGGCCGCATCCTCAACATCCATCCGTCGCTGCTGCCGTCGTTCAAGGGCCTCGACACCCATGAACGGGCGCTTGCCGAGGGCGTGCGCATCCACGGCTGCACGGTCCACATCGTCAGCGCCGAGCTCGATGCCGGGCCGATCGTGATGCAGGCGGCCGTTTCGGTCGTCGCGGACGACACGCCGGACACGCTGGCGGCGCGGGTGCTGGCCTGCGAGCATCGCATCTATCCGGCGGCGCTCGCTGCACTTGCGTGCGGGGCTGCCCGGCTGGTCGACGGGAAGGTCCGGCTCACCGCGGACGGCGATCCCGCCGAGCCGCTGGTCTGGCCGATTCCGCGCTGAGCTATCAGCCGCAGGCCGCGATGCCCTTGTAGACCGCATCGCGGACGGAGCCGGTGAGCGGCGCACCGAGCTGTAGGCGTTCGACCTGGCTTGCGTTGACCGACGAGCCGGCCTTGCCGACCGCGCACTTGCACCGCTTCAGGACGCCATCGCTGCTGCCCTGGACGCGATACTGGTCATAGACGCAGGCATCGACCAGCTTGCGCGCCAGCGCGCCGCTGCTTGCCGTGCCGTTCTGCGCCATGGCCGCCGTCGACAGGATCGCAACCGCGAACGTCGCGGACGCCACCAGCCTGCCGGCCCGCATCACGTACCCATCACCCATTTCCACACTCCCGGAATCCCTCAACGCGTCACCGATTTAGCGCATTTCCCGTCCGGGTCGAAGGGGTTGAACGGGAAAGCGCCCCGCCAGCCGGAGGTCCCTGCCCGCCTGCCCGCGATCAGGCCTGCTCGACGAGTTCCTTCGCGGCTCCGTCGATCGCCTCGGCCGGGGCAAGCGCGACGCGGGTGTCGTGGAAGGCCGCGCCACCGTACGGCGCAATGGGATCGGACGACGTGAGCGTATTGATGCCGCGGCCGCCCTCGAAAGCCGCGTTCGGCCACAGCCCCTCGGAGATCACCACGCCGCGCTGAACGCCGGCGAACAGCCGGGTGGTCACCACCACCGATCCCTGCCGGTTGGATACGCGCACCCGCGAGCCCTCCTGCAGACAGAGCGCGGCGGCATCGTCGGGATGGATCATTGCCGTCGGCATGCGCTCCTTGGCGAGCGAGCCCGGGGTCTCGTTGAAGGTGGAGTTGAGGAACGAGCGCGCCGGCGCCGTGACCAGCCGGAACGGGAACGTTGCGCTGGCGTCGTCGATCACGCCCCAGTGGTCCGGCAGCGCCGGAATGGACTCCCACGGTCCCATCGGCCCGTTGTTGCTGGCCTTCACCCTCGTCCAGTCCGGCTTGAAGCGGAACTTGCCGTCCGGAAAATTGAAGCCGCCCAGATAATGCGCCTCCTCGAACGGCGGCTGGCAGTCGATCCAGCCCTTCTCCTCGAACTCGGCGAGCGTTCCGTGGCCGGAGTGACGCAGCATCCAGTCGATGTGCTCGCGCGGGCTCATGTCGATTCCCTTGTGATGCACGTCCAGCCGCGCCGCGAGCGCGTTGTTCACCTCGTGGTTGGAGCGGCACCCCTCGGGCCCGTCGATGAGCTTCGGGCCGAACAGCAGATACTGGTGGCCGCCGCCCTTGTAGATGTCGTCGTGCTCCACGAACATCGTCGCCGGCAGGACCACATCGGCCATCCGGGCCGTCTCGGTCATCACCTGCTCGTGGACGCAGACGAACAGGTCTTCGCGGGCGAAGCCGCGCTTGACCCGCTCCTGGTCGGGACACACCGAGACCGGATTGGTGTTCTGGATCAGCATGGCGGCGACCGGCGGCCCACCGAACAGCGCCTCCGGATCGCCGGTCAGGCAGGCGCCGAGCCGCGACTGGTCGAGCCGCCGCGTGCTCCGGTCTATGGCGTCGGCCGCCGTCACCATCGAGGTGTTCAACTGGTAGATCGCGCCGTTGTTGTGAAAGGCGCCGCCACCTTCGTGCTGCCAGAGGCCTGCCACCGTGGCGATCGAGGCGGCGGCGTGCATCGCCACCGCGCCGTTGCGCTGGCGCGTGAAGCCGTAGCCCAGCCGCATGAAGGTCCGCGGCGTCGTGCCGACCAGCCGGGCGAACGCCTCGATATCGGCCACCGCGAGCCCGGTGATCCCCGCCGCCCAGGTCGGCGAGCGCTCGGCCAGGTGCGCCTCCAGCTCGGCCGGGCAGTCGGCGAAGCGGGCCATGTAGTCGCGGTCGGCATGGCCGTCGCGGAAGAGGACGTGCATGACGGCGCAGGCGAGCGCGGCGTCGGTACCGGGCTTCAGCACCAGCTTCAGGTCGGCCTGCCGCACGGTCTCGGTCTCATAGACGTCGATGCCGACGATGGTGGCCCCGCGCGTCTTCCGGGCGGTGATGGCATGGGTCATAACGTTGACCTGGGTCGCTGCGGCGTTGGTGCCCCAGATGACCACGCAGTCGGACTTGTCGATCTCGCGCGGATCCGGTCCGGCGAGCTTGCCGGTGCCGGCGATGTAGCCGGTCCATGCGGGATTGGTGCAGATGGTGTCGAACTGGCGCGAATAGCGCTTCAGATGGCGCACCCGGTGGATGCCGTCGCGCTGCACCAGGCCCATCGTGCCGGCGTAATAGTAGGGATAGACGCTCTCGGCTCCGTGGCGCGCCTCGGCGTCCAGGAACGCCTCGGCAACCCGGTCGAGCGCCTCCTCCCAGCCGATCTCGGCGAACTGACCGGAACCCTTCGGTCCCGTCCGCAGCAAAGGTCGGGTCAGCCGGTCGGGGTTGTGCACCCGTTCGGCATACCGCGCGACCTTCGCGCAGATGACGCCCGCCGTGTAATCGTTCGACTTGGCGCCGCGCACCCGGCCGATGGTCCGCGAATCGAGGACATCGATTTCCAGCGCACAGGTCGACGGGCAGTCGTGGGGACAGGCGGAACGGCCAACAACGGGTTTGTTCATCGGATCACGCGCGGTTGTCAGGTCGAGGGGCGATCGGACGCCGATCGCAAGCCTGGCGGGGATGATCGCCCGCCCTGGAGGCATCCGGATCCGTTCCAATCTACCCACCATCCCGCATGATGTCGCCCCCGGGCCTTGCATAACCGTCCGGGCGCACCGATCTTTCGTTCACACCCGTGCAGGACAGTTCACGGTCGCGACACGTCTCCGGCTGCGCACAAGCGAACCCTCATGATTCCCGATACAGACACGATTGGCGCATCCCCGGTCTTCTGGACCGTGTTCTTCTCGATCGTCGCCGTCGTTCTGATCATCGACCTGGGGGTCCTGCACCGGCGGGCCCACGTGGTCGGCATGCGGGAAAGCCTGCTGCTCGCCTCGGGCTATGCGGGCCTCGCGGTGATCTTCGGGATCGGCGTCTGGCTGACCGCCGGCGTCGACGCCGGGGCAAAGTTCTTCACCGCCTACATCGTCGAACAGAGCCTGTCGTTCGACAACGTGTTCGTGATGTCGGTGATCTTCGTCTATTTCGGCATTCCCCGCGAACACCGGCACCGCGTGCTGTTCTGGGGCATTCTCGGCGCGATGTTCTTCCGCGCGATCCTGATCGGCACCGGCTCGGCGGTGCTTCACGAATTCGAATGGCTGCTGCTGTTTTTCTCCGCGATCCTGATCTTCACGGGCGTCAAGCTGCTCCTGCACGACGAGGAGGAGACGCTGGACATCGCCAACAACCGGCTGTTCCGCTTTCTCGCCCGCCACATCCCGATGACCCACCGCATGCACGGCGCCAAGTTCCTGGTGCGCGAGGAGCAGCCGGGCACGGGACGCATGGCGCTGGTGGCCACCCCTCTCCTGTTCGCGCTGATCGTCGTCGAGATCTCCGACCTGATCTTCGCGGTCGATTCCATTCCCGCGGTGCTCGCCATCAGCCGCGACCCGTTCATCGTCTACACCTCGAACGTGTTCGCGATCCTGAACCTGCGGGCTCTCTACTTCGTCATCGACGCCCTGGTGGCGCGGTGCTGCTACCTGAAGCCGGCCCTGTCCGCCGTGCTGATCTTCATCGGCGGCAAGATCCTCTGGGACGCCTTCATCGGCGAGACCGAGGCGCTGGTCAGCCTGGCGGTGACGGTGACCCTGATCGGCGGCGCGATCGCGCTGTCGTTCATGTTCCCGAAGCCCGCGGCAAGCAGCGAGACGCTCGGAGCCGAGATGATCGAGAACACGGCCCGCCCGAAGGCCGAGCCGGTGCCCCTCGCCGGGGACCCCAACAAGCTTCGCTGAGCCGGCCTGCCAGGCTCACGCGGAGGCGCGATTCTTGTCCTTGTCGAGCTGGATGAAGCCGAGCGGCAGTTCCGTCGTCGATTTGATCCGCTCCATGGCGAACGTGGTCGACACGTCGGCCACCTCGATCTTCGAGATCAGCTTCTTGTAGAACGCGTCGTAGGCTTCGATGTCGGCCACGACGACCCGCAGCAGATAGTCCACCGAACCGGCCATCCGATAGAACTCCACGACCTCCGGCAGCGCCTTGATGGCGGTCGCGAAGCGCTCCAGCCAGTCCTCCGTGTGCTGGTTCGTGGTGATCGCCACGAATGCGGTGACCTTGGCGTTGACCTTGGCCGGATCGAGGATCGCGACCCGGCGCGTGACCACGCCCTCCTCCTCGAGCCGCTGGATGCGCCGCCAGCACGGCGTCGTCGACAGGCCGACGCGGCGGCCGATCTCGGCGACGGGCAGCGTGCAGTCCTCCTGCAGGATGCCGAGGATCTTCTTGTCGGTGCGATCGAGCGTGGTCATGAGGGTATCCGATTGCAGAAGGAGGCGTGATCAGCCTCCCGTCCGCAATGCCTTACCCCAACACAGCGATATGTGAAATCAGATTTCGCGCCGCACGGTCACGTCGCCGCGAGGAACGGAATCACCCGGGCGTTGAACCTGGCCGTCTGCTCGATGTTCGACAGATGGGCGCAATCGGGCAGGATCTCCAGTTCCGCGCCTTTGATCGCCGCCGCGATCTCTTCGCCCCGGGCCGGCGGGGTTGCCGGATCGTCGGCCCCGGACACCACCAGGGTCGGCCTGGCGATTCCGCAGATCGCCGAGCGCTGGTCCATGTCACGGATCGCGGCGCAGCAGCCGGCATAGCCGACGGGCGCGGTCGCCAGCAGCATGGCGCGGACGCGTTCGACCGCGGCAGGCTGGTCGCGGATGAAGGCCTCGGTGAACCAGCGGGCCACGACGGCGTCGACGACCGATTCCATGCCATCCGCCAGCACCGCGTCGATGCGCTGCTGCCAGGCGTCCTTGGGCGGCATCATCGCCGCGGTGTTGCAGAGGGCGAGCCGGGTCACCCGGCCGGGCGCGTGGACGCCGAGCCACATGCCGACCATGCCACCCATCGAGACGCCGCAGAACGCCGCCTTCTCGATACCGAAGCCCTTCAGCACCGCGACCGCATCGCGTCCGAGGCGATCGATGGTGTAGTCGCCGTCCGGCGCATCGCTCTTGCCGTGGCCCCGCGCATCGTACCGGACCACCTGGAAATGCTCGGCCAGCGGCGCGACCTGGTCGTCCCACATGGTCAGGTCGGTGCCCAGCGAGTTGGACAGCAGCACCGACGGCCGGCTCGGATCGCCGTCGAGGCGGGCATTCAGCGCGATGCCGTCTTCGGTGGTGATCCTGGTCATCGGGGTACCTCGCGGCGGGAGGGAACGGGCGGGAATGCGACGGGCCGCAAGGTAGTCCGCGCCCGGCGCGGAGGAAAGACGGCCCCGATCGAAATGCGCCTGCACGTGCCTGACGCTTGATGGGGCGCCGCCGGAGCGTCATGGTGGCGGCGACGCGCCGGCCGCGCGAAAGCGGTGCGGCGTTCCCGCCTCACGCCTTGCCTGCCGGCCAGCCGGCCCCACCTGTCCTGCCATTGCCCGCGCTTGGAGTTTGCGTATGACGATGACGCCCGTCCCCGGATCGATCGACGACACGCTCGCCCTGCTGCAGAACGCGAACTACGTCGCCGACCGCTCGCTCGCGACGGTGCTCTATCTGGCGCTCAAGATGCAGCGGCCGCTGTTTCTGGAGGGCGAGGCCGGCGTCGGCAAGACCGAGATCGCCAAGGTGCTCGCCGCCGGGCTGAACCGGAAGCTGATCCGCCTGCAGTGCTACGAGGGTCTCGACGTTTCCACCGCCGTCTACGAGTGGAACTACCCCGCCCAGATGGTCGAGATCCGCATCGCCGAGGCGGCCGGCCAGACCGATCGCACCGAACTCGCCTCCGACATCTTCTCCGAGCGGTTCCTGGTCAAGCGGCCGGTGCTGGAGGCGCTCGAGCCCGACCTGAACGGCCCGCCCGTGCTCCTGATCGACGAACTCGACCGGGCCGACGAGGCGTTCGAGGCGTTCCTGCTGGAGGTCCTCTCCGACAGCCAGGTGACGATCCCCGAGATTGGCACGATCCGCGCCGACCAGCCGCCGATCGTCATCATCACCACCAACCGGACCCGCGAGATCCACGACGCCCTGAAGCGCCGGTGCCTCTATCATTGGGTGGACTACCCCTCGGCGGAGCGTGAACTCGACATCGTGCGCCTGAAGGCGCCCCGGGCGGGCGAGACGCTGTCGCGCGAGATCGTCGCCTTCGTGCAGGCGCTGCGCGCGCAGGACGACCTGTTCAAGGCGCCGGGCGTCGCCGAAACGCTGGACTGGGCGACCGCGCTCTGCGAGCTCGACCAGATCGCCCTCGATCCGGCCGTTGTGTCCGACACGCTCGGCGTGCTGCTCAAGTATCAGGACGACATCGCCCGGGTGCAGGCGAGCGAGCTGACCCGGCTTCTCGACCAGATCAAGACCGGGTCCGACACCCAGCCGTCCGTATGAGCGCGCCGGATCCATCGGCCGGGCCGCAGGCGGCGGCGCCATCCTCCGCCGACCCGGGCGGCAAGCTGCTCGACAACATCGCGCACTTTGCCCGGCTGCTGCGCGCCGCCGGCATGCCGGTCGGTCCGGCCCGGGTGCTCGACGCGGTGGCGGCGGTGGAAGCGGCCGGCATCACCCGTCGGGACGACTTCTACTGGACGCTGCACGCGGTCTTCGTCTCCAAGCGTGAGCATCAGGTCGTCTTCCATGAGGCGTTCGAGCAATTCTGGCGGGCGCGCGGCCTGTTGCAGAAGATGATCGAACTCCTGTCCCCTGTCGCACCGCCGCGCCAGTCGGCGGCGAAGGCCAAGGCCGGCTCGCTGCGGGTCGCCCAGGCGCTCAATGCCGGGCGCGAGCGCAACGCCGAGACCGAGCGGCCGGAGATCGAGATCGACGCCCGCCACACGGTGTCGGGGTCGGAGGTACTGCAGCAGAAGGACTTTGCCCAGATGACCGCGAGCGAGATCGCGGCGGCAAAGATCGCCCTGCGCTCGCTGGTGCTGCCCCTCGACACCGTGAAGACCCGCCGCTTCGTATCGGCCGCGCGCGGCCGCCGCATCGACATGCGCCGCTCGATCCGCCAGAGCCTGCGCGGCGGCGGCCAGTCGATGACGCTCGCCTTCCGCAAACCCGCCGAGATCGCCCCGCCGATCGTCGCGCTGTTCGACATCTCGGGCTCCATGAGCCCCTACAGCCGCCTGCTGCTGCATTTCCTGCACGCGCTCGGCGAGCGCCGCCGGGTCACCACCTTCCTGTTCGGCACGCGCCTGACGAACGTCACGCGCCAGTTGAGGATGAAGGATCCGGACGAGGCGCTGGCGGCGTGCGCCGGCTCGGTGGAGGACTGGTCCGGCGGGACCCGCATCGCCGCCGCCCTCCACGACTTCAACCGGCTGTGGTCGCGCAGGGTGATGCACGGCGGCCCGATCGTGCTGCTTGTCACCGACGGGCTGGAACGCGATTCCGACGAGGATCTGGCCCACGAGATGGACCGGCTGCACCGTTCCTGCCGCCGGCTGATCTGGCTCAACCCGCTGCTGCGCTACGACCGCTTCCAGGCCAAGGCCCGCGGCATCCGTGCGATGCTGCCCCATGTCGACGAGTTCCGCTCGGTCCACTCGCTGGACACCATCGCCGACCTCGTCACCGCGCTCGGCCGCGACCGCGGCACCGCGGAGACCGATCCGCGCAAGTGGATGGCGGCATAGGCGCCGGCGGCCATCCGCCAGGTGGGCGCCCAAATTCCGACCCGAAACCGCGCCGCGCTCTTGCTGCGGATTGACCTTTTCTTCAACAAGGCCCATTTCCAGTGGGCAATTGCCGGACAGGGTCCGGTCACATCTTACAGACATGGTGAAACTCGGTTTGAAACACAGCAGTAACGACTTCCAGGACCGCATCAGCAACGCCAACGCCGCCAAGGCGGCGCTCCTGGAAAAGGCCAAGGCGAAGCTGAATGATCCGGCGATGGAAGCGAAGCGCCAGGAGCGCGCCGCGATTGCCGCCGCCCGCGAAGAGCGCCTGAAGGCCAAGCGCGAGGAGCAGGAGCGGATCAAGGCGGAGGCTGCCGCCCGCGAAGCGGCCCTTGCCGCCGAGAAGGCGGCCGCGGAAGCAGCCCTCGCCGCGGAGAAGGAAGCCGAGGAGCAGGCGAAGCTCGCCGAGAAGAACCGGCTGTTGACCCGCGTCGTGGAAGACGAGGCCGCCCGCAAGGCGGCGCGCGACGCCCGCTACGCCGCCCGCAAGGCGCGCCAGCGCTAGGCACTCTCCGGGACGCCCATCGAGTACCCGCTCGCCGGCCCCGCGCCGGCCCGGCCTCCGCAATCCGGCTCAGGATGGTTCATCCTGGGCCGTTTTTGTCTCCGCCTCGCGGCGCCGCGCACGACGGGGTCGCGTGGACCCGCCTGCGAAGTGCCCTGCGCTGCGCGCGCGCCGGCCATGCGCTGGGGGAGCGTCTCGCTTACCGCATTGCTGCATTGCAACAATACCCGGTACCGAATGGTTTTGGGCGGGACTATCTCATGTCCCAGAGAGGCAGACGCCTCACCCCGGTCCGCACCGATTGCGGACGACCCGAACCGAAGACTGATGAAACCATGAAGATCGACACCACCACCCCGTATCTCGACTCGCACCGCATCGAAGTCCAGGCGCGCGCCCTGCGCTCCGAGGAAACCGCCCGGATCACCGGCGTGGTCGGCCGCTACATCGCGAACAGCTTCCGGACCTTCGCCGCCAGCATCTCCGAAGCCCGCAAGATGCAGCGCGCCTATGCCGAACTGACCGCCCTTTCCGACAAGGAACTGCGCGATATCGGCATGACCCGGTCCGACATCCCGGCCGCGATCGCCGGCACCCTGCGTCGTCCGGTCGAGCTCACCTCCATCGAGGGCAGCCAGACCCAGGCTCCGGCTCCGGCCCAGGCCGCCAACGACGAGCACATCCGCCTCGCGGCCTGATCCGGCCACCTGACGACCTGATCTCCTGGACGCCGGTTCCGGCCGGCGTCCGGATCCGCCATTCGGCTCCGCGCAGGCCCGCACCGGCCGCCCGTGGCAGGCCGTCGCCCCGTTCCGTCGGGGCCCGCCAGAGCGCCCGGAAAGTTATCCGGGAGCGCCAGGCATCTTTATTCGGAAGACGCTGGCTTAGGCCTCCTTCCTGATCTCCTGATCTCCATCACTCACAGGAGTGCCACCCCTCGCGGGCGCGCGCCGGGTCGTCCGATCAGGACACCGCGGTCTCCACCGCCTTCTCCCCGCCGCTCTCGAAGCCGAACACGTTCAGCTCGATCACCGCGAAACACAGCAGCCAGAGCCACGCGTCGGCGGCGTCCAGCGCCTTGTCGCTGCTCACGGTCCACAGCACCGCGCAGGCGATGAGGACTAGGTAGAGCATGACCTTGATGACGGAGAGCAGGCGGTACTCGCCCTTCTCGTACGTCCCGGGGGCGTACATCTGATAGATCAGCACCGCGCAGACCCCCATCCAGGTGCCGGCATTGATGGCGTCGAGCCACTCGCCGGCGGCGACGTAGCCGTACACGGCGGTGAGGATCATCGAGTAGGCGAACAGGTTGAGGGCGGTGAGGATCAGCTTCTCGCGGCGGCTGGAATAGCTCTCGCCGAGGCTGCTGGACTCGTATTCCATCACGCCCAGCAGCACCAGCCAGGCGGCGCCGTCGACGAAGGCGGTGACCTTGCCGACCACGCTGAGGAACAGCACCGTGTCGAGGACCAGCAGCCCGTACACCGTCCATTTGAAGACGCTAAACGCCACCAGCTTCATCCCGCGCCCTCCTTCCCGCACCCCAGTGTGACACGGCCTGGTGACGATCGTGTGCGCCTGACGCGGCAGGCGGCGGCCGCGGCCGGGCGCTACAGCCCCGCCGCCTTGCGCAGCGCCGCGTTCATCCGGTCCTGCCAGCCGGGGCCGTCTTCCTGAAAGTGCTCCAGCACGTCGCGGTCGATCCTCAGCGACACCATCTCGCGACCCGGCGGCAGCGTCCCCGGCGCCGGCCGGGCGACGGGCTCGGCCTTCGGCTGCGCCGGCTTGAACAGCGCCTCGGCGGCGTCGCGGGGATCGATCGGGCGTCGGGCCATGGCGGCGGTTCCTTGTGAGGGCGTTGCGGGGCGGCGCGCCGGCCGGTCCGCCGGCCGCGCGCGGCAGGACCCCAGTCTAGAGGGGTTCGGCGATTCCGGGAATGTCGCACGGCGGACGGACCGGGGGCGTCAGGGCGCGATGGTGACCGCGCGCCGGTAGAGATGCCACGTGGCGTGGCCGAGCACCGGCAGCACGACCACGAGCCCCAGGAACGCCGGCAGCATTGCCGCGACCAGCAGGACGCCGACGCACGCCCCCCAGGCAAGCATCACCAGCGGGCTCTTCAAGACCGTCTGCACGCTGGCGATCATCGCCGTCACGATGTCCGGATCGCGGTCGAGCAGCAGCGGGATCGACACCACCGTCAGCGAGAACAGCACGCACGCGAACGCCGCGCCGACCGCCGACCCGACCGCCAGAAAGCCCAGCCCGTTGGTGGTGGTCACCACCGCGGTTGCGAAATCGCCCACCGAGGCGAACGACTGGAAGCCGAGGAAGACCGCGAGCCAGATTCGCACCTGATACATCCACAGCCAGAACACGAACAGCACCACGAAGGCCATCCACGAGACCTCGCGCTTGCGGCTCTCGGTCATCACCAGCAGCACGCCCTTCCAGCCGAGCGGGGGCCCGGCCTCCAGCCGCCGGCTGATCTCGTAGAGCCCGACCGCCACGAACGGCCCCAGCAGCGGAAAGCCGATGGCGGCCGGGATCACCCAGTAGGCGGCGTTGAGGCGGGCCAGCGCGTAGACCGCGAACAGGCCGCCGAGGGCGTAGATCGCGCCGAAGAACAGCCCCATGGCAGGAGCGCGCCTGAAATCGGCGAGGCCGGCCGCCAGCGCCGCGCGCAGGTCGCCCATCGTCACCTTGTTGATGGTGATCTGCTTGAGCGTCACGGTGTCGTCGGTGCGCGAAACCTCGGCCATGCCCCCTCCCGACCGTTCTCTCCGCCGGTGTCGGCGAAGGCGGATTTTCAGGGAAGTCTAGGCCAGCCCCGGCGCCCCGCATTGACTTCCCTCATGCCCGCGCCCCGGCCCCGACGCCGCGCCGGCGTGAGCCACGCGCGAAGCGGGCTAGCGTAAGCGCAACCACCCCCACCCCGAACACCTTCACCCCCGCGCCGTCTCCGGCCGGGGTGTTCGGAAAGTCGGGATCGGTGGGGCGCAAAACGGCGGCCATCCGATTGGTAATTTTGCGGTCGCCTTTCGGCGCCCCACCCTGGCGTTTGAACCGATGCAGCCACCCTTCTCCCAAGAGCGCGAAGGAGTAGGACCTTCCGCCCCTCCACCGGGCAGCGGACGCCGCGCAGCCGCACAGCACCTCTATTTAGGCGGCTTGCGAGAGCCGCGTGTTCGAGGCCATGCGCGACGCGTCCCGCCTTTCGTCCCGGCGGACACCACACGCCATCGGCCCACCGAGCCCGCCCGTCCGTTACACGCGCTGCAGCCCGGCCGTCAGGCCCTCAACCCACGTGGCGGTCGGTCCGGCACGGCTCCCAGCGGGTTGAGCGACAAGGGGAGGATACGGGAAGTTTTGGGGGTGGGGATAAGTTGGGGAAGGCAGGAACTTTGATCCGCCGTCTGGGGATTGCGCGAAAGCGCGTAAGCTCAGCCATGGCCTTTTGCACCTACCTCCTGGCAAGCCGCACGTTGGGCACGCTGTACATCGGCATCACCGACGACCTAGCGCACCGTGTGTACGAGCACCGTGAGAAGGTGCGCGCCGGCTTTACCAAGGTCTACGGCGTCAGCCGGCTCGTCTGGTACGAAGTGCACGACAGCCGCGATGCGGCGTTCCAGCGCGAACAGCAGATCAAGAAATGGCGGCGGGCCTGGAAGATCGAGCTGATTCAAAAGATGAATCCGGAATGGCGGGATCTCTACGAGACGCTTCAGGGCTGAGATAGGCTGATCGGCGGCGCCTCGGCGGTGCTTGGGGCACTCATTCCAATCCAATCTCCGCTCATTCCCGCGAAAGCGGGAATCCATAGGGCGGTGATGTGGGGCCACTCGATGTGAGGTTCGCCAGAGCGATCGTCTTTATCTGGATCCAAGCCGAAAAGGCCGGGCGTAGTTCCTCCGCCCCAAAAGTACGGCCGGCTCCCTATGGATTCCCGCTTCCGCGGGAACGAGCGGAGTGTGAAGCCGGCACGGAGGGAACCGGCTTCAGCTTCGCCGGTCAGCACCCACCAGCGCGCGACCGCGCGCCGGCCGGAGGCCGCCCTCGCGGAGCCGGTGCGCACAAGCGCACTCGGCGTGAGCGGAAAGACCCCCTACTCCGGCAGATTCAGCCGGATGTGCAGTTCGCGGAGCTGCTTGGCGGAGACTTCGGAGGGGGCGCCCATGAGGAGGTCCTCGGCCTTCTGGTTCATCGGGAACAGCGTCACGTCGCGGAGGTTTTCCGCGTCGCAGAGCAGCATGACGATGCGGTCGATGCCCGGGGCGAGGCCGCCATGCGGCGGGGCGCCCATCTCCAGCGCGCGGATCATGCCGCCGAACTTCTCCTGCAGCACCTCCTCGCCGTAGCCGGCGATGGCGAAGGCCTTGCGCATGATCTCCGGCTTGTGGTTCCGGATGGCGCCCGACGACAGCTCCACGCCGTTGCAGACGATGTCGTACTGGAACGCCTTGATCTCCAGCGGGTCCATCGTCTCCAGCGCCTCCAGCCCGCCCTGGGGCATGGAGAACGGGTTGTGGGAGAAGTCGACCTTGTCGTTCTCGTCGTCCCACTCGAACATCGGGAAATCGACGATCCAGCAGAACTTGAACTGGTTCTCGTCGACCAGGCCGAGGTCGAAGCCGACCTTCTGGCGGGCGCGGCCGGCAAAATCGACGAAGGTCTTCGGCACGCCGCAGACGAAGAAGACGGCGTCGCCGGCCTCCAGGCCGAGCTGGGCGCGGATGGCGGCGGTGCGCTCGGGGCCGATGTTCTTGGCGATCGGGCCGGCGCCCTCCTCCTCGCCCTCGCGGAAGAAGATGTAGCCGAGGCCGGGCTGGCCCTCGCCCTGCGCCCACGAGTTCATGCGGTCGCAGAAGGCGCGGCTGCCGCCGGTCTTCGCCGGGATCGCCCACACCTGGACGCGGTCGTCGCCCTCGATCTGGCGGGCGAACACCTTGAAGCCGGAGCCGGCGAAGTGCTCCGTCACATCGGCCATCTCGATCGGGTTGCGCAGGTCCGGCTTGTCGGAGCCGTAGAGGCGCATGGAATCGGCGTACGGGATCATCGGGAAGCGTTCGGTCACCGGCCGGCCGTCGCCGAACTCCACGAACAGGTCGCGCAGCACCGGCTCGACCGCCTGGAACACGTCCTCCTGCTCCACGAAGCTCATCTCGATGTCGAGCTGGTAGAACTCGCCCGGCGAGCGGTCGGCGCGGGCGTCCTCGTCGCGGAAGCAGGGGGCGATCTGGAAGTAGCGGTCGAAGCCCGCCACCATGATCAGCTGCTTGAACTGCTGGGGCGCCTGGGGCAGCGCGTAGAACTTGCCCGGGTGCAGGCGCGAGGGCACCAGGAAGTCGCGCGCGCCCTCCGGCGACGACGCCGTCAGGATCGGCGTCTGGAACTCCATGAAGCCCGAGTCCGTCATGCGCCGGCGCAGCGAGGCGATGATCTTCGAGCGCTTGACGATGTTGGCGTGCATCTTCTCGCGGCGCAGATCCAGGAAACGGTACTTGAGGCGGGTGTCTTCCGGGTATTCCTGGTCGCCGAACACCGGCAGCGGCAGTTCGCCGGCCGTCGACAGCACCTCGATCTCGCTGGCGAACACCTCGATGCGGCCGGTGGGCAGCCGCTCGTTCACCGTGTCGTCGGTGCGGGCCTTCACGGCCCCGTCGACGCGAATCACCCATTCGGCGCGCACCGTCTCGGCCGTCTTGAAGGCCGGCGAATCCGGGTCGGCGACCACCTGGGTGATGCCGTAATGGTCGCGCAGGTCGATGAAGAGCAGGCCGCCATGATCGCGCACGCGGTGGACCCAGCCGGAAATCCGCACGGACGTTCCGACGTCCTCCTGGCGCAGGGCGCCGCAGGTGTGGCTACGGTAGCGGTGCATCAAATCGCCTCGATACTGGGGGCGACCGGTGCCTGGGCCGCCCGTTCGTCCGCCCGTTCGCGGCAGGACAGGGGTGTTCTGAAAACGCGGCGAGAGAGGGCATGCAGGCGGTCTCTTGTCAAGGCGGGCGGGCGCCCCCACCTGCCGACACTGGTGGCGAATGAAACGCGGCGCTTGGCGGATCGACCGATCATCGTGTATCACCGCGCCGTCGTTCCCATGCGGGAGCGGCCGAATGGGCCGTGCAACGATTTAGCCGGCGCTTCTCCTCATGGTCATCTTCGCCTGGATCTCGGGCAAGACCGACGTCGGCCGTGCGGGATGCGTTTCGGGCATTCGCCAGCGCGGCCGGGATCTCGAACAACACCTCGAAGGGCACGATGGAAACCGTTCTCATCGTCATTCATCTCATGGTGGTCGTCGCGCTGATCGCGGTGATCCTCCTCCAGCGGTCCGAAGGCGGCGCACTCGGCATCGGCGGTGGCGGCGGTGGTGGCGGCTTCATGTCGGCGCGCGGCACCGGCAACGCGCTGACGAAGGCGACCGCGGTGTTCGCGGTCGTGTTCTTCATGACGTCGATCGGCCTGACGATCGTGGCGCGCAACCAGGCCACCCCGTCGTCGATCCTCGACAATCTGAACCAGTCGGGCACGCCGGCGGCGCCGGGTGGCGCCGATCCGACCCGCGGCTCGGGCCAGGGCATCCTCGACACGCTCCGGCCGGCCGGCACGGGCGGCGACGCCCAGGGCTCCGGCCAGCCGGCCGCTCCGGCGGCCCCGGCCGGTCCGCAGGTCCCCTCCTCCCAGTGAGGACGGGCCAGCGTTCCTTCGCACGAGAAAACCGGGGACAGCGTTCGCGCGCCCCGGTTCTCCTCTCCCAAAGCGCCGTCGAACATCTAGGATAACTGCCCGATGGCTCGGTACGTTTTCATTACCGGCGGCGTGGTCTCTTCGCTCGGCAAGGGACTGGCCTCGGCGGCTCTCGGCGCGTTGCTACAGGCACGCGGCTATCGGGTCCGGCTGCGCAAGCTCGACCCGTACCTGAACGTCGATCCCGGCACGATGTCGCCCTACCAGCACGGCGAGGTGTTCGTCACCGACGACGGCGCGGAGACCGACCTCGACCTCGGCCACTACGAGCGCTTCACCGGCCGTCCCTGCAACCGCATGGACAACATCACCACCGGGCGCATCTACCAGGACATCATCGCCAAGGAGCGCCGCGGCGACTATCTCGGCGCGACCGTGCAGGTGATTCCGCACGTCACCGACGCGATCAAGGAATTCGTCGTCTCCGGCAACGAGGACTTCGACTTCGTGCTGGTCGAGATCGGCGGCACCGTCGGCGACATCGAGGGCCTGCCCTTCTTCGAGGCGATCCGCCAGCTGTCCAACGACCTGCCGCGCAACGACGCGATCTTCGTCCATCTGACGCTGATCCCGTTCATCAAGTCGGCCGGCGAGCTGAAGACCAAGCCGACCCAGCACTCGGTGAAGGAACTGCGCTCCATCGGCATCCAGCCCGACATCCTGCTGGTGCGCTGCGACCGCACGATCCCGCCCAGCGAACGGCGCAAGCTGGCGTTGTTCTGCAACGTGCGCGAGGAAGCGATCATCCCGGCGCTGGACGTGGAATCCATCTACGACGTGCCGATCGCCTACCACAACGAGGGCCTCGACACCGAGGTGCTGTCGGCCTTCGGCATCACCGGCGCCCCTTCGCCCGACCTGGAGCGCTGGACCGAGATCTCCAAGCGCGTCGGCTCGCCCGAGGGCGCCGTGAAGATCGGCATCGTCGGCAAGTACACCGGCCTGAAGGACGCCTACAAGTCGCTGAGCGAGGCGCTGGTGCACGGCGGCATCGCCAACAACGTGCGCGTCGAGATCGAGTGGTTCGAATCGGAGATCTTCGAGCAGGAAGATCCGGGTCCGTGGCTGGAGAACGTCCACGGCATCCTCGTGCCCGGCGGCTTCGGCGAGCGCGGAGCGGAGGGCAAGATCGCCGCGGCGGCCTTCGCGCGCACCCACAAGGTCCCCTATTTCGGCATCTGCTTCGGCATGCAGATGGCGGTGCTGGAAGCGGCGCGCAATCTCGCCGGCATCGAGAAGGCCGGGTCGACCGAGTTCGGACCGACCGACGAGCCGGTGGTCGGCCTGCTGACGGAGTGGATGCGCGGCAACGAGCTGGAGCGCCGCTTCGCGGAGGGCGATCTCGGCGGGACCATGCGCCTCGGCGCGTATGCGGCCGCCCTGTCGCAGGGCAGCCGGATCGCCGACATCTACGGCAGCACGGAAATCTCCGAACGCCACCGCCACCGCTACGAGGTCAACTCCGGCTACATCGACCGGCTGGCGGCCCACGGCGTGAAGTTCGCCGGCATGTCGCCCGACGGCCTGCTGCCGGAAACGATGGAACTGACCGACCACCCGTGGTTCATCGGTGTGCAGTATCATCCGGAACTGAAGTCGCGGCCGTTCGATCCGCACCCGCTCTTCGCCTCCTTCATTACGGCAGCGGTCGAGCAGAGCCGCCTCGTCTGACGAGGTCGCCATGATTACCGGGATCGACCACACGGTCGTCGTCTCGGAGACCCTGGCCGACGCCGCCCTCACGGCGGCCCGGCTCGGATTCCGCACGACGCCCGCCGCGCACCACCCGTTCGGCACCGCCAACACGCTGGTGCAGCTGGGCGACACCTATCTCGAGTATCTGGCGATCCTCGACGAGAGCCTGTTTCCCGAGGAACGGCCGGACGCCTTCTCGTTCCCGAGCTTCAACCGCGATTTCCTGATCGGCGAAGGCGCGGGCCTGTCCATGCTGGCGCTGAAGACCGACGATCCGGAGGCGCTGGCCGCCCGGCTCGCCGAGGTCGGGCTGTCGCGATACCCGACCTTCTCCTTCAGGCGCACCGCCCAGGCGCCCGACGGCGCCGAACTGCCGGTGTCCTTCACCCTCGCCTTCGCCAGCCACGCCGACTTCGTGCGCGCCGGCCTGTTCGCGCTCGTTCACCACCAGCCGGAGAACTTCTGGCGCGCCGCCTACCAGGCCCATCCGAACACCGCCGTGGCCATCGCCTCGGTGACCATGGTGGCGCCGAACCCGGAGGCGACGGCCCGCACGCTCGGGGCCGTCACCGGCGCGCTCCCCGTGGAGGCGGACGGCGCGCTGCACGTGCGGCTTGCCGACGGAAGCCGCATCGAGGTGATCGACGCCGCCACCCACGCCGCGCGCACCGGCTCCGACGCGTTCCAGGGCAAGGCGCTGCCGCGCCATGCCGCCATGACCATCGCCGTCGCCGACCTGTCTGCGGCCCGGGCATCCCTGTCGGCCGGCGGACTGCCGTTCGAGGCGCGCGGCGAGGCGCTTGTGATCGCGCCGGAACATGGCGGCGGCACTGGCTACCGCTTCGTGCCCGCGTAGCACCCCGACCGGCGCAACGCCGGCGCCCCCGCATGGCGGATGACGGCGGCGGCGGACTGCGTCACACTGCGACCCTTCGAAAACGATCCGACACCGACGCGTGCCGCGCCGGGTGAGGCGTCGGTCCGCGCCGGCCGAACCCGACGGGCCGTCCGGGGAGGATGTCGCGTGCAACCGGCGAACGATCTCGGACTGGGGGGGGTGGCGCGGACGCTGCTGGTGCCGCTGTGCGCCCGCGCCCAGGCCGCGCGGCTGTTTCCCGCGGCGGGTTTTCAGGACGCCCCCGCCGAACGGATCGTCGCGCGGCTCGGCATCGACCCGCCGTCGGTGATCAGCGAACCGATGAGCATCCTCGGGTTCATCTCGCGCGCCCAGATCTTCGACCGGCACATCGCCCGCTTTCTCGCGACCCATCCCGACGGCATCGTCCTCGATCTCGGTGCCGGCCTGTCGACGGCCTGCGAGCGGCAGCCGGCGGCCGCCGCGGCGTGGATCTGCGTCGACCTGCCCGCCGTCACCGCCCTGCGCGAGCGCGTGATCCCGGCCGCCCCGCACCGGCGCGTGGTCGCCGCCTCCCTGGACGCGCCGGGGTGGCTCGATCACGCCCGCCTGCCCGACGCGCCCACGCTGGTGGTGGCGGAAGGCCTGATGCCCTATCTACACGCCGATGCCCTCGGCACGCTGCTGACGACGCTGGCCGACGGCATCGTCGGGCGTCCGTGCGAACTCGTCTACGACGCCTTCTCCTCCCTGATGGTGGGCACCGCGCGCTATCATCCGGCGATCGGCGCCCTCGCCCGCGCCGATCCGACCATCGAGTTCGTCTCCGGCGCCAAGACCCGTTCCGACTATTGCTGGGGCGAGCCCCGCTGGCGGCTGGACGGCCTCACCGACGTCATGGAACAGCTGCCGCCGCCGGTCGCGCTGTGGAGCAGCGTCGTCGAGGCGGTGTTCGGCGTCCCGGTCTACGCGATCGCACACCTGCATCTCGACGGGCCTCCCGTCAGGCGGTAGGAACGACGCACGCCCAGCCAGGAGAGTTCCAGTCATGACCGCAGCCACGGCCCCCCAGGCGGCCCGCCCGGACGCCGCCGTCGACGTCGGCAGGGTCCGCTTCGCCAACGATGCGCCCCTCGCCCTGATCGCCGGCCCCTGCCAGCTCGAGAGCCGGGCACACGGGCTGGAAATGGCGGCCGCGATCCGCGAGATCACCGACCGGCTCGGCATCGGCTGCGTGTTCAAGGCGTCCTTCGACAAGGCCAACCGGACCAGCCGCTCCGGCGCGCGCGGCATGGGCCTGGACGCCTCGCTGCCGATCTTCGCGGAGATTCGCGAGACGTTCGGCATGCCGGTGCTGACCGACGTCCACAGCGGCGAGCAGTGCGCCCGGGTGGCAGAGGTGACGGACATCCTGCAGATCCCGGCCTTTCTCTGCCGCCAGACCGATCTGCTGGTGGCCGCCGCCGAGACCGGCGCGGTGATCAACGTCAAGAAGGGCCAGTTCCTCGCGCCCTGGGACATGGCGAACGTGGTGGAGAAGATCACCAGCGCCGGCAATGCGAAGGTGCTGGTGACGGAACGCGGCGCCAGCTTCGGCTACAACACGCTGGTCACCGACATGCGCGGCCTGCCGGTGATGGCCGCCACCGGCGCGCCGGTGATCTTCGACGCCACTCATTCGGTGCAGCAGCCCGGCGGCCAGGGCACCTCCTCGGGCGGCGACCGGCGATTCGTGCCGGTGCTGGCCCGCGCCGCCGTCGCCGTCGGCCTCGCCGGCGTCTTCATCGAGACCCACGACAACCCGGACGTCGCGCCGTCCGACGGACCCAACATGGTGCCGCTGAAGGATCTGGAAGCGCTGCTCGCGGACCTGATGGCCTTCGACAAGGTCGCCAAGGAGCGGCCGCTCGGCACCGATTTCGGCTAGGTCCGTCGCACCATCCGGCGACGGTCAGATCTGCGGAGCGGCGTAGCCCTTCGCAACGATGGGTCCGGTGGGACGGCCCGTCGGCGAGCCACCGGCCTGCTCAAGCGTGATTTCATAGAGCTGGTCGCCGGCCGGTGCCGGCAGGTCGGGCCCGTGCAGGACCGCGGGGCCCACCGCATCCAGGATCCCCAGTGAAACCGGTCCCCTGTCGGCCGACGGCAGGGTCCAGACCTCCATTACGCGGCCGTCCGGCACGTCGACATCGGCAAGGAATCGGACGCGGGCAGTGTCATTGCCGAAATCCTCCACCATGGCGCGTGGCGTGCCGGTCTCATCGAGGAGAACGGCGATCACGACGGGCTCGCTCTGATTGACCTGCCAGCCGATGCCGGTTCCCACCACGAAGGCGATGAGGGCCGCCGCGGCCGCAATCCAGCGCGGGGCCAGACGACGCGGCCGGTTTTCGTTGGCAGCCGGCATGGAAGCCGACGCCGCTCCGGTGCCCTCGTCGCGGTCGATCTCGGCGCCGATGCGCTCGGCGAAACCATCCGGAAGGTCTTCCGGAGTGGCGGTCAGGTCCAGCGAGAGATAGCGATCGCGCGCCCGCGCCACCGCCAAGGCAAGCGCCGGTTCGGCCGCCAGCCGCCGTTCCACCTCAGCCGCTTCCCGATCTTCCAGAAGGCCAAGCACGAACTCATCCGCCAACTCGTCGATGGGCCGGGTCATGACAGGCACTCTCGCAGGCTCAGGAGCCCCCGCCTGATCCAGGACTTCGCCGTCCCCAGCGGGACCCGCCGCTGCGCCGCGATCTCGCCGTGGCTGTAGCCGGCGACATGGGCCAGAAGCACGCAGCGGCGCGTTTCCGGCTCGAGCGCCTCCAGACAGCCGCGCAACCGGTCGGACGTCGGCAGGCCCTGCCACACGTCCTCGGAGGCGGCGTCCTGGCGGGCGTCCTGCATGGCGGTGAGATCCTCGGGCGGCACGATGGACAGCCGCCGGTCGTCGCGCAGGATGTTGAGACAGCGGTTGCGAAGAACGGCGTAAATCCAGCCGCGGGCCGATCCCTCTCCGGCGCGGAACTGGGCGGCCTTGCGCCAGACCTGGACCATGGCGTCCTGCAGCGCCTCCTCGGCGAGCTCGCGGCGCTGGAGCATGCGCCGCGCGACACCGAAGAGCTGCCGGCCCTCCACGTCCAGGATATCGCCGATGCCGGAGCGCTCGCCGCGCCCGCAGGCCACCAGCGCGGCGCTGAGCCGCGCCTCGGCCGATGCGGCGCCGTCCGCCGAAACGCTCGGAGAGGTGTGATTCATGACCGGTCCTATCGCACGCACGCC
>Ga0207904_1000286_pt1 | contig 21862 bp, 23 predicted proteins | sample MalvirmetaMSP118_FD_184232 | JGI IMG/M metagenome (GOLD analysis project Ga0207904, IMG submission 184232) | Marine viral communities from the Deep Pacific Ocean - MSP-118 (SPAdes) | ecosystem: Environmental > Aquatic > Marine > Oceanic | place: Pacific Ocean | collected 2011-05-30 | reverse complement strand
ACCGGCATTGCCATTGGTCGGCGTGCGCTCATCAACGATGACCTGAGCTCACTGTCGGACTTCAGTTCGGGCATCGCCATCCGTGCGGCCAATGATGAAAATCGCCTTGCCTATGGCGTGCTGTCGACCAACGCGGCGCTGTCCGACACCGTGGCCCTTTTCCATGGCGATCACGGCAACCTGGCCGCTTCGGGTGACGCCATCAACGCCACTTCGATCGGCCTGGCCGTCGCGGCCCTGCGTGCCCAGACCAGCCTTGATGGAATGGTACTCAATCTGCAGCCGGCCTTCCTGGTGGTCGGTCCTGCTTATGAGACGGCAGCTCGGCAGATCCTCGCGTCGGTCAATGCGACCAAGGCTTCGGACGTCAACGTCTGGAGCAACTTCGCAGAGCTTGTGGTCGACGCGAACATCACCGGGAACGCTTGGTATCTGTTCGCTGCGCCGTCCGCCGCCCCGGTAGTCGTCTACGGCTACGTGGGAGGTAGTGAAGGACCGCAGGTCCGCAGTGAGCGAGATTTCGACACCCAGGCTGTCAAGGTTGCGGTCTCGCTCGACTTCGCGGTTGGCGCGATCGACTTCCGCGGCGCCTACAAGAACGCTGGCGGCTGATGACAAGCGAAGAATTGCTTGAGCAAAGGGCGGCCCTAGTGGCCGCCCGATCATCTGGCGAGCTTCGCGTCGTCTTCCATAGCGGCGGCACAAGGCGGGAAGTCGAGTATCGCAGCATCTCCGACATCGCCATGGCGATCGCCGCTATCGACCGTGACCTGGCCGCCCTCAACGGCCGTCGCGTGACGACCTTTCTACCCTCATTCAACAAAGGCTTTTGACATGAAGAATTTCATCGCCCCCGGCGACATGATCACCGTCACCGCACCGGCCACCGTCGCGTCGGGTGACGTCGTGGTGGTCGGCAAGCTTGCCGGCGTGGCCGCAACCGATGCCGCCTCGGGTGCGCCGGTGGAAATCAAGACCAGTGGCGTCTTTGACGTCGCCAAGACCAGCGAACAGGCCTGGATCGTTGGCGCTGCGATCTACCATGACGGCACCGCCGCCACGACAACCGTCTCGACCAACGTGCCGATCGGCCATGCGGTTGCCATCGCCGCCAATCCTTCGGCGGTCGGCCGCGTCCGACTGAGCATCTAAGGTGGACTGGAGGAAACTTGAGGAGACGGTCGACAAGACCGTCTCCCGATCGTTCGGCGAGTCCGTCCGTCTTTCGTTCTTTACTTCGGGCGGCACGATCGACTCCAGCCGGCCGGCGGTAGACATTCGCTCCGTGCTCCACACAGGCGGGGACGACTCCAACGCAGTCGGCCTGCAGGACGGCTTCCGTGTTCGGCTATCGGCCGGCTCGGGCGAGCTATTCATCGACCGCTCGACCTATGACGGGCCGATGCCGCGCCGGGGCGACAAGGTCAGGGCAAACGACCGGGCGGGCCAACCGTGGTTCGAGGTGCACGCCATCAGCGATCGCTATTCGAACCTGTTGGTGTTGTCGCTCAATCAGGCGTGACGACGGCCTGCGGCGCCTGAAGTGTCAATGTCAAGCCATTGATATCACTTGGAAAGGTACTCCCTGGCGCCAGGGGCCTTGCGGGCGATATACCCCGATTCCCGACCCTATCCTAAGGCTCCCAAGGGGGTTCCGCCGCCATGAGTGACAACGTTAGTGCCCGCGATCTGGGCGCATACCTGGGCGTGTCCGACCGTTCGGTTCGCGAGCTTGCCGCGCGAGGCGCCATCGAAAGGACCGCCCGTGGCAGGTACGACCTTGCCGACTCCGTTCGGCGCTACTGCACACACCTGCGCGAAGTCGCCGCCGGTCGTGGTGGCGAGGGCGCGGTTTTGGATCTTACCCAGGAGCGAGCCCGGCTCGCCCGCGAACAGGCGGACGCTCAAGAACTGAAAAACCGGACCTCCCGCGGGGAGTTGCTTCCTGCGGACGCCGTCGAGCGCGAATGGTCTGACATTTTGCAGCGGGTTCGCAGCGCCCTGCTTTCGATAACCGGGCGGGTGCGCCAACAGATCTCCACCATGGACACGGCCCAAGCGACGATTCTGGACCGCGAAATCAGGGACGCCTTGACGGCGCTGGCCGATGATAGAGACGACGCGCTGCCGCGCGCTGGCGTGCCTCCGGCCGCCACCGAAGACGCGACTTTCCTCCTGGACTGAACAAACCATACGGCTACCCGACGACGTGTCGGCGCTGCCGGGCCCGATCCGTCTCTACCCGTTTCAGAGCGGCATGGCGGACGCGATCGGCGACCCCACCGTTGAACGCGTCACCATTCAGAAGAGTGCTCGGGTTGGCTACACAACCCTACTGGTTAGCGCGCTCGCAAACTTCGTCGTCAACGACCCCGCGCAAGTGCTGGCCGTGCTCCCCGTCGAGAAGGATTGCCGCAACTTTGTAGTGGCCAATGTGGAGCCGATCTTTCGGTCGTCTCCGGCACTGGCTGGAAAGCTTTCCGGCGCTCAGGTCGGCGCGGATAACCGCAACACTATGTTGTCCCGACGGTTCGCGGGCGGATCGCTCAACGTTGTCGCAGCAAAGAGTCCGAACAATCTTCGTGGCCACAACACTCGCGTCCTGATCATGGACGAAGTGGACTCGATGGACATCACCGCGGAGGGCGATCCCATCTCTCTTGCGGAGGGGCGAACATCTTCATTCCCCGACCGTAAGATCTTCATCGGTAGCACGCCAACCGAGACGGCCACCAGCTTAGTTTGTGACGCATATTCACGTTCCGACCGCCGCGTCTACGAAGTGCCGTGCCCGGAATGCGGTGACTTCCACGAAATCATGTGGGAGCAGATTCGCTGGCCGGAAGGCGAGCCGGAGAAGGCGGCCTGGTGCTGTCCTTCTTGTGGCTCCTTCGTTGATGAGCACCACAAGACGGGGATGGTCGAGGCGGGGCGCTGGCGCGCGACCGCGCCGCATGTCCAGGGGCACGCCGGCTTTCGCATCAACAGCCTCGTGTCGCCGCTGGTCAACGCTCGGTGGGGGAAGCTGGCGGCCGAGTTCCTCGAAAAGAAAGACGACCCCGACAAGCTCCGCACGTTCAAGAACCTGGTGCTAGGGCTTCCCTGGGAGGACGCGGCGAACGCGATCGATGAAGATGAAGTGGCGGGGCGCGGGGAAGCCTTTGGCATAGGTGCAATCCCCGAGGCGGTCCTCTATCTAACCATCGGAGTGGATGTCCAGGACGACCGCGTCGAAGCTGTGACGGTCGGATGGGACCGCGAGGGCGGAGCTTATCTCCTCGACCACGCGGTGATCTACGGCAGCCCAGACGACGCTACCACATGGCGCGATCTGGACGCGCTGATTACGGCCCGCCATTCCCATCCGCTGGGCGGAACGATTGGGATCGACGCCGTAGCAATTGACAGCGGCGACGGCGACTGGACCCAGCGGGTCTACGACTTCACCGGACCCCGCGCCAGGCGCCGTGTCATGGCCGTGAAGGGCATGGGCGGCTCCCGAAAGGTCATTGTCGGCAGCACCGCAAAGACCTTGCGGAATCTGTTCATCGTCGGTGTGGATGTCGTCAAGACGACCCTGATGCACCGCATCTCTCGGGCGACCGGTATCCGATTTTCGGATCAGCTAGAGCCGGTGTTTTTCGAGCAATTGCTGAGTGAGCGGAAGACCTTCAAGCGGGTTGCCGGGCGCATCGTCTCCCGTTGGGAGCGCATCCCAGGCAGGCAAGCTGAAGCGCTCGACTGCTGTGTGTACGCCTTCGCGGCGCGACAAGTAATTCCGAACAATTTCGAAGCGCGCGCCGCTGAGCTACGGCGGGAACCGCGCGCACCGGCAAGACCGCGCGTGATCCAGAGCGAATGGATGAACAGATGAGTGATCTACCAAAACCCGCCCTCCCGCACCATTCACGTGCAGGTGTATGTATTCGAATTTTTTGGACTGTAAGGCCCGCCCCCAAAATCAAGGACGTCAAATGACACAGACATCGTATGCGCTGCTAACCAACACCGGCAGGGCCAAGGAAGCAGCCGCCCTTGGTGGCGGCGACCAGGTCGTCATCACGCACATGGCGATCGGCGACGGAACCGTCGCCCCATCGGGCGGCGAGACCGAGCTTTACAACGAGACGGCCCGCAAGACGATTTCGGGGCAGGGCGTCGTTTCCGGCGCGTCGAACGTCGCCTACAGCGACATTTTTCTCGCCGCGGCGGAAGGCCCGTACACGATCCGCGAAGCGGGCATGATCGACAGCGACGGCGACCTTATCGCTATCGCGAAGTTCGACCCGCCAATCAACAAGCCTACGCCGGATAGCGGATCGACGATCGAGGGCACCATCCGCATGGAGGTGGCGTTCAGCGACCTGGCGGTGGTGACCATTACGGTCGACCCGTCAATGGCAGTGGCACTGCAGCGGCTTTCGGTTCTGCCGTGGATCCCGGTGAAGTCGGTGACGACCACGGCCCCGCCCGGCTCGCCGACTGCTGGCGACACGTATGTCATCCCCGACAGCGCCACGGGCTCATGGTCCGGCCATGATCAGAAGGTGGCGGAATACACGGCAGCCGGTTGGGCGATTATTACACCAAAGGACGGCCATGGGGTGGGGCTTCCGGACGGGCGCGAGTATATCCGTATATCTGGCACGTATGTGCGGTCGCTGTCGCGGCAGGAAATCGACACCGCCGTGACCGACGCCGGACTTACGCCGGACCACACCGACGTGACGCTCTTGTCGCAGGCAATTGCACGCGGCACGACCCGCGTTTCGCAGCGGATTATTGCGGCCTCCGAGACCTATACCCCACACTCCGGGCTTGTCGTGGTCGATGTCGAGATCGTCGGGGGTGGCGGCGGTGGCGGTGGTGGCTACGGCCAGCCGAGCCCGAACGTTAGCCCTGGGTCGGGGGGCGGCGGCGGCGGGTACTCCCGGAAGATTTACACTGCCGAAGAACTTGGCGCGTCGGCTGCCGTCGTTATCGGCGCGGCCGGCATCGGTGGCACCGGGCAGGTAAGCGGGGGCAATGGCGGCGCTACGACCTTTACGCCTGCAGGCGCCGGAGCGGAAATGTCTGCCTTCGGCGGCGTGGGTGGCCTCTATGGCCCTACGTACACGACGATTGCGCGAGGTCAGAGCATTTCACCTGGCGGCACCGCCTCAGGTGGCCAAATCAACGTCTCGGGCACTGCGAGCGGATGGCCACTGGCGTACGGCGGCTCGGAGTATCAGGCGATTTCTGGCCGTGGGGGCAGTTCGCGTCTCGGCGTTGGCGGTCAGGAATCCAACGAAAACAATGACGGCAACGCCGGCGGCGGCTACGGCGCCGGCGGCGGCGGCGCGGCATCCCTGACCGTCAGCAAGACAGGGGCGAACGGCACGCCCGGCGCCTGTTTTGTCACCGAGTATTGGCGCGTCGAGTGATCACACTCCTGTCCTGATCCCCAATAGGGCGGCCCTTAGAGGTCGCCCTTTTCATTTTTCCCGATTGACATGCCGACCGCCCCGGGCGGCGGGGAGCTGAGTTATGGCTAGCCTTTCATCCCAACTAGTTATTTCACTTGTCGACAAGGTGACTGCGCCCGCGCGTGGCATCGCCCGTGCTGTTTCCGGCCTGCAATCGCAGCTTGCGGAAAACAACCGCAGGCTAGACGCGATGCGTGGACGGATGGTCGAAACCGCCGCCGTTGCTTACGGGTTGTTTCGCGCGATCAAGGCCCCGGTCATGGCCGCGGTTGAATTCGAAAGCGCGATGGCGGACGTCCGCAAGGTCGTCGACTTCGAGACGCCGGAAGCCTTCGCAAAGATGGGTTCGGACATCGTCGAGATGTCGACCCGCATCCCGATCGCCGCCAAGGGGCTGGCCGAAATCGTGGCCGCCGCCGGTCAGGCCGGAATGGCGGGCGACGAGCTACTGCAGTTCGCAGAAATGGCCGCCAAGGTCGGCGTCGCGTTCGATATGTCGTCGGGCGAGGTCGGCACCGCGCTGGCGAAGATCAAGACGCAGTTGAACATTTCGGTCGAGGGCACGTCCGCGCTGGCCGACGCAATCAACCACCTTTCGAACACGTCGGCGTCGGCCGCGCCCGACATCGTCAACTATATGAAGCGGGTTGCCGCCACCGGCGAGATGTACGGCTTCACCGCCACGCAGACCGCCGCCATCGGCTCCGCCATGATCGCGGCCGGCGCTGAGGCCGAAGTGGCCGCCACGTCGTTCCGCAACGTTGGCCGCGCGCTGTCCAAGGGCGAGAGCGCCACCAAGCGCCAGGCGGCCGCCTTCAAGCGCCTGGGGCTGGATGCGGGCGAGGTTGCCAAGCGGTTCAACGAGGATGCCGTCGGCACGCTGCGCGACGTCATCACGCGCATCAACGAATTGCCGGAACACCTGCGCGCGAACGCGCTGTCGGAAATCTTCGGTGACGAGGCGCGGGCGCTTGCGCCGCTGGTTGGCCAGATCGAGCTTTACGACAAGGCGCTTGCCAGCGTCGCGGTGCAAGCCAACTACCTGGGCTCGTCGCAAATGGAATATGACGCCCGCGCCGCCACCACCGCGAACAGCATGCAGCTTTTCGCGAACAAGGCGACGGCGGCGGGAATCGCGATCGGTGGCGCGCTGCTGCCAGCGCTGAACGACATCATGGATGCGCTTGGCCCGGTCATCATGGCCGCGGCGAAGTTCGCCGAGAATAACCCGCGCCTGACGCAGACGGTGGTTGCGCTTGCCGCGGGCCTTGTGGCCCTGCGGGTTGCCGGCCTTGCGGCGCGGTTCGGCCTGCTGTGGATGAAGGGCGGGTTTCTGTCCGCCGCCATCGTTGGCCTGAAGGGCGTAAGCGCCGCGGCGGCCGGTACGGGCACGGCACTGCGTGGGATGCGCAACGCGGCCACGGGGGGCGCCACCAGGCGCATCGCAGTCGATGCCGCCGCGAATGCCAAGGCGCTGTACGCGCAGCGCCAGGCGGCCTTCGCAAGCGCCGTGCACATGCGCGGCCTAGCCAAGGCGGGCGGCGTTGCCGGCCTGTCGATGGCGGACGCCACCAAGGCGGTCGCGGCTACCGGCCGCGAGGCCACGGCGGCACGGACCGCGCTTGCGGCCGCGAACACGCAGTTGCGGGCTACCGGCCCGGCCGCGCGTGCCGGCGCCGCCGGTGTCGCGGTCATGAAGGGCGCGATGAACGCCCTGAAGCTCGCCATCATCGGGACGGGCATTGGCGCAATCGTCATCGCGATCGCCCTGGCCGGCACGTGGATTTACAATAATTGGTCCGGCATCCGCGAAATGTTCGTGGGCATCGGCGAGGGCATCAAGGCGGCGTTCCCGGGCGCGGCCGCGGCTATCGATTCCATCTCAACCGCCATGGGCACGCTGTTCGGTTGGCTTGGTGACATCACCGGGCCGCTTGACGCGTCGGCGGAGGATTGGCGCGCCTATGGGCGGGGGATCGGTGAAGCGATCGGCGGCGCTGCGCAGACGGCGAAGGACGCCTTCAACGACCTGGTGGCGTGGTTTGCCGGAATCCCAAAGCGCATCAAGGAGGCCATCGGCAAGATCGACCTGTCCAACTTGATCACCTGGCCGAAGATGCCGGCTTTCCTAGGCGGTGGCTCGCCTGCGGCGGACACGGCGGCCGTCGCCATAGCCGGTCACAAAGCGATGGGCGGTCCCGTGGCTGCGGCCAAAACGTACTTGGTTGGCGAGAAAGGCCCGGAGCTGTTCACCCCGAATGTGCCGGGGCACATCAGCACTGCGCGCGAGACCGCGGCCGCGCTGGCCAACATGGGCGGCGGCATGAGCCTGCCGGCCCCACGTGGTGCCCCTGCCATGGCTATGGCGGCGAATAGCAACCGCCAGGCGGCGAACGACCACCGGCCGGCGCCGAGCATCACGTTCGGCGACATCAACATCAACGGCTCAAACCTGACCGCTGATCAGGTGCGACGCGAATTCGGCCGCGAGGTGGGGGCTTTGATGCGTAGCCAATTCTCCGATGGGGGGATGTGATGGCTGGTCCGGAACAACACGCCCCCCTCGCGATCCTCGACCTCCACATCGCCCAGCTCCGCGGCGAGATGGCAACGTTGCGGCTGGTCGTTGAGAATTCGATGGCCGGGTCGCTCATCGACACCGCGACCGACCCTGTGGTCGCCGCCGGCGAGTACTTCGCCGGCCTTTCGCGGCAAGCGGCGAAGCGTCGCGAGCCGGACGCGACGCCACACGTCGAGGCGGCCGTCTACGCCGCCTCCGATGCATTGGACCGACTACACCGGGCAGTCGTGGCCCGAATTAAGGAGCATCTACATGAACGATGAAGCCGCGAATCTTTGCGACTTGGGGGGCGCCTGGGCGACCCTTCGGCACATGTTGGCGAACGAGATCGCCGACCGACTGATGCGGAAACCCAAAACGGCGTTGGCAAAATGCGACGCCTACTTTGCATCGCCCGACAGCATGCCGGCCTTGGTGCCTGAAGGCGGGGGCACCGCTGACGAAGTCGCGGCGATCGCGGCGGGTATGGAGACGGAACGCCAGCGGATGCACGTGAGCGTCAGGGCGCAGTTGGAGGCGCGACTCAGGAGGTAGGGAGGCGGGGCGTCGCGCTGATGTGCGGCGGTCCTAGACTTGCCCCAAAGCGCGAGCCAACAAGATGCAGCCAAGAACAAAGGTTAGAAGAGAGGCGGCAATCGTCGCCAGTCCCCAATACATATATTTGTCAGCAGTGGCGATCTCATTGCGATCGACGTGACGTGTCGACAGAAAAGCCAAGACCCATGTGGAGGCGCCGAGTGCAGTTCCCATGGCCCATAACAGCATTGGACACACAAGCGCGCTCGCCAGCGGGCCTTCAGCCAGCGCTGCAGATTGGCTCAGTAGCGCGACGGCGGCGCCTGCATTGATCAGGATCACCGATTTGATTCCGCCCTGGGCATACTGCTGGGAAATCTCCCGATAGTCAGCCATGGCCTGTGCCTGATTTTAAGCGCTCCAATCGCTTGGTGGTTGCGGGGACCCGCTCCCGGCGCGGGCTCGTCTATTGATATCTTCCGCCCTTTCCTTGTCCCCGTCCGGCAGCCGCACCGGGATGGCAAAGGTGATGCGGTTTGCTTTGCCCGCCGTATGCTCGCCGCCACCCTCAATGCCAACACCGAAAACTTTTAAGTTGGCCCCACCCTTCCCGCTAGTCTCCGCTGAAACCGCGATGTCAAACTCGACCAACGTAAATGTACCAAACTGACCGGCGGCAAATGCATTCTTCCCACCGGGAATGCTGTTGGCATTATACGCATTGATATCTGAGCCGCCATCGGATCTCTGCGCTTCCCGCACCCCTTCGAGAATTTGGCTAAGGCTTTCTGCCACGAATTCTTTGACGTCCATCGCCATCCCTCCCATTCAGGTGCGGTCACCGTCGCACGCGAACGTTGCGGCGGCAACGACCTGACGAAAGAACAGCGCGACATCTATATCAGGCGGCTAGCGGAGTTGATGGGATATAAAACGGCGCATTCTGCGCCGTTTAACCAAGTCGGGGCTGGGCAGGCCGGACCGGGGCGCGGAAACAAAGGCATCGCCCTGCAGATCGCCGAGAATACGGGGCGTTGAATCACCATTTTTACTTCATGGTGAAATGGTAAAATGGTATTGGTGAAAACACAAAAGCTTACGCGCCCCGATAAGGGCGCTTGCTTTTTCTTGGATGTTGGTAAAGGCTTGTCGTCGGGTTTGACGGACCGACAAGAAAGCAGCCGCTATTCCTTTGGCGAGGATGAGTCTTCATTGGCGTGAAGACTTGCGGCTAGAAGAACGGACGCGCTTGGCGGCGCGGCTCCGAACGGCTGAAGTATGGCCGGGGTTGGGCGTGCTGTCCAGAGGATTTTTTCCTTAAAAGCGTCCAGCGGTTGCTCTTGACCGTCTGTCACACCCCGGCTGCCAGCGCCGTTTGCTGGCGTGGCTGTGACAGGCCAGCACTCCGAGAGCAAACCCCATGACCAACAACCAGCACTCTATGAATCCGGCCCGCGACGCCGCGCACGCCATTGCCCAATGGCGCTTCGCCGACCTCACCGGCGCCCCTACAGAACCGCACGCAGACCGTCTGCGCGCCATCGGCGTCGGGGCGCAGTTCCGCCCTTGCACCGACGGTGCCGTTGCCCTGCTGCTTTGTGGATTGTTGGGTGGCCTCTTTGACGAGTTGCCGGTCGACCCGGAGCACGATGTGGAGGCGCTTCACTGGGCCAAGGATCGGCTTATCGCCAACCTTCGGGGCTTTATCGAGGGCGCGACCGGCGCGTCGGCGGCGGCGCTTGGGTTCGAGGGCTATTACTTCCCATCGGCTGCAGTTGAAGCGGTGTCGGACCAGGTTGCCGCGTGAACAAATCGAGGCGGCCGACCAGCGGCCGCCTCTCGCTTGGAGAAAGTGCGATGCCGCGAAAGCCCGAACCCTTTACCGTCGAGCGGTTTGAGCGCCTGATGGTGATGGCCGCCGAGCTGGTAGACTGGGCAACTGAGCGCGATGGCCCCGCGGCGGGTGAACAGATGCGGCCTCTGTTGGATTTTTGGAAGAAGCACTACCTAGCCGCGCGCGATCGCCGGTCGGCCGTTGACGAGGTGCGGGCGCTGCTAGCGGAGAAGTCGGCGACGTAGGGGCAGATCGGCGGGGCGTTTTATTCCTCGGCGCGCCTGGCCATGCCTTTCACATGGCTTCGGATGTCGGCGATCGACGCGCGCATATTCGTATCAACAACGTCGGCGCCGCGTTCCTCGAGAGTATCGAGCAGTCGTTCAATCTTCCTAACGGCCGAATTCAGGACCATCGCGTGAACGTTCGGCTGGGGCACCGTATCCCAGGGCATGTCGCTGAAGCGTACCCCCGCACCGGCAACCCCGGTGAGGGCGCCCGGCGCAACAAAGATCACCCCGGCTTTTTCGACGGCAGCCTGAATCTTGCCGGCCGTCTCTTCGTTCAAACCGGTAGGGGCATCGCCTGGTTCGATCCGCTTAATTGTTGGCAGCGACACCCCCGCGGCCTCAGCCAATTGCGTTTGTGTCCAGCCAAGGAGGGCGCGCGCGGCCCTGATCTGCGCTCTCTGCATTATGCCTCTAGCCTAATCCTGTGATACTAATAGTTGACAACTGGGACGCGAAGCGTTATACCAGAGGGATAACGTAGATAGCCGTTCTGTTCAACAGGAGAGAGGCGACAATGACCCAAACGATGGACCACGGAGATTTCTGTTCTGCGTTCGCTGAACAGCTCGCGGGGCAGGCCGACTGGCGCCGCCGTAAATCGGATGATTTCCCGGATGATGCCGATCGCAATATTGCGGCGGCGGTAGAGCTGGAGCTTCTGGCGAAGCAGGCCGGCGAAGGCAAGATCAACCCAGCCCTCTCGGCTGCCTACCTGCGCGCGGCGGAAGACCGGGGCGGGGACGGTGATAAGGCCGGGGACTTGGCTCGATCGGAAAGTGAGAACCTGCGTCAGGTGGGCTTCTTGTCATCCTATGAGGCCCCGGACGATCTTTTGGAGACCATCCTGACCGAGGCACGAATTGCATTTAAGGCGTAGTGTCGGTGCGCTTAGCTTCAACGAGAATAACCGGGGGAAAGATTTGTGCCCATACATCAGTCGACGAAGCAGTTGATCGCAGACCAGATGGCTCGCGTTATGGTGTTGGACGCCGGCGGCGAGAGCGCTAACGCAGATGAAATACACAGGGCGGCGTTTGATCTTTGTACGGTTGCCAGAGAGTGCGAGGTTGATGCGGATACTCTTGCGCGGGCCTGTGCGATCGAAGAATTGCCGGAGGCAATCCTCAAAGAGATGCGGCCGATGCTCGAAGGGTTTTCGTCGCCTTCTTTTGCAGAGGATTTCGACCGGTGTCTTTTGATCTCCAGAAGGTCGATCTCAGAGGCTCGCGATAGAGAGCAGAAGTCCCGCACTTAAACTGGGGGGGGCCTCCAAATGCGCGCAGCCAATGACAACGTCGGGCCGGACACGCCGGTCCGGCTGGCCGACATCATTCCGCTGGCCTTTCCCCATGGCGGCATGACGGTCAGCGGCCTGCGTCGCGAGGCCCGCAGGGGAAACCTCACGATCATACGCATGGCCGGCAAGGACTTCACGACGGTCGGGTATATCGGGGAGATGATGGAAAAATGCCGCGTCGCCGCCAACCTGCACGACTTTGGCTCCGGCCGGCCAGCAAAGACCGCGGCGCCGTCTGGCTCATCCTTGACGGGGGGCGGCAATACAGCACTGGTTGCGGCGAACGCGATCGTGGAAAGGCTGAGGCAGCGCTAGCCCAACACATCTCAAAGCAGTTCATCTCTAGCCCGATGGGCAAGGATCGCGCCGCCAGTGAGGTCGGTGTGGCCGAGGTGATTGCGCACTATCTGGCCATGAAGGAAGACGGCTCCAAGCGCCCGAAAGAGTTGGCCGCGCGCTCGGCGGCGCTTCTCGCCTACTGGGGCGATAAGACTCTGGACGACATCACTACCAAGACATGTCGAGGTTACACGCAACAGCGATCAACGCCCGCCCAGGCAAGGCGCGAGCTAGAGGATTTGCGCGCTGCGTGTCGCATGGCGATTGCTGACAACGTTACGCGCCATGCTGTGACGGTCACGTTGCCGCCCAAGCCAAAGGGTAGGGTGAAGCATCTCGACCGGTCGCAGATGGCGAAGCTTATCTATGCGGCCTATCGAAAGCGTGAGGTGCAGCGTGGTGCCGCGACAAGGAAGAGGCCCACGGTACATGTGGCCCGCTTTCTACTGGTCGCCCTCTACACCGGCAGCCGTTCCGGGCGCGTTTGGCAGGCATCGTTCATTCGCGAGGAGGGGCGTCCCTTCATCGATCTGAACGCCGGGGTCTACTACCGAGCGGCGGAGAACGAGCAGGTCGCGGCGAACAAGCAGGCGCCACCGATTCGGTTGCCGGGCAGACTGCTCGCCCACCTTCGGCGCTGGCATAAGGGTGGCGCAGCTTACGTGTGTGAGTATCAGGGCCGGCCCGCTGACCCAAAGCGGGCCTTTAGAAACCTCGTCAAAGAAGTGCTCGGCAAAGACGCGGATGGCATCGTCCGGCACACGTTGCGCCACACGTCTGCTACCTGGCTGATGCAGGGCGGGGCGGACATGTGGGAATCGGCAGGTTATCTGGGGATGACGCGGGAAACGCTTGAGAAGACCTACGGCCACCACCATCCAGACCATCAGGCCGGAGTTGGGAGTACGTTCACGACGGGTAGCGCGGGGAAGCAGCGGGCATGACCGAAACGTTGCCGTTTCGTTGCCGTGGCGATTTCGGGATTCGCCTAAGTCATTTGAATGATTGGTCGGAGTGGCAGGATTTGAACCTGCGACCCCCTCGTCCCGAACGAGGTGCGCTACCAGGCTGCGCTACACTCCGACAGTGGGCGGTCTTATAACCACGACGCCGGGGCGCCGCAAGCCATGAGACGGCCCGCGGACACGACTTTCCAACAGCGAATTGCGAAGGGCAGGCATGCACCCGCGGCTCCCGCCGCCCGCCACACCGCCGCCCGCGGCGATCACCCTATCTTTTTTCCGCCGGTCGCTCTATCTCGCCCAGAGCGGGATGAGGAAAAGCGGGGACCGGTTTTCCGCCCGCATCCCGCTCACAGGAACGCGGGATGAGGAAAAGTGGGAGCCGGTTTTCCGCCCGCATCCCAGACCCGGCCACCACCTTCCGGACGACGCCCCGTCGCCGCCGACATGCCATCGTGACCGAGGAGCAAGCCCGTGCCCGCCCTGACCCATGACCGACGCTTCGATCCGCGCCACGGCGAGCCGGTCGAGGTCGCGCCCGGCGTCGTGCGGATCACCGCGCCCAACGCCAGCCCGATGACCTTCCACGGCACCAACACCTACCTGGTCGGCGACGACACCGTCGCCGTCGTCGATCCCGGCCCGGCGCTGGACGCCCATGTGGACGCCATCGTGCGGGCGATCGCCGGCCGGCCGGTCAGCCACATTCTGGTCACCCACACCCATGGCGACCATTCGCTGGCGGTGCCGGCGCTCAGGCGCGCCACCGGCGCGCCGACGGTGGGGGAGGGGCCGCACCGGGCCTCGCGCGCGCTCCGGGCCGGCGAGGTGAACCCGCTGGATGCCGCCGGCGACGCCGCCTTCCGTCCCGACATCGCGGTCGCCCACGGCGACATGCTGACGGCCGGCGGCCGCCCGGTCGAGGTGGTCGCCACCCCCGGCCACACCGCCAACCACGTCGCCTTCGCGCTGCCCGATGCGGGCCTTCTCTTCTCCGGCGACCACGTCATGGTCTGGGCGACCTCGGTGGTGGCGCCGCCCGACGGCGCCATGGCCGACTACATGGCCTCCCTCGACGTGCTGCTCGGCCGCGCCGACACCCGCTACCTGCCGGGCCATGGCGGCGCGGTGGAGGAGCCGGAGGCCTACGTCTCGGCGCTCAAGGGCCATCGCCTGCGCCGGGAGGAGGCGATCGTGCGGGCGCTCAGCGAGGGGCCGCGGCCGATCCCGCAGATGGTGCGCCAGATCTACGTGGCGCTGGACCCGGCGCTGCACACCGCCGCCGGCCTGTCGCTGCTCGCCCACCTGGAGGACCTGGTCGCCCGCGGCACCGTCGCCGCCGACCCGGCGCTCTCCTTCGACGCCACCTACACCCTGGTCGGGGCGTGGAGCCCGGAGGACCATCTGCGGGATTGAGGGAACCGAATCCCCTCACGTCCCCGGCAGCCGGTATCCCGCGAACTGCTCGCGCAGCGTCGTCTTCTTGATCTTGCCCGTGGCCGTGTGGGGGATTTCCTCCACCACCACCATGTCGTCGGGCAGCCAGAACTTCGCCACCCTGTCGCGCATGTAGTCGATCAGCTCGGCCTTTTGCGGCGTCCGCCCCGGCTTCGCCACCACGACCAGCAGCGGCCGCTCGCCCCACACCGGGTGGGCGACGCCGATCACCGCCGCCTCCGCCACGTCCGGGTGGCCGACGGCGACGTTCTCCAGCTCGATGGACGAGATCCACTCGCCGCCCGACTTGATGACGTCCTTGGAGCGGTCGGTGATCTGCATGTAGCCGTGCGGGTCGATGTGGGCGACGTCGCCGGTGTCGAAGAAGCCTTCCTCGTCGAGGATGTCGCCGCCGGCGCCCTTGTAGTAGGCCCGCGCCACCGCCGGCCCGCGCACCTTCAGCCGGCCGAAGGTCCGGCCGTCCCAGGGCAACTCGATGCCGGCGTCGTCGGTGATCTTCATCTCCACGGTGATCGGCGGATAGCCCTGCTTCTCCTGCTGGTCCAGCCTGTCGGCGCCGTCCAGGTGCGCCACCTCCGGCCGGATGGAGCAGACGGTGCCGAGCGGGCTCATCTCCGTCATTCCCCAGGCGTGGCAGACGTCGACGCCGTAGCGCTCCTGGAAGGCCTCCGTCATGGCGCGCGGGCAGGCCGAGCCGCCGATCACCACGCGCTTCAGGTCGGGCAGCCGGGTGCCGGTCTCGTCCAGATGGTGCAGCAGCATCAGCCAGACGGTCGGCACCGCCGCCGTGAGCGTCACCCCGCAGGTGGTGAGCAGCTCGGCGATCGACTTGCCGTCCATCAGCGCGCCCGGCATCACCAGCCCGGTGCCGTTCAGCGGTCCGGAGAAGGCGAGCGACCAGCCGTTGGCGTGGAACATCGGCACCACCGGCATCACGATGTCCCGGCAGCCGACGTTCAGCATGTCCACCGCCGACATGGAGAAGGCGTGCAGCATGTTGGAGCGGTGGGAATAGAGCACGCCCTTCGGGTCGCCCGTCGTCCCCGAGGTGTAGCAGAGCCCCGCCGCCGTCCCTTCCCCGAAGTCCGCCCAGGCGAAGTCGTCGTCCGCCTCCGCCAGCCACTCCTCGTACGGGACCGCGTTCGGGAGCGACGTCTCCGGCATGTGCGCCGCGTCGGTCAGCACGATCACCTGCTCGATGGTGGCAAGCTCGTGGGCGATCGCCTCCAGGATCGGCACGAAGGTGAGGTCGACGAAGATCAGCCGGTCCTCCGCGTCGTTGATCAGCCAGGCGATCTGCTCGCGGAACAGGCGCGGGTTGACGGTGTGGTAGATGGCGCCGATGCCGAGCAGCCCGTACCAGACCTCCAGGTGCCGGTCGGTGTTCCAGGCAAGCGTCGCCACCCGGTCGCCGAGCCGGATGCCGGCCCGGTCGAGCCGCTTGGCCAGCCGCAGCGCGCGGGTGCGCAGGTCGCGGTAGGTGGTGGTGCGCATCGGCCCCTCGATGGAGCGGGTGACGATCTCCCGGCCGCCGTGGATGGTGGCGGCGTAGTCGATGATCTTGTGGCAGAGGAGCGGCCACTCCTGCATCAGGCCCTGCATGAAATTCCTCCCGGGAAGCAACTGGTTACGCGGCGCTCTGCGGCGCCTTTGCCCCGAGTAAGGGCCATGCGGAAAGGGGTGTAAAGTGGGGGTCTCTGTGTCGCTCACGCCGAATGCGCTCACGCGCATCGGCTGCGCGGGCGCGGCCTCCGGCCGGCATGCGGTCGCATGCTGGTTGGAGGCGTCCTGAAAGGCCCTGGTTGTGTGCGCTGGAGAGGTCGGTGCAGACCTCGCCGCATCACACCAGCAGCGCGCGACCGCGCGCCGGCCGGAGGCCGCCCTCGCGGAGCCGATGCGCGCAGCGCATTCGGCGTGAGGGACAAACAAACCCGCGCGGACCAACACCAACCCCAGGCTGTACAGGGTCCAAACCCGCGCTATGCTCATGGCAACGCGCGGGAAACGCGCGCGGGGATCATCCGGGGGGAAGCCTGATGCCGACAGAGACGCCCGCCGACGCGATGCCGCCGGACCGCCCGCCGGCGATCCGCACCATCGCCATGCCGGCCGACACCAACCCGGCCGGCGACATCTTCGGCGGCTGGCTGATGTCGCAGATGGATCTGGCGGCCGGCAACGTCGCCGCCCGGCGCGCGCTCGGGCGCTGCGCCACCATCTCCGTCGACGCGCTGACCTTCCTGTCGCCGGTGCACGTGGGCGACGAGGTCAGCCTCTACGCCGACGTCGTCCACGAGGGCCGCTCGTCGCTGGGCATCCACGTCGAAGCCTGGCGCCGCCCCCGCGACGGCGAAGGCTGCGTGAAGGTCACGGAAGCCAAGTTCACCTTCGTGGCGATCGGCGCGGACGGGAAGTCACGGCCGCTGCCGTGAGGATCGGCCTTGCCGGATTCGCGTCGGTGATCCGCATGATTTCTACAACGGCGATCTAATGGCTCCTCGGGTCGCGTACAAAATGTGTGACTGAATTCCACGCTTTCTTCAATTTAACGCATTCAGGATCTTATCCATGACGACACCGCGGCCTCAGCCGAAGCCCGACAGTCGAAAGTATCAGGACCTCATCACAGACATAGAAAAGGGCGTCATCAAGATCCCAAAGTTCCAACGTGATTTTGTGTGGCCTATCGAAAAGACGGCGGCTCTCCTCGACAGTATTGTAAAAGGCTATCCAATCGGTACATTTATTCTCTGGAAGACCAATCAGAGAATGGCGGACGTGAAAGATGTGGGTAGCATATCTCTACCCGCCACGCCCGATGACCGGCAGGTCGAATACGTTCTCGACGGCCAACAACGGATGACTTCGCTATTCGCTGCGTATCGAGGAGCAAAAATACCACGTGGTGGTTCAAAGAAGGTCACTGACTTTGCCGAGATCTATGTAAATCTTGACCCCACGTTAGCGGATGATGCCCAGATCGTTGTGCACGAACTTCCTGATGGCCCGCACAAGTGTGTGTCATTGAAGGACGTTCTGTCGCTCAACCGCGATGTTGAGAAGCGGCTCGTGGCTAGTCACGGGTTGACTGATGACGACCTCGATATAGCAGACCGCTTCAAGCAAGCTTTCGCAACATACGATTTCAGTCTTGTTACGCTGACACGAGAAGACATAGATAGCGCAATTGAGGTTTTCACGCGAATTAATACAGGCGGCTCTGTTTTAACTCTATTCGAGATTATGGTTGCGAAGACGTATGATGAAGAAAAGAAATTTGACATGCAGGTCGAGTGGTCAAGGGTCGAGGAGGATTTAGACGAAGTTGGATATGATGGAGTCTCGCCGTCTATCATACTGCAACTCATAGCTCTTGTGCTAGCCGGCGAGGCCAAAAGAGCAACGATCCTCAGTCTCGATAAATCTAAAGTTATTGAAGCTTGGCCGGCGGCGGTAAGCGCCATAAAAAATGCGGTAGATCATTTCCGAACCGCGTATCGAATTCCGGTTTCTGCTCTTCTACCCTACGACTCGCTGATTGTTCCATTCGCTTACTGGTTCTTCATTAATCGACATGAGCCTTCAGGCGATGATCATCTTCGGATGAGGCGGTTCTTCTGGCGATCAGCTCTCAGCTATAGATATTCCTCGGCCGTGGAGTCGAAACTCGCTGCCGACAAGCGCGCGATCGATGACATAATCGCCGGAGGAACGAAGACTTGGGATCTTTCCGTAAGCATTGATGGCGCGGCCGGCCTAATCGGAACGAACTTCGCGACAGGGAACTCTCTCTGTAAGGCGATTCTCTGCCTGCTCGCCTTCGAGCAGCCAAGGAATTTCCATAATGATGGAGCCGTATTACTTGATAATAGCAACCTGAAAATCGCCTCGTCGAAGAATTTTCACCATTTCTTCCCGAAGGATCATCTACGAAAACACGGAATTGGTGATGAGAACTCCGTTGTAAACATCACTTTGATTGGAGCGGATCTAAATAAACGTCAGATCAACGCCAAGCCGCCAAAGCTCTATATCCCGAAATTTGAGGAGTCGAACCATACGATGCCGTCCACGCTTGCGACACACCTGATCGATAGGCACGGCATGGGCATAGATGAAGACGATTACGAGACATTTTTAGGAGCCCGTGCAGCGAAGCTGTGGGTAAAGATTGACGAGCGGATCAACCCCAAATTCTCGTCGTCGATCGAGATCGAGGGCTCAACACGGACGTCGCCGTGAATGGCCCTATCGGTCTAAAAATAGGCTTGTAGTAGGCGTCGGTCCGGAGGTTCGTTTGCGCTTCTTGCGTGATGCGCGCGTCACCGCAATCTGTGGGAGCCGAGATAAATCCAATTTTTTGGCTCTCCCCCTCAACCCATCCTTAACCCATCCCCGCTATCCGGGAGTATCGGGCTGTGCGTGGTGCGCGGGTCGGTCGGGCCGGGTCGGTTTCGGCGTGTAACAAAGCGCCACCATTCGTGAGGTGGCAAAGCGGACCTCGCGTCGGCTTCGACCCGGATGCTGCCGCAATTGGACACGAAGCCGGGGTCACCGCGCGGTTGTATTCCCTGAGGCCCGGAGCGGGCCGGACGCGCGGACATCGTTGAGGATGAGAGACGGACAGATGGCCAGCACCCAAAGCCCCCAGAGCGGGGCCGCCAAGCCGAACCTTTGCGACCACTACAAGCCGGTGGGCATCCAGGCGATCTCCGCCGCCACCGTCTGCCGCGCCCCGAAGCCGGCGCCGAAGAGCAGCTGGGTAAAATAGGGTAGTTTTCTGCGCTCACGCCGAGTTCGCTTTGCGAACCGGCTGCGCGGGCGGTCTGTTTTGCTCCGCTCACGCCGAATGCGCTTGCGCGCATCGGCTCCGCGAGGGCGGCCTCCGGCCGGCCGACGGTCGTCGGCTGGTTGGTGTGATGCGGTGAGGTCTGCGCCCGCGTCGCCCTTTACTCCGCTCATCCCCGCGAAGGCGGGGATCCAGGGCGGGAGCCTCCGGAGCTCGCCTCCGCGCGCCACCCAACACCCTCACAGGGCCCCCCCCCACCAGCGCGCGACTGCGCGCCGGCCGGAGGCCGCCCGCCCGGAGCCGATGCGCGTTAGCGCATTCGGCGTGAGGGGAATAAGACAAGGCCGCCGCCCGTCGTGTGGCCATGGATCCCCGCCTTGGCGGGGATGAGCGGAGGCTGGGGTTGGCGCCGGGGGTACACCCTCAGCCCTGCTGCATCCGCCCGGTCCATCCTCCCGCTGCTTCGCTCCCGTCAGACTCCGCAACTGGATTCCAGCCTTTGCTGGAATGAGCGGAGTGAGAGGCGGATGCCGCGGATCAAACTCCCGGCTGGGCTTTTGGGCCGGCTCCCTATGGATCCCCGCTTTCGCGGGGATGAGCGGAGTTTGGGGGCGGGCTCCCGGGATAAATCCCCACATGCCACAAACCCACACCCCACAGGACACCTCCCACCAGCGCGCGACCGCGCGCCGGCCGGAGGCCGCCCACCCGGAGCCGATGCGCGCAGCGCATTCGGCGTGAGGGGCATCAAACCAGATCCCCGCCCGGCGCCAGCGTGAGATCTCCCACCAGCGGGCGACCGCGCGCCGGCCGGAGGCCGCCCTCCCGGAGCCGATGCGCGTCAGCGCATTCGGCGTGAGGGGAATCAAACAAGCTTCAAACCCAGCCCTTCCGCATCCCTCCCACCAGCGCGCGACCGCGCGCCGGCCGGAGGCCGCCCTCCCGGAGCCGATGCGCGTCAGCGCATTCGGCGTGAGGGGACCAAAACTGCAGCGCATTCGGCGTGAGGGGAATAACCAAACCCACCCCCTTCCATCAAACCGTCACACTTCTCCCGCTTGACCCGGCGCGCCGCGCGCCGTTCACTCCGCCGGCCCTGACCTTTCGCCGCAGGGGGCGGCGGAGGGGCGGGCGCGTCGGGAGTTTGTCTTGCTCAGCTATTTCGTACCGGAGGCCTCGGCGCTCACCCGCCACGACGGCCAGGAGCACAAGGGCCCGCTGCCGCGCGGCGCCACCTGGGTCGATCTGGAGAACCCGTCGACGGCCGACATCGCCCGGGTCGAGGCGATGGTCGGCGTGGCGCTGCCGACGCGCCAGCAGATGGAGGAGATCGAGAGCTCCAGCCGCTTCTACCAGGACGACGAGGCGCTGTTCATGACGGCGATGCTGGTGCGGGTGGTGGAGAGCGGCCAGCCGGCGATCTCGCCGGTCACCTTCATCCTGCGCAAGAACCGGCTGGTCACCATCCGCTTCGAGGGGCCGCGCGCCTTCGGCATCGTCGCCGCCCGGGTGCAGCGCGCCCATGCCTCGTGCCAGTCGGGCGGCGACGTGATGTTCGAGCTCCTCAACACCGCCGTCGACCGCACCGCCGACATCCAGGAGGTGGTGGCCTCCCGGCTGGAGGAGATCGCCCGGACGATCTTCGAGACCGGGGTGCGCGACCGGCGCGGCGACCCGGACGTCCACGACGCCATCAAGTCGATCGGCCGGCTCGGCATTCTCACTTTGCGCATCCAGGACAGCCTGATGAGCCTGGAGCGGATGACGGTGTTCCTCAGCCACCATCTCACCGTCGGCGGCCTCAACGAGGAGGTCGACCGCGCCAAGATCGACACCCTTTTGCGCGACGTGCGGTCGCTGACGGAGCATGCCGACGCGCTGGATTCCAAGGCGAACTTCCTGCTCGACGCGACGCTTGGCCTGGTCAGCCTGCACCAGAACCAGATCGCCAAGATCTTCTCGGTGATGGCCGTCCTGTTCCTGCCGCCGACGCTGATCGCGTCCGCCTACGGCATGAACTTCGTCGACATGCCGGCGCTCGACTGGTCGCTCGGCTTCCCGTTCTCGCTGATCCTGATGGTCTCCTCGGCGCTTGCCTCCTGGGCGGTGTTCCGCTGGCGGCGGTGGCTGTAGGATTTGTGGTGGACGGCGTCTGCTCCATTCTCCGCTCATTCCAGCGAAGGCTGGAATCCAGTTGCCGGGTCTGCGGCAGGCGGGTGTGCGGGATGATGTCCGTTGCCAATGGCCGCGCGCATCCATTCACGCTTCGGTCCCGGTCAACCGCCGCTTCTGGATTCCAGCCTTCGCTGGAATGAGCGGAGTGAGGGACTT
>Ga0207904_1000282_pt1 | contig 22139 bp, 20 predicted proteins | sample MalvirmetaMSP118_FD_184232 | JGI IMG/M metagenome (GOLD analysis project Ga0207904, IMG submission 184232) | Marine viral communities from the Deep Pacific Ocean - MSP-118 (SPAdes) | ecosystem: Environmental > Aquatic > Marine > Oceanic | place: Pacific Ocean | collected 2011-05-30 | reverse complement strand
GCGGACCTATCGGTTCAAGAAAGGATCGGGGATGCCGATCTCGATCCCGGTGATCGACATGGTGGAAATCGGTGCGGGCGGCGGCTCGCTGGCGCATGTCGACGCGATGCACCAGATCCGCGTCGGCCCCGAAAGCGCCGGATCCGAACCGGGACCCGCCTGTTACGGACGCGGCGGCGACCGCCCCGCCGTGACCGACATCGGGGTGGGCACGCTCGCCGCTGCGCACCGACTCGAGTTCACTGCGCTCGAACAGCTCGGCGACGATCTGCTGCTGGTCGCACGCCCCCGGGCTGCCACCGAGCAGTCCGTATCCCCATCCCTTACCGCCAGCGACGACGCTGGCACACCGTCGGTGTAGTCAGGAGCTTCTCATGTTCACAGGCCTCGTCGAAGAGATCGGTCGCGTCACCGCCGTCGAACCGTCGGGCGACGGCATCCGGCTCACGATTCACGCACCCCGCTCGGTTGCGGATGCCGCGCACGGCGACTCGATCGCCGTCAGCGGAGTCTGCCTGACGGTCGTCGCCCGCGACGGCGACGGATTCACCGCCGACGTCATGCGCCAGACTCTCGCGATGTCGACACTCGGCGACGTTGCCGTCGATCGGCTCGTCAACCTCGAACGGGCAACCGCCGCGGGCGGGCGGCTGGGCGGGCACATCGTGCAGGGCCATGTCGACGGCACGGGCACCGTCGTCGACGTGCGGCCCGGCGACCAGTGGCGCGTGATCCGCGTCGCGATTGCGCAGCACCTCGCGCCGCTCATCGTGGACAAAGGATCGATCGCCATGGACGGCGTATCCCTCACCGTGAGCGCCGTCAGCGAGCCGGCCTCGACCGAGCCCTGGTTCGAGGTCTCCCTCATCCCCGAGACTCTCGAGGCCACGACGTTCGACTCCCTTCAGCCGGGGTCCCCCGTCAACCTCGAGACCGACATCCTTGCCCGACACGTGCAGCGTCTGCTGGCGTTCCCCCCGGCGGCTGCGACCGCCCCGACCGAAGGAGGCTCCCGGTGAGCCTTGCCCCCATCACCGAGGCGCTCGACGCGCTGCGCGCCGGACGCCCGATCATCGTCGCCGACGACGAGAACCGCGAGAACGAAGGCGATGTCATCTTGTCTGCCGAACTCGCAACCCCAGAGGCAGTCGCGTGGACGATCCGCTGGTCGAGCGGCTTGCTGTGCGCGCCGATGCCCGCCGATTGGGCTGACAGACTCGATCTTCCGCCGATGGTGGCGGTCAACGAAGACGCCCGCGGCACCGCGTACACCGTGACCGTGGATGCAGCTGACCGCGATTCGACCGGCATCAGCGCCAGCGACCGCGCATACACCCTGAACGTGCTCGCCAACCCGGCATCGACCCCCTCCAGCGTCATCAGGCCCGGCCACGTCCTCCCGCTTCGCGCTGTCGAGGGGGGCGTTCGCGAACGTCCCGGGCACACCGAGGCTGCGGTCGAGCTGATGCGACTCGCGGGCCTGCAGCCGGTCGGGGCGATCGCGGAGGTCGTCGCTGAAGACGGCTCCATGATGCGGATGCCGGGGCTCCTCGACCTCGGCGCTCGCGATGGTGTGCCGGTCATCACGATCGAGCAGCTCATCGCGTACCTCACCGAGCACGAGCCGCGCGATGCTGCCGCCGCCACCACCCCCCATCACCGCCGCGTCAGCCTCCGCGCCGAAGCCTCAGTGCCCACGGCACACGGCGTGTTCCGCTTCCTTGCCTACAAGGATCGAATCACCGGCACGGACCACATCGCGGTCGTGGCGGGAGACCTCACCGAGGATGCGCCACTGGTTCGGGTGCACTCGGAATGCCTGACCGGCGAGGCGTTCGGTTCCCTGAAGTGCGAGTGCGGCCCGCAGCTGGATGCTGCGCTCGACGCGATCGAACAAGACGGCGGCGTTGTCATCTACATGCGCGGGCACGAGGGCCGTGGAATCGGTCTGATCAACAAGCTGCGCGCTTACAGCCTGCAGGAGCGGGGGCTCGACACCGTCGACGCGAACCTTGCCCTGGGCCTTCCGGCCGATGCGCGCGACTACGCTGCGGCAGCCGGCATCCTGGGAGATCTCGGTATCGAGCGGATGCGGCTCCTGACTAACAACGGCGACAAGGTTGCTCAGCTGCGAGAGCTCGGCCTGGACATCGTGGAGCAGGTGCCCCTGCTCGTGGGTGTCGGCCCGAACAACCACCAGTACCTGGCCACGAAGGCCGAGCGCATGGGACACACCATCGCTCTCGACGACCTGGACCGTGCCCTCGGAGTGGGGGCCGCGGCAGAGAGGACCGACGCATGAGCGGCACCGGCGCACCCGAACGCGAGACGATCGACGGCTCAGGACTGAACATCGTGATCGTCGCAGGCAGCTGGCACGAGACGATCGCGAACGGCCTGCTGGAGGGCGCCCGCCGGGCACTCGAGGGCGCCGGCGCCGCATACCGCGTCGTGTCAGTTCCCGGGTCGTTCGAGCTTCCCGTCGTTGCCAAGGCGGCACTGGAGGCTGGCGCCGATGCCGTCGTCGCGCTCGGCGTCATCATCCGCGGCGGAACACCGCACTTCGAGTTCGTCTCGTCAGCGGCCACCGACGGACTGACCCGGGTTGCCCTCGACACCGGCAAGCCCGTCGGGTTCGGCGTTCTCACCCTGGACGACGAGGCGCAGGGGATCGACCGCGCCGGCCTCCCGGGGTCGCGGGAAGACAAGGGGTTCGAGGCAGCGGACGCCGCGCTGCGCACCGCGCTGGCACTCCGGGAGCTGCGGGCCTGAGACACCCTGCGACTGGCCGACACGACTCCACCTTCAGTGAGCCATAAGGTACGCTGACGGCATGGAGATTCTTCGTCACGCCGTCCTTCTCGTTCACCTCTCGGGCTTCGCCATCCTCTTCGGCGCCTGGGTCGTGGAGGCCGTGCGCCGCACCGGGGCCGTGACGGCACTCATGAACTGGGGTCTGCTGATCGCCGGTGTCGCGGGGCTCGCTCTGGCAGCGCCGTGGGGCGTGCCCGAGGGCGTGGAATTCAACTACGCGAAGATCGGCACGAAGCTCGTCATCCTGCTGATCATCGGTGCGCTGCTGGGGATCGGTACGGCCCGCACCAAGCGGAACGGCTCGGCTCCGGCCGGTGTATTCTGGGCGATCGGCATCCTGACCTTCGTGAACGCGGCCATCGCCACGCTCTGGCGCTAGGCGGCCCCGGAGGCGCAGGGCCACTCTCGTCCGCCTCGTCGACAGGCCCGCATGACATCCGCCACCGCTACCCCGTCCGCGCCCGCTAACCCGCGAAGCCGTGTCATCACGGCGAGCCTTGTCGGGACGACGATCGAGTTCTACGACTTCTACGTCTATGCGACGGCGGCGGTGCTCGTCTTCCCCGCCCTGTTCTTCCCGACGGGGAACGAGACGACGTCGCTGTTGGCATCCTTCGCCGTCTTCGGCGCCGCGATGGTCGCCCGCCCGCTCGGCGCCGTGGTCTTCGGTCACTTCGGTGATCGGTTCGGCCGCAAGGCCACTCTCGTGACGTCGCTGCTGACGATGGGAATCGCGACCTTCGTGATCGGGCTGCTGCCGACGGTGAACGAGATCGGCGTGTGGGCTGCGGTGTTCCTGCTCGTACTGCGACTCGCGCAGGGATTCGCGCTCGGCGGCGAGTGGTCAGGGGCCGCGCTCGTGGCCACCGAGAACGCCCCGGCGGGCAAACGCGCCTGGTACGGCACGTTCCCGCAGCTGGGAGCCCCGATCGGTTTCATCATCGCCAACGGCATCTTCCTGGCGATCAACTTTTCGCTCCCCCACCCGGATGGCACCGCTCAGGCCTCGGATGCGTTCCTCGCCTGGGGCTGGAGAATCCCGTTCCTCTTCTCGGCAGTGATGGTGATCGTCGGCCTGTGGGTACGGCTGCGACTGGTCGAATCGGACTCGTTCACGCGTGCCGAGAAGAAGGGGACGCTGCGCAAGTTTCCCCTGGGTCTCGCGTTGCGCCGCTACTGGCGACGGCTCATTCTCGGCACCTTCATCATGTTGGCGACCTACGTGTTGTTCTATCTGATGACGAGCTTCACGCTCTCGTACGGAACGAAGGCGACGACGGATGCCGCGCAGGCTGCCGCCCAGGCGGCCGGGACTCCCTTCGACCCGGCGACCTACGTTCCCGGCCTCGGTTTCGGGTACACAGACTTCGTGCTGATGCAGATCATCGGCGTCGTCTTCTTCGGAATCTTCACCCTGCTCTCGGGGCCCGTGGCCGACGCGATCGGCAGGCGGCGCCTGCTGCTGTGGGTGACGGCGGCGATCATCGTCTTCGGCCTCACGTTTACCGTCTTCCTTCTCCCCCAGGCCGACCCGAAGTTCACGGGAGCGCTCGTGCAGGCCTTCCTGGTGTTCGGCTTCGTGCTCATGGGTGCGACCTTCGGGCCGATGGGAGCGGTGCTTCCCGAACTGTTCCCGACGGAGGTCCGATACACCGGCTCCGCTGTCTCGTACAACGTGTCATCGATCCTGGGGGCGGCTCTTGCTCCCCTCGTCGCCGTGGCGTTGTGGGCGGCAGCCGACGGGAGCCCGGGGCTCGTCGGCCTCTACCTGTCGGCGATGGCCGTGCTCACCTTCATCGCCCTCGTGCTGTCTCCGGAGACCAAAGACGTGGACTACGACGAGATCGGGGCGGGCGAGACGGTATCGCTCTAGCGGGCGGTGCGTGCTCGGTGAGCCGCCCCGCTAATCGAGGAACAGCGTGCGTAGCCGCTTCGTCGTGAAGACGAGACCGATCGCGATCATGACCACGTAGTACAGGACGTGGCCGAGCATCGCGACCGAGAGTGCCCCGGTCGTCAAGCCGCGGATGAGTTCGACGCCGTGCCACAGGGGCAGGGCCATGACGATGGCCTGCACAGCTTCCGGGTACACGGTGATCGGGTAGAAGGTCGCCGAGAAGAGGAACATCGGCAGCAGCACCATGTTGATCCAGTCCATGTGCTGGAAGGTCTTCATGTAGCTCGTGACAGCCATCCCGAGGCTCGCGAACCCGAAGGCGATCAACACGACCGCGGGGAGCGCAAGGATCGCCGTGGGTGCGAGGTTCAGGCCCACGATCTGCATGATGATCATGAATCCGGTGGCGTACACGAGTCCGCGCAGCAGCGCGTACAGGATCTCGCCGAGGGCGACATCCAGCGGGCCCAGGGATGTCGCCAGCTGCCCCTCGTAGAGCTTGCCGTAGTTGAGCTTGAAGAAGACGTTCCAGGTGGAGTCGTAGATGGCGCCGTTCATCGCCGACACCGCCAACAGCGCCGGCGCGATGAAGGCAGCGTAGGAGACAACCAGCCCCGATGACGTCTCAACATCCTCGATGAGCTTTCCGAGGCCGATACCGAGCGAGAACAGGTAGAACACCGGCTCGAAGAAGCCCGAGAGCACGACGACCCAGCTCGACGAGCGCGCGGCGATGAGCCCGCGCTGCACGACGGCCCAGGGGTTGCCCGACCACAATGCGCGGACGCTCCCGCTACGACGACGTTCCGTCTCCGATGCCAGCGCGGTCACTTCGCGAGCCTCCGCGTGAAGGTGCGGCGAGCGAACGCGTAGCCGACGACGGTGAGGATCACCAGATAGGCCAGGAGGATCGCCGCCAGGCCGGGGCCGCCCGGGGAACCGTACGTCGCCATCCGGCCGAGCTCAGACGCGTGCCACAGGGGCGAGATCCAGCCGATCCACTGCAGCCAGATGGGGAGGTTTTCGAGCGGGTAGAACGTCCCCGAGAACAAGAACATCGGAACGAACAGGAAGCGCTGCACGAGCGCGAACTGCCCCTTGTCGTCCTCGGTGGAGGCGGCGTATGCCATCAGCGGTACGCCGAAGGAAAGTCCAGCGAGGAGCCCAACGAACACCGCTACCCACCCGGTTGCCGCGTCAGGAACAGCCCCGAAGAGGACGATGAACACGTAGTAGGCGAGAACAGCGACCAGCATCCGCGCCGAGGCGCCGATGATCACGCCGTTCGCGATCTGGGGGCTGGACAGCGCCGAGGCGTTGAACCCGTAGAAGTAGCGGCGCCACTTGAACCCCGACATCACGGGGTAGGTGAACTCTTCGGTCGCGACCCCGATCGCCGCTGTCATCAGCAGTGCCGGAGCAACGAACACGAGGTAGTCGACCTGCTCACCACGCACCTCGATCGTCCCGTCCAAGAGCGCGGCAAGGCCCAGCACCAGCCCGAGCAGATACAGGATGGGCTGCCCGAGAGCACCGACCACGATCGTCCACCCGTAGGCGCGCATCGCCCGCACCATGTGCTCGGCGACGTACCACGATCCCCGCCGACGGGGCTTGCGCCCCCAGGCGAGGGCTTCGGCGCGCAGCTCGTCGAGCGTGGGCTGCGTGCGCGCGTCCGGAAGCGGCGTGCTCATTCGATCAGCGACCTTCCGGTCAGGCGCAGGAAGACATCCTCAAGGCTCGACCGGCGCACGAGCGAGGTCAGCGGCTGCAGGCCCGCGGCCGTCACCCGTTCGAGAGCCTGCTCGCCGTCGTGCGCGTAGACGAGGATGCGGTCGGGCAGCACCTCGATACGGTCGCCGATGCCCTCGAGGTGCGGCGCCACTTGCTGATTGCGGTCGGACCCGAAGCGCACCTCGAGCACCTCACGGCTGGAGTACTCACGAATGAGGGACGCAGGCGTCCCCTCGGCCATGATCTGGCCCTTGTCGACCACGATGAGCCGGTCGCACAGCTGTTCGGCCTCGTCCATGTAGTGCGTCGTCAGCACGAGCGTCGTGCCACGCTCCTTGAGGCGGAACAGGCGGTCCCACAGCACGTGTCGAGCTTGCGGGTCGAGTCCCGTCGTCGGTTCGTCCAGCAGCAGGATGCGGGGATCGTTGATCAGTCCTCGGGCGATCGTGAGCCGGCGCTTCATGCCGCCCGAAAGCTGGTCCACTTTGCTCTTGGCCTTATCTTCGAGCGCGGCGAACGCGAGCAGCTCATCCGCCTTCTGGGCGCACACCTTGCCGGGTAGCCCGAAGTAGCGACCGTAGATGAAGAGGTTCTCGCGGGCGTTGAGTTCGCCGTCCAGGTTGTCTTGCTGGGGCACGACGCCCAGCCGCGAGCGAATCTCGGGTCCGTACTGGTCGGGATCCAGGCCCAGGATGCTGAGCTCCCCGCTCGTGCGCGTCGAGACCGCACCGATCATCTTCATCGTCGTCGACTTGCCCGCACCGTTCGGGCCGAGAAGTCCGAACGATTCGCCCGGCGCCACCTCGAACGACAGTCCGTTCACCGCGAAGAAGTCGTCCTTACCCGGAATCTTGTAGGCCTTGACGAGGTTGTGGGCGCGGATCACGGGCTCTGGCACCGTCCTACTGTACGAGCGATCACCGACATCCCGAGACGTCGGAGTAGCATCCCGGTGTGACCGATACGCAGCTTCCGTACCGCGCCGACATCGTCGGCAGTTTCCTTCGACCGGCAGCCCTCGCCGAGGCCCGCGCCGCGCGCGCTGCGGGCGAGATCGACGATGCCGCCCTGCGCGCGGTGGAGGACGCCGAGATCGACGCGCTCGTGGCCGCCGAGGCCCGGAACGGACTACGGCTTGCCACCGACGGCGAGTTTCGGCGGTCGTGGTGGCACTTCGACTTCTTCGGGATGCTCGATGGTGTGGAGGTCGTCGAGCTCGACCACGGCATCCAGTTCCAGGGAGTACAGACGCGGCCGCTCGGCCTGCAGGTGAGCGGCCCGATCGGCTTCAGCGACACCCATCCGTTCCTCGCCCACTTCCGCGCACTGGCCGAAGCGACTGCCGCCACCGGGGCGACGCCGAAGTTCACGATCCCTGCCCCCACCGTCTTCGATTTCCGCCTGGAGCCCGCCGGGATCGACCCGGCAGCCTACGCCGACCGGGATGCGCTTGTTCCCGACCTCGTGCAGGCCTACCGCGATGCGGTGCAGGCGTTCTACGACGCCGGATGCCGCTACCTGCAGTTCGACGACACCGCGTGGGCCTACCTCTGCTCGACCGAGGAACTCGAGAAGGCCGCCGCGCGCGGCATCCGGACCGAGGGGATCGGCGAACGGTACTCGGCGATGCTCAACGCGATCCTCGAGGCTAAGCCCGCCGACATGACGATCACCACCCACGTCTGCCGCGGGAACTTCCGCTCGACGTGGATTTCGTCCGGCGGCTATGAGCCGGTCGCGAAGCACCTGCTCGCCGACACGAACTACGACGGCTACTTCCTCGAGTACGACAGCGACCGGGCCGGTGGATTCGAGCCGCTGCGCTTCCTCCCGCACGGGAACAAGCGCGTCGTGCTGGGCCTCGTGACCACCAAGTCGGGCGAGCTCGAGGATCCCGACCTGCTGCGCACACGCATCCAGGAGGCTGCTCAGTTCGCGCCGCTGGAGCAGCTCGCCCTGAGCCCCCAGTGCGGCTTCGCCTCGACTGAGGAGGGCAACCTGCTCACGGAAGACGAGCAGTGGGCCAAGATCCGCCTCGTCGTCGACACTGCCGCGACCGTCTGGGATTGACCCGTCTCGGACGCCTCGCGCTGTCGCGCCTACGGCCTTGCGCGAGGGGTCGCAACACGCCGCATCGGCACCGGGGCATGCGGCGTGTTGCGACCCCTCGCGTGAGAGTCCGCCCCCTCAGGAGCGCTTGACGTAGGGGCGACCCTCGAGAGCGGCGCGGTCGATCTCTTCCTGGTCCTCGACGTAGGGCGTGCCGTGGGTGTGGAAGGTCGGCACCGTCTTCATGCCCCAGGCCTGGCCCTTGGCGCGCTCTGCCTGGCTCCACTCCACGACCGGCCAGTCCGGATCGAGGATGAGACGCCCCTGCGCCGTCGCGAACTCGATGCGGTTCCCGCCGGGCTCCCAGACGTAGAGGAAGAACGTCTGGTTGATCGCGTGCTTGTAGGGGCCGTATTCGATGTAGATCCCGTTCTCGAGGCAGATGTCAGCAGCCTTGAGGATGTCCTCCCGGGAGTCCGGAGCGATCGCGAAGTGATGGAACCGGCCCCGCTGGCGCGTCCAGTCGTCGGAGTACACGACGTCGTACGACTTCTGGCCGAACCGGAACCACCAGGCCCCGTACCTGCCGTCATCCAGACGCACCCGCTCTGACTCCCTCGACATCATGACGTCACGCCAGAACTCCCCCGCCGCGTTGACATCACTGGCGAGGTAGTTGATGTGATCCATCCGTCGCGCGTTGATCCCCCGCCCGGGGTACGCGGATGCCTGGTTCTTCAGCGCCGGGCGATCCTCGTCATCCGGAACATAGTGCTCGGTGTCGTAGTACAAGGCCATGAGGTGGCCGTCGGGGTCTTCGAACTCGAATGAGCGGCCGACGCCGACCTCGGCGTCCCGCCAGCCGTGCCCGAGACCGGATGCCTCGATCGCCGCCACTCGCCGCGCCAGAGCCTCGGGGCTGGACGCGCGGTAGAGCGTGCGCCCCACACCATTCGTGTCGGATGCCGTGAGCTTCAGCGTGTAGAGCTGGTACTCGTCCCAGCACCGCAAGTATGCCGAATCCCCGACGCGCGCGATCTCGCGCATCGCGCAGATATCCCGGAAGAACCGAAGGCTCTCGTCGAACCGTGGGGTAAACAGTTCCACGGCGCCCAGATGGGCAAGGTCGAAGTTCTCACTCGTGGCCATGAGGTGTCCTCTCTGACACTGCCGCTTCATCGATGCATCCTGTCTATCACCGATTTACCTCTGGACATAGGTAAATTTTGCCCGTACGATCTCGCTGAAGCCACCCGGACGAGGAAGTCGAGGAGACACCCCATGGCGAAGAACCTTCAAGAGCTGCTGGACGAGAAGGGCGACACCGTCCGCATGCTGCGCGACTCGCAGCTCGGCACGTACATCTACCCGGTCGTTCCCGCCGAGTTCTCGAACTGGCGGCGCGAGCAGAAGGCATGGCGTAACGCCGCCGTGCTCTACGACCAGAGCCACCACATGGTCAACTTCTTCGTGGAGGGACCCGACGCGCTGAAGCTGCTGACCGACACCGGCATCAACGGCTTCAAGAACTTCCCCGTCAACACCGCGAAGCAGTTCGTTCCCACCGCCTCCAACGGCGGCGTGATCGGCGACGGCATCCTGTTCCACGAGGCACAGGGCGAGTACGTCTACGTGGGCCGCGCCCCGGGTGCGAACTGGCTGCAGTTCCACGCCGAGACCGGTGGGTACGACGTCGAGTTCCGCTACGACGACCGCTCGCCCTCGCGCCCCTATGGCGAGGCCGTGCACCGCGACTACTACCGCTTCCAGATCCAGGGCCCCAACGCCTGGGCGATCATCGAGAAGCTCGCCGGCGGACCGGTTGAGCAGGTCAAGTTCTTCCACATGGGCGAGATGACGATCGCCGGCGAGAAGGTTCGCACCCTCCGTCATGGGATGGCGGGCGCCCCGGGCCTGGAGATCTGGGGTCCCTACGAGCAGCACGGCAAGATCCGAGATGCCGTCCTCGAGGCCGGCCGCGAGTTCGGCATCGAGCCCTGCGGGTCGCGTGCGTACTCGTCGAACACCCTCGAGTCCGGCTGGATCCCCTCGCCGCTGCCGGCGATCTACTCCAGCGAGGCTGAGCGTGCCTACCGCGAGTGGCTGCCCGCGAACAGCTACGAGGCGATCAACGCCCTTGCGGGCTCGTTCGTCTCAGAGAACATCGAGGACTACTACCTGAACCCGTGGGAGCTCGGCTACGGCTCGTTCGTGAAGTTCGACCACGACTTCGTCGGGCGCGATGCACTCGAGAAGCTTGACCCCGAAACCCAGCGCAAGAAGGTCACGCTCGCCTGGAACGACGAGGACCTGACCAAGGTGCTCGCATCCGTGCTCGACCGCGAGGGCCCCGGCTACCAGTTCTTCGACCTGCCCAACGCCAACTACGGGTCCAGCAACTACGACGCCGTCATCGACGCCGACGGCAACACCGTCGGCCTGTCGCTGTTCACCGGCGTGACCGCGAACGAGAAGCGCGGCCTCTCGCTGGCCACCGTCGACCGCGACGTCCCCGTGGGCGCCGAGGTCCGCGTCGTCTGGGGCGAGCCGAACGGCGGATCGGGCAAGACGACGGTCGAACCCCACGAGCAGATCGCGATCCGCGCCGTGGTCAGCCCTGTCCCCTACGCCGTGACCGCGCGTCAGGAATACCAGGGCGGGTGGCGCACCACCGGCCAGGTCTGATCCGAACCGCGCTGCGGACAGAACGAGTGAGGGGACGGATGCTGAGGCATCCGTCCCCTCGCTCGTCTGCTCTCACGACGCGATGTGGATGCCTTCGAACCCGCCCGGGAATCCGCTGACCGCGGCCGAAACGGTGTCGAAGAACCAGTCCAGAGCGCCCGCGTGCTGGGGGGAGCGGCGACGATACAGGTGCAGTTCGACAGGGCCCAGAGCGAAAGGCAGTTCGCGAATGACCAGCGGCCAACTCCGGGACCATCCAACAGCGAGGGTTTCGGGAATCGTCGCGATGAGCGTCGTCGAACGTGCGAGCAAGGGCGGCAGCGAGGCGATGTGCTGCACGCTGACGGCCGGCGGCTCGCTCACGGCGTGCCGAGCATGCACACCCGCCAGAAGGCGGGCGCTTGAGTCAACCTCGACCCACACGCGGCGCGCCGCGCGGTAGGTATCGAGAGTCATCTCGGCGTCGGCCAGAGGATTGTTCGACGACATGACCACGCGGTATTCCTCACGCTTCACGGTCTTCCGTTCGAACGCGCCCGGGAGCTCCATCGGGGTGATGGCAAGGTCCACGGAGCCGCGGGTGAGCAACTCTTCGAGATTCTCGCCGCTCAGGGAACTGACGGCAAGGCGAGCGTGAGGCGCCGCGCGTGCCATAGCCTCGCCGATTGCCGGCAGCCAGCCGATCTCGCCGAGCTCGGACAGGGCGATGCGGAACGTGCGCTCGGAGGACAGCGGATCGAACCCGGTCACTGCCGCGAGCGTTCGATCGATGACCGAGACGCCCTCGTGCAGCTGGGGGTAGATGGCTTCAGCGAGCGCGGTGGGTCGCATCCCCTGAGAGGTGCGCTCGAACAGCGGATCGCCGAGTTCCCGGCGCAGCCGCGCCAAGGACTGACTGATCGCCGACTGCGTCACGAACAACCGGCGCCCCGCAGCCGTCAGGCTGCCGGCCTCGTAGATGGCGACGAACACCCGCGTGAGGTTCAAATCGGTGAGCATGCGTGTCCTGTGTCGATCGGATATGAGGAGCGGATCGAGATGAGGGGGGTTGACCCGGGATGAGGACCGCTCATAGCGCCATTAGCAGCACTCATGGATAAAGGCTATTTGATTCAGTACCGCTGGGGATAGCGTCTTCTCGGGTCGGCGCGCACCGCGGCGACCCGAGAACGAAGGAGTTCACATGACCGAGTCGCTGGCCGCCGCGATTGCCCGAGCGGGAAGCCCCGTGCAGCTTCTGCGTAACGCGCAGGCGCGGCCCACGATCTTCCCCGTGACGGCGGAGTTCAGCAACTGGAGGTCGGAGCAGCAGTCGTGGCAGAAGACGGTCGCGCTGCTTGACCAGTCCCACCACATGACCGACCTGTTCATCCGGGGACGGGATGCCCTGCGACTGCTGAGCGATCTCGGCGTCAACAGCTTCGCGCGTTTCGAGGTCGACAACGCGAAGCAGTTCATCGCGGTGAACGACGAGGGCTATCTCATCGGCGACGCGATCCTCTTCTACCTGGCCGAAGAAGAGTTCGACCTCGTCGGTCACCAGATGGTCATCGACTGGGTGCAGTTCCACGGCGAGACCGGCGACTACGACGTGAGCTTCGAACGCGACGGCAACTCGATCGTGCGGCCCGGCAACCCCACCCTGTACCGGTACGAACTGCAGGGTCCTGGGGCCCTCGAACTCATGGAGCGCGTCACCGGCGCCCCCGTGCCGCCGACTCGCTTCTTCCGCATGGCCACCTTCACGATCGACGGCGTCACGGTGCGATCACTGCGCCACGGCATGGCCGGCCAGCCCGGCTTCGAACTCTTCGGCCCGTGGGACGAGGGCGATCGCGTCCGCGAGGCTCTGCTGCGCGAAGGAGAACCCCTCGGGCTGGTCCGCGTGGGGTCCAAGGCGTATTCGTCAGCCAATCTCGAGTCCGCATGGGTGCCTTCTCCCCTGCCCGCCATCTTCACCGGGGCTCTCGCTGAGCGCTACCTCGAGTGGCTTCCCGCCACCAGCGCGGGTTCCCTGGCCGGGAGCCTCACCTCTGAGCGGATCGAGGACTATTACGTCACGCCCTACGACCTCGGTTACGGTCGCAGCGTCGCGTTCGATCACGACTTTCTCGGCAGGGAGGCTCTCGAGCGCCTCGCGCAGCAGCCGGCGCGCAGCAAGGTCACGCTGATCTGGAACCCCGACGATGTGGCTGCGGCGCAGCGATCCCTGCTCGAACCGGGTCTGCCGGCGAAGTACATCGACTTCCCGAAGGCCCGCTACGGCCTCTACCAGGTCGACCGGGTGCTGATCGGCGGTCACGATGTCGGCATCTCGCACGATGCCGGGTACATCACCAACGAGCAGGTCTTCGCGTCGCTGGCGAGCCTCGTTCCGGATGCCGCAGAGCCCGGCACCGAGGTTGTGGTGGTCTGGGGCGAGGAGCCGAACTCGGCGAAGCCCGCTGTCGAACCGCATCGTCAGGTCGAGATCCGTGCGACCGTTGCTCCCGCACCGTACTCGTCGTACGCACGCGAGAACTACCGTCGGGACACCAGCGCGGCATCCAGCTGACGCGCGGCGCCTCGTCGTCGTCGCCGCCGCGCGTCAGGCAACTCCGCGCGGCGGCGACGGTCGGCGTCCGGGCTCGGGGTGGGTCTCCAAGTAGGCCAGCGAGCGCAGCGATGTCGACACGAGCGGATCGATTCCATGCGGCGCGTCTCGGCCGGTGGCCCCCGCATCGGGAAGATAGGCATCCCGCAGCGCCTCGGTGATCTGCCGCGCAGCAACGGAGAGCAGCTCGACGATCCCCTGGATCGGCGCTCCGTCATTGGGGACGACAACCCCGAGGCCCGCGTAGACCACGCCGTGGGGCCCGACCACCGGCACGGCAATTCCGCGGGATTCCTCGTGGATGAAGCCCTCCGCGCAGATGTAGCCGTCGCCGCGGGCACGACGCAGCAGCTCACGCAAGTCAGCTTCATCTCGCGGAGTGCTCGCAGTGTAGGCGGGCCAGCCCGCCGCCACGACATCCTCGACGAGCCCCGGCGCGGCGTGGGCAAGGAGGACGAGTCCGCTGGAGCTGACCGGGAGGGGGATGCGGCCGCCGATCAGGGTCGCGTTGACGACAGCGTCGCGGGTCGACATCCGCTCGACGAACAGGACATCACGCCCGGCGAGGACCCCCAGCTGCGTATGCTGACGCACCCGCGAGTGCACTGCAGCCAGCCACGGCTTGGCAAGCTCGCGAAGGCCGATCGCGCCGGGGGTGCGCGAGGCGAACTCCCACAGGCGTACCCCGAGCCGGTAGGACTTATCGGGCAGCCGCTCCACGAGGCCCTCACGCTCGAGTTCGCCGACGAGGCGGTGCGCTGTCGATATGGACAGGCACGCCTCATCGGCGATCTCGGTGAGGGTCAGAAACGGTCGTCGCGCTTCGAAGGCGTCGAGAATCCTCAGGTGCTTGTGCAGTACTGTCTCGCCCGCAGAGCCCCGCGCCATGGCATCCTCCTCGATGACGCCACGATGCTACTCGCAGCCTCCCTCGTTCGCAGGCTCAGGCGTCAGCGCGATAGACCGTGCGCGCATACTCGTGGTACGGCGCCGGCGCGACGGTTGCGCGGATCCGTACTTGACGGTGCTGCGCGTCGACGCTGTGCTTCTGCGAGATGGGGTCCTCTCCCCAGACGACCTCAACGACCTCGCCGTCGGCAATGTCGGCATCCAGGGTCGCGAGCGACATGTAGAGCTGGTCGAACGCGATGTACCCGGCGTCGGTCGAGATGCCCACGCGGCGGCCGTCCTGCAGCACCTCGTCCATCTGATAGAGGCCGTACCGAGCCTTGGGGAAGTCGAGGAACTTCGCCGGGATGCCGGGCTCCATCTGCGAGCGCACGACGTCGGCGACATCGTTCGCGTTCCACAGCAGGGTGACCTTGCGCCGTTTCGGGCTCTCGGCCAGCTTCTCGAGGGCTTCGCGACCGTGGAAGTAGTGGTCAAAGCGAACTGACCGTCCAAGCCCCAGGTCGTAGGGCGTCATGTAGTAGTCGTGGATGTCTTCGCTATAGAGCGACCCACCGATCGAGCCGGCGCGATCTGCCGGCAACCACTCCCGGTACTCGGCAAAGTCCTCGTCGAAGATGGCCGGGAAAGGGGTGGGGACCCAGCCAGACTCGAGCGGTGTCGCGGAGTACGCCTTCGCGCCGACGCGACGGATGCCGTGCTCGGCGCCCGCTTCCATGAGTGCGCCCAGGACGATCTCGTTGTCTTCCCAGGGGCCGTAGAACTCGAATCCGGGCTGACCGGCCATGCCGTGACGCAGCGCCTTGACGGGCCGGCCGGCGATCTCGACATCGCCGATGTGGAAGAACTTGATGTCGGGGGCGGGCCCGCCGAAGACCTTCTCCATGACGAGGTCGGCGGCCGGTCCCTGCAGCTCGTAACGATAGAAGGTGGGTGGACCCTGGCGCATGTGCGAGTTGCCCTCGAGCCGGTGGTGGACGTCCTTGCCTGCCGCCTGAGCCTTCTCGGCGTTGAAGCGAACCCAGTCGATGAGCAGGTGGTGTCCGATGAGCACAAGCCCCTCGGGTGCATCCTCGTTGTAGAACAGGATGCCGTCGCCGATGAGGTATCCGTCCTTGTTCACCGAGATGAGCTGCTTAGCGACGCCGGGCCGGAAGGTGCCGAACGTGTTCGGCGAGATGGTCGAGAGCAGCGGGATGAGATCCGCGCCGCCGAGGAACAGCTGGGTCATGTGGTGGGACTGATCCATGAGCGCGACTGTGCTGTTCCACGCGCGCTGCTCGTCGCGCCAGTTCGTGAATTCCGGCGCAACCGGGAACGTGAACGCGGGCCAGTTCTGGTTGCGCATGAGCGCTACGGGGCTTCCGGCGCGGGCGATCGCCGCGGCGAGGGACTCGGATGTCATCGTCGACCTTTCCTATCGATGTGGCGCCATGCTAGGTCGGGCTCTTCGCACCCCGCGCAACATCTTCCGTTGAACGGAATGCCCGCTTACGGCGCGGGATCCGCACGTCAGGATGGAGCCGTATCGGATGCGCTGATCCGCTCTCGTCACGATCTGGACACACCGCTTCGGCGGTGCCACCAAAATCGTTGACAATCCCAGGGTCGAGTCGTAGCGTCCGAGGCAGGTCGTGGCGCCGGTGCCACGGGGAAGGATGGGCGATGGCCGCTCGACTGACACTGCGAGACCTGACTCTCCGTTTCGGAGGAATCAGCGTGCTCGAAAACGTCAGCTTCGACGTGGACCCCGGCCTGATCTTCGGCCTGGTCGGTCCGAACGGCGCAGGCAAGACATCGCTCTTCAACTGCATCAGCGGGCACTACAAGCCGAGTTCGGGTTCGATCCTGATCGACGATGAGGAGGTCATCGGGTCTTCTCCCGCAACCCTCGCGCGTCATGGACTTGCCAGAACCTTCCAGCACCCCGCACTGCAGCTCGAATCCACTGTGCTCGATAACGTCATGCTCGGAGCGCATACGCGTCTGCCGGGTGGCCCCATCGCCTGGTCATTGGGACTTCCGCTGACCGGACGCGCTGAGAAGAAGATGCGAGCAGAGGCGCGCGAGATCCTCGAGAAGGTCGGCCTCGACTGGGCGGCTGATCTGAACGCCGACGAACTGTCCCACGGTCTGCATAAGGGGATCGAGCTCGCGCGCGCCCTGATGTCGCGCCCACGGCTCCTGCTGTTGGACGAGCCAGCCGCGGGTCTTCCGCATTCCGAGGTCGAGCACCTGATCGGACTGATCCGCACCATCCGCGCGGAGACCGACATCACCATCGTCGTCGTCGAGCACCACATGGGCTTGATCGCAGCGCTCACCGACAGGGTGGTCGTGCTCGACCACGGCAAGAAGCTCGTCGAGGGCACCGCTGCTGAAGCGCAGTCCGATCCCCGCGTGATCGAGGCCTATATCGGGAAGGAGGCCGACGATGACGCTGCTTGAGCTCGAAGACGTCACCGCGTTCTACGGGCCCGTCCAGGTTCTCGAAGGCGTGTCCCTCCGCGTTCCCGAGGGTGGAGCTGTCGGCATCCTCGGCGCCAACGGGGCGGGTAAGACGACGACTCTGCGCGCGATCACCGGTGTCGTGCGAACCGGAGGGCGAATCACCTTCGACGGCAAGGACATCAGCGGGAAGCGCCCCGACCAGGTCGCCGCGCTCGGCATCGCGCATGTCCCCGAGGGGCGCGGAACGTTGGCCGACCTCACGGTTCGCGAGAACCTTCGGGTGGGCGCCTACCTGCGCAAGGACCGCAAAGGCATCGAGAAAGACATTGACTATCTGCTCGAGCTCTTTCCGAACCTGAGGGCACGGATCCGCTCGCACGGGGCGGCGCTCTCGGGCGGCGAGCAGCAGATGCTCGCGGTCGCCCGGGCGGTCATGGCAAAACCCCGACTCATCCTTCTCGACGAAGCCTCGCTGGGCCTGGCGCCGAGCACAGCCAAGAGCGTCTACGAGGCCATCGCGCGGCTGCGCGCCGAGTCGGGAATCGCCATGGTCGTCGTCGAGCAGAACGCCAATCTTGCTTTCACCGTCGTCGACTCTGCGACGGTTCTCGAAACCGGCCGCAACGCGCTGACCGGAACCACGTCCGAGCTCAAGGGCATGGACGAGATCCGACGCGCATACCTGGGAGGCTGACGGATGGGAACCTTCGTCCAACTCGTCATCGACGGTCTCTCGACCGGTTCGATCTACGCGGCGCTCGCGCTCGCGATCGTGCTGGTGAACCAGTCGACGGGACTGATCAACTTCGCGCAGGGCGGAATGGCGGTGCTCGCCGCCTACGTCGCCTACACACTCACGCAGGTCGGCGTGCCGCTGATTCTCGCGATCCTCGCTTCGGTGCTGTTCTCGTTCCTCTTCGGAGCGATCGTCGAACGGTTCCTCATGCGCCGGTTCGAAGGCGGCGATCCCGACACCGCCGTGGTTGTGACAATCGGTCTGCTGACCCTGATCACGGGCTTCGTCGGCTGGATCTGGTCGTACAACAACCTGCTCTTCCCCTCCCTGTTTCCCCTGGATACGGTCACAATCCTCGGGGCGGTCATCAGTGTCCGCTCCCTCGGCACGATCTTCGTCATCGTGGCGATCATGGGCCTGCTCCAGCTGCTGTTCGTGGGATCGAAGCTCGGCCTGGCCCTTCGCGCTGTGGCGGTCAACCCGCAGTCCGCTGCGTTCTCGGGCATTGCCGTCGGCCGGATGCTGATGGTCGGCTGGGGTCTTGCCGCAGGCCTCGGGGCGGTGGCCGGAGCGCTCGTGGCACCCCAGCTGACTCTCACCCCGGGGATGATGGACTCCGCGCTCGTCTACGCCCTTGCGGCCGTCATCCTGGGCGGGCTGTCGAGTCCGATCGGCGTGGTCATCGCCGCGTGGCTCATCGGTGTTCTCGAGAACCTCGCCGCTGTGTACGTGCCTTTCATCGGCCATGACATGAAGATCGCGGTGCCCTTCATCCTGATCTTCCTGGTGCTGCTCGTGCGACCGCAGGGGCTGTTCGGACGCAAGACGGTGGTGCGCGTGTGATGACCTCGACAACCGACTTCATGACCCCGACCCGCAGCGCCGCCCGCCCCTGGGTGCGGTGGGTCATCATCGCCGCGATCGCCGCCGCGCTCATCGTGGGTCCGCTGATCCTGCCCGAGTTTGCGAACCAGACGGCCGCCCGCATCGGCGTCTTCGCCGTCGCCGTTCTCGGCCTCAATGTCGTGATGGGCTACGCCGGCCAGGTCTCGCTCGGCCAGATCTTCTTCGTGGGCCTGGGCGCCTACGTCACGGCGTACGGCGTCACCCAGGACTGGAACATCATCGTGGTGTTCGCCCTCGCCTGCATCCTTCCCGGCGTCGTGGGGCTGATCGTGGCCCTGGCCGCAAGCCGGCTCGGTGGCCTCGCAATCGCGATGGTCACGATCGCCCTCCCGATCGTGGGGGTCCCGCTTGCCAAGCGACTCTCGGAGTTCACCGGCGGATCGCAGGGAATCTCGGCGCGCTTCTCGGCAGCACCCGAGTGGACCGGACTCTACAACGACCAGTGGCAGCTCTATATCGTCATCCTGATCACCGTCATCGTGTTCCTGCTCACGCGAAACCTCGTGCACGGCAAGTTCGGTCGAGCGATGGCGATCGTGAAGTCCAATGAGGCCGTCGCGGCATCCATGGGAATCTCGCCCTACTGGTACAAAGTGCTCGCGTTCACGATCGCGTCCATCATCGGCGGCGTCGCGGGATTCATGTACATGGTCGTGGTGCAATACACCTCGCCCGAGACCATGAGCTTCGGGCACTCCATTTCGCTGCTGGCCGCGATGGTGATCGGCGGCGCGGGAAGCATCGCGGGCTCGCTCCTCGGCGGCGCGTACTACGTCCTCGTTCCCCAGCTGACGAACCTGATCAACCCGAGCATGACGGCGCTCTTCCAGGGCATCATCCTGCTCGCCATCCTCTTCCTCCTTCCCGGCGGCCTTGCCTCCCTCCCCCGCGCGGTGCGACGCCTCGCCCGGCGCTCGTCCGGATCGGGCCGACCGAGCGGTCCGACAGGTGCAGCATCCGCCCCACCCTCCCACCCATCACCACAAGAAAAGAGGCACAACACATGAGTACTCTGCGCACCAAGGCGCGGGTCACCTCCGTCGTTGCGGGCATCGGCATTGTCGCCCTGCTCGCCGCCGGATGTTCCCGCGGCGGCGACTCCGGCGGCGGCGAAAGCACCGACGGTGCCGTCGCCAACAGCCCCGGCATCACCGACACCACCCTCACGCTCGGCGTCTCGACGCCGCTGTCGGGCGCCACAGCCGGGCCCGGCACGTGCACCGTCGCCGGCCTTGCCGCCTACATGGGCGCACGCAACGCCGAAGGCGGCATCGAGTTCGGAGACGGCAAGACCCGCACGATCGAGGTCAAGTCCTACGACGACGCCTACGACCCGCAGAAGGCGCTCGCCAACTTCCAGCAGATGGTTGCCGACGACGTGTTCGCCGCCACCTCGGGTCTCGGGACTCCCACCAACCGCGCCTGGCGCGAAGCGGCGATCGACGAGGAATTCCCGCAGGTCCTGATCATGACCGGCGACCCGCTCTTCTCCGACCCCGAGGAAAGCCCCTGGCAGCTCGGCTTCGTGCCCGTCTACCAGAACGAGGGTGCTGCGTTCGGTGAGCTGCTCGCGGAGTCCGGTGACCACAAGGTCGCGATCCTCTACCAGAACGACGACTACGGCCAGGGCTACGTCGAGGGCTTCAAGGAAGCTGTCGCAGGCGCCAGCAACATCGAGATCGTCTCAGAGCTCAGCTATGAGGCCACCGATGCCTCGGTGGATGCTCAGATCACCGAGCTCGCTGCCAGCGGCGCGGATGTCTTCTTCAACGCGATGTCGATCACCCCGCTCGTGATCTCCTCGCTGCAGAAGGCTCAGGAGCTCGGATGGCTGCCCAGCTGGTTCCTACCCTCGAATACCTCCAGCCCAACGGCGATTCTGCAGCCGGGTAACGCCGCTGCTTTCCCGGGCGTCTACTCCGTCTCGTTCTCGAAGGCTCCGGCAAGCCCGGCCTTCGCCGAAGACGAGGATGTCGTGACATTCCTGTCCGACCTCAAGGAGTACGGCGACTACCCCGACCCGCCGGCATTCCCGCACTGCATGTGGAGCTACATGATCGGCGCAACGCTCGAGCAGGTGTTCCAGAACATGACCGAGCCCACGCGCGACGACTTCATGCTCCACCTGCGCGAGGTCACCGACTTCGAGGCGCCGCTCATGCTTCCGGGCACGGCGGTCAACACGACGGTCCCCGGCGAGCCGGCGGTTTCGAGCGTCATCGTCCAGAAGTACAACGGCACCGGGTACAGCGACGCAGACAGCATCGGCTGACGTCTGTCCTCGAGTGGGGCGGTCCGGGTTTCCGGGCCGCCCCACTCTTCTTCGGTGGTGACGCGCTCCGCCGGCCGGCGTGGCGAGGCAGGGTCTCGGTCAGTCCAACGTGCGCAAGACCTCAAGCACACCGGCCAGGTGTACCCGCATGGCCGACTCGGCAGCATCGGGATCTCGGGCGACGACAGCGTCGATGATCGCGGCGTGCTCCTGCACCGAATCCAGACCACGACCCGGATGCAGCGCGAGGCGGAACTGATGACGTGCCGACTGCGCGCGAAGGCGCTCGAGCAGGATGACCGCGGTCCGGTGGCCGCTGATTTGCTGCACACTCTGGTGCACGGCGCTCTTCAGATCGGAATAGGCCAGGTGGTTCCCCGACTCGGCGGCGGCGAACATGTCAGCGCGCAAGCGCAGCAGCTGAGCGATATCGTCATCGTCGGCGATCTCAGCGGCCTTGCGCGCGCAGAGCGCTTCCAGCCCCATGCGCACTTCCGCGATCTCGATCGCTTCGTCGACGGTGACCGAGCGCACCCGAGCGCCCTTGTTCGGCATCCGTTCGACCAGACCCTCACCGGACAGGGTCAGCAGGGCGTTTCGGACGGCGGCTCGGGACGCACCGAACTGGTCGCTGATGTCGGCCTCGATGAGCCGCTGGTGGGGGGCGTAGCGTCCGGTCAAGATCGCCTGGCGAACGAGGTTCGCGACATCCTGGTTCGCGGAGCCCGCGGCTGACGTCGTCGTCATCGACGTATCCTCCTTGCCTCGACAATACTGTCTGCGACCGGACTGTCGACGATTTCTTTCACGATCGTGGCGGGGGTCCGTGACCAGTCGCCGACGGCGCCTCAGAGGTCTCAGCGCGGAGTACCGTCGTAGGAGTCCCTCCCCGAATCGAGGTCCCGATGTCGCGCGCTGATACGCGTCCTGCCCGCCGTGGTCGACGCACTCCCGAGGAGGGACCGCGGGCGACGTTCCGCCAGCTGGTGCCGTTCCTGCTCGAGCACCGCAACGTCCTGATCGTCGTCGCCATCCTGAGCGTCATCGGGGCAGTCGCGACGCTGGCGCAGCCGCTGCTGGTCGGTCAGGTGAT
>Ga0207904_1000276_pt1 | contig 22354 bp, 15 predicted proteins | sample MalvirmetaMSP118_FD_184232 | JGI IMG/M metagenome (GOLD analysis project Ga0207904, IMG submission 184232) | Marine viral communities from the Deep Pacific Ocean - MSP-118 (SPAdes) | ecosystem: Environmental > Aquatic > Marine > Oceanic | place: Pacific Ocean | collected 2011-05-30 | reverse complement strand
AGGGAGGAGATGCCGGCCTGACCGAGGGCCGCGGCCCTGAGGGCGCTGCCATTGACGTCGAAGCGGATATTGGGGGTGTCGCGGGTGCCGGCCACCTGCGCGGTGCCGTCGATCGTCCCGCCGAGCGCCAGGTCCGGCTTGATCGTGTTGGCGATGGCGAGCGGCAGCGAGGCGATGCGGACGTCCAGGTCCAGGGTATCGGCGATGGTGCCGTGCGCGGACACCTCGCCGCCGCCGACCGCGACGGCGAGCCCGTCGATGGTGAGGTTCTGGCCGTCGATCAGGATGGACGCAGGCGACTTGAGGCGCGCGGCAAGGTCGCCCTGGACAAGATCCGCGCGGGTCAGGGCCAGGCGGAAGCCGCCGGCTTCGGGCGCGAGGCTGCCAGCGGTGTCGACGGTCGTGCCGATCGCAAGGGCGGCGTTGGCGGTGAAGTCGGTCCGCTCGCCCTGCCGGGTGGCCTTGGCCTGAAGGGTGGTTACGTCGTAGCCGGCCGCGACGATGTTCCGTCCGTCGATGGTGCCGTCCACGGCGGGGACGCCGAACAGGTCCTGCAGGGTGGCCTGGATGTCGGCAGCTCCGACTCGCACGCCGTCGAGGACGAGATCGCGCACCTGGGCGTCGACGGTGGCGTTCTGCTCGCCGTTGTCGTGGGAGAGCGAGATGTCGGCGTTGGCCGAGCCGGTGGCCTCCATCAGCGCCAGCGCGGCGGCCAGCGAGATGTCGGGCGCATCGAGCTTGATGGCACCGTCGAGGAGACCGGTCTTGGTCTGGGTCAGGTCGCCGGTGAGGTTGGTGCCGCCGGCGGTGAAATCGAGGCCGGTGAGGCGCTTCTCGCCATCGACCAGCGCGATGCCCGTGGCAACCGACACGCGGTGCCCGTCCAGGAACGCACCGCCGTCGACCTTGCCGGTGAGGGTATCGTCGCGCAGCGTGCCGTCGAAGCCGAGGGTCGCCTCCGAGAGGCTGCGACCCTGGAGCTGGCCCTTCGAAACGTCCGCCCTGAAGGCAAGCGCGATGACGCCGTCGCTGCCCTTTGCGGTGCCGGACGCCGTCACCCGGCCCGACGCATCCTCGGTGACGAGGGCGAGGTCGGCGAGCAACAGATCGAAGCGGAAATCGGCCGCGCCGGTGGAGAAGTTGCCGTTGGCGGTCAGCTCGACATTGTCGTTGCCGAGCCGGAGCGCGTTCGTGCGGAACCCGGCTTCGTCGCGCGCGACACCGCCAGTAATCGTGGTCTGGTCGGCAAACAGGTGATCGACGGCATCGATGCCGACATGCAATCCGCGGGAGTTGCCGTCGAGGACGAGGTCGAACGCGCCGGAAAGGGGTCGAATTTCACCCCGGGCGGACATGTCGAGCTGGCCCGCGAGGTCGCGGTCGGCCAGCTGGGAAAACGGAACGAGGTTTTCCGCAACCAGCTGGATGGTGCCGTTGAAGGCGGCGTCGGCGATCTCACCGGCGACGTTCGCGGAGAGACCGTTGCCGGCCAGGCTGGCGCGGGTGAGCGTGACCGGCGCGCCGGCAGCCCAGGCGCCGTTGATGTCGAGGGTGATCGTGCCGCCGAGCGCGGTCGCGACCTCGGGGCGATCGGAGGCGATTCCGGAGACGTCGCCATCGATGCCGAAGGTGATGCGCCGGGCATCCGGGTTGTCGAGGTTCTGGGCGAGCCCGCCGAGGATGATCGAAACCCCACTCGCGGACATCGTCTCGGCGACGAGGTCGTTCACCTCGATGCGGCCGTTCCAGTCTTCGCGGCCCGCTTCGCCGAAGGAGAGCTGGATACGGCCGTCTCTGACCGAGGCGCCGCCGGCGCCCGGCAGCACGACCCGGTTGTCGCTGTCATCGCGCAGGCGTCCGTCCACGGAGACACGGCGGAGGAAGCCGTCGGGGGTGGTTTCGCCCGCGGCCTCGAGGGTCAGCTTCTGGCTGTCGACATCGAACTTCTCAATGGCGAAGGAGCCGTCATTGCGCGACACGCCGGCGATGGTGACCAGGCTGTCGTCACCGAAGATCTCGCGATGCGCGGGGGCGACCAGCTCGCCGATGGAGCCTTCCAGCCGGGCCTCGAAACCGAGCCCTTCGGTCCGGCCACGCAGCCGGACGGCGCCGCTGACGAGGCGCTTGCCGTCGGCATCGAGGCTGAGGGCGACGTCGAGATTGTCGACCGGGCCTTCGCCCTTGATTGCCATGTCGATGGGCGGGCGGCCTTCCATGTTCAGAAGGTTGGCGACAACGCCGTCGGCCGGCTCGGACAGCGAGAGGTCGAGCGCCATCGCGCGCGTCTGGTTGGAGAAGCTGGCCTTCAGCTTCAGCTCGCCGCCGGGGCCATCGAGGCGGGTGATCGCCAGATCTGACTCGAGCTCACCGGATTGCAGACTCAAACTGCCATCGACGGAAAGCTCCGATTCCAGGCCGAACACGGTCGGCCCGAAGGTGACCTTCGGGACGCTCAGTTCGCGCAGGATGATGGCGATAGGCAGTTCCGGCAGCTGGAACGGGGTTGCCTCGGGAGACGGCAGGCTCTCGTCGGCGATCGGGCCGCGCGGCATGTCGATGCTGTCGGCGGTCAGCGTGTCGATGGACAGCCGGCCCCGGACGAGCGCCAGCCGGTTCCAGACGATGGAGGCATTCTCGATTGTCAGCCAGATGCCCTCGTCGTCGGCCACCGTGATCCGGCCGATGCGGGCATTGGACGACAGCGCGCCCTGGATTCCGTTCAGCCGGATCTGCCGGTTCGGCGCCGACAGCTGGTTCTGGATGAAGCGGGTGAGGGCCGAGCGATCGGCGTCTTCGTCGCTCTGCGCGAACGCGGGCAGCGAGAACAGGACGAGACTGAGGGCGAGGAGGAGGCGGATCAAAACGCTTGTCCTATCCCGACATAGAAGGCGACGCTTGGGTCATCCTCTTCCTTCTCGAGCGGCACGGCGACATCGAGACGAATGGGACCCAGGCTGGTGAAGTAGCGCAGGCCCACGCCGACGCCCAGCTTCACGTCCTGGTCGAAGTCCGGCGTGGAGTCGGCGCCGACCAGCCCGGCATCGAGGAAGGCGACCGCGCCGATGGTCTCGGTGAACCGGCCGCGCAACTCCACCGATCCCTCGACGAGCGACTTGCCGCCGACAACCTCGTTGCCGACATCGACGCCGATCGAGCGATAGGAATAGCCGCGCACGGAGCCGCCGCCGCCGGCGAAGAAGAGAATGTCCGGCGGGATTTCCGAGATGGAGGGGCCGATCACGGTGCCGATCTTGGCGCGTCCGGCCACCACCAGCCTGTCGCCGTCACCGATCGGCAGGTAGGAGCGCGCCTCGCCGGTGAACCGGGCGGCGGCGTTCTCGTAGTTGAATTCATAGAACGGCAGCGCGGTCACATCGATGTAATGGCCACGGGTGGCGTTCACCGGATCGTTCCGGTTGTCGAAGGTGAGGGCGCCCAGGAACCCGCCGGTGGTGAAGTCGCGGGTGCCGTAGACATCGTCCTCGAACCGGGCGTGGCTGCCGGCGAGATAGGCCTTCGCGGTCAGTGTCTTGCCGAACAGTCGGGTGAACCCGGCCTGACCGCTGACGCCGGTCTTGGTGTAGGGGTCGAGCACCTCGCGCTCGAAGTAGCCCGAGGCGGTGAAGTTGGTGTCGGGGGTGCCGACGCCGGGTTTGGTGAAGGTCGCGCCCGCCCGGTAGGTGAAGTCTTCCGGATCGGCGTTGTTCTCGAAGTTGGCGACCTTGCCCTCGATGCGCAGCTGCTCGGCGCGCCCGAACAGGTTGCGGTGCAGCCAGTAGGCCTCAAGGCCGATGCCGTCGATGGTCGAATAGGTCCCGCCGACGCCGATGCGGCGCTGCTTGCGCTCCTGCACGACGATGGTCATCGGCAGATCTCCGTCCGGCCCGATTTCGGGCGCTTCCTCGATCCGCAGCGCGCGGAAGACGCCGAGGCGGGCCAGGCGGTCGTTGGCGCGCTTGACGTCGTCCGGGTCGAACTCGGTTCCGGGCTTGATGCCGGCCATGTAGCTGACGAAGCCGGGCTTCATCTTCTCGGTGCCGCGCACCGTCGTCTGGCCGAAATAGGCCTTGCGGCCCGGCTCTATCTGCAGGTGCGCATCGACGGTTCTGGACGGATGCTCGGCGACGACCCGGCGCGGACCGGCCTTTGCCTTGGCGTGTCCCTGCTGGCGCCAGGCCTGCACCTCGAGCTGCTCGGCGCGGAGGATGGTGCCCGATCGTGCCGGCTGGCCGGACACGAAGCCGGCGGATTCCGGGGTCGGCACCACGTCCTTGCGGTTGGTGGCCGGCGGCGCGCGGTTGGCGATCCGCGTTTCGTCGAACAGGAACTGGGGGCCGGGGTCGACCGTGATGCGGACGTCCGCTTCGGGGGCGAGCCGGGAGTCCGGGGGCAGATCGGCGGCCTGACGGCCATCCACGGTGATCGACACCGTGCCGCCATAGCGGGCCTGGCTGTAGAGCGAATAGACGATGCCGCTGTAGTCGCCGCGTGCCTTCGCCAAAAGGCCGGCGGCGCCGGACGCGGGCTTCTTGCGGTCCTGCCAGAGGCGCGACGCGTTGCGGAGGGTCTTCTCAAGGTCGGAATTGTCGCCGGTCACCTCGAAGGTGACGGTATAGGGCTGCGGCTCGCCGATGATCTGGTCGGGATCGGGCTTCTTACTGCCGAAGAAAGTGCGCCCGAACAGCTCGAACGCGTCCGCCGGCGCGGTTAACGCCGGAATCCAGAGGCTGGCCACCAAGAGGGCAGCCAACGGGCGGCGTCCTGGACGGCCGCTCAAGAGTGTCGCTCGCGAATTCGGCCGACCATCTCGCGCCATTCTACCGATACGTGCCCCTCCAGTTCGCTGCTTTGTTTCACGAGTGCGGGGCGGCATTCAAGCCGCGACCACCAGCAAGGTTAGTCGTTCGTAACGATTCCGTCCGCAGGCTGGCCGAAAGGCGACACACCGGCGGCACATGCGCACCGGCGCGGCGTTCCGCGTGCTCCGCTCGCCGACGGCGCGCGGCTGGCGGACGTCGCGAAGTCATGCCGGCGGGCGCCGGAAGCGGGCCCGGTGAGTCCGTCGGAGCCGCACAAGGTGACCCCGTGAACTGGCTGGTTGACTTGCAAAGTCTACAGGGATGACGTGTCTTACCATATCGCGTCCAGATTTCCGCGATCGCCAGGGGCGGCGGCGTTTTCGCTGACGAAACCGAAGGAGCCACGCGCATCGACCGCATGAGACACGACCCGAAGGGATCCCGCGGACGGAGGATTCGGTACAGTGCGCTCGCATCGGCCGGCTCCGCAGGGTCGCACGCGGGCATCGGCGTCGATGGACGGATGCGGGCGGTGGCCGGGCAGCTGCGCCAGCTCTTCCTGCCGCGCGCGTTGCGGGCGGCGGTGGCACGCGAGACCGCGGCGGAGCAGGCCGACGGGCCGGCGATCCACCCGGAGGACCGGCCGGCGCCCGAGCTGTTCGAGCGGGCCGTGGAGGCCGCCGGCATCGGCGCCTGGGAATGCCGGCTGCCGGAGGAAAAGCTGGTCTGGTCGGGAACCACCTACGACATCTTCGGGGTGCCGCGCGACCATCCGCTGGAGCGGCGCGACGCGCTGAACTTCTATTCCCGGGAATCGCTCGCGGCCCTCCACGAAACCCGCGCGCGAGCGCTCCAGGCCGGCACCGGCTTCACCCTCGATACCGAGATCATCACCACGAGCGGCGCGCGCCGCTGGATGCGCATCACCGCCACGGTGGAGCGAAACGGCGATGTGCCCCGCCGGCTGTTCGGGCTGAAGCAGGACATCACCGACGAGAAGCGGCTGCTCGAGCAGGCCCGCTACCTGGCCGAGTTCGACGCGATGACCGGGATCGCCAACCGGACGCGCTTCGAGGCGGGGCTCGCCGCGCTCTGCCGGGACTTCGGGTCGGCCGCCCGTCCGGGCGCGCTGGTGCTGATCGACCTCGACGGGTTCAAGCTGATCAACGACACCTTCGGCCACGTCGCGGGGGACGAGTGCCTGAAGGAGGCGGCGACGCGGCTGTCGCGGGTCTGCCGGGGAGCCGGGCTGGTCTCGCGGGTCGGCGGCGACGAGTTCGCCGTGCTGGTGCCGGCGGGCACCGAAATGGGCGTGACCGAGGCGCTGGCCGCCGGCATCGTCGACGCGCTCGCCGAACCGGTCTGCCGCGAGGGAATCGCCTTCAGCTTTTCGGCGTCGGTCGGGATCGCCGCCGCGTGGGCGTGCACGCCGCGCGAGCTGTTCGCCCAGGCCGACGCCGCCCTCTACGAGGCCAAGGACGCCGGCCGGAACACCTATCGCGTGTTCGATACTCGGACGCTGCGCTGACACGCCCGGCGGTCCGGCGCCAGGGAAGAGGACGGATGTCCGATGCGGTCGCGAACGGTGGCCCGTTTCGGAAAACGCGCTAGGATTGACGGCGGGGAAGGCGGAGGCGGCATCGGCACTGCCGGGTGAGCTTGGGGGAGCCATGACCACGACGCTGACGGCGGCACTCGGCTACACGCTGATCCCGCTGGCGGCCGGGCTTCTGGGCGCGCTGCTCGCGGTGGTGCGCCGGCCGGGCCCGAAAGTCACCAGCGCGGTTCAGCACTTCGCCGCGGGCGTGGTGTTCGCGGCCGCGGCGGGGGAAATCCTGCCGGACATCCTGGAGCAGGGCGGCATCGTGCCGACGCTGGTCGGCGGGCTCGCCGGCATCGCCGTCATGCTGGTGCTCGGACAGCTGGAGAAGGTTGCGGCCGGGCCGGTGGGGCTGCTCGCGACCGTCGGGATCGACCTCCTGATCGACGGGCTGGTGCTGGGGATCGCCTTCGCGGCCGGCGCGGCGGTCGGCATCCTGCTGACCATCGCGCTGACCCTGGAAGTGCTGTTCCTCGGCGTCAGCACCGCCATCAGCCTCGGCGAGCGCATTGCCTCGCGCACCAGGGTCATCGCGCTGACGGCCGGGATCGCGCTGCTGCTGCCGCTCGGCGTGCTGCTGTCGGCGCCGATCGAATATGCCTCGGCGCCGGTGAAGACCGGCCTGTTCGCGTTCGGGCTGGTGGCGCTGCTCTATCTCGTCACCGAGGAACTGCTGGTGGAGGCCCACGAGCAGGCCGAGGACACGCCCTGGATCACGGCGCTGTTCTTTCTCGGCTTCCTGCTGCTGCTGGTCCTGCAGGAAGCGATCGGCTGACGCTGGCGCGCCCGGCCGGATTGTCCGGGCCGACCGTCAGGGTGTGTCGCCGCCGGCCGCCTTCATGGCAAGGACCGCCGCGGCCGTCCGGTTCTCCACCCCGAGCTTGTTCAGGATCTTTTCCAGGTGCTTGTTCACCGTGCCGGGATTGAGGGTGAGGATCTCGGCGATGTCGCGGTTCGACTTGCCCTGCATGATCCAGTGCAGGACCTCGGCCTCGCGTATCGTCAGGCCGAAGCGCTCCTTCAGTCGCTCTTCCATGGAGACGGTGTCGGGCGACAGCCGGATGAGGATGTCGCCGGAGGTGGCGCGCCCGACATAGGTGACGGTCAAGGCGTCGCGTCCGCTGCCGGAGGTCCACGGCATCACCGACGTGACCGGCCGGTCGACGGTGCTGGCAAGCCAGTCCAGCAGGGCGGCGCTGGCGATGCGCTGGCGCTCGGCGACGAGACCCGGCAGCCGCTCGGCGAACTGCAAGGCATGGTCGGACGCCCAGGCGATGCGGCCGTCGGGGGCGATCGCCATGATCGGATGGCCCACCGCATCGAGGGCGTGACGCGCGTCGTCCACCAGCCGCGCGTTGGCCACGTGCACGGTGACCCGGGCGATCAGCTCGTCGGAGTTGACCGGCTTGGTGACGTAGTCGACGCCGCCGGCGCGCAGGCCGGAGACGATGTGGGACGGATCGCTGAGCCCGGTCATGAAGATGATCGGGGCCGGGTTCGGATTGGGACCCGACTTGAGGCGCCTGCAGGTCTCGAAGCCGTCCAGCTCGGGCATCACCGCGTCCATCAGGATCACGTTCGGCTGGACCCGCTTCGCCAGCGCGATGGCGGTGATCCCGTCGCGGGCTACGAGCACGGTCAGGCCGGCCTCCTCGAGGGTGTCGATCAGCATCGACAGGGTTTCGGGCGCATCGTCGACGACGAGTACGATGTTCTGTCCGCCGCTAAGCGTCACGGTCGCTCTCCATGTCCGAGAGCACCTTGTCGAGGTGCGGGAGGTCGAAGGTGGCGACGATGCCGCGCAGGCGGGCGACGGTGCCGGTGAGCCCCGGGTCCTCGCTCTCGATGTCGGAGAGCGTCTGGCGCAGGCCGCGCGGGTAGCCGATCTGGGCGAAGCGGCGCAGCTCCTCCAGCCGGTCGGGCGGGATGCGCGGTCCCCCGAGCGCCTCGGTCCGGTCGATGCCGTCGGCCAGCGTGTAGGTGATCTTGAGGTGCCGCTCGAGCTTGATCAGCAGTTCGTCGATGTTGATCGGCTTGGCGATGAAGTCGTCGTGAAGCGCGCCCTGGCTGCCGCGCGCCCGCTGGTCGGCGGCATGGGCGGAAACCATCAGGATCGGCGTCGTGTCCTCGCCATTGTCCCTGAGGTACTCCGTGAACTGCCAGCCGCTCATGCCCGGCAGGGAGACGTCGAGCAGGAACAGGTCCGGCGAGATTCGCGACAGGAGCTCGATGGCGGCCTCTGCGCTCTCGGCGAAATGCAGCGACAGGCCGATGGGGCGCAGCGCGTCCTGGAGCAGCGCCCGGTGGTCCGGCTCGTCCTCGACGGCGAGGATCGTGCGGCGCGGCCCGGTGTAGCCGTTGACGACGCGGCGGTGGTTGGTCGGCAGCGTCGTCGTCCGGTGGACACGCGGCAGCATCAGCCGGACCTCGAACCGGCTGCCGGTGCCGGGGGTGGACTCCACCGTCAGCTCGCCGCCCTGGATCTCGGTCAGCAGCTTGGTGATGGTCAGCCCGAGCCCGGTGCCCGGGATCACCGGCCCGCGCGGACGGGTGAGCCGCTCGAACGGCAGGAAGATGCGCGGGATCTGGTCGGCCGGGATGCCGGGACCGGTGTCGATGACGGTGAAGCGGGCGACCTCGCTGCGATACTGGACCTCGAAGCGGACCTCGCCCGACTGGGTGTAGCGGATGGCGTTGGTCAGGAGATTCATCAGGATCTGGCGCAGCCGCCGCTCGTCGCTGCGCACCCAGTCGGGCAGCTTGTCGACGGCCGAATAGGAGAAGGCGAGGCCCTTCTCGTCGGCCTGCATCCGGAACACCGCGACGAGCTGGCTCAGGAACTCCGGCAGGTGGATCGTCTCCGTGTGGATCTCCAGCCGGCCTGCCTCGATCTTGGAGATGTCCAGCAGGCCCTCGATCAGGCCGGAAAGATGTTCGCCGCTGCGGCGGATGATGGACACGGCCTCGTGCCGGCGCGGCGGCAGGTCGGGATCGGTCTCCAGCAGCTGGGCATAGCCGAGGATGGCATTCAGCGGCGTGCGCAGCTCGTGGCTGATGCCGACGACGTAGCGGCTCTTGGCGACGTTGGCGGCGTCGGCTTCCCGGCGCGCGCGCTGGAGCTCGCCGTCGGTGCGCTTGTGGGCGCGGATCTCGCGCATCAGCAGCTGTGCCTGCTGCTCGCTTTCGCGCATGGCGGTGCGCTGGCTCTCCTGGGCGAGCACGAACAGCCAGATGGCGATGCCGGACACGAAGGTGAGGGCGGCGAACGACAGCCAGAGCGACTGCACCAGCGAGCCGCCGGGATCGACGCTCACCTGGTGGATCAACCGGAGCGGCAGGCCGATGACCAGCATGGCGAACGCCATCAACACGACGAAGGCGGCGTAGCGGGTCTTCAGGGCGCGGCCGATCCGGCCGGGAAACATCCAGTCGATGAAGTCCTGGACCTGTTCCGACAGGCTTGCGCTCGGCTTGCACATGTCGGCGCAGCGCGCGTCGAGAGAGCAGCAGAGCGAGCAGATCCAGCTGGCATAGAACGGGCAGTGGATGACGTCTTCGCGCTCCAGCGTGTTGCCGCAGACGCCGCACGTCTGCTCGTTCTCGGCGAGGGGCTCCGGCTGACGGGCGATGTAGTAGCGGCCGCGGGTCGCGACCGCGATGAGCGGCGCCAGCAGAAAGGTGGCGACGAGGGTGAGCGCGGTGGCGAAGGCGGCAAGGGTCTCGCCGAACACGCCGCCGGATGCGGCGAAGCCGAGCGCGGCCGAGCCGACCATGGCGCCGACGCCGACCGGGTTGATGTCGTAGAGATAGCCACGCCGGAACTCGATCCCGGGCGGGCTCAGCCCTAGCGGCTTGTTGATCAGCAGATCGGCGACGATCGCGCCCACCCAGGCGACTGCGACCGTCGAGTAGATGGTCAGGGTCGATTCCAGCGCCGCGAACACCCCGAGCTCCATCAGCATCAGGGCAATCAGCACGTTGAACAGCAGCCAGACGACGCGGCCGGGATGGGCGTGGGTGAGGCGGGAGAAGAAGTTCGACCAGGCGATCGAGCCGGCGTAGGCGTTGGTCACGTTGATCTTCAGCTGGGAGACCACCACGAAGGCGCCGGTCAGCGCGAGCGCGATCGTCAGGTCGGGGATCATCGTGCGAAACGCCACGAGGTACATCTGCGTCGGCTCGACGGCGTTGTGCCAGGCGACGCCGGCCTGCACGGCGAGCACCGCGAGATAGGAGCCGGCGAGCATCTTGGCCACGCCGAGCACCGACCAGCCGGGACCGGCGGCGACCAGCGCGAACCACCATTTGCGCCGTTCCGCCCGGGTCTTCGGCTCGGGCAGGAAACGCAGGAAATCGACCTGTTCGCCGATCTGGGCGATCAGCGAGAACACCACGCCGGACGCGGCGCCCACCATCAAGAGGTTCGCCCCGTCGGAAGGCCGCCCGTTGCGCGGCTCGAACGACGTCCAGTCGGCGATGCCGAGGTCGCCGGACACGGCAACCAGGATGAAGGGCAGCGTGTGGAGGATGATCCACGGCGCCTGAGTCCACTTCTGGAAGATCGAGATCTTGGTGAAGCCGTGGGTCACCAGCGGGATGACCACCAGCGCATTGAGCAGATAGCCGATCCCCAGGGGGACGCCGAAGCAGAGCTCCAGCGCCAGCGACAGGATCGCTGCTTCCAGCGCGAAGAAGATGAAGGTGAAGGATGCGTAGATCAGCGAGGTGATCGTCGATCCGATATAGCCGAAGCCCGCGCCGCGGGTGAGAAGGTCGATGTCCACCCCGGCCCTGGCGGCGTGGTAGGCGATTGGCAACCCGGTCAGGAACAGCACCGCCCCGACCAGCATGATCGCGATGACGGCGTTGTCGAAGCCGTAGGAGAGGGTGATGGCGCCGCCGATCGCCTCGAGCGCAAGGAAGGAGATCGAGCCGATGGCGGTGTTGGCGACCCGGCCCATCGACCAGCGCCGCGCTCGCCGCGCGGTGAACCGCAGGGCGAAGTCCTCCAGCGTCTCGTTGGCGACCCACTGGTTGTAGGTGCGCCGCTGCCGGGTGATGGGGCGCGCTCGGCTCATCGGGCGGTCAGGCGCATTCACTCGGTGTCTCCCGGCATGCTGCGATGCGGTGAGGCCGCGATCCCCGGCCAGGGGGCCGGCGTGATCGTTCGCTGGCCGCGCCGCCGCCTCCTCGCGGCCAATGGCTCGTCCATGAAGCCAGCATGACCTCCACTTTTGCGTAGCACCATGGGTAGATCCACCCATTGCTGCACTGCAGCGGCAGCGGTGATGCTCCGGTCAATGGCCGGAAGACAATCGGCCTCAAGCAAGATTTGCACCAGCACCTGCGAAGAGGAGCGTCATGACCGACGGGAAGAAGACGTCAGGACTGAATCCGGCTGTGAGCCGGCGAAACGTTCTCCTGGGAGGAGCGGCCCTTTCGGCAGCCCTGTTCCTGCCCAAGGGCCTTCGGGCCGCGGATTATCCGACCGCCGCGGTGAACACGACCGGCCTGGCCGTCACCGACGACACGGTGACCGTCGGCATCCTGCATTCGATCACCGGCACCATGGCAATCTCGGAGACCGGCTCGGTGCAGGCCGAGAAACTGGCGATCGAGCAGATCAACGCCCAGGGCGGCGTGCTCGGGCGGAAGATCGATTTCATCCAGGAGGACGGCGGCTCCGACTGGCCGACCTTCGCGGAAAAGGCGAAGAAGCTCCTGGTCAACGACAAGGTCGCTTCGGTGATGGGCTGCTGGACCTCGGCGTCCCGCAAGGCCGTGCTGCCGGTCTTCGAGCAGTACAACGGCATGCTCTACTACCCGACCTTCTACGAAGGCCTCGAGGAGTCGCCGAACGTCATCTACACGGGCCAGGAAGCGACCCAGCAGATCATCGCCGGCATCGACTGGGTGGTGAAGGAGCGCGGCGCCGAGACCTTCTACCTGCTCGGTTCCGACTACATCTGGCCGCGCACGTCCAACAAGATCGCCCGCAAGCATATCGAGGACAAGCTGGGCCTGAAGGTGGTGGGCGAGGAGTACTATCCGCTCGGCCACACCCAGTTCAACTCGGTGATCAACAAGATCCGCCTGAGGAAGCCCGATGTGATCTACGCGATCGTCGTCGGCGGCTCGAACGTCGCCTTCTACAAGCAGCTGAAGGCGGCCGGAATCGACATGACCAAGGAGAACCCGCTGCTGCTGACGATCTCGGTGACCGAGGACGAGATCCGCGGCATCGGAGGCGAGAACATCGTCGGCGCCTACGCCTGCATGAAGTACTTCCAGAGCCTGGACAACAAGAACAACAAGGAATTCGTCAAGGCCTTCAAGGACATGTGGGGCCAGGACATGGTCATCGGCGATGTCACCCAGGCCGCCTATCTGGGGCCCTGGCTGTGGAAGGCGGCGGTCGAAGCGGCCGGATCGTTCGATGTGGACAAGGTGCGCGAGGCCTCCCCGGGCCTGGAGTTCACCAAGGCGCCGGAAGGCTACGTCCGCATCCACGAGAACCATCATCTCTGGTCCAAGACCCGGGTCGGCCACGCCCTCGAAAACGGCCAGTACGAGGTCGTCTACGAGACCGCCGAGCTGGTCGAGCCCGATCCGTTCCCCGAGGGCTACCAGTAGGCCGCACCCCTCGCGGCGCGGGGCGCGTTCCGGGCAACCGGGGCCGCCCGCCGCGGGGCAGCGTCTTCGCAGCCGCGCGCGGACCCATCGCCGCGCGCGCCGGTCGCACCGCCATCAGGATCATCGGTCATGTTCGACGGCTACAGTTCCAGCGAGCTTGTCGCGATCTTTGCCATGCAAGGGTTCGCGGGCCTCATCCTCTTCTCCGTTCTCGTCCTGATGGCGCTCGGGCTGGCGATCATCTTCGGCCAGATGGGCGTGATCAACATGGCGCACGGGGAGTTCATGATCCTCGGCGCCTACGTCACCTATCTCTGTTCGAACGTCTTCTCCGCATACCTGCCCGGCCTGTTCGGCATCTACTTCTTCATCGCGATGATCCTGGCGTTCTTCGCCTCGGGCGCGCTGGGTATGCTGGTGGAGTGGGCGCTGATCCGCCATCTCTACAAGCGGCCGCTGGACACGCTGCTGGCCACCTGGGGCCTCAGCCTGATCCTGCAGCAGACCTACCGCACCATCTTCGGCGCGCGCGAGGTGGGCGTGCAGATCCCCGACTGGATGATGGGGGCGCTGCCGCTCACCGACATGATTGAGCTGCCCATCAACGGCATCTTCGTGATGGTGCTGACGTTCGTCATCGCGGTCGCCGTCGCGCTGCTGCTGGTGAAGAGCGCCTGGGGCAAGCAGGTGCGGGCGGTGATGTTCAACCGCACCATGGCCGGCGCCGTTGGCATCAACACCGAGCGCGTCGACCGGATGACCTTCGGCATCGGCTGCGGCATCGCCGGCGTGGCGGGGGCGGCGTTCACGATGATCGGCTCCACCGGCCCGTCGTCCGGGCAGCTCTACATCGTCGACACCTTCCTGGTCGTCGTCTTCGGCGGCGCGGCGAGCCTGTTCGGCACCATCGCCTCGGCGTTCTCCATCAGCCAGGCCCAGTCGATCATGGAGTTCTTCCTCTCCGGCTCGATGGCCAAGGTTCTCACCCTGCTCACCGTCGTCGGCATCCTGATGCTGCGCCCCCAGGGCCTGTTCAGCCTCAAGATCCGAAGCTGAGGACCGCACCATGACCAACTTCGGCAACCGCACGTTCACTGGCGCCGAGATCGCGGGCTTCCTCGCCCTCGCCGTCCTGCTCTTCGTCGTCTTCCCGCTCGGCTTCGACGCCTTCCGGCTGAACCTCTTCGGCAAGTACCTGACCTACGCCTTCGTGGCGCTCGGCCTGGTGCTGTGCTGGGGCGCCGGCGGGATCCTGTCGCTCGGGCAGGGCGTGTTCTTCGGGCTCGGCGGCTACTGCATGGCGATGTTCCTCAAGCTAGAGGCTTCGTCGCCGGAAAACACCGCCATCCAGTCCACCCCCGGCATCCCGGACTTCATGGACTGGAACCAGGTCACCCAGCTGCCGTGGTGGTGGGAGCCGTTCCACTCGTTTGCCTTCACGCTCGTCGCGGTGGTGGTGGTGCCGACGATCCTCGCCTTCATCATCGGCGTGGCGATGTTCCGGCGGCGGGTGGGCGGCGTCTATTTCGCCATCATTACCCAGGCGATCGCCGCCATCCTGACCATCCTGATCATCGGCCAGCAGGGCTTCACCGGCGGCGTCAACGGCATCACCGACCTGCGCACGCTGCACGGCTGGGACATCCGCACCGACGACGCCAAGCTGGTGCTCTACTTCGTCAACGCGGTGCTCCTGTTCGGCTGCCTGTTCATCGCCCAGTTCGTGCGGCGCTCGAAGCTTGGCCGGCTGATGATCGCCATCCGCGACCGCGAGGACCGGGTCCGGTTCTCCGGCTACGACGTGGCCAACTTCAAGATCTTCGTGTTCTGCTTGGGCTCGGCCTTCGCCGCCATCGGCGGCGCGATGTTCACCCTGCAGGTCGGCTTCATGTCGCCCACCCTGGTCGGCATCGTGCCGTCCATCGAGATGGTGATCTTCTGCGCGGTGGGCGGGCGCACCTCGATCTTCGGCGCGGTCTACGGGGCGTTGCTGGTCAACTGGGCGAAGACGACCTTCTCCGAGAGCTTCCCGGAGCTGTGGCTGTTCGCCATGGGCGCGCTGTTCATCGGCGTGGTGCTCGCCTTTCCGCAAGGCCTCGCCGGCCTCTACGCCGACCATGTGGAGCCCCATGTGAAACGGCTGCTGCGCCGCCCCGGCAACCCGCCGGTGGCCCCGGCGGTCGCGGCGTCCGAAACGCCGGCCGAGTGAAGGGAGCGCATCAGATGACCACTCCGGCAACCGCCCACGGCACCGACTTCCTTCTCGCGGTGGAAGGGCTCACGGTCTCCTTCGACGGCTTCAAGGCGGTCAACGACGTCAGCTTCTACGTCGACCCGAACGAGATCCGCGTGATCATCGGGCCGAACGGCGCGGGCAAGACCACGGTGCTCGACCTGATCTGCGGCAAGACCCGCGCCACCAGCGGCTCGGTGAAGTTCAACGGCCACGAACTGACCCAGATGCGGGAGGACCAGATCGTCCATGCCGGCGTCGGGCGGAAGTTCCAGAACCCGTCGATCTACGAGGATCTGAGCGTCTTCGAGAATCTCGAGCTGTCCTATCCGAAGGGCCACAACGTCTTCGGGGCGCTGTTCTTCAAGCGCGACGCGGAGGTCATCGAGCGGATCCACGAGGTGGCCGAGATGATCTTCCTCGACGGCCATCTGCGCGAGAAGGCGGCGCATCTCAGCCACGGGCAGAAGCAGTGGCTGGAGATCGGCATGCTCCTGATCCAGAAGCCGGAGCTCCTGATGCTCGACGAGCCGGTGGCCGGCATGTCGGTGGCGGAGCGGAAGAAGACCGCGGAGCTCCTACACCGGATCATCCAGGATCACGCGGTGATCGTCATCGAGCACGACATGGGGTTCGTCGCCGACATCGCCCACAAGGTCACCGTCCTGCACCAGGGCAAGATCCTCGCGGAGGGATCGATGGACAAGGTCCAGGCCGATCCCCGCGTCATCGAGGTCTATCTCGGGCACTGACGCCGGCCGGCCGCACGGACCCGCCCGCCCGGCGGCCGTCGGCTCCAGGTTCAACAGGTTGGGCACTTTCTCTTCGCCGGACCGAGCCGGTGGGGGCGGGAAATGCCAGGAGGAGCGCGCGCATGCTCAACATCCAGTCCCTGCACGTCGCCTACGGCGAGAGCGAGGTCCTGCACGGCGTCGACCTGGACGTGGCGCCGGGAGAGATCGTCGCCATCATGGGCCGCAACGGCATGGGCAAGACGACGCTCATGAAGGCGATGATGGGGGTCATCCCGTCGAAGTCCGGCTCGGTCAACGTCGGCGACGTCGACGTCACCGGGATGAAGAGCTACCGGCGGGTCGCCAACGGCATCGCCTACGTGCCCCAGGGCCGGATGATCTTCTCCACCATGACGGTGCAGGAGAACATCCAGACCGGCCTCACCGTGACCGGCGAGAGCGCGGTACCGGAGAACATCTACGAGCTGTTTCCGGTGCTTCTGGAAATGAAGGGGCGGCGCGGCGGCAACCTGTCGGGCGGCCAGCAGCAGCAGCTGGCGGTGGCGCGGGCCCTCGCCGCCAAGCCGAAGGTGCTCCTCCTCGACGAACCGACCGAAGGCATCCAGCCGTCGATCATCCGCGACATGGGCCGCACGCTGAAGCGCATCCGCGACGAGCGCGGCCTGTCCATCGTCGTCTCCGAGCAGGTGCTGTCCTTCGCCCTCGACGTCGCCGATCGCGTGCTGGTCATCGAGAACGGTCGGATCGTCCACGAGAGCCCGCGCGCCACCATCGACGAGGCGAAGGTGTCGAAGTTCCTGTCCGTCTAGTCCGCCACCTCACGCCATCCGCGACACGCAGGCGCCGCAGGCCCGGCCGTCGCGCTCAAGAGTTCACCACCCGGGAAGAAGGGGACCCCAAATGGCCAACACGCTGATCAAAGTCGACCTGAAGGAAAGCCCGCACACCAACGAGAAGGTCCACAACCGCTGGCATCCCGACATTCCGATGGCGGACTGGGTGGAGCCGGGCGACGACTTCCTGGTCGAGACCTACGACTGGACCGGCGGGCAGATCAAGAACGACGACGACGCGGCCGACGTGCGCGACGTGGAGCTGCAGCAGGTCCACTATCTCTCCGGCCCGATCGGCGTGAAGGGTGCGGAGCCGGGCGACCTGCTGGTGGTCGACATCCTCGACATCGGCGCCAAGGAGGAGATGCTCTGGGGCTTCAACGGCTTCTTCTCCAAGCAGAACGGCGGCGGCTTCCTGACCGACCACTTCCCCGAGGCCCAGAAGTCGATCTGGGACTTCGAGGGCATGTTCACCAAGTCGCGGCACGTGCCGGGCGTGCGCTACGCCGGCCTGATCCATCCGGGTCTGATCGGCTGCCTGCCGGACCGCAAGATGCTCGACACCTGGAACGAGCGCGAGAAGGCGCTGGTCGACACCGATCCGCACCGGGTGCCGGAGCTGGCCACGCTGCCGAACACTCAGTCGGCGCACATGGGCCAGATGAAGGGCGAGGCGCGCGACGCCGCCGCCGCCGAGGCCGCCCGCACGGTGCCGCCGCGCGAACACGGCGGCAACTGCGACATCAAGGACCTGTCGCGGGGCTCGAAGATCTATTTCCCGGTCTATGTGGACGGGGCGGGCCTTTCGATGGGCGACCTGCACTTCAGCCAGGGCGACGGCGAGATCACCTTCTGCGGCGCCATCGAGATGGCCGGCTGGCTGCACATCAAGGTCGATCTCATCAAGGGGGGCATGGCGAAGTACGGGATCAAGAACCCGATTTTCCGGCCTTCGCCGATCGTGCCGAAATATGACGACTACCTGATCTTCGAGGGCATCTCCGTCGACGAGGCCGGCAAGCAGCACTATCTCGACGTGCACATCGCCTACCGGCAGGCCTGCCTCAACGCCATCGAGTACCTGAAGAAGTTCGGCTATTCGGGCGCCCAGGCCTACGCGATCCTCGGCACCGCGCCGGTGCAGGGGCACATCTCCGGCGTCGTCGACATCCCGAACGCCTGCGCCACCCTGTGGTTGCCGACCGACATCTTCGCCTTCGACATGATGCCGGGCAAGGATGGCCCGACCGTCCATCTCGACGGATCGGTCGACATCCCGCTGGCGCCGGATCTGTAGAGAAATCCGGTTGATGCGCTCACGCCAGCTCGCTTCGCTCGCGGCTGCGCGGGCGCGGCCTCCGGCCGGCATGCGGTCGCATGCTGGCGGAGGGAGACTGGTAAGCAGCAAGGCAAAGGCGTCCCGCCCTTGGGCCAACGGGGAGCATGACATGCCGATCTACGACTATCTGTGCGAGGACCACGGGCCGTTTACGGCCATGCGGCCGATGAGTGCGCACGCCGAACCGTGTGCGTGTCCCACCTGTGCGCAGGACGCACGGCGCGTGATGATCACGGCGCCGCGCCTCGCCGTCATGGACGGTGCGCGGCGCGATGCCCACGGCGTCAACGAGCGCGCCGCCCACGAGCCGAAACGTGCCAGTCAGCACGGTCCCGGCTGCGGCTGCTGCTCGGGCGGGGCAGGAAAGAAGAAGCGTTCCGGAGCGATCGAGCGGCCTGACGGCTCCAAGAGCCTCGTCGGCCGCCGCCCCTGGATGATCTCTCACTGACGTCGGGTTTCCGGTTCCCGTTCGACGCGGGGTCGCTCGATCGGGCCGAACCTGACGCATCGGAGCATCCTCTTGGGAGGGGACGCCCACCAGCACGGCACCCGTCGGCTTCGCGGCCGGCGGGTGTTCTGTTTGCGCGCCGGCCGCGCGCCGTCGGCTGCGGGGCAGCGGCCCAAGCGGCCGGTTCAGGGCCATGCAGACATCAGGGTGGCACCTTGAATTGCCTGCGGTCGGGGGAACCACTCCGCCGAACGGGGGTTAGCCCCGCTCCCGAGCAGGCCATCGCATGCATGGCTTCCGCTGATGGCCGCGGAGGCACCGGGACCGATCGGCCGGAAGTCGATGGTGGGTCGTCCGGATCCAGGCCCCGGCAGTTCGCCTCATCCCCGGCAGTGCGTGTCCAACCGAGATCGTACATGGAAACGTCGACCCTCACGGAGCCGTCCGGAACGCCGGGCCTTTCCGCCGCCATCCTCGACGCGCTGGATGACCAGATCTGCGTGGTCGACAACGACGGCATCATCGTCGCGGTCAACCGCGCCTGGTCGGACTTCGTGACGGAAACCGATTCGTCGTCGGGCGGGGCTGCCTCCGGGGTGAGGCTGGGATTGCCCTACCTGCAGGTCTGCCGGAAAGCGGGAGGGCCCGGTGCCGGCGACGTCGCGGCGTTCGAGGCGGGCCTGCGTGCCGTTCTCGACGGCGAGCGGGATCTGTTCGAGATCGAATATCCCAGCGACGCGCTCGGCGAGGCGGCCTGGTTCGTCGGACGCATCACGCCGCTGTCCGGCGATCGCGAGGGCGCCGTCATTTCCCATATGAACGTCACCATGCGGAAGCGCGCGGAAGCCGACCTCGAGAGGCTCGCGCTGACCGACGAACTGACCGGGTTGCCGAACCGGAGGTGCTTCGACGAGGAGGGCGAGCGCGAGCTCACGCGGATTCGGCGGTACGGCGGTGTCGGCGCGCTGGTGATGATCGATCTCGATCATTTCAAGCAGATCAACGACACCTACGGACATCCCGCCGGCGACGAGGCCCTGAGGGCGTTCGCGCGCATCTCTGACGCCTTCCTGCGCGAGACCGATCTCGTCGCGCGGTTCGGCGGTGAGGAGTTCGCGGTGATCCTCCGTGACGCCGACGCGGAGCAGGCGGCGCACGTGTCGGAACAGTTGCGCGAAGCCGTGGGGCAGGCGTCCATCATGTGCGGCGGCACGAGCTTCGGGTTTTCCGCGAGTTTCGGAATTGCAGAGATCAGGCCCGACGAAATGGGATTGCACGCCGTCATCGACCGGGCCGACAGGGCGTTGCTGGCCGCCAAGCGCACCGGGCGCAACCGCATCCGGGTCGCCTGAACGGGCGGGAAGGCGGGCCTGCGAGGGAAGGGCTGGTGCCGGTTGAGGGACTCGAACCCCCGACCTTCGGTTTACAAAACCGCTGCTCTACCAGCTGAGCTAAACCGGCCGCCGCACGGCACCTATCACAGGCCGTGCGCGATTGCACCTGGAAGGTGGGGTCACCGCGTGTCGAGCAGCCGGCTGCCGGCATAGAGCGCCAGAACGCAGGCGTTCGACACGTTGAGCGACTTGATCGGGCCAGGCACGTCGAGACGCACGACCTGGTCGCAGACCGCCTTTACGCCCGGACGCACACCCTTGCCCTCGGCGCCGAGAACGAGCGCCAGCCGATCGGCCCGGTGGGCGCTCTCGATGGGCATTTCGCCGTCGGAATCGAGCGCCAGCCGCAGATAGCCGTCCTTGCCGAGGCTCTCCAGCGTGCGGGCGAGATTGACCACCGTCAGCACCTTGATCAGGTCCAGCGCGCCGGAGGCGGCCTTGGCCATGACGCCGCTCTCGGTCGGGCTGTGGCGGGTCGTGGTGATCACCGCATCGGCGCCCAGCGCGGTGGCGGAGCGGAGGATCGCGCCGACATTGTGGGGATCGGTGATCTGGTCGAGCAGCACCACGAGCTTCGCCTCGCCGAGGTCCTCCAGGTCGCCCGCCGGCAGCGGATCCGTGTACAGCGCCACGCCCTGGTGAACGGCGTCGCCGCCGACGATCTTGCCGATGGCACGAGGATCGAGAATCTCGGCGTTCTCGACCGACCGGCCGGTCTCCGCCTCAAGCCGGGCAAGGGCGTTGCGGGTGACGAGAAGGCGGCGGCGGGTACGCGCCGGGTTGCCGAGGGCGGCCGCGACGGTGTGAAAGCCGTAGATCCAGACCGGGCCGGTGCTGGGCGCGCCGGAGCGGGGCGGATAGGCGGAGCGTGCTGACTTCTGGCTCATGGCGCTCGGACTGGTGGCGAAGAAGGGATCGGGCTTGGACGGACGCGCCACCCTACCGGGTTGTCGGGCGCGGGTGTAGGTGCGCGTCGGTGGCGGAAGGCAAGCCGGGACGACGCGGATCGACACGCGCTTCCGGTACCGGCTCGGGTTCCGGTGCGCAAGCCGGCGGCCGCGCGGGCCGGTCTCGCCGCCCGTCGTGATTCGCCGCTCCCGGCGGAGCGGGGCACCCGCCGGGATGTCCCTTTCCGCCGGTGTCGGGACCGGAAAAGGAGGCAGGATCGCCCGGGCTGTGCATGCCGTGGCCGCGGACCGTTGACACGGCGGGGCGGCGTCTCCATAACACCGCCCTCGACGAGGACGCGACGCGTTCCCGTCGCCGGCCGCCAGGCCGGATAGGGCGACATTTTCTCCTGGAGGGGTGCCCGAGTGGTTAAAGGGGGCGGACTGTAAATCCGCTGGCTTAGCCTACGTTGGTTCGAATCCAACCCCCTCCACCATTCTCTCCCGTTTTCCCGATCCTCAGCTGTCAGCACCGCTTGTCCGTCGCCAGGCAGGTGCCGCTGCGTTCGCGCGCCCCGCCGCGGATCCGGAAGGCCGCCGCCGGCCGGATCTCAGGTCTCGCTCCAGACGGCGAGTTCGTTGCCGGCCGGGTCGGTGAAATGGAAGCGCCGGCCGCCCGGAAAGGCGAAGGCCGGCCGGACGATGGTGCCGCCGGCGCGGGTCACCGCCGCCTCGGCCGCATCGAGGTCTTCCGCGTAGAGAACCGGTAACGGCTTCAGGGCGGCCTCGGGACTCGCGTCGAAACCGCCGTCGAGGCCCTCGCTGAACGCCGCGTAGCCCGGGCCGTAGTCGGTGAACGACCACGCGAAGGCCTCGGCGTAGAAAGCCTTCACCCGCTCGGTGGTCCCGTCGCCCGCCCGCAGTTCCAGATAGTCGAGCTTGCCCGTTTTGCGCATTGCCGCCTCGCGATGATGATAAAGTTCCTGTTTCGTTCTATACTCGGCGCCGCCGCGGGTACAAGAGGAGCGACGCGGCGGCGCACAGGCGGGGCGTCGGCGAGACTCTTTGCGCCGGCGGATTGTCAAGCGGACGGAATTTCGCTATCTGCGCCCTCACGCGACCAGCGGGTGTAGCTCAATGGTAGAGCAGCAGCCTTCCAAGCTGACGACGAGGGTTCGATTCCCTTCACCCGCTCCAATCAACCCGCGGCGGTCCGCCCGTGATCGGCGACGCGCCGGATCTTGATGAGACCGCCGGACCGGCTGACGCGCTTCGCGACCGTTTCACCACAAGATCAGACCGACAAGCAGGGGCATCGCCGATGGCGAAGGAAAAGTTTGCTCGCAACAAGCCGCACGTGAACATTGGCACGATCGGCCACGTTGACCACGGCAAGACGTCACTGACGGCCGCGATCACGAAGGTTCTTGCCG
>Ga0207904_1000274_pt1 | contig 22420 bp, 21 predicted proteins | sample MalvirmetaMSP118_FD_184232 | JGI IMG/M metagenome (GOLD analysis project Ga0207904, IMG submission 184232) | Marine viral communities from the Deep Pacific Ocean - MSP-118 (SPAdes) | ecosystem: Environmental > Aquatic > Marine > Oceanic | place: Pacific Ocean | collected 2011-05-30 | reverse complement strand
GCCGGGGGCGTGGATGCCGAAACCCGAGGGCACCTACGTCGGGTGGGTCGATTTCCGCGGCGCCGGTATCGACGACCTGCCGGCCGAGTACTTCGCGCGAGAAGCCTCCGTCACCCTCACGGAGGGAACGATGTGCGGCCAGGCCGGCGCCGGGTTCGCGCGGCTCATCTTCGCGACCCCCGCGCCCGTGCTCGAGGAGATCGTTCGCCGGCTCGCCGCGGCGGTGCCGACGCGCTAGACCGGCTCGGGGGCGGCCGAGGTCAGAGCGCGATGCTGGTCTCGGAGGTACGCCGCATAGCCGCCGGGAGTGCGTCCGACGAATCGACCCGAGGTGAGGACTTCGGCCGCATCGCTGGCGACGAGGTGCGCGCCTGACGCGCGGCAGCGGTCGACCAGCATCACGTCTTCGTGTTCCGGGGCGTCGCTGAAGCCACCCGCGGCACGATAGACATCCGCCCGCAGGCCGAGGTTCGCTCCGTGCACATGTCCGTTGGGCTTACCGCGCGTGTGCGTGTCGAGCCACATCTCCCGGTGCTGCGGGGTGAGATCGGCGAAGTCTGGCCGAACGGTACCGATGACGAGATCAGCGCCCTCGCGAGCAAGGCCGAGCTGCACCGTGAGCCAGTTCGCTGGCACGACTGAATCGGCGTCGGTGTTGGCGATCCAGGTCCGCCGGTCTATGGCAGGCGCGAGGCTTCTGAGCGCAGCGGCGACCCCGACAGATCGGGCAACGCCGACAGATCCCGCCTTGATTTCGACGACGGGGAACGGATGCTGCCGCGCGACTGACGCCGACCCGTCAGTGCTCGCGTCGATGACAACGAACACCGCGCACGGTACCCGGACGCGCGAGACGGCGGCTTCCACGGAGTGCAGGCACCGGGAAAGGAGCTGCTCCTCGTTGTGGACGGGGACGACGACGGCAAGCGCCCTGATGCTGGAGCCGATCACACCAAACCCTCCCGTGCGGCCACCGACTCGGAATCCGCGCGGCCGAAGATCTCGAGCACGAAGTCGTCCTCCTCGTGGAGGGCGATCGTGCGCCATCCGGGAACGCGCCGCAACGTGTGGTGGACGCGATCGCCGGTTGACGGGTACTCCGCCACCGGATGCCGCCAGTGGCATGCCACGAGGATGCCGTCGTCGGCGAGCGCCCCATCGATTCGACCGATGAGCGTTTCCAGGTCGGCCGGGTCGAAGTAGTAGCCGACCTCGGAGAGGACGACAGCGTCGAAGTCCCCCGTGGGCCACTCCCCGGGCACATGGGCGCGTGAGACGGTGACGTGGTCGGCCGGTGCCAGCCGGTGCCGGGCGCGATCAACGGCAGCGGCTGATGCATCCACGGCGACGACCCGGTCGGATCGAGCAGCTAGCGGTGCAGTCAGCAGCCCCGTGGCGCATCCGATCTCAAGAACGCTGCCCAGGCGCCGGGTCGGCAGGGCAGCAAGGAGGATGCCGCGTTTGCGTTCCTCGTACCATCGCGTTTCGAATCCCCAGGGGTCGTCATGGCGGGCGTAGAAGTCCTCGAAGAACGCCGCCCGCAGTGTCGCGGAGTCCTCTGGCTCTTCCGAGAGGAAGATCTCGCGGTCGCGGGTGAAGTGAGCGAGAAGTCGCGGCGGAACGATGGCCTCGTCGCCCGTCCCGCTGGAGAGGGCCTCGACCTGAGACGAATGCGCGCGCAGGGCGGCGGCCTTATGCGTCAGCTCGTCCTCGCTCAGCGGCACAGCGAGCGCCCGATCCCAGGGAACGACCTCGGGATCTGCCCAGTGCCACAGCCAGATCGGGTATCCGAGATGTCGCACGCCGCGGGGTGAGGCGGCACTGCTCACGGCGCGGGCTGCCGCCCGGTGATCGCGATGGCCATCTCCTGACCAGGGGGCGACCACGAGCGTGCGTGTGGGGGCGGCATCCGTCGCATTGAGGACCGCGGCGACGGCCGCTTCGACGAGACCCGCGTGTGCGTCGAGCTTGCCATCGGGTATCGACAGGAACTGCACGCGCGCGGCCGGCGCCAGAACGGAGAGCGCGTCGATGACCTCGAGCCGCCGCCGAGCGCGGAGCGCCTCGGGGGTGTGGGTGGGAGAACCAGGATGCGACGCCTCACCATCGCTGGCGATGATGACGCTCACGCGCCCGCCTTGGCTGGCGACGCGGCGCATGATACCCCCGGCGCCGAGTGTTTCATCGTCGGGGTGGGCGGCGACGACGATGAGGTCGGCGGGGAGGGGCTCCACCAGTGGCGTGGAGTGCAGACGCGGGTCGGCGAGCCACCGCTCCTCGGGCGTGCCCTCCTCGAGGTGGCTGAAGCTCACCACGCGGCGCCCTGTCGGGCGGCCTCGCGACCGATGCGCGCCACATCGCGGAGCCCATGGTGTTGCTGCAGGTAGAGGTGGAGGTCGGCGCTGTTGCGGGCAAACTGCTCGTCACGGGTCAGGGGACCGGGGCCCAGCGCCGCGGCGGCTTCGGCAAGGGTGAGCGTAGCGGCATCCGCCACGACGGCGCGCAGGCGTTCACTCACCGCACGCTCGCCTACCCGCCTCGACCGCCCGTCATCCACGAGGTCCGCAGCTTCAGCGAGCACGGCGCGCGCCGACCAGAGTGCGGTGTCGACCTTTCCGAGGTGGACGAGCGAGAGCTGGTCGGCGTTCGCCGACTGCGCCGGTGCCAGCAGTCGCTGCGCGATCCTGGTCGCCGCGCCCCACCAGCAGGCCGCGACCGACATCCCGCCCCAGGCAAACCCCGGCCGCTCCAGGTACCAGCCTGCCTCGCCGACCGGCTCTCCAGGGGCGTCATCGAAGTCGACGGGCGCACTCACGACCTGCGCGAGCCCGCGTGCCGCCCACGGCCCCGCATGGGGACGAACGCCGTCCGCGCGGAGGTCGACAGCGAACAGGCGGCGCCGCCCGTCATCCAGCGTTGCCGTGACGAGAGCCCGGGAGAGGTGTGACGCGAGCGAGCACCACGGCTTGGTGCCTCGAAGCCTCCATCCGGTGCGCGATTGCTCAGCACGCAGGCGGTGGTCGGGGCTTTCGGCGGCGAAGACTCCCCAGGTGTCATGCGGGCTGCGGAGCTCAGACCGCTCAGCTTGCGCCAGAATCGTCAGCGCGTCCAGGTGCGGTTCCAGGATGCGCGCGGCGGCGACGTCGACCGCGGCGGTCGAAGCGAGGAGTTCCCAGAGTTCGGTCGTCCGCCCCTCGCCGACCGGCGGCGCCCACTCTCCGACCGCCACGCACCAGGCGAGGGTCGGATCCACGTCCGTGCCGAACCCGTCGATCTCGGCTGCCGCACTGACGGCGCCGCGCACGGATACGCTCGCGGCGGCCGGGTCGGGGCGAAGTGACACAACCGATGGGGCCTGTCCGCGTGGACAGGCCCCATCGGTTGATCGCGGCAGCGTCAGGACAGTGCGTCCTTCGTCTTCTCGCCAGCCTGCTTGAGGTCGGCCTTGGCCTGGTCGGCCTTGCCCTCTGCCTCGAGCTCCTCGTTGTCGGTGGCGTCGCCGACACCTTCCTTGGCCTTGCCCTTGAGTTCTTCTGCCGAGTTCTTGATCTTGTCGTCGAGTCCCACGATGCGTCTCCTCTGTCCGTGTGGATGAGAGGCCACGGTAGGCGCACCTCCGCTGCGCGGAGAGGGGGTTGCCCTTTTCGTGCGATCGCGTTACGGAGTGACGGTCGAGGTGTTCGTGGGCGCTTCTGCGGCCAACCGCATCCAGGTCTCGACGACCGTGTCGGGGTTCAGCGAGATCGACTCCACGCCCTGCTCGAGCAGCCACTCGGCAAGGTCCGGATGATCGCTCGGTCCCTGACCGCAGATCCCCACGTATTTGCCCTGTGCGCGGCACGCCTGGATCGCCATCGACATGAGCTGCAACACGGCAGGATCGCGCTCGTCGAAGGTGTTCGCGACGAGCGCGCTGTCGCGGTCGAGGCCCAGGGTGAGCTGCGTCATGTCGTTCGAGCCGATCGAGAAGCCATCGAAGAACTCCAGGTACTGGTCGGCGAGAAGAGCGTTCGTGGGCAGCTCACACATCATGATGACCTTGAGGTCGTTGACGCCGCGGCGCAGGCCGTTCTCGGCGAGCATCTCGACGACAGCGTGCCCCTCGCCGACGGTCCGCACGAACGGGATCATGACCTGGACGTTCGTGAATCCCATCTCGTCGCGGACGTACCGCAGGGCTTCGCACTCCATGTCGAAGCACGCGCGGAAGTCGGGGGAGATGTAGCGCGAGGCGCCCCGGTAGCCGATCATCGGGTTCTCTTCGTGGGGTTCGTAAATCTCCCCACCGATGAGGTTTGCGTACTCGTTGGACTTGAAGTCACTCATCCGTACGATCACCGGCTCGGGGGCGAAGGCCGCCGCAATCATCGAGATGCCTTCGGCCACGCGCTGCACGAAGAAGTCCCGCGGCGACGGATAGGCCGCGACCCGCTCGTCGATCTCGGTCCGCAGCCCGGCGGGAAGGTCCTGCTCCAGCAGGGCGCGGGGATGGATGCCGATCTGGCGGTTGATGATGAACTCGAGCCGCGCGAGACCGACGCCGCGGTGAGGGAGCCGCGAGAACGAGAACGCCTGGTCGGGGGTGCCGACGTTCATCATGATCTTGACGGGAAGCTCGGGCATCCGATCGAGGTGCGTCTCCTCTTCGGCGAACTCGAGCGCACCCTCATAGACGAAGCCCGTGTCGCCCTCGGCGCAGGAAACCGTCACGTCCTGCCCCTCCTGGAGCACGCGCGTCGCGTCGCCGGCGCCGACAACAGCGGGGATGCCGAGCTCGCGCGCAATGATCGCCGCGTGGCAGGTTCTCCCGCCGCGGTTGGTCACGATCGCTGACGCCCTCTTCATGATCGGCTCCCAGTCGGGATCGGTCATGTCCGCGACGAGCACGTCGCCGGGGCGGAAGGACCCCATCTCGGCGATGTCGCGGAGAACCCGTACGGGGCCGGCCCCGATGCGCTGCCCGATCGCTCGGCCGGCGGCGAGGACTGTTCCGCGTTCGTGGAGCCGGAATCGACGGATCACATTCGCCGATGCCCGCGAGACGACGGTCTCGGGTCGGGCCTGCAGGATGTACAAGCGTCCATCGACACCGTCTTTGCCCCACTCGATGTCCATTGCGCGGCCGTAGTGCTCTTCGATGACGAGGGCCTGGCGGGCAAGCTCTTCGAGCTCCGCATCCGTGAGCGAGAACCGGATGCGGTCGGCCGGCGGCACATCGACGAAGGCGGTGCTGGCACCGGCCTCGCGGCTATCGGTGTACCGCATCGCGATCGCCTTCTCGCCCACGGAGCGCTTGAGGACCGCCGGGCGCCCGGCGCGGAGAGCCGGCTTGGAAACGTAGAACTCGTCGGGGTTGACGGCGCCCTGCACGACAGCTTCGCCGAGGCCGTAGGAACTCGTGATGAACACTGCCTGATCGAACCCCGACTCGGTGTCGACGGTGAACATGACGCCCGCGGCGCCGACGTCCGAGCGCACCATGCGCTGCACACCGGCCGACAGCGCAACCTCCGTGTGGTCGAAACCCTGGTGAACGCGGTAGGCAATCGCGCGGTCGTTGTAGAGCGAGGCGAAGACTCGGCGGATCGCGGTGAGGATGTTCTCGATCCCGCCGATGTTCAGGAACGTCTCCTGCTGCCCCGCGAAGGAAGCGTCGGGCAGGTCCTCCGCGGTCGCGGACGAGCGGACCGCCCAGGTGGCAGCATCCGGCTCGACATCGTCCTGCAGCAGGCGGTCGTAGGCGGCGCGGATGTCGCGCTCGAGGTCTGCGGGCAGCGGATGCCGCTCGATGCGGGCGCGGATCTCGCCGCCGATGCGCGTCAGTTCGGCAACGTCGTCCGTATCGAGGTCGCGAACGAGCGCGGCGATCTGGTCCCCGAGGCCGTCGTGGTCGAGGAAGCGCCGATAGGCCTCGGCGGTGGTGGCGAACCCGCCGGGAACCCGCACGCCCAGCGCGGACAGGTGCGAAACCATCTCGCCGAGCGAGGCGTTCTTGCCGCCGACCGCGGGTAGGTCGCTCATGCCGATCTCGTCGAACCAGAGGACGTTCTTCATGGGTACTCCTTTGTGAGGGGGCGGGGCGTGACGGATGGTCAGGCGCGAAGCTTCAGGGTCTGCAGGATGATGGCCGACATCTCTTCGACGCTCTTGGTCGAGGAATTCAGGAACGGGACCCGGGTGCGCCGGTACAGCTCTTCGGCGCGACGCAGCTCGAGAGTGCACTGCGCGAGGCTCGCGTAGCGGGAGTCCGGTCGCCGCTCGTGGCGCACCTGACTCAGCCGGAGGGGGGTCGTGGTGAGCCCGTAGCAGCGGTCGGCGTAGGGGGCGACCAGTCGGGGGAGACCGTCGGTGGGGAAGTCTTCGTCGGTGAGGGGGTAATTGGCGACCAAGAGGCCGTACTGCAGCGCGAGATACATCGTCGTCGGGGTCTTGCCGCAGCGCGAGGGCGCGATGATGATGACGTCGGCGAACTCCAAGGCCCGCGAACTCTGACCGTCGTCGTGCTCGATGGCGTACTCGACGGCGCGCATGCGGGCGAAGTAGGCCTCGGTGTCGCCGACGGTGTGGAACTGCCCCAGCTGCTCGGATGCCGTCGTGCCGAGTGTTTGCTCGAGTTCGGTGAGGTGGCCGCCGAGCAAGTCGATGCGTGGCGCCGGTGCCGTGTCGAGCACACGCCCGACAGCGGCGTTCTTCATGGTCGAGAAGACGATGGGCGCGAGGCCCGCGGCATCCGCGGCGGTGATCGTCTGCACCACCGCGGTAGCGGCTTCGGCGGTGTCGATGAAGGGAATCGTGTGACGCTCGAACCGGAAGCCGGGGAAGTTCGCCAGGAGGGCGTTGCCCAGGGTTTCGGCGGTGATGCCGGTGCTATCCGAGATGAAGAACACTGCCCGTTTCGGGCGCGCGTGGTCGCTCAGGGCCGGATGCATGCCTCGAGGCTAGGGAGATCCTGCGGCGTTTTCCGCCTCATACGGATGCAAGATCTCGCATTCTTTCGCTGGCCATAAACATGCGTGGCACCGACGAGTGCCACACGGCCCGCCCCGTCACCCGGCGAGCTGATCGAGATCCCGCAGATGGCGATAGGAGCCCTTGAAATACAGCAGCGGCTCGTGGCGGTGCCACTCCGGCGGGCTCATCGCGACGACCTTGCCGATCACGATGAGGTGGTCGCCTGCTTCGTGCTCGGCCCACGCCTCGCAGTCCACCCACATCAGGGTGTCGGCGATGATCGGATTGCCGGACTCGGCTGCCGACCACGACACCCCCGCCCACTTGTCGGTGCCGCTGCGCGCGAACTGGTTCGCGATCGTGTGCTGGTTGTGGGCGAGGATGTTCACGGCGAATCGGCCGGTGGCGGCGATCCGAGGGTAGGTCGTCGAGGTCTTCATGACGCTGAACGAAATCAGCGGCGGGTCGATCGACACCGAGAAGAACGACTGACAGGTGAACCCGATCGGTTGACCGTCGTCGATGCCCGAGACGATCGTGATTCCTGACGCGTAGTGACCGAGCGTGTCACGGAACTGACGGGGAGAGAACGGCACATCGGGTGCCGAGTATTGCGACATGGGTCTTCCTTCTTTTCGCCGTCGGTTCAGGATGCCGGGACGCCGGCGCGAAGGGCGCTGGCTAGGGATGCGACTCGTCGGATGTTGCCGGCATACTCCGCAACAGCCGCGTCCAGGATCTCGTCCACCCGATCCAGCTGAGTGAGGGAGAGATAGAACCCGCGTCCGGGAACTGTCGCTCCGAGCTCCACCAGGAGGGGGGAGAGGGTGAACGTAGGCCCCATAGCGTGTGTGAAGTCGGCGCCGGTGTGCACCGGTATCGCTGTGACGCCCGCGAGGCCGTTCGCCGGATACCGGTCGAGGAATGCCTTGAGCAGCCCGGTGTAGGTGGCTTTGTAGGTCGGGGACGCGAAGACCGCGAGGTCGCTTTCGGCCACGAGCGCGTTCAGCGACGCCATCGTCTCGGACGGCCACGCGAAGATATCGCTCGTATAGTCGGCCAGGTCGATCACCTGCGCCTCGAACGACCCCGGCTCGAGGAGCTTGTCGACCAGGAGTTCCGCGATCTTGCGGGTGCGCGATGCCGGTTTGGGGTTCCCCACGACGACTGCGACTTTGAGTGACATGACTCTCTCACTTCCATACCGATGAACAGGAAGGGATGAGTCGCCGCACCACACCGCGAGAGGGACGTGGAGCGAACGACATCTCCACACGCCCCGGGGTCTTGTGGCCCAGTGCGCCCGCAACGGCTTACGCTGCACATCCATTGTGCACACGATCGTGTTTCCGTCGCGTAAACGGTGCCTCAGAGAGTCAGGGTGTGCTCACAGCTTTCGGCGAACGGCTAGCGCCTCACAAATCTGCGCAGTGGCGCGTCAGCCAGATCGTCAGCTCGTCGGCCGCGGAATCGATGACCCCGCGAAACGGTGGTGGTGTCACCGCGGGCTCGGGGGTCGGGCTCTTCCCGGGTGTGGTGGTGGCCGCGGGTGACGGCTCCGCCGTCGGTGTGGCAACAGCGGTGGCATCCGGAGCGGGCAGGTCGCGAATGGCATCCGCGACCGAGCGATACGTGGAGCGGAGCACGACCGGAGCGAGTTCTCGCATCTCCGCGAGTTCGGTGAGGATCGCCTCCGCACCGTCGCTGCCGAGCCCGACCTCGACGGTACCCCCGATCGTCTGGAGTGTGATCAGATCGTCAGCGATCGCCGTGCACGCCTGAGAGAGGCTCTCATAGCCCCCGGGCCCCGAGGTCGGTGTTGGTATCGCCGCCGGGCTGCTCACCGTGGGTGAAGGAGTGGGTGCAGATCCGCTGCATCCGGCGAGCAGCGCAACCACGGCCAAGGCAGCCAGTCCTGCGACGGCGCGCGTAGGCTCGTTGACGTGCGCGGGCGGATGCCGACTGAGGAAGCGTCTGACGTGCGCAGTCATCCGGCATCCTCACCCCTGCTACAGCTCGGGGTGCGCATCCTCGTTATCGCGCTGCGGTCGGCTGCGCTCGTCACGACAGCCTGGGCGCTCATCTCGCGCGCCGACTGCGTCTTCGCTACCACCTGTCGAGCCACCAATCTGCTCAGCTACTTCACTATCCAATCGAACATCGCATTTGTTCTGCTGACTACCCTCCTGATCATCTGGATGGCGATCGGTCGGCCTGAGACACCCTGGCTGACGACGATCCGAGCGATCGTGACAAGCTACCTCGTCATCTCCGGAGTGACCTTCGCCATCCTGATGGAGACGGCGGGTCTGGGAGAGTTCGCGTTTCTCGTGCCGTTCTCGTCGAAAGTGCTCCACTTCGTCGTCCCGGTGTACGCCGTCATCGACTTCGCACTGTTCCCGGGGCGGCGGCGCGTGCCGCTGCACCGCGCCTTCTGGGCTCTGCTCTACCCGCTCGCCTACAGCATTCTCACCGCCATACGAGGCAGCTCGCTGAACTGGTATCCCTACGTCTTCTTCGATCCGGAGTGGGTCGGAGGGTACGCAGGAGTCCTCGCGTACGCCGCCGTGCTCGCGGCGGCTCTCGTCGCTGTCGCGGCAGCGCTCATCCTCGTGACGCGATTGCCGACACCTGCCGCCGCGTCCCGGTCGGCCTCCGAGCGGGGCTGACCCCGGGGGAGCGGCGTGCAAGACTGGCCTGTCATGGGCACCCTCGCAACCGTCGTGAACGTTTTCGTCGACGAGGCGGGGGAGCACGGCAATCCGCTCGGCATCGTCTGGGCGTCCAAGGCCACTCGCGGACGGGAACAGGACATCGCCGCAGACCTCGGGTTCAGCGAGACCGTCTTCATCGACGACGTCGACGGGCGCACGGTCCGAGCGCGGATCTTCACTCCCAAGCAGGAGTTGCGCTTCGCCGGGCACCCAACGGTGGGTCTTGCCGCCTGGCTCCGCGCGTCGGGTGACGACATCCGTCATGTCGCCGTTCCCGCCGGCTCGGCGCGGGTGCGTGCGGAGGGCGAGATCACCTGGATCAGCGCCGAGGTCGACTGGGCGCCGGAGTTCGAGCTGGAACAACTCGACTCACCCGCCGAGGTCGACGCTGTCGATCCGGATGCCTACACCGAGGGCATGCACTACGTCTGGGCGTGGCTCGACGAGGAAGAGGGGCGCGTGCGGACGAGGATGTTCGCCCCGGGTCTCGGGATCCGCACCGACGAGGCAACCGGGTCGGCAGCGATCCGGTTGACCGCCGCACTGGGCCGTGACCTGCAGATCGAGCAGGGGGCGGGCTCAAGACTCGTCACGCATCGCCGCAATCTTGGCCGTGAGGTCGAGATCGGCGGCCGCACGACCGAGGGCCGCGACGTCGAACTCGCCTGATCGGTCTCGGCGCCCTCCGGCGCGGTGCACTGACTGTCTCCGCGTCAGTAGAGCTGGAACAGCTGCGAAGCGATCGAGCCGAGGTCGGTGTTGGCCTGGATGACGGCCTGCACCTCGTCGATGGGTACGTCGTTGACGAACACCGCGAAGGCGAGGCGCCGACCGGATGTGGCATCCAGATGCCCCGCGAGCGCCTTCGTCTCCAGAAGGTACGGCGTGTCGGTTCCCGGGCCCACGAGGGTGCCCGTCTTGGCGTGCGCGGAACCGATCGCCGGGTCCCCGTCGGGCAGGACGTTCGCGAGCGATCCATCGACACCGAGGATCGGGGTGGAGTCGAGGAAGGTTGCGAAGTACGGGGCGTTCGTGACGAACGCGAGGTAGGCGGTCATTGCCGCCGGCGTGATGCGGTTTCCCGGCAGACCCTGCCCATCGGTGATCGCCACGCCATCAGGGCTGAGCCCGGCAGCCTCGAGAACGGTCATCTGCTGAGCGAGGCCGGCCGCCAGGGTCCGCTCGCCCGCGTGAGCTGCCAAGAGGAGCGGCAGTTGATTTGCCCCCAGGTTGTGGCTGACCTTATTGATCAGTCGTGCGGTCTCCGAGAACGGCGGCGAGGTGAATGCCGCGACCGGAGCCATGCCGTCGAGTTCGGCGGTCGGAGGAAGCTCGCCCGTACTCGGTGACCGTGGGTCTGCCGCGACGGCGACGCCTGCCCGGGCGAGCGCTTCGATGAACAGGGTCCGAGCCCACGCGGCAGGGTCGGGCACCTGATAGGTCTGAACGACGGGCTCGGCCCCCAGCGGGCTGGTGCCCGTGACGGTCAGGATGCCGTCGCTCTCGGTGATCGTGACGTCGAACCCGCTCTCGGCATCCGCTGTGCTCACCCGGTTATCGAGGGAGTAGACCGCGGGCTCCGGTCTCCAGGTCGCGGTCGCTGGGTCGCCGATCGCCGCGCCGGGGGTGAGCACGATGTCGACGAGGTTGTCGTTGACCACGATGGGAGAGATGGGTACGCCGTCCAGAACCACGGGGTCCCAGAGCCGGTCATCGACGAGGACCTCTCCCTCGACGGAGCGGATCCCGGCTACCGCGACCTGCCGCGCCAGAGCATCCAGACCCGCCAGCGGATCCTCGGGCGTGAGAGTCGCGAGGCCGGGGAGGACGTTTGCGTCGTAGTGGTCGAAGATCGGCACATCGAGGGTGCCGTCGTCCATTGTCCGGCCCCCGAGGGTGAGGTCTCCCGAGCCGCGCAGGATGAGATCGCCATCGAGGACGCCGTCGGTCACATCGCCGACGGCGATGACCGGGGTGGTGAATGTCGCGTCCGCGCCCAGAACGTCGAGGGACGCCGTCACGGACAGGATCTTCGCTGTCGACCCGGTGAGGAACTGCTCGTCGGGATTGAGGGCGATGAGCGTCTCGCCGCTGTCGATGTCGATCACCGACATCCCCCACCGACCGTCCTCGTATGCGGGCTGGTCCATGATCGCCGCGATGGACGGGGGGACCTCAGGGTCCACGACCGGTGGCGCGACGGTGCAGGAGATCAGCGCCGCTGAGGCGCCGCCGATCGCCGCGACGGTCACCGTTCGTCGGGTGCGACGGAGCATGGGAGGGAGTCTAGCGACGCTCCCCGCGCCGGCCCCGGCCCTCGGGGTGTTCCGGAGCGGTACCATTTACATGTACTAAGACATGTAAAGCGTCGAACGGGAGAACGCGGATGAGCATGATGCGCGGAGGCTTCGGCGGCGGGCTCACCCGAGGAGCCGACGAGCGAACGCAGCGCGAGCGCAACGCGGAGGCGCCACACATCCCGCACCTGGGTCGGCGCATCGTGGCCTTGTTCTCGCCCTACCGCGGCAGGCTGAGCATCACAGCGGTTCTCGTCATCCTGAGCGCGGCGCTCGGCGTGATTCCCGCGCTCCTGGTCGAGCAGGTCTTCGATCTCGCACTCTTCCCGACATCCGGCGGGCCCAACATTCCGCTGCTGATCGAACTCGTCGCGCTGATGATCGGGCTGTTCGTGGCTTCCGCAGGCCTGAACGTCCTGCAGACGTGGCTCACCTCGTCGGTGGGCAACCGTGTCACGGGAGACCTGCGGGTGCGGTTGTTTCGGCACCTGCAGTCGATGGAACTCGCCTTCTTCACGCGAACGAAGACCGGCGTCATCCAATCCCGCCTCCAGAACGACGTGGGCGGGGTCGCGAGCGTCTTGACCAACACGTTCACCTCGATCCTCGGCAATGGCGTCACCGTCATCGCCTCGCTGGTCGCGATGGTCATCATCGATTGGCGCCTGACGCTGGTGGCCGTCGTGATGCTGCCCGTGCTCGTGGTGATCCAGCGCCGCGTGGGCCAGGTGCGCGCTCGGATCGCGGCGCAGACCCAGGAGTCGCTGTCCACGCTCACCGCGATGACCCAGGAATCGCTCTCGGTCTCGGGCATCATGCTCACGAGCTCGTTCAACCGCTCGGAGTATGAGACCGGGCGCTATGCCGACGAGACCAGCCGTCAGGTCTCCCTGCAGATCCGGCAGGCCATGAGCGGACAGGGGTTCTTCGCCGTTGTCGGCGTCATCATGTCGGCTGTTCCGGCCATCATCTACCTGCTCGCGGGCATCTTCATCACCGGTGGCGTCGACATCACAGCTGGCGCGATCGTCGCCTTCACGGCAGTGCAAGGGCGGCTGCTTTTCCCGCTCATGGCGCTCATGCGGGTGGCCCTCGATCTGCAGACGTCGATGGCGCTGTTCGCCCGCATCTTCGAGTACCTCGACCTCGAGCCCGCGATCGTCGATGCGCCGGACGCGATCGAGGTCGTGGATGCTCCCGGACCGGTTGGTCGCATCGAGTTCCGTGACGTCTCGTTCCGCTATCCCGGGGCCGGTGAAGATGCCGCGACCTTGCACGATGTCTCCTTCGTCGCCGAGCCCGGCCAGCACATCGCGTTCGTCGGCTCCAGTGGCGCGGGCAAGACGACGATCCTCTACCTCGCGCCACGGATGTACGAGGCCTCGTCGGGTGCCGTGCTGTTCGCCGGCGCCGATGTCCGGGATCTTCGCCGCCCATCCCTGCTCGACAGCATCGGCATCGTCTCGCAGGAGACCTATCTCTTCCACGCATCCATTCGCGACAACCTGCTCTACGCCAAGCCGGATGCCACGACCGACGAGCTCGAGCAGGCGTGCCGCGGGGCGCATATTCATCACGTCATCGAGTCCTTTCCCGACGGCTACGACACGGTCGTCGGCGAACGCGGCTATCGCCTGTCGGGCGGCGAGAAGCAGCGGATCGCGATCGCCCGGGTACTGCTGAAGAACCCGCCGGTTCTCCTCCTCGATGAGGCAACCAGTGCGCTGGACACGGTGTCGGAGCGCACCGTGCAGCAGGCGCTCGATACGGCTGCGCGGGGGCGCACGACCCTGACGATCGCCCACCGCATCTCCACGATCGTCGGGGCCGACGTCATCCATGTCGTGGAGTCCGGCCGCATTGTCGAGAGTGGCACTCACGCGGACCTGCTCGCGGCCGGGGGAGCGTACGCGCGATTGGTCGCTCACCAGCAGGAGAACGCGCTCTCGTCGATCTGATGCCTCCTCGGGTGGCCGAGCCCGGGCCGCGACCCTGTTGCCGCCGCGGGCACGCGCTGGGATGCTGATACGGCGCGCGTTCACTGACGGGCGTCTCGCCGATGGAGGGAAAACCATGGCTGGCAGGTTCGATCTGAACACGACCACGCTCGGGCAGTTGCTGGATGACCCCGAGGCGCGAGCGGTCATCGACGAGCTGGTCCCCGAGCTCCCGAACCATCCGATGGTCGGGATGGCCAAGGGGATGCCGGTTGCCACGGTGCTCTCGTTCGCCGGCGGCCAGATCGATCCCGATGTGCTCGCGCAGCTGAAGGCGCGTATCACGGCTCTCTGAGCGCGCGGCGACCGACCTCGGGAGGCGCGGCGCGGCAGTACGCTGAGGGCCCATGAGCGATGTCACCCGTCCGGCCCGACCGGCCGGTGTTCGGGAGGTCGCCCGCTTGGCCGGGGTCTCGACCCAAACGGTCTCCCGGGTCATCAACAACTACCCGAACATCCGTCCCGAGACGCGGACGCGGGTGGTCGAGGCGATGCGTGCGCTCGATTACCGCGTCAACAACGCCGCACGCGCGCTGGGAACGGCATCCACGCGCACCATCGGGGTCATCGCCACGGATGCCACACTGTACGGCCCGACGGTGGGAATCGCCGCGCTCGCCGAGGCCGCACGGGAGGCGGGCCTGTGGATCGCTACGGCGTACGCGGACGCCGGCGATCCGGCCGCGATCGACGGCGCGATCGCTCACGTCCTCGCCCAGGGCATCGACGGGCTCGTGCTCGTTGCCCCGCACGCGCGAATGGTGTCGGTGCTGCGCGAACGAGAGCTGGGGGTCCCGGTTGCCGCGCTCCACGCTGATGACGGGGCGCGCGCGCAACGCGAGGGCGCGGCGTTGGCGACGGCGCACGTGGTTGAGCTGGGGCACCGGCAGATCGCGCGCCTCGGCGGGCCGGTCGATTGGCTTGAAGATGCAGCGCGCGCGCAGGGGACCGCTGCCGCGCTCGACGCCGCGGGACTTTCCGTGGTGCACCAGTGGCGGGGAGACTGGTCGGCTCGCTCTGGCGCAGCGCTGGCGCCGGAGGTCGCCGAAGCGGTGCGGGTGGGGGAGCTGACGGCAATCCTGGCAGCGAACGATCAGATGGCGCTGGGTCTGATGGCGGGGCTCGCTGAGAACGGCATCCGTGTTCCCGACGACCTGAGCGTTGTGGGCTTCGATGACAATCCGGATGCTGCGTTCTATGCGCCCGCGCTCACGAGTGTGCGCGTCGACGTTCTCGGCGACGCCCGTCGCTGTGTCGCCGAGGTTCTGGGTGAGGTGGCTTCCGGTGAGGCGTCAGCGCCGGCCGCCCCGCCGCAGCTGATGGTTCGCGCCTCGAGCGCTCCCCTCTCGCGCTGAGGCCGTGCGCTGATCCTCCCCAAGCCACCCAGGTGGCGAATCCGAAGTGTTACCGGTAACATTCGAGGCGTGCCCGGTCGGTGCAGACAAGCGCGGCGACGAGGGTGTCTCGGAAGGAATCATCGATGACCGAACTCGAGGATGCCATCGCGCGGGTCCGCGCAGATGTCGCCCAGCTGCACTCCGAACTGGTCCGTTACGGCTTGATCGTCTGGACCGGCGGCAACGTGTCGGGCCGGGTTCCCGGCGCCGACCTGTTCGTCATCAAACCCTCGGGGGTCTCGTACGACGATCTCGCCCCCGAGAACATGATCCTCTGCGACCTCGACGGCACCGTGGTGCCTGGTAGCGAGGGCAGCGACAGGTCGCCCTCCAGCGATACGGCAGCGCACGCGTACGTCTACCGCCACATGCCCGACGTCGGCGGAGTCGTCCACACACACTCGACCTACGCCGTCGCGTGGTCGGCGCGCGGCGAAGAGATCCCCTGCGTCATCACGGCGATGGCCGACGAGTTCGGCGGCCCCATCCCCGTGGGCCCGTTCGCGATCATCGGCGACGACTCGATCGGCCGGGGCATCGTCGAGACCCTGCGCGATCACCGCTCCCGCGGCGTACTGATGCAGAACCACGGGCCGTTCACGATCGGCTCGAGCGCGAAGGATGCCGTCAAGGCCGCCGTCATGCTCGAAGACGTCGCACGCACGGTGCATATCGCGCGGCAGGCGGGGCCGCTCATCCCGATTCCGCAGGAGGCAATCGACAGCCTCTACAACCGCTACCAGAACGTGTACGGCCAGTCGACGGATGACCGCCGATGAGCGCCCTGAGCACTGACGAAGGCCGCGAGGCGATCACCTCGGGGCGGGCGAGCCTCGGGATCGAGCTCGGTTCGACCCGCATCAAGGCGTGCCTGGTCGCCGAGGACGGACACGTGCTCGCTGTCGGTAGTCACGAGTGGGAGAACAGCTTCGTCGATCGGATGTGGACCTACCCGCTCGACGAGGTGTGGTCGGGTATCCAGGCCGCCTACGCGGCTCTCGGCATCCGGGTGCGGCACGCGTACGGGATCGCCATCGAGTCCGTCACCGGCATCGGCATCTCGGCCATGATGCACGGATACTTGGCCTTCGACGCACAGGGCGAGCTGCTGGTGCCCTTCCGGACGTGGCGCAACACCACGACCGGTGCTGCCGCTGCCGAGCTCAGCGATCTGTTCGGGGTGAACATTCCGCTGCGCTGGTCGATCGCGCACTACCGGCAGGCGATGCTGGATGCCGAACCACACGTCCGCGAGGTCCACCACCTCACGACGCTTGCCGGCTTCGTCCACACGGCCCTGACCGGTCAGCGGGTTCTCGGTGTCGGCGATGCGTCGGGCATGTTCCCGATCGATCCCGCCACCGGTAGCTACGACGCCGACCTCGTCGCACGCTTCGATGCCCTCGCGGCGGATGCCGCACCGCGTCCCCTCCTCGAGGTGCTCCCCGCCGTGCTGTCGGCCGGGGCCGACGCTGGGGAGCTCACCGCCGACGGGGCGGCTCTCCTCGATCCGTCCGGCGTGCTCAAGCCTGGCGCGCTGTTCTGCCCTCCCGAAGGCGACGCGGGTACCGGCATGGTGGCCACGAACGCTGTCGCTCCGCGCACCGGCAATGTCAGCGCGGGCACGAGCATCTTCGCGATGGTTGTGCTCGAGCGAGCCCTGGGTGCTGCGCACGATGAACTCGATATCGTCACGACCCCTGCGGGCGATCCCGTCGCGATGGTGCACTGCAACAACGGGGCCTCGGAACTTGCCGCCTGGGTGGCAGTCTTCCAGCGCTTCGCCGATCTCATCGGCTCACCGCTTCCCCCGGATTCGGTGTACGAGACCCTGTTCGCCGAGGCTCTCACTGCCGACGCTGATGCCGGTGGCATCCTCTCGTACAACCAGCTCTCGGGTGAGCCGATCGCCGGGCTCGATGAGGGGCGACCGATGGTCATCCGGACGCCCGACAGCCAGCTGACCCTCGCGAACCTTCTGCGCTCGCAGCTGGCGGGGGTGTTCGCGACGCTGAGCCTGGGCATGAAGGTGCTCGGCGATGAGGGCGTCGAAGTCGACCGGATGCTGGCACACGGCGGCATCTTCCGCACCGCTGGCGTCGCCCAGCGCGTGCTCTCCTCTGCCCTCGACGTCGCCGTGTCGGTGGAGCGCCACGCCTCCGAGGGCGGCGCATGGGGGATCGCTGTTCTGGCCGCCTACACCGCAGCCCGCCACGCGGGGCAGACCGATGCTTCGCTGGCCGCGTATCTCGAAGCCGTCGTCTTCGCCGACGCGGAGTTCGCCACCGTCGAACCCGACCCTGCCGAGGTCGCCGGGTACGCCTCCTACCTCGACCGCTATCGCGCAGGCCTCGCCGCCGAGCGAGCCGCCGTCACCGCCCTCTCCTAGCCCTCACCCTCATCGAAGAAGGACCCTCATGACTTCCCTCAACACGTTCGCCACCCGCGAGGTCTGGTTCGTCACCGGCAGCCAGAACCTCTACGGCGAAGAGACCCTCCGTCAGGTAGCCGAGCAGTCTCAAGCCGTCGTCGCTGGGCTTTCCGAGCTCCCCATCCGCGTCGTCTGGAAGCCCGTGCTCAAGGATGCCGACAGCATCCGTCGCCTCGCCCTCGACGTGAACGCGCGGGACGAGGTCATCGGGATCATCGCCTGGATGCACACCTTCAGCCCCGCCAAGATGTGGATCGGCGGCCTCGACGCGCTGCAGAAGCCGCTGCTGCACCTGCACACGCAGGCCAACGTCGAACTGCCGTGGAGCGAGATCGACTTCGACTTCATGAACCTCAACCAGGCCGCCCACGGCGACCGGGAGTTCGGGTACATCCAGACACGCCTGGGCGTGCCGCGAAAGACCGTCGTCGGTCACGTGTCCAACCCCGCCGTGCGGGGCCAGATCGAGACGTGGCAGCGCGCCGCCGCGGGCCTTGCCGCGGTCCGCTCGCTCAAGCTCGCTCGCTTCGGCGACAACATGCGTTATGTCGCCGTCACCGAGGGCGACAAGACCGAAGCCGAGATCCGCTTCGGTGTGCAGGTGAACACGTGGGGCGTCAACGAGCTCGCGGATGCCGTCGCGGCGGCATCCGATGAGCAGGTCGATGCCCTCATCGCCGAGTACGAGGAGCTCTACGAGATCGTTCCCGAGCTGCGTCGCGGCGGTGAGCGCCACCAGTCGCTGCGCGATGGCGCGGCGATCGAGGTGGGACTGCGCTCCTTCCTCGAAGCTGGCGGCTTCGGCGCCTTTACGACGAGCTTCGAAGACCTTGGTGCGCTCAAGCAGCTGCCTGGGCTCGCCGTCCAGCGCCTTATGGCCGAGGGCTACGGCTTCGGCGCCGAGGGCGACTGGAAGACCGCGATCCTCGTGCACGTCGCGAACGTCATGGGCGAGGGCCTGCCCGGCGGCGCGAGCCTCATGGAGGACTACACCTACGACCTCGTGCCCGGCGACGAGAAGATCCTCGGCGCCCACATGCTCGAAGTCGCGCCGACCCTCTCGAGCCAGAAGGCCAGCCTCGAGATCCACCCGCTCGGCATAGGCGGCAAGGACGACCCGGTACGCCTGGTCTTCACCGCCGACCCCGGCTCTGCCGTCGTCGTGGCGATGAGCGACATGCGCGACAGGTTCCGCCTCGTCGCCAACGTCGTCGAGAACGTCTCCGCTCCCGACCTGCCGAACCTTCCCGTGGGACGAGCGGTGTGGAAGCCCGCTCCGGACTTCGCGACATCGGCGGCGTGCTGGCTGACGGCGGGCGCCGCGCACCACACCGTGATGTCGACGGCCGTGGGCATCGAGGTCTTCCGCGACTTCGCCGAACTCGCCGAAACCGAGCTTCTCGTCATCGACGAAGACACCACGGTGCGCGGGTTCCAGAAAGAGGTTCGCTGGAACCAGGCGTACTACCGCCTCGCCCAAGGCCTGTGAACGGCGCGGGGTCTGTGAACGACCGCGACTCCTCGGCGGCGGTGGCACTGGAGGTCAGGCAGACTGGCGGTATGAACGATGAGTCTGCGTCCGTCATCCCTGCCTCTGGTGTGCAGCACACCATCACGGCGGGTGACTACGAAGCGACGATCGCAAGCGTGGGTGCGACGCTTCGCAGCCTGCGGTATCGCGGCCGCGACCTGGTCGTGCCGTTCGAGGCCGACATCGTGCGCCCGTTCTTTCGCGGCGCGACCCTCGCGCCCTGGCCCAATCGGATCGTTGACGGCCGCTACACGTTCCGCGGACGGCAGTACGACGTGGCCCTGACAGAACCGGGCCGAGGTCAGGCCCTGCACGGACTCGCGTCCTGGCTGGACTTCGCCCCGGTCGAGACGGCCGAGAGCTGGGTGACGCTCGGCGCCACGATCCAGCCGCAGCAGGGGTACCCCTGGCGCATCCGTGTGGAGACGACTTTCGCGCTCGGCGCGGACGGGCTGACCCAGCGGGTGAAGGCGACCAACCTGAGTCGCGATTTCGCGCCGTGGGGCACGGGACCGCATCCGTACCTTGTCGCACCCGGCGCGCTCGATGACTGGACGTTCACGCTTCCCGCCGCGCAGGTGCTCACCGTCACCCCCGATCGGCTCTCACCCGTCGGACTCCAGCCGGTCACCGCGGATGCCGAACGCTTCGACTTCCGCGAATCCCGCACCATCGGCACCGTCATGATCGACCACGCCTACACCGACCTGGTCCGCGACCGCGACGGGCTCGTGACGACGCGGGTGGCCGATGCGCAGGGTGTCGGCGCGGCGATCACCTGGGATTCGCGCTGCCCGTGGGTCCAGATTCACACGGCCGACCAGCCAGCAGGTCCGGGAGCTCCCGGTCACCGCGCGGGCTTGGCCGTGGAACCGATGACGTGTGCCCCGGATGCCTTCAACGACGACAGCTACCCGTTCGACACGGGACTCGGGGTGATCGCGCCCGGCGATTCTCACAAGGCGTCGTGGCGGATCTCCGCACTTTCCTGAGAGTTAGCTGGAAGCGCGGAGTGGTTTCGCTCTAGGCTGTGGCCATGCTTACGACCTCCATCACCGACCAGGCCAGCCTTTCGTCCGTCTGGACGTCCTCGATCATCGGCCTGGTGATCTATGTCATCGTCGTCGTCGCCCTGTGGCGCGTCTTCACGAAAGCGGGATGGCCCGGCATCCTGGCGATCATTCCGATCGTGAACATGTTCATCCTCGTGAAGGTCGCGGGGTACTCCGCATGGCTCGGTCTTCTGTATTTCGTTCCGATCGCCAACCTGATCCTCGCCATCATCGTCGCCGTCAAGGTGGGGGCGAACTTCGGGAAGGGCGGGGCCTTCTCGTTCTTCCTGCTGTTTCTCCTGCCCTTCATCGGCTACCTCATCCTCGGCTTCGGCGACGCCCGGTACGCGAAGACCGCCTGATCCTCAGGCCGCCGCGCGCGTCCCGCTCACGCCACCGCCCGATACCCTCTATCGAGGAGGTGGCGGATGGGCAGGACGGCCGATGCTGTCGCCGAGGGCGTCATCATCGCTATCGCCGCGGCACGTCTGAGCATCCGCAACCGGATCCTCGTCGACGCGATCCGCAACGACAGCGCCTTCTCGTTCGATGCCTTGAAGCCGTTTGCGCGGCAGACGCTCGAAGCGCTCGCCGACGAACAGTCGGCTGCGGCCGACCGCGCCCGAGCCGATTGGCGTCGGGCGTGGGGAAAGCAGTCCGACCCGAGTGGCACCCACGACTACCGGGGCCGTGACTCACGGAATCTGCGCCGCCGAGCGCGCCAGTACACCGGAGTCGCGAAAGAACTCCGCGAGCGCGCAACCGACGAGGCAGGTCTCGAGCACCTGATCGAGCAGGCGCGCGATGCCGCGTGGGGTGATGTCGAGGCGAACCTCGAACGGCGCCTCATCGTCGAGGGGATGCGACCCGACCTCGACCCCGACTACGCGACGATGCGCGGGGCGCGAATGCAGTCGATCCGCCTGATCGACCTTCCGCGGCTTGCTTCGCACCAGCGGCGACTGAGCACGCCAGCGGCGACGGCGCAGATCGTCGATGTCGACGAGGTGAGCCGCTCGTCGGACGGCGAGAACCCCACCGATACGTGAGCCGCTCCGAGGTGCGCGACGATTCGCTGTCTCGGGTGTTCGTGGGGTAATCTGGACGCTGGTTTGCTCGCGGAAACGCGCTGACCATGCGCCTGTAGCTCAATGGATAGAGCATCTGACTACGGATCAGAAGGTTGGGGGTTCGAGTCCCTCCAGGCGCACACTGTGTTGAGACAGTAACGAAAGTCCCCGGGCCATCAGGCTCGGGGACTTTCGTGTTTCGTGTTCCGGTGTCTTCTACCCGGGGCTGGCTTTCCCGTGTCGCCAGTACCCCTGGAAAGTGACGTCTGCTTTCGGTACGCCGAGCTCGTTGACCAGAAAGCGTCGAGCCCCCGTGGCGAGGCCGCTCTCGCCGGCCACGTAAGAATACGAGGGGTTCGTGGCGGGGAGGCTCGCGGTGGTGATCGTCCGCAGCGCGAGCTGCCCGGGGATCGCCTCGTTGTCTTCTCGCGGCAGCCAGTGAATGCTGACACCCTCGGGGCGGGGAACCTCGCGGACATCCTCCGCGTGCGGCACCTCGAGGAACACCCGCGCGCGCAGATCAGCCGGGGCCCGATCGATGATGGCGAGAATAGCGGGCAGCGCGCTCTCATCGCCGACGAGTAGCTGCCACCCCTCCGAGGACGGCGGCTGGTAGGTGATCCCTTCGTCGAGGATGCCGACCGGTTCACCCGGTTTCACACGGGATGCCCACCCGGATGCGGGGGAGGAGTCCCCGTGCGCGACGAATTCGATGTCGAGTTCGTGCAGGTCGGGACGGAAGGCGCGGGCGGTGTAGAGGCGCACATGGGGTCTGGTCTGAGCGGACATCATGAACCACTGAGCCATCCAGCCGTCATTCGACCAGGTCGGGAGGCGCAGCGAGTCCTGACCGGGCCGACGGAAGAAGAACCGGAACATCTGGTCCCAGCCGATGTAGTCGTAGGCCTCGAAGTCCGGACTGCCGATCGTGACGCCGATCATCGTCGGGCTGATGCGCGTGACACGACGGACCTCCGCGG
>Ga0207904_1000272_pt1 | contig 22532 bp, 24 predicted proteins | sample MalvirmetaMSP118_FD_184232 | JGI IMG/M metagenome (GOLD analysis project Ga0207904, IMG submission 184232) | Marine viral communities from the Deep Pacific Ocean - MSP-118 (SPAdes) | ecosystem: Environmental > Aquatic > Marine > Oceanic | place: Pacific Ocean | collected 2011-05-30 | reverse complement strand
GCTGGTTTCCCTGGCACCGTTAAAGCCTTGCCCAAATGTGTTCCACTGAATACCGGTGGCGTACCCATCAGATAACTCTACTTCCAGTATTTTCGCTTCAATAAGAACCTGTTGTTGCAAGCTCAACTGAGCCGTATCCAGAAAGTCCTGCACTTCGCGCAGCTCGGAAGGAAGTGCTTTCACAACGGCTATGCCAGAGACCGGATCTACGACCACCGAACGCCCCTCTGACTTTCCGACTATCATGCTCAACACGTTATGCAGCTGAAGCCAAAACCCGCTGTTGGATTCCGTTTGAATATTGCTGCTCTGTTGTACCTGGGTTTCGCTTGAGCTGCTGCTTCCTGACAGGCCCTCCCGATCTTCACCGGTGGTGCTGATCTGCCCGCTGCTCACCGACGTGGTGGACAACCCATTACGGTTTACATTCAGATAATTAATCCGGAACACCCGGCTTTGCATCGACTTGGGAAGAATCTGATAACCATAGGGCTTAGCAACAAAATCAAAGCCATAAGCGTCACGCACGGCGCGCAGGGCTTCGGTTAAGTTAACGTTTCGCAAACGGATGGAAATATTGCCATCCACTTCAGGATGCACAACCATATTGACCGATGTACCGTGCACCAGGCTCATAAAAAACTGTTTCGCCGGGGTGTCTTTCGCCGTCACATCGAAGCGTGGCGACGCTTTCTTTAATTTCGGCTCGGGCAGCACATCCAATACCGAAGTCGGCATCGCTTTCGCCCCCTCAACCTGAACCGGCATACTACTCTGGTTCTGCTTAAGCGAAGTTGGAGTAGAGCGCTTTTCTTTTTTAGGTGCGTCTGCTTCTTCCGGTTGATACCAGGACGCACAGCCACTCACAAGAAAGCTGCTAACACCTAAAATAGCCAAGCCATTAAAAAGCCTCTTCATACTCTCCGTCCCTGCGTATATCACCTAGCGACATTTGCAAAATAATTCTCTCTCCTGATCGGCTCAACACAACCTGATCTTCATCAATCATCATGACTCGCGCGCTGCCGATTCGGTCATTAACGGAAACCACTTGCTCATTGATAATGGCACGCCAGGCGCCCTCTCGCTTCATGACCAGCGAAAGCGTCAGCGGACTATGCACCGCCTGCTGGGTATAGTTAGAAAACAACGGCGGTTTCGTTGGGTCATGCTCTATGGCCGATACTGCCGCGATTGAAAAAGGAAACATGAACAATACGAAAATGAGTTTATTGAACAACACGAATCAACTCCTCATGAGGGCTCAGGGTATGTACATTCAGCACCAACGCACCATCAGGATGCTGATTGACCTTGTATTCCAACTCGTCAACAACCACTCTTTCAGGCAATGCCTCAAGTGCACGCAAATACTTTTTCATCTGGAAAAAACTGCCTTCCATTTTTAACTCCAATTCATGCCGATAGATCGCTGCAGACTGCTGTTGCTGTTCATCCGCCACCATTAACCGGCGCGCTGCGCTGGAATGAATACTCAAAATTTTCAAACCGGATTCATCACTAAGTAGCTCACCCAGCACATACGCCATCTGGGACGGCTCAATCATACCGGTAGTAATGCTGTTAATCTGATCATCGATTCGCTGCTCACTGACCTGCAATTTCCCGATTGCCTGTTGCAGGCTAAGATTAGGATTATTTGCGATTGTTTTTTCCAGTGCTTCAATGGTGTTATTCGCTACCTGCAAATTTTGCAACACATCCGCTTTCTCGCTCTCAATCTGAACCCTTTCCGCCATCAGGCCACGCAGCAATAATTGATCAAACAAACCCAATATCAGAATTCCGACCGCAACCGCCAAAATCACTCTTTCCCGCACACTAAGGGCGTGCAACTTGTCTTCAAGTTGCTGATATTTACTGCGCAGTATTGTCATCAAACCGAGTACTCAAATTAAACGTCAAGTAGTTGGAATTGGATTTATCCCGCTCCAGGTTAAACACTTTGAAGCGCATACCGACAAAACTGGAATCACTTCTTAACTGGTTTACATAACGCGGTATCGCCTTCGGCTTATTGGTGAGGCCGTATAAACTTATTTCCGGCCCCGGCGCATGTATGTTAATCCGGGTTAACCAGACTGGCCCGGCATCGATAGTCGACAAAGCCTGCAAATAGCCGGAGAATTTCAGATCGCTCATTTCTCCTTGCTGTTTCAATGCCTGAATAAATTGGCGTTTATTCTGCAGTGTTTTTCGCATCATTTTTTCCTGTTGCACCAACCGTTCATCCAGCGAAATCGCATCTGCTTGCTGTTGGAGCTTGGCAACAGCGGCCTCCAGTTTCGCTTGAGATGATTCCATTTTTTTCAGTGTTGCCCTCGCCTGACTGGTGCGAGCCAAGTCAAATGCCGACACTACAGCCAACAAACAAAACACTCCGGCCCAGGCAAGCAGAATTTTATTCAGAGGCAGCTTAACAACCGGTTTACGGAAGCTGTCCTGGTAGAAGTTGACGCTTTGCTTAAACGGCATCACGTAAGCCTCCGACAGCAGCGCCTAATGCAGCAGCCACTGCACCGGCGGGCAACGCAAAATCACTGCCTTCGGTCATCATGTCTGACGGAACCTGGCAAAGCTCCACCTTTACCGGCAATCGTTGCTGCAATATTTCCAGCCAGCCGTTGTGCTCTGCGGACGACGACACCAAATACACGCAACTGACGCCGGACTTCCCAATTTGGCTCTCGTAATAATCCAGCGAACGCTGTACGTCCAACGCCAGGTTATCCACCGGGTCCTGCTGAAAATCCAGGTTACCGGTATAGCCGCCGGACCCGGCATTGACTTCAATGTTGCGGGTCAGGTAAAGATGGCCATTCTCAATCAGGTTGATGGTGCCGCTCTGCCCGTTCAGATAGAGCATGGCAACACTACGCTGTTGCAGGGCCCTCATCTCGGATGTCATGGCCGCCATCGCCAATTCAGTGATGTTGATACCGCATACGTCGATATCGGCCTGTTCGCAGACCTCCAGAAGAGCCTTAACTACTTTGCTGTCGATCACTGCCACGTAAACCATGTTCATGCGGCCCCGGTAGGCGTCTTCCGGCAGTCGAAATGCGTCCACGACTACCTTATCTATCGGCTCAGCAATCAAATCCTTTACCTTCCAACGAACCGCATCGCGCAATTCCTGGTCAGGCACAGGTGGCGCATCGACCAAAAGCAGGTTGTAGTACTGGTGTCCCAGCGTGATATAGCAATCAGAATTGGGGAGCGACGCGGTTTCAATCAGCGCTTGCATCGCGTCCGCAGGGGATTTAAAGTCATCGGAAATTGCTCTACCACCCTGAATTTTAAGGTGAGAATCAACTTCTGCGATCTGGCACCATGCCGCGTTAACGGGGGTTAAATCAACGCCAACAACCGACCGTGCCTTACTTTTCTCCTTTTTAAACAAACGTTTAATCCAACTACTCATTGCTTTTGTTCCATACCGACGGGATTTACCCCTAACTAAACAAAGCGTAGACAGTATTTGGAAATGGTGTTAGAAATCACCAACTTGTGATCATCAATTAACCGCAGGTTTAACCTTACATTTATCCTGGCCATTAATAAAAAATGCTGCATATTGTTCTATATCAACCGGAAATTCCCCCCAACACCGGCAATATAATCCGCTTGTGTGCCAATACGGGCATGCAACTGCATCTGATTAAACCGCTGGCGTTTGAGCTGGACGATAAGCGGATGCGCCGCGCCGGACTGGATTACCATGAGTGGGCCGACCTGAAAATCCACGACAGCTTCGAGGATTTTCTGCAGCAAACCCAACCAACCCATTGTTATCCGATTTCAACCAAGGGCACTACTCATTACCATCAGGTTCGTTATGCAGAAGGCGATGCGATTATTATGGGACCGGAAACCAGAGGCCTGCCGCCGGAAGTGCGACAACATGTTGCGGTGACGCAATGCATCCGCATTCCGATGAAGGAAAACAGTCGCAGCCTTAACTTATCGAATGCCACAGCGATCGTGTTATATGAGGCTTGGCGGCAACTGGACTTCGCTGGCTCAATTTAACAATTTAAGCCACCATCAAGCGCACTATTGTTCAACGAACAGCACATCAATTCTGGTATCATCCTACGAGTTCAACACCTGGACACTTTTCCTTTTCTATTCTTTTGTTGTTTCTTGCACAGATAAGGAGCCTGTTAAGATTGAAGACCATTGCTTTTTTCAACGTTAAGGGTGGCGTAGGCAAAACCACATCAGCCGTAAATATTGCCTATCTGGCAGCGCAGTCAGATATCCGCACCATTCTCTGGGATCTGGACCCGCAAAGCTGCGCAACCTGGAATCTGGGAATTGACGACGACAGCGCTCACAAAGCGATTCGTGTATTTAAAGGCAAAACACCGGTTGGACAATTGAAGTTGCACTCCCCCTATCGCGGACTGGATGTGATACCTGCTGACCTGAGTTTACGTAAACTGGAAGTGCTACTGGGTAACGAAGAAGATTCACAAAAGTTACTGGATAGGCTGGCCGAGCACCTGAGCGAACAAAACAAGCTGCTGATTTTTGATTGCGCTCCGGCATATTCAAAACTATCCGAAAACATTTTTTCCTGTTGTGATGTGTTGGTGGTGCCGCTGTTGCCGTCGCCGTTGTCGTTGCGATCCTACGCTCAATTAAAAACGTTTCTGGCGGGTAAAAAGCAGTGGAAAAAGCTGCGCCTGCAACCGTTCTTTACCATGGTCGACAAACGAAGAAAGATCCATACCGACGTGCTTGAACAAGCGAAAGAGTTGATCGACGAAGAAGAGCCGCTGGTAATTCCATACGCCAGTGACTATGAAAAAATGGGCACTCATAGAGCACCCATTCATTGCTTTGCTAACAGTAGCGCTGCCGCAAAGGCCTATCAGTCATTGTGGTCGACGCTACAAGACCGGTTTCAACTGCAATAGCAAGCAGTGACGACACCAGCCTTGCTGGAAATCAGTGCGTAGGCGCAGATTCAGCGGCGCTTTCTTGTTGCTTACGCAGGTTTTCCGCAAAGGCTGCTTCAAAATTGATTGGTTGCAACAGAAACTGCGGGAAGGTACCGCGAGCCACCACATCTGAAACGGCTTCACGCGCATATGGGAATAGGATATTGGCACACACACCTTTCAATACCCCTTCTTTTTGCAGCCCTTCAACACCGGTCAGCAAAAACAAACCGGCTTGAGCCACCTCTACGATGAAGGCCGTGTTCTCACCGTTTTTTACGGTCACAGTCACTTTCAATATGACTTCATATATGTCTTGTTCAACTTCGTCCGCCGTATTGTTCACTTCCAGATTCACTTCCGGCTTCCACTGTTCTTTGAACAGTAGCGGAGTTTTAGGCGCTTCATAGGAAAGGTCTTTCAGATAAATACGCTGAAGTTGGAATTGTTGTTGAGGCTGTTGATCAGCCGCTTGCTCGCTCATTCTCTTCCCCTAATCAGGATGTCTGTTAGTTGCTATTTATGGTTTGGGTTAGCTTTTGTCTGCGTTCAGCATGCCATCTAACTTACCGGCACGCTCCAATGTGTACAGTTCGTCGCAACCACCCACGTGAGTGTCTCCGATCCAGATTTGCGGGACCGTGTGCGCTCCGGCCCGGTTTTGCATCTCCTGTCGCAGCTGCGGCTGACCGGAAACATCAATATCGCTGAATGGGACCCCCTTGGACTGCAACAAGTTTCGTGCGCGGATACAATAGGGACACCAGGGCGTCGAATACATCACTACTTCTTTCATAATACACATCGGCTTTTTCAGATTACTGGGCTTACTTACTTGGGTGTTCCTCTGACGGCTCGTCTGACTACTTGGCTTTGCCTTTCACCAACGGCAGACCGTCCGCACTCCAAGTGGCGATGCCGCCTTTCAGCCGCAACACGTTTTTAAAGCCGTCCGTGTTCAGAATCTTTCCGGCTGCACCGGCGTGCTGGCCCATTTTACAGACCACAACAACGGGCTTCTCTTTGAATTGAGCTATTTCGGCCAGACTGTCCTTCAGCTTACTGAACGGGATGTTACGGGCGCCGGTGATATGACCTTCCCGATACTCTTTGGTATCGCGCACATCGATCAACAGGGCGTCCTCGTTGTTGATCAGGTTAGTTAATTGGGCCGATGATACGGTTTTTCCACCCCGCCGCGACTCCAATAAAAAGAATCCGATCAACAAGACGAAAAAGGGCCCCACCAGTTCAGGGTGATTCATGCTAAATTCGAGCAGACGATCCATTTATAATTCCCGTAGATTCAACAACTTATCGAAAGGCATTAACATGCCCTAAAGAAATAGTCGGAGAGTATACCTGAAACGGGTGAATACAAACCACCGCCACGCCCAAACAGGCTCATGATAAGGCAAGGTTTTTAAGGTAAACTACGCGCCTGAAGCTTTTGACCTGTTAACAGGCCTGTGCGGCCAAACAATCAAGAAGTTGGAATTATGAGCCAGTCACGAACGCCCCACGTTTTGATCATCCTAGACGGTTTCGGCCATCGCACCGAGACAGAATTCAACGCCATCGCCCACGCCAGCACCCCAAACTGGGATAAGCTCTGGAGTGAACGCCCGCATACACTGATCTCGGGCTCCGGAATGGATGTCGGACTACCCGACGGCCAGATGGGTAATTCCGAAGTCGGCCACATGAATCTGGGTGCCGGGCGTATTGTTTACCAGGATTTCACCCGCATCACCAAAGCGATTCGCGATGGGGATTTCTTTACCAACCCCACCCTGGTGGAGGCGGTAGACAAATGCGTCAGCAACGATTCCGCGCTGCACCTGATCGGACTGCTGTCGCCCGGCGGAGTACACAGCCACGAAGATCATTTTGTTGCCATGGCGGAACTGGCGGCCAAACAAGGAGCCAAGCGGGTATACGTTCATGCATTCCTGGACGGTCGGGATATGCCACCGAAATCGGCTCGGCCCAGTCTGGAATTATTACAGTCCACATTAGAGGAACTCGGCATAGGTCGCGTCGCCAGCCTGGTAGGACGCTATTTTGCCATGGACAGGGATAATCGATGGGACCGGGTTGAAGCCGCTTACAATCTACTGACCTCAGGCGAAGCGGAGTTCACCAGTGCCAATCCAGTGGACGGCTTACTGGCCGCCTATGAGCGCGGTGAGAACGACGAGTTCGTTAAGCCCACTATCATCGCCGGTAAAGACCAAAGCGCCGTTACCATTAACGATGGTGACAGCGTAGTGTTTATGAATTTCCGTGCCGACCGGGCCCGAGAGCTAACCCGAGCCATGATCAACCCGGACTTTAACGATTTCCAGCGCAAAAAAGTCCCTGCGCTGGCGGACTTTGTCATGCTCACCCAATATGCAGCCGACATCAAAGCCAGTTGCGCGTACCCCCCCACCGCGCTGATCAATGTGCTGGGTGATTATCTTGCACAAAACGACAAAACCCAATTACGCATCGCAGAAACCGAAAAGTACGCCCATGTCACGTTCTTCTTCAGCGGCGGCCGTGAAGACACCTACGACGGCGAAGAACGGATCTTGATTCCGTCACCGGATGTTGCGACTTACGATCTGCAACCGGAAATGAACGCTCCGCTGGTCACCGACAAATTAGTCGATGCCATTACCGGCGGCCAATTCGACACCATCATCTGCAACTACGCCAACGGCGATATGGTAGGCCACACCGGCAACTTTGATGCAGCAGTTAAAGCAGTTGAAGCGCTGGACACCTGTATCGGCCGATTGGTGGAAGCGGTGGAATCCGTGGGCGGGGACATGCTGATTACTGCGGATCACGGTAATTGTGAACAAATGGAAGACCCGGATAGTGGTCAACCTCATACCGCCCACACCACCGAGCTGGTGCCACTGGTGTATGTCGGCCATAAAAATATCAAGCTACAGGCGGAAGGGGGCAAGCTTTCCGACATCGCACCGACTATCCTTAAGCTCATGAACCTGGAGCAACCCGAAGAAATGACCGGACACCCTCTTGTTTGAGGGTCCGGACTCCCCCACTCACCATTAACGGTCTCTTATAAGCCGGAATATGCCAGCCAGAATCTGCCTGATTATCTATGCACTGTGTTTGCTGCCTGCGCTGGCCTTTGCCAATGTGGATCCGGTAGCAACAAAAAAAGAACTAAAGCAATTACAACGCAATATTGATGCCCTGCAACAGCAAATCAAACGCACTCAAACTCAGCGCAGCAGCACCGAGCAAGCACTTCAACGCGCTGAAAAAGCCATCAGCGACACCCGTCGTAAGCTGCAGAACGTGAGTGCCGCGCTCACTCAGTCCGAAAGCAGATTAAAAGCTCTGGAAGTGGAACAGGCCAAGCTAAACCGCGCCAAAGAATCGCAAAAGTCCGCGCTCAAAAAAGACATCAACGCCGCCTATCGCTCCGGTCGCCAGGAATACGTCAAACTGTTATTGAATCAGGAACAGCCGGACAAAATGGCGCGCCTGATGAAGTTCTATGACTATTACCACCAGGCGCGCATGGCCCGCATCACCGCCTTTAATAAAACCCTGGAGGAGATACGCAACAACGAGCTTGAAATCAACGACAAAGTGGCGGAACTGGATCAGCTTAAACGTAGCCTGGATGAAGAGCAGCAACGATTGGGCGATGCGAAAAAACAACGTCAGGATGCGTTGGCCAAGCTCGATAGCAGCCTGAAAAGCGGCAGCGGTAAAATTAAACAGCTGCAATCCAGCCAAGCGGATCTGGAAAAAGTGTTACATCAGGTACAGCAAACCCTGAGCGATTTGCCCGAAAACATCGGCAAGCAACCTTTCGCACAATTGAAAGGCAAGCTGCACTGGCCCAGTCAGGGTAAGATGATCAAGCGCTTCGGCAATAGCCGCGGCGATGGCAAGATGAGCTGGAACGGCGTACTGATTGGCAGCAAAGACGGCTCACCGGTGAATGCGGTCCATCACGGGCGCGTGGTATTCGCAGACTGGATGCGGGGCTACGGTATGCTGATCATCGTCGACCACGGCGACGGCTACCTTTCTCTGTATGGACACAACGAATCGCTGCTGAAAAGCCCGGGCGACTGGGTCCGGCACGGCGAAGTCATCGCCTATAGCGGCAACAGCGGAGGCCAGGATCTGGCCGGACTGTACTTTGAGATTCGCAAAAACGGTAAACCGATCAATCCTTCAGCCTGGTGTCAGGGCTAAAATGGAAGAAGGCTTAATTTTGGTGCGGCCACTGCGTATTCACGCTAGTCTATCTGTAACTGAAACCAGATCGGTGGATTGTGGTCTGATTTCCATTATCAGTTTATAGGAGTTCAACATGGGTTATCCTCTCTCGTCCAACTGGCGCGGCTTTTGGCAGCAGTGTGCGTTGATATCGGCTCTGGCCTTCAGCACGTTAGCCTTTTCACTGGACGATGAAGGCACCATGCCGGATATCGACCCCGCTACCTCTGAAATTCAGGGCATCATCGATTCGTCTGAACAGGGCCAGCTCCCCATCAATGAACTGCGCACCTTCGCAGACGTGTTCGACCGCATCAAGCAAGCTTATGTAGAAGAAGTGGACGACAAAGACCTGTTGGAAAATGCCATCCAGGGTATGCTCACCGAACTGGACCCCCACTCCGCCTATCTGAAACCAGAGGCGTATCAGGATCTGCAGATCAGCACTACCGGCGAATTCGGCGGCCTCGGCATTGAAGTGGGAATGGAAGACGGCTTCGTTAAAGTGATCACCCCCATAGACGACACCCCCGCGAAGAAAGCCGGTGTTGAACCCGGCGACCTGATCATCAAGCTGGATTCCACGCCGGTTAAAGGGCTGTCCCTGAGCGAAGCAGTCAAATTAATGCGCGGTAAACCCGGCTCCAAACTGCTCCTCACTATTATCCGCGAAGGCGCCGACAAGCCGCTGGAAATTACCGTGATACGTGACGTTATCCAAGTGCAATCGGTGAAAGGCCGCCTGCTTGAGAAAAATTACGGCTATCTGCGCCTGTCGCAATTTCAGATAAATACCGGACCGGACATGATCAAATTACTGGACCGGCTGAAAAAAGAAAACAAAGGCGATCTTACCGGTGTGGTGCTGGATTTGCGCAACAACCCCGGCGGCGTACTGCAGGCCGCTGTGGATGTCAGTGACGCTTTCGTTGATGACGGTCTGGTGGTCTACACCAAAGGCAGGCTGCCCGATTCCGATATGAAATTCCATGCCGCTCCCGGCGATCTACTCAACGGTACTCCGTTGGTGGTGCTGGTGAATGGCGGCTCAGCGTCGGCGTCCGAAATTGTTGCCGGGGCACTCCAGGATCACAAACGGGCGGTTATTATGGGCACCACCACCTTCGGCAAGGGTTCGGTACAAACGGTATTGCCGCTCAACAATGACCGAGCCCTGAAGCTGACGACGGCCCGCTACTATACGCCCGGAGGCCGTTCCATCCAGTCCAACGGCATCGTTCCGGATATCACCGTGGAAAACGCTCAACTTACTCGGGTCGAAGGCATGGTGCGCATTAAAGAGCGGGACCTGACTGGCCACCTGATTAATCCCGACGGCGAAGGTGATGACACCGTTGTGGTGACCGAAGGTGAGGAAAAACCACCGGAAGAACAAACTCTTTCGGAGTCCGACTACCAATTGTATGAAGCCTTGAATCTACTTAAGGCACTCAATGTATTGAAAAAAGCGCCTGCTGCAGCCAAGCCGGACGCGACGGCAGAAAAGGCGGCCCAGCTCACAAATTAGTGAGCTGGGCCTGCCCAGGCACGCCGATAAAAACTACACTTAAGGGATGAAAGTGATCAGATCCTTTGCTGTAGGATCCCTAGCCCTGAGCTTTATGTTAGCGCTGACCTTGGGCCTGACCCTGGCCAGCCCCAACCCGGCCTATTCCGCAGCCAAATCGTTAGACACTCAAGCCCCCATGCCCTGGGTGCCCACCTTACCCAAGATCGCCATTATTCTGGACGATCTCGGGTATAACCGGCCGTCCGGCGAGCGCGCCCTGCAGCTACCCGGAAACATTACCTACGCCATTATCCCCTTCACCCCGTACAGCCAGATCTTCGCCAACGCCGCCTTTGACCGTAACCGGGAAGTTATCCTGCATATGCCGATGGAGAGCAGCGACCCAACCCGCAAACTGGATCAAGGCGGCCTGACCCGCAATCAATCGGAAATGGAAGTGAAAGCCAGAGTAAAAAAGGCGATTCAATCAGTACCCCATATTGTGGGGCTGAATAATCATATGGGCAGCAACGTCACCGCTGACACACAGATGATGCAGTGGGTCATGCAGGAGGTACGCAACCAACCCCTATATTTTATCGACAGTATGACGAACCCGCACTCTGTCGCCAATGACAGCGCTGCGCAGTTCGCGATTCCCACCCTGAAGCGTGACATCTTTCTGGATAACGTCCAAACCGAAGCCGCTGTTGAACGCATGTTCAGAGCCCTGATCAAAGTCGCTCAAGAGCGCGGACATGCCATCGCTATCGGCCACCCTTATCCTGCTACCCTCACCTATCTTGAGAAAGTATTGCCGAAACTTCAGGAAATGGGCGTCGAACTAGTGGATGCATCGGATCTGGTGATGCAATTCGGGCAACCCGTCGATCAACCCATTAACGCCGAAGATCTGCTGCAACACATTGTTGCAATGCCCGCCCCCGAAAGCCAGCGCTTGAATTTCTCTAACGAAAATCTCTATAACCGAACCCTGTAGCAGTTTCGAAACTGATAGGTTCCCGCGGTTTAAACTGATGCCCCCTGTGGGTTACCATGCACGCCTAAGCTCATTGATTCAGGTGTACTGATGTCGGATTTCAGCAAGGAAAAAGCGCAACAACTACTGGATGCCCAGACCGCCTTTTGGTTAAACGACCTGAACCCGTCACGACTTGAGCCATTGGTGAGGCAGGAGCTGGAGTTCATCTATGAAAAGCTCGACACTATCACCCTGCGTCAATCCGTCGACGAAGACAAAGTAAAAGCCACAGCGCAACGCTATGCCACCGAAATGGAAATTGCCGGCGCGATACCGGAACTGTTTGGTGAAATTGCCAATATCATTTATGAACACCCCCATAACGACACCACGCTGATCGGCGATATTGTGTCCGATTATGTGGCAACCGAGTTGCTGGAAAAAATATTCGAGCGCAAAAGCCTGCTCGACCATGCGGTGTCCAACATCCGTGAAAGCCAACCCTTTCAGGCCTTCATTTCTGACCTGGTGTTCACCGCCGCCAAAAACTATCTATTCGAAACCAATCAACTCATGAAAGTGCAGCCGCTATCGAGCGGGATAACCCGGCTGCGTCAATGGTTTCAGGACAAGGCACCGGCAATGTCGGAAAACATGAGCGGGCTGGGCAAACAGCTATCCCAAAATAGCGTAACGAACTCCATCCGTCTGGTGCAGAACACCCTGGACAATGACCTTTATCGAGACAGTGCTCTGAATAGCACCCTGGCACTCTGGGACGACCTCAAGGCCTGGCCCATCAGTTACTTCAAAAAATATTTCACCGAAACCGACCTGCAGGAACTGCTGGTCATGGGCTACGAGTTCTGGCTCGACCTGCGTCATACGGATTTCATGAAGTCCCTGATCGATTCCGGCGTACAGTTTTTCTTCGATAAGTACGGCGAAGAATCTCTGCAAAGCATCACCGGCGAAATGGGGGTTACTGAAGATATGATTATTTCAGAGATTTTGAATTACGCGCCGGACCTGGCGCAGTTGGCGGTAAAAGAAGGCATTGCAGAGACCATTATCCGCCGTCATCTGCAACGCTTTTACTTCGACCAAAAAACCCTGACGCTACTGCAACCGGAAACCTGAAACGAGAAACTCGGGTACAAACCCGCACTGGAATACTGGAACCTACTTTTTACGCAGCTTCAGGTTTCCGAGTACCAGAAAAATGATGGCTACAGAAGCGAACAGCGATTCCAGGGTAAACAAGCCCGTGAAGGCCAAAATCTGTGCGATCAATACCAGACACATCAGCACGCCCAACAAGGAAAAATATTTCGGGTTCCACTTCAGGCCAGCCAAGGCGACCAATACACCCACGAACAAAGCGATGAACGAAAGATTGTGGGTGCTGCTCCAGTGTTCTCCGGCCGCGCGCCCCATACGCGCAATCTGATACCCCATAAATCCGGCCAATAAAATCAACAGCACAAAAGACGTGCTTAACAACCCATTCCAGTTTGGTTTTATTTTTTGATTACTCACAACCCCCCCTCTCCATGATGGTGCAATGAAGGGCGCACTCTACATCAAACAGGCCAAATAACACCATTAATCAGGTCGCGTTTTAGTAGTTTTTCATCGCGCGATGCAGCATTCCCGCATCCAGGTAGTCCCCACCATACGCCTGGAAGCCAAAATACTGATAAAAGTGAATACGATCCACCTGCGCCTCCAGCATAATGCGCTCAACGGATCGTGATTTAATATGGTCCAGACAGGATTGGAACAGTTGCCTGCCGACACCCTGTCCGCGCAACTCTCGCTGAACCGCGAAGCGGCCTACTTTAGCGTGCTGCGGCAGCCAGAGAATGCGTAGTACACCCACGACGTTACCGTGCAGTAACGACACCATATGAGTGGCACCGTCGTCTTTGCCGTCAAATTCCTCTGCCTCCGACACGCCTTGCTCATCCATGAAAACGGTGCAGCGCAGCTGGCAACCCAAACGGTATAAATCACTGCCCACCGGGGCCAGCATAGGCAGACTCATAAAAACGTTATTCCAAACGCATTTCAATACCCTGCGCCGCCATAAATTCCTTGGCTTCGCGGATACTGTATTCAGCAAAATGAAAAATACTGGCGGCCAGCACGGCATCGGCTTTGCCCAGCGTCACACCATCTGCCAGATGCTGCAGATTTCCGACCCCGCCGGACGCAATAACCGGCACATGAACCGCGTCGCTGATGGCACGGGTCACCTCCAGATCAAAGCCGTTTTTGGTGCCGTCCCGATCCATGCTGGTCAGCAGGATTTCACCGGCACCCAGATCCACCATTTTCCGGGCCCACTGCACCGCATCCAAACCGGTTGGCTTACGCCCGCCGTGAGTAAAGATTTCCCAGCGGTGAGGCTCACCGGCAGCGCTGACCTTTTTCGCATCGATCGCCACCACAATGCATTGCGAACCAAACCGGTCGGCCGCTTCACCGACAAACTCCGGATTGAACACCGCCGCCGTATTGATACTGACTTTATCGGCACCGGCATTGAGCATGGTGCGGATGTCTTCCAGCTTACGGATGCCCCCGCCCACGGTGAGAGGAATAAAAACCTGGCTTGCCATTTTTTCTACCGTGTGTGCCATGGTGTCACGGTCTTCGTGGCTGGCGGTAATGTCCAGAAACGTGATCTCGTCTGCGCCCTGCTCGTCATAGCGGCGGGCTATCTCAACGGGATCGCCGGCATCACGAATATCGACAAACTGCACGCCTTTCACTACGCGGCCATTGTCCACATCCAGACAGGGAATAATGCGTTTTGCCAATGCCATTGGGTGTTCTCCTACGCTGGCGGGTGCTTATGAGCGGTGAGTGTCTACCCACTGCTGGGCGGCCTTCAGATCCAATGTACCTTCGTAAATAGCACGCCCGGTAATGGCGCCGGAAATACCGCAAGCCGCGACGTTCATCAGTTGTTTTACGTCGTCGATATTGGTCACGCCGCCAGATGCAATCACCGGGATCGAAATAGCCTCTGCCAATGCCACGGTGGCGTCTATGTTAACGCCCTGCATCATTCCGTCACGACTGATGTCGGTGTAAACAATGGCGCTGACACCGTCATTTTCAAATTGCTTCGCGCAATTGACCGCCTGCATTTCTGACACTTCGGCCCAACCGTCGGTGGCGACCAAGCCGTTCTTAGCGTCAATGCCGACAATGATGTGTCCGGGAAAACGTTCGCAGGCGGCTTTGACAAACGCGGGTTCTTTTACCGCCTTGGTGCCGATAATGACGTAATCCACACCCGCATCCAGATAAGCCTGAATCACCTCCAGTGTACGGATTCCACCCCCGATCTGAATCGGCAGGTCCGGGTATTTCCGGGCAATCGCCTGCACTACCCCCGCATTCACCGGCTCGCCTTCAAAGGCGCCGTTCAGGTCAACCAGATGCAACCGTCGTGCACCCTGCTGCACCCATTGATCCGCCATAGCCACAGGGTCATCGGAAAACACGGTGGCGTCATCCATCAGGCCCTGACGCAGGCGTACACATTTTCCGTCTTTCAAATCGATGGCGGGGATAATTAACATGGCGCTCTCTACTGTCTGGTGGTGAATTGTTTTAAATAAGGTCGTGTGAATCAAGAAGCAATCCGGGGTCGGCGCCTCAGGCAGAACCGTCCCACTGCATAAAATTCTTTAATAGGGTTAAACCGGACTTTTGACTTTTTTCCGGGTGGAATTGCACGGCGAAGACATTGTCCCGGCCCAAGGTGGCCACGAAGGGTACGCCGTATTCACCGCGACCGGTGACCAGGGCATCATCCTCCACAGTGACATAATAGCTATGCACAAAGTAGAAGCGGGCATTGTCGGGTATGTCATTCCACAATGGATGGCTGCACACTTGCGCTACCTGGTTCCACCCCATATGCGGAACTTTCAATTTCTCGCCGTCTCGATCTTTCAAATCATTGCCGAAGAAACGCACCTCACCCGCATACAAATCCAGGCAATCGACGCCGCCGTTTTCCTGGCTGTGGCTCATCATGCTTTGCATACCGACACAGATACCCAGCAATGGTTTGGTTTTCGCGGCTTCCTGCACCACCTGATCCAATCCCAGGCGACGTATTTCACCTACACAATCCCGGATCGCGCCGACACCCGGAAACACAACCCGATCGGCAGAAAGAATGGTTTCAGGGTCAGCGCTGACCACCACACGGGCGTCTGCATTCACATGCTCCAAAGCTTTGGCGGCACTGTGCAGATTGCCCATGCCGTAATCAATAACTGCAACGGTAGTTCGGGTCATAAAGAAAATACCAGGATTTGACTAAATTAAAGAACGCCCTTGGTGGAAGGCATCACACCGCTCATACGGTCATCCATTTCCACGGCCATCCGCAAGGCTCGGCCAAAAGCTTTGAAAATGGTTTCGGCCTGGTGATGCGCATTTTTGCCTTTAAGGTTGTCGATGTGCAGGGTCATTTTGGCGTGATTCACCAATCCCTGAAAGAATTCTCCGAACAAATCCACATCGAACCCGCCGATCATCGCACGGGTATATTCCACGTCCATTATCAGACCAGGGCGGCCTGACAGATCCAACACCACCCGCGACAGGGCTTCATCCAGCGGTACATAGGCATGACCGTATCGCCGCACCCCTTTTTTATCTCCCCAGGCCTGGGCCAGCGCCATTCCCAAGGTGATACCCGTGTCTTCCACCGTGTGGTGGGCGTCAATATGCAAATCCCCGTTCGCCACAATCTCGATATCGATCAGGCCGTGCCGGGCCACCTGATCAATCATGTGCTCAAAAAAAGGCACTCCGGTGTCCAGCTTACATTGGCCGGTGCCATCCAGATTCACGGTGACGGTGATTTGGGTTTCCAGCGTGTTGCGCTCAACGCGGGCTGTACGCTGCGACGTACTAACTGACATAGGTACTCCACTGAGTATGGACAAAGCGCGGATTATAGCGCGAAGGCAGCAAAAATCCTAAGCCGACGGTTTAATTCCGTGGTTTGGGGCGGACACCACCGGGTACCAGCGGGCGATCACCTGCTGCAAACGTTCCTTCCTCAGGGGTTTGGTCAGGTAGTCGTCCATCCCGGCAGACAGGCATTTTTCACGATCCCCTTCCATCGCATTCGCCGTAACCGCAACAATCGGTAACGGGCGCCCCTGCAGTTCCGCGCGGATAGCACGGGTGGCCTGATATCCGTCCAGCACCGGCATCTGGCAATCCATAAACACGATACCGTACTGCTCATGCTTGACCGCCTCCACCGCTTGGCGGCCGTCCTCTGCAATATCACAACTGAAACCCAGTTTGCGCAAATAACCGCAGGCCACACGCCGGTTCACTTCGTTATCATCAACTACCAGTACCAGTGGCAAATCCGGATGCGGATGGTACATCTCTGCCTCTGAATACGGCAGTTTCCCGGGCCGACCCAGCATGCACGCCGCCAATTCTTCGCCGGAAAACGGCACATATAAATGCGGCAACGGTCGCTGGCCATAGCGTTCAGTTGGTACCCTGAGCTGCACAATTTTAGCCGCTTCGGGGCTATTCAGATAAGGATGAAGTTTTTCCCAAAAAGCGTCACTGATATCCTGAGCGATGAAAATCCAGCGGTAGTTTTCCTGGTGCAACACCGCTTCCAGATTTCGTAATATACGACGCTCTTTTTGTTCCCAGTGAAAACCGACGCCCCACTGCTGGCAAGCCAGCTTGATGACCATTTGTGTCGCAGGCAAATCCCCGATCAGCAAAACTGCGGCTTCACTATGTTGCCGCTGCAATTCGCTTCTTACTTCGTTTGAAAATGCCGGCTGAAAATCCGGAACCGTCACCGGCAATTCAAAATAAAAGGAAGACCCCACCCCCTTGATCGATTTGACGCCGATTTTTCCACCCATCGCCGAAAGCAACCCTTCACACAATGCTAAGCCCAATCCGGAGCCGCCATATTTGCGGGTATCCGATACATCTGCCTGCACAAAGGGTTCGAACAAGGCCTGCTGCAGCTCCGTTTCAATACCCACTCCGGTGTCTTTCACTTCGACATACAAACGGCTGGGGCTGAGCATTTCTGTCCACAGCAAAATCGAACCGTGACTGGTAAATTTAACAGCGTTGGACAACAAACTGGTCAGAACCTGATTCAGTTTTGTGCCATCCGCAATGACTTTTTGGGGTAGACTGGCCTCCATCGCCACACCAATATCCAAGCCCCTGGAATACGCATCCACCGAAACCAAGCTTACCGCTGTGTTGAACAGCTCGTGAATATCGAACTCTTGGTAGTTGAACTCAATTTCACCGTTTTCCAGTCGGGTGAAATCCATGACTTCGTCCACTAACGCCAACAGATTACGACCGGAGCGCTTCGCCATACTCAATGTTTGCTGTTGCTCGTCAACACCGGTCTGCCCACTCAACATGTCCAGCATACCCAACATACCGTTGATGGGTGTGCGAATTTCATGGCTGACAATTGCCATAAAACGGCTTTTGTCCTCGGCGGTTTTCAACGCGATATCACGAGCCTCTGCCATTTCCTCTGCGGCAATGACGATGTCGTTAATATCAACCACAACACCCCGTAATCCGACCACACCCAGATCTTCGATTGCCACCGAGATCAGCGCTTTTACCCACATCCAATTGCCGTTTCCATGCAGAAACTTAAACTCCACATAGGTATCAGTTCCACGCTCAATAGCGGTGGTGCAAGCCTCAATTAAAAGCGCTTGGTGATCGCTGTGCACCAACGATTGCCAACTATCCAAATGACTCAGCACCTGATCCGGGCTACGACCAAGCACATGATCCACCTGCCCACTGAGCAATGTCACTTTCAGCGGGTTGATATGCGCCTCCCACACCACACAATCAATGGAGCTGATGATCGACTGGTAACGTTCTTTCGACTCGAATAATTCATCCAGATATTTTTTTAGATTGCGGCGCATGTTATCCAACGCACTGGCCAGTTGCGCCAGCTCATCGTTGGAACGCAGGCTGATATTGCTATCCAGACTGCCATGGGAAAGCTGCTCGGCCCATCGGGATAAGCGGGTAATCGGAGAGCCTATCTGGCGCGACATAATATAGGCCACCAACCCGATCAGTAACACAGTGATGATGCCGATCAGAAACGCCCGTTCACGAATGTATTCAATATCCTTCAGCGCGGACCTGGCATTTCGAACCAACACCAGACTCCAGCCGGTTTTGCCGATGTACCTGAACTCCGAGGCAGGCATATTAACCAACATAAGCTCGTCGTTACCGCGACGAATATAACGGTGCCCCGGTCGCGTCAAAACGCGATCCAGCAGCATCGGGTTCTCTGCCACCCACCAGCGCGAATCATAAACTCGGGCCATGCCCGCTTCCGGCAACGTGGATTCCTTACTAAATAGAATGAAGTCCGGAGCCGCCAATATATAACCTTCGCTGTCGATCAGGACGGCATATCCATCCGGTACCTGGCCTTCCGGAACCACCTCGATTGCTGTGACCTGCTGCAACAGCTCGCGCCAATCCAGACTCGCTTTCAGTACTCCAATAATGTAGCCATCACTGTATTTCTTAAAGATCGGCACAGCCAAGCTGACACCATAGCCACCCAGATCCGAATCATAACGAAGTGGCGCCATATAAGGTCTGCCACTGTCCATCACCTTTCGGTACCAATCGGCATTGGTTACCGTCACGCCCAATAGCGCCGGATCACCTGCCGCAACCACCGACGCATCCTCATCCACAGCCACCAGGGTGTTATACACACCGTACGCTTTCTGGTATTCCCCCAGCATCAGCGAGATGGCCCCTTCAGGGTCGCCCCGTTCCACCGCCTGCAAGGTATCCAGATCCGCCTATGAACGGATATTCTCAAGACTGAAACCAAAAGTGCGGTCGATCTGTGACATAGCCAGCAAAGAGGCAGCCTGAAGCCTTTCACCGACCTGATTGATAACGGTTTCCCGCGATTTGAAGTATGCTAGCGCCCCGAATACCATTAACGGTGTCAGTGCCACCACCAGCATCACCGCTAACAGCTTATTCTGGATGGTTGGCGCAAACCAATGTCGGGGTTCTCTTCTATCCATAGATGAACCAGTGAGACTCAGCTCTTCCCGTGCCAATAGTCCTTGCGTATGTTGGATCCAATACGCCGCTACCAACAGTATAGTGCAACTTCAAGTCACCTGCTTTGATGAGATTTTTATCCAAGGAGTTTAGACATTTCCGATCTAAATAAGGCGCTATTGCCGACCCCAGGGGAATTCCAACAGCGTATTCTTAACTGGTATAACCAGTTTGGACGCAAAGATCTGCCCTGGCAAATAGACATAAGTCCCTATCGGGTTTGGGTATCCGAGATCATGTTGCAGCAAACCCAGGTCACGACCGTCATCCCCTACTTTCAACGGTTTATGGCACGTTTCGACACAGTAGAAGCTCTGGCGCAAAGCTCCGTTGATGACGTATTGCAGCACTGGGCCGGGCTTGGCTATTACGCTCGCGGCCGCAACTTACATAAAGCGGCACAACAGATAACCGAACAATTCCAGGGACAATTTCCCCACAGCGTGGATGAACTCGTATTACTGCCGGGCATAGGGCGATCCACCGCCGGCGCCATTGCCAGCATTAGCATGGGCATTGCCGCACCGATTCTGGACGGAAACGTGAAACGGGTGCTCAGCCGCCTGCATGCGGTGGCGGGCTGGCCCGGCCAGAAAAAAGTATCTGATCAGCTCTGGACGCTGGCAGAGCACTACACAGAACAACGCCAAACCCGCCAATACACTCAGGCGATGATGGATTTGGGCGCAACCCTCTGCACCCGCAGTAAACCCGCCTGTACGGTGTGTCCGGTTGTGGATCTGTGCGCCGCAGCGGCGCAAGGCAACCCCACCGACTACCCCAACTCGAAACCGAAAAAGACCAAACCGGAAAAGCGCACCTGGATGCTGATCATGCAATACCGTAATGAGACCCTGCTGTATAAGCGCCCTGATAACGGTATCTGGGGTGGGCTCTGGAGCTTTCCGGAATTTCCCTCAGAGCAGGATCTATTGGCCGGCCTGCACGATTATCGCCTCGATCAAGCCGACGCCATAACTCGCCTGCCCGCGTTCCGGCATACCTTCTCTCACTATCACCTGGACATTCACCCTGTGCAGGTGCGCGTAGACCACAAACCACGGCAAGTGATGGAAGGCCAGGATCAGGTCTGGTATAACGAACCCCAAATTACCCAATTGGGGTTCGCCGCCCCGATCAAGAAACTCATTCATCAGCTCACTGAAACGGTCTGAAGCCTATGACTCGCACTGTATTTTGCCGTAAATATCAACAAGAAATGGAAGGTCTAGCCGCCGCCCCTTACCCCGGCCCCCGGGGCAAAGACATCTTTGAACATGTTTCAAAGCAAGCCTGGCAGGACTGGCTTAAACATCAAACCATGATGATCAACGAGAAACGCCTGAACGTCATGGACCCTGACACTCAAACCTTCCTGCAGCAGGAATTTGACAAGTTTCTTACCGGTGATGATTACGAGAAACCGGAAGGCTATGTACCACCAAGCGCCTGATTGCAAAAATGTTTCCGATTCCCAGAAGTGGGTATTGACTCCGGCGAATCCAGCAGGTTTAATAGCGCCCTCTTTAACGCCCGGTTAGCTCAGTCGGTAGAGCAGGGGATTGAAAATCCCCGTGTCCCTGGTTCGATTCCGGGACCGGGCACCATTTCAAAGTCTATGAATTATCTAGTTATTTCAACTTTAGATAAATGTCGCAAAAACCTCTCCCCTTTTCATGCATTGCCCACAACACAATAAGCGTATGTTGGCACATAAAATCAGCCACAAAAAGAAACATATAAGCCTCTTTTTGTGACAAAGCCAACCAGAACCACCTTAAAGCAACTTATATGTCTCTTATAGATAAATAGCAACATATGAGTTTCATCGTGAATTCACCACTCGAACAAATAAACGCCGTATAGCACTGGCACTCAAGCAGCACGATATGAATGATGTTGCGCGTCGGTATATCGCGCCAACAATATCAGCGATTGGAATCCAAAGGCAATCCTCGGCTCGATACCCTTGAGTTAATCGCCAAGGGGCTTAAGAGCGAGCTGCTGCTTATCCCCCAAGAAAAGCTAAATGCTGTGCTGGCTGTATTGGCTGACGATAACTTGTCATCAACTGGGGCACCAACTAAGCCAAGCCAATCGACCAAAGCAAAGAATAAGTCACTAACCGATGATCACAGCTACAAATGATGAAGTGAATGTATTACAGCTCTCGATTGACGGCGTATTGATCGGATATCTCGCAGGCTTTAAGAATGGCCGCAATGTATTAAGCATTGCAGATAAATTCAAAAACGATCCTGAGCGCCCGACATTTAGCCTGATTACGCACCCCAAGTTTCCGAATGCGGACAAGCTCATGGCAGAGCCATGGGCACGAAATCAAAGGCTGTTAAATTGCATCTAAATTTGACCCGGCGGGTCACTTTTGGGTGCAAATCAACAGAAATGGCTCAAAACCTATCAATCTGTTCGCGATTTATTCGCTCCTTTAAAGCAGTCTGACGCTTTTTTCTTAATGGATGATGGGTATGGACTGACCATAGAATCGTAAGCAATGGGATGGACTCCTCCTTACCACTCCGGCATCCACGTGCCAAAATAGTGAGTGAACAGGTAGGCATTGTGAATATGAGGAGAATCCCAAATGAATATTATCCGCGTTGGTGTTGATATT